>Ga0079224_100007644_pt1 | contig 14538 bp, 11 predicted proteins | sample Stecom2015_FD_80414 | JGI IMG/M metagenome (GOLD analysis project Ga0079224, IMG submission 80414) | Agricultural soil microbial communities from Utah to study Nitrogen management - Steer compost 2015 | ecosystem: Environmental > Terrestrial > Soil > Agricultural land | place: USA: Utah...
CGCCGATACAGAAGATCGGTACCAAGCCGTGCTCAATGGCCAAGTCGACCTTCACCGACAGGATCTCGTCGTCCTCGCCGTAGTAAGCCCGCCGCTCCGAATGGCCTAAAATTACGTACTCGGCACCTGCAGACTTGGCTTGCCGTGCCGAAACCTCTCCAGTATACGCGCCGGACTCTTTGTCTGCAATATTCTGGGCACCCACCGCTACGACGCCCCCTTTAGCCAGTTGGGCGATGCTATGCAGATGGATAAACGGGCTGCATACGATAACTTGTTGGTCTCCGGTCAGCTCGTCCTTCGCCATATTGGCAATTTCGGAAAACAGGCTAACGCCCTCTTGGAGGTCCAGGTTCATTTTCCAGTTTCCTGCTACGATTTTCTTACGCATGATTTATTGTTGTTTTTAAGTTTGGTATACACTAGTCAATCTAAAAATCTCGGTAGGCGGCAGACATCTCATATACATCCCTAATCATCGCTACCGCAGCTTCGCCAGGGTCCACCTGCTTTTGGCTCCATACGATCTTTGCCGTTTCGATCATGCGGTCCAGGCGGTGAACCGATCGGGATTCGCCCGATATCCAAGAGAAATCCGGCACGAATTTCGAGGGTTGACCGGTACCGAAAATATTTGCTCCCACCCCCACCACGGTACCCGTATTAAACGCCGTATTGATTCCACATTTGCTGTGGTCTGCCATCACGATTCCGCAGAACATCAATCCCGTATCGCGGTATCCAGCCGTCTCATAATCATACACACGTACCGCCCCGTAATTGTTTTTGAGATTGGAGTTATTCGTATCGGCCCCCCAATTGCACCACTCGCCGATGACCGAACTGCCCAAATAGCCGTCGTGTCCCTTATAGGAGTTGCCCCACAGCACGCACGTATTTAACTCGCCCGCCACGCGGCAATGCGGGCCCACGGACACGTTGCTGTATATGCGCGTGCCCATCTTTACCTGTGCGCCTTCGCCCAAGGCAAAAGCGCCGCGGATATGGGTTCCTTCCCACACCTCGCTACGCGGACCCAAGTAAATCGGTCCGTGCAGGCTATTAAACGTAGCACATTCGGCCTGCGCGCCCTCCTCGGCAAAAAATTGATCGCCTAGAAACCTGTTGGAAGCCGACAGGCTTGCCGATGTCCTACCGCGCGTCAGCAGGTTAAAATCCAAGGCGATCTGGGTTCCGTTTTTCGCAAAAATATCTTCGTATCGGTCGATCCATGTGATCGTTCCGTCAAAATAACGCGGACGAAAGTGGTCCAATCGATCCCAGTTGACATGCGGCACGTCTACGCCCGTCACTTTCAGTGCAACGGGCCGGCCGTCGGCCCACAGTGCCTCACCAGCCTGCAAACGGTCGACGGCTTCGCATAGCGAATCATCGGGGCAAGCACCGCCGCTAACTAAACATACCTCCGCTTTGTCTGGCTGCACCGCATAAGGAAACAACGACTGCAAGTGCGGGACCGTAAGGAACGAATGCCCCGCGCCAAAGCGTTTGGCCCATTTTTCGGCAATCGTAAGGATGCCAACCCGCAGGTTGCCAACCGGGCGCGTCCAAACCAAAGGCAGTAGCCGCGCGCGTGTAGCGCTATGGTCAACGGAGACGATATGCATAGTTAGAACCTACCGATACTAAAATAAAAAGTCCCGACATAATCGGGACTAATATAGCTTTTAATTGTATTATCGCCACAAACCGGCTGCACCTTACTTGCGGTTGTAACGGCTGCGAAACTTGTCGATACGTCCGGCCGTATCTACCAATTTCATCTTACCGGTATAGAAAGGATGGGACGTATGCGAAATTTCCAATTTCACAAGCGGGTATTCGTTACCGTCTTCCCATTCGATCGTTTCGCGAGTTTCAATGCATGACTTGGTTAGAAACGCATAGTCATTGGACATATCCTTAAAGACAACTAGCCTGTAATTTGAAGGATGCAGATCTTTTTTCATTATCGTGTTACTTTATTTCCGTATTATCGCCGCGGGAAAGCACATCGTGCCCACCCATTTTAAGCGTGCAAAGTTAATCAACCTTGCTGATAAAAACAACAGAATCCACTTTTAAATTCACACCAACCCTACCGCACGCAAGGCCATCACAACCAAGGGCATAATACCGTTAGAACGCTTACCACGGACGGGAATCCACTGAATCTCCTAAGACAGTCATGAGCCGAGCGGATTAGCCTTGCTCGATCTCGTCGTATTCGCCCTGCCAGGCGTACCAACCGAAAATAACCAGCCCTCCCACGATGATCGGAAGTAATACGAAACAGATGATCAGCCCGAAGACCAAATCCTCCTGGTCTCCGCTAATTAGCTTCGGATAGCCGAAAACCGTGATGCCGTAATACAAGACGAGCACCCCCATCAGCATCCACACGATGCCCAAATATTTCCGTAACAGATTCATGACTTTCTATATTGAAATCTCGTTATTGTTTCGCATGATCGTCGACCATACGCATGTTCCGCGCTCCTAAATACACCATACCGATAAAGAAACACACGGCAGCCACCCCTATCGGGTACCACAGCCCCTCCAGGTACCAGCGTTCGGCACCCCTCTCCTGTGCATTGATCACCAGGTAGGTGGCCACCGCCGGCAGCAATCCTCCAAACACCCCATTACCTATGTGGTAAGGCAGGCTCATCGACGTGTAACGTATCTTGGTGGGGAACATTTCGACCAAGAAGGCCGCAATAGGGCCGTACACCATCGTTACGAAGATTACCTGGATAAATACCAGCCCGATCAACGTCCATCGAGCTTCATCGTTGACCCGGATGGACACCGTCGTACGGGAATTGTTGCCTGCTTCGCCATAACGGGCCACCGTCGTTTCCTTCCAGACCGTCCCGTCGGCGAAAGTCCTTGTCGTGTGTAACAGTGAATCGCCCGGAGGGTCTGGCGCAGATTCGCGAGTGGAGACGGCCGATATCTCCTGTTTGCCAGTGACGTCTACGGTAGCATACATGCGATCGTAGATGGGCCTATAGGAAAGCACCGCTATGAGCATACCCGCCATCATAATCCACTTGCGGCCTATTTTATCGCTTAGCCAGCCAAAAAACAGAAAGAAGGGCGTGCCGAACAAGAGAGCCAACAACATAATGCCATCGACTTGGTCCTTGACGATATTCATGGTTTTTTCCATGAAACTCATCGCATAGAACTGTCCCGTATACCAGACTACTCCCTGCCCCATCACCGCGCCAAACAAGGCCAGCAGTACGAATTTGAAGTTCAGCCTGTTGCCAAAACTCTCCTTAAGCGGATTCTTTGAAATCTTTCCGGTCACCTTTGCTTTAGCAAACAAGGGTGACTCTTCCATATTCTTGCGAATAAGATATGAGACGTAAACCATTAATATAGATACCAGAAACGGTATACGCCAGCCCCAGTCGTCAAATTGCTCGACGGTGAGCATCGTGCGGGTAGCCATGATCACAAGCAGGGACACGAATAGCCCCAGCGTGGCCGTCGTTTGTATCCACGAGGTCATGAAGCCGCGCCTATTCTCGGGAGAATGTTCGGCTACGTAAGTCGCCGCTCCACCGTATTCGCCGCCCAAGGCCAAGCCCTGCAATAAACGCAAGAGCAGGACCAGCAGCGGTGCAAGGAAGCCGATTTGCTCATAGCCAGGCACGCATCCAATCAGAAACGTAGCCCCACCCATCAGCAGCAGGGTCATCATAAAGGTATATTTGCGCCCGATCAGATCCCCGAGCCGGCCAAAAAACAAGGCACCGAATGGCCTAACGATGAAGCCGGCTGCAAAGGTGGCCAGCGTGCTCAGAAAGGCGGCGGTGGGGTTGTCTTGGGGAAAGAACTTGGTGGAGATAACCGTGGCTAGGCTGCCGAAAATGTAAAAGTCATACCATTCGATCATGGTGCCCGCCGACGATGCGCCGATTACGGCGGGCAGGGAAGTCTTTTTCTTCTCGCTCATAGATTTTTGCGTGAGGATCGGCAATGCGAGCGCCCAAAACCAGGACCCGACAGCCTAATACGGCAATTTACGGTTAATAATTGTGATCAAAATTTAGGTTTGCCCATTTGCGAAATTCGCTATAAGCGCAGAAACCGATGCCAATATAGTACGTTTTTCTTACACCCCTAGAAAATTCGTTAAAAAAATCACGGTTTTAACATCGATCCATCAGGCCATAAAAAAGCCGTCCTGACGGCATGGTCAGGACGGCTTGCATATACTTCTTGCTAGCGCTTATCGCTAAAAGTGCTGCTGTTCGTATTCTTTTACCTCGACGTGCTGGTATTCCTCCACCATTAGCTCTTCGATGGGCGTGCCTTTTTTATCAAGTCCCAAGCGATGTAGGATGTTGTCCATGATCTGGTATATCACGGGCACCACGATGAGCGTCAGGAACAGCGAGCTGACCAAACCGCCGATAATGACCCATGCCAAGCCATTCTTCCATTCTGCACTCGGCCCCGTGGCGATAGCGATGGGGAGCATCCCGAATACCATGGCGATGGTTGTCATCAGGATCGGACGAAGCCGCGCCTGGTTAGCGAGGATCAGCGCCTCACGGGTCGATTTGCCCTCGGCCTTGAGGTGGTTGGTAAAGTCGACCAAGATAATAGCGTTCTTGGCCACCAGTCCAATGAGCATGATGAGCCCCAGGATTGTGAAAATGTTAAGCGTGTTGTTCGTCAGGCCCAACGCAAGGAAAGCACCGATCACCGACAAAGGTATCGAGAACATTACCACAAAGGGATACACAAAGCTATCATACAAGGCTACCATGATGAAATACACCAAAAGAATCGACGCGAGCAATGCTATTCCCAACGTACCAAAGCCCTCAGACTGCATTTCCATATCGCCGCCCCACACGTAGCTAACGCCAGCCGGGCGATTGACCTCTGTCAACTTCTCCTCCCATTCCGCTACTACCGCGCTCGCTGGCCGACCGATGGTCTGCGACTGCACACGCACGGAGGTACTCTTGTCGCGACGCTCGAGCTGGCTCGGTCCGGAACCCTCGGCAACTGTCGCAAACTGCGAGAGGCGGATAAGCTCCCCGCGACCGTTCACGAAAATAAGATTGCGGACGTCGTCTACGCTTTGACGATTGAAGTCATCGAATCGGACGTTGATATCATACTCGTATGCGCCGGCACGGAATTTACCGTCCGTATTGCCGTTAAATGCCGTCTGCATGGTCATACCGACAGTCTGCAAGCCCAAGCCCAGCGACGCCATTTTATCGCGGTCTACTTGTACCGTAATCTCGGGGCTACCGCTTTCTACCGAAAGCTTGGTTTCCGTAGTTCCGGGGACATCGCGCAACAAGGCTAGCGCATCGTCTGCAAAGGCCAGCACGCTATCTAAGTCGGTACCCAAAACCACCATTTCAACGGGAGCCTGCTGACCGCCACCCGTCGCACCGATCGTCACGGTTTTAATCTTCGCTCCGATCAGCTGTGGTTCTAGTTCCCTTTTCAGTTTGGCAGCGTAAACCTTAACATCGTCCTCCCGATCTTGCCGGTCAACAAGCTTAATCGTTATCTCCGATTTGTATGCTGGAGCCAACTGTGTAGCAAAGCCGTCACTCGACTGACCCACTGTGGTAATCATATTGACTACCTCGGATTTACTACCTATAATCTCTTCAGCGCGCATCGTGATCTGGTTAGTCTGCTCAATGGATGCGTCTTTAGGCATCTCCAACTGCACCATGAATTCGCCGCGGTCGCCCTCGGCAAAAAACTCGGTACCGATATAACCTTTTCCCACCAACACAAAAGACGAAATGAAGAGTACACCTACAACCAGGAGCGTAACGAGCTTATGGTTAAGGGCCCATCTCAATAAAGAAGACACCTGCTCGGTAAAGCGATGCAGCTGCTTTTCGAACCACAGGATTAATCGGCCGAAAATATTATCGCCTTTGACGCGGTCCAATTTGCCAAATCGAGAAGTCAACCAAGGTATAATTGTGAAGGATGCTAGCAAGCTAAACAACGTAGCCATGGCCACTACTACGCTAAACTGCCGAAGAATGTCCGATACCAGACCGGTACTAATAGCAATAGGCACAAACACCACGACGATTACCATAGTGATTGACACGACCGTAAAGCCGATTTCCTTAGCCCCATCATACGCCGCCCGGACCTTGTTCTTGCCCATCTCCATATGGCGGTAAATGTTTTCGATAACCACGATGGCGTCGTCCACAACGATACCGACAACTAACGACAAGCCTAACAAACTCATCAGGTTAAGCGTATAACCAAACAAGGAGATTCCGATAAATGTGGCGATCAACGAGATCGGCACGACGACCATCACGATAACGGCATTACGAAGACTGTGCAAAAACAGCAACATCACCACCGCAACCAGCACGATTGCGAGGAATAGGTCGAAGATAACGGCATTGGCCGAGTCAAGCGTGTAGGTCGACGTATCATTTGCGATATCAATCTGCAGGTTCACGTTTTGGTTTTCGTTCACCGCGCGCTCTGCGTACTCGCGCACGAGCCTACTAACTTCCACAGCGTTCGCGTCCGACTGCTTCATCACCTGCAGAATCAGCGCGCTCTGCTGGTTTACTCGCGCAATTTTCTCCACATCTTTTTGCGTGTCCTGCACATCAGCAATGTCGCGGATACGAACAGGCGCCCCACCGGCTCCGGTAGAAACAATCAAGTTGCGTAGTTCCTCAACGGATCCGTACTTTCCTGAAAGACGCACAAGGACGTCCTGGTTCTGAGTTTTAACGCTGCCCGTTGGGAAATCGAGGTTAGAAGCCAAGATTGCCTGCTGCACCTGGAGCGGCGATAAACTGTAGGCTTCCAGTTTCGCAGCGTTCATATTTACTTGGATCTCCCGTTCCTGCCCGCCAATGATGCTCACTTGCGCCACCCCGTTTACGCGGGAAAGGAAGGGCTGGATTTGCTTATCCATCAAATCGTAAAACTCAGCCCCGTCCATATCAGCCGTGGCCGACAGGGTAATAATCGGCAAGTCATCGAGCGAAAACTTCGCCAACGATGGCGCTTCTACATCGTCCGGCAACTCCGACAGGATGGCATTCACCTTTCGCTGGGCGTCGTTGAGCGCCAAGTCCTCATCCGTGCCTACGTTCAATTCGATAATTACCATCGAAAGGCTCTCAAAGGAGGTCGCCGTCAACTTCTTGATGTTCTCCATCGATGATACGGCGTCCTCGATCTTTTTCGTCACCGTGTTCTCGACTTCACTGGGCGAGGCACCCGGATAAACCGTCGTTACCGACACAACGCCCGTGTCAAACTTGGGCAGCAGCTCGTAGTTGAGCGAGAAATAACTCATGATCCCCAACAAGGTCAGCGCCGTGAACACGACGATGACGATGGAGGGCCTTTTTATTGATACTTCAGCTAATTTCATGTGTAGCTATCATTATTTGTCGTTACAGGCCAAAACTGCGGGCAACCGGAGGTTGCGCACTTCCTGTACATTCTTGTAATTAATCCCTAACCTGCGCATCTACTTTTGTACCGTCCACCAAATTGATTTGGCCTCCGGAAACGATGATCTCACCCTCTTCCAAGCCGTGGAGTATCTCTACTTGTTCGCCTAGGATGCGGCCCGGCGTCACGTCTTTCAGTACGGCTGTTCTATCTTGTATCACGTATACCTGGCTGCTGCTCACGCTACCGGCGAAAGCGCTCCTCGGAATCACGATCGAAGGCTCCTGGACGGGAAGCTTAAACGTAGCCGTGCCATACATGCCCGCCCGTAGCCCTTCGGCGCTATCGTTGTCTACCAAGATCTCGACAGGATAGCTCAACGTGTTGTCCGCTTTGGCGGCGATGAAGTGAATCGTGCCGCTAAACTGTCGGTCAGGGAAAACCGAGCTTTGAATGTCCACGCGGTCACCGACTTTAAGATGAACGACCTGGTATTCATTGGCGGTCACTTCCAGCTTGAGGCGCGAGATATCGACGATTTCAAACAGCTCCGTGCCTGGTCCGACGAATGTCCCTACCTCTACCAGGCGCTTGTTGATTACGCCGGAGATAGGCGCCTTCACGTACGAGTCGGACAAGCGTCTTTTGGCTTGCTGCAGTTGGTTTTCCGTCGTGCGCAGGTTGAACTCGATATCGTCCAGCTGTGCGCGTGTCACGCCGCCGGTCTCGAAGGAGCTTTTGTAGCGCTCATAGTCCACCCGTAGCTTTTGCAAGGCATCCTCAGCCCGTTGTACGTCAAGGGAGGCGTACTCGGCATCGATGTGGGCCAGTACCTGGCCTTTGCTCACGCGGCTGCCTTCCTTTACCAGAAGGTTTGTGATGCGGCCCGAAGCCTCAGCCAAGAGCGTCAGATCCTGGTTCGCTGCAAACGTTCCGTTTGAGGAAAAATCAAGGTTTATTTCCTGCTTGGCTGCCCGCACGGCAGTGACGGCCACGGTGCTGCCGGTTTCGGCTACCACGGCAGCTTTGGCTTCGTTGTCTTCTTTATGCTGGGTCAGCACGTACCCGATGAGGGCGATGGCTGCGGCGACAATCAATAAGGTAATAAGTACGCGTTTCATGTGTTTATATCGTGATAATTATTCGTTTACTAAAGACTGTATGTTTCCGTTTGACTTGATCAGCTCGATCTGTGCTACCTTGTAGCTAAGCAGGGCTTGGTTGTAGCTATTCTGTGCCGCTACCAGGTCGGTCTCCGCGGTCAGCAAATCCGTCAACGACGCTAACCCGTTGCGGTAGTTGTTCTGCGTGCTCACGAACACCTTCTCGGCAAACTCCTTGTTGGCGCGCTGAGACTCGATCGTGTTCAGGCTGTTCTTGATCTGGATTTTTGCGTTCTCGTAGGCCATGGACAACGCGTTTGACGTGTTGCGCAGGTCTTCGTGCACCTTGCGTATCTCGACGTCTGCCTGCCGTACGCGCGACCGCCGTGCGTTCCCATCAAAGATGGGGATGCGCAGCCCAAGCGTAAAGGTGGACATATCGTAGTTAAGTGCGCGGCTTGAGTATAGATCAAATCGGTTACTCTGCGAGTTGTACAGGTAGTTGCCGCTTAGCGACAGGCTCGGGTAAAACTCGGCCAGATAGGCCTTGCGCTGGTAGGTCAGCAGTTCCTCCTGCTTCTTAAGCACCTGGAACGAGAGTAGTTGCTCCACGTCCACCGGCCCTTGGGCTACCAGCTGAATCGCTTCACGCTCCAATTTGTCGATTTCCGAAGCAGGGATATTGATCGTCTCGGTGATATCCATACCCATATAATACTTCAACAGATTTTCCTGTTGGGTGACAGCATAAATCAACTGTTCGCGCTGTGCCAACAGGTTGGTCTTGTTGACGATGATTCGATCAAGATCGATTTTCTTGGCCAAGCCTACATCGTACTGGCTGGACACCATGTTTTCCAACTGAGCGATCCGCTCGATATTGGCGTCGATAACGTCCAGTTGCTCGCGCGTGATGATAACTTGGTAATAGTTGGTGGCCACCTGCTGGATGACATTTTCCTCGCTGAGCTGTTTGCTGACGCGATAAAACTCCTCGGTGCTGCGCGCTGCCTTCAAGCCGGTAAACACCTGCTGATTAAACAATTGCTGATTCAATTGCACCTGTGTCATCGCACCCCAGGTCTGCCCTGCCCGAATGGCCACAAACTCGCCTGGCTCCCCGCCCATGAAATCTGCAGGCAATACAAATTGCTGGACAATGGGGTTATAATTCAACACGCTCGATGCCTCAATTTGCGGAAGCGCTGATGCCCGGACTTCAGCAATCTGATGTTGGCCCTTCTCAATATCAAGCTGAGCCTTGCGAAGCACCTCGCTGTTCTTCAATGCATATTGGAGCGCGTCCTGCAAGGTCAGGGAATGTTGGGCGGACGCGAAGCCACTCACCAACAAACTGATTAACGTAATGGTTATTACTCTTATATTCATGTTCGTATTATTTCCGTAAAATGCCATTTACCAACCGCTCGGCAAGCAACTCTTGCTTTCGGGAGATGTTTTCCATAATGGCCTTATCCATAAAAGGCCGTGCACAGCGTACCTTATGAAACATGGAGATGCCGTATTGTCCGGCGACATACAATTCAGATGTTTGTTGTGTATCAAATGTTACAAGCTCGCCGGACTCAATCCCTTCCTCAAAAACGCGCGCGATAAAACTGATTTCGCGGGCGACTAGGCGCTCAAAAACAGTGCCGTCTATTGCGTTTAATCCGTGGTATTCCGTCAGGCTCACGACAAGCATTTGATAGCGTTCATACATCTCATACCGCAACCGGACGAGGAGCTTCAGCTTAGCAAGGGTTCGTGACTCAGCACTGGAGCGTGAGGTAAACAAACGTTCCGATTCGTCAAAGAGGAAATCGATTATCGAAGCCACCAAAACCACCTTGTCCGAGAAGTAGTAATACAAATTGGCCTTAGACAGCCCTACGTCCTCGGCGATCTCGGCCATCGTTGTTTTCTTGATGCCGAAATGCGAAAAACGCTTAATGGCCGCTGCCAAAATCTGTTCTCGTTTGTCCAATCCGGGTTGTTTTAAATGTTTTAACTATTGACTTTTTAGACATTTTGGTCAAAAGTATAAAAATCCAAGTAAATGCCAAACATTTTTTTGTTAAATTTTTGTTAAGCCATCGAAAGAAAGCAACGACCGGCCGCGCCTTCAGCCTGAAAAGGCCGACGCAAGAACATCGCGTAGAGCATACTACAAGGAATGCACTAACCGATCCGGACCGGTTCAGGCGATTCCGGACATAAAAAAAGCGGCCTCGCCGCTCATTCTGTTTCCAATCTATCGTCCGAACGTCATTTCGTTCTGGAATTTCTTCGCGTACTTACGCTTGTCAAGTTTATACAGCCGGGCGGCACGGTAGGATACGCCGCGCTGGAATTCGGGAAGCTCTTTAAGGATATCGTAATTGAACATCTTCTTTCGGAAGTTACGTTTGTCAAGCTGGCGCCCCCAGATGGCCTCGTAGAGCTGCTGCAGCTGCGTGAGCGTGAATTTTTCGGGAAGCAATTCAAACGCAATAGGGTTGTAGCTGATTTGCTGGCGCACCTTGGCGATACTTCTGTCCACGATATGCTGGTGGTCAAACGCCAGAGTAGGTAATGCGTTTAATGAGTGCCATGCTGCCTTGCGGGCATAGTCCGTTACCGGCTGCGGAATCGTTTTCAGCTCATCAATCCGCAAGAGAGCGTAGTAAGCCACGGTGATTATCCTCCCTTGCGGGTGTCGACGAATCCCGCCAAATGTATACAGCTGTTCCATGTAGATCCCGCGAAGGCCGGTCATCTCATAAAGGATTCGCTGTACCGCTTCGTCGATCGTTTCGGTGGGCTGTACGAAAAAGCCAGGCAGGGCCCAAAAATCGCGAAACGGATCCTCGTTGCGCTCGATTAGCAGCACCTTCAACACTCCTTCCTGAAAACCAAAAATTACGCAGTCCGTCGTAAAATTTGATTGAATGTGTGGCAAAGCAGATTGCAAAACAGACACGTATTAGTTCAATTCGATATAAAAAGATCAATATTCAGTCGTCTTCGCTATGAAAACTGACAAATAATCCCCTCGAAATTTAATAGTGTAACAAATACACACTATCTTCGTAGCACAAACTTACAAAAGTTTGAGTGAAAAATGCACACGGATTCAGGGGATTCGTTTGTTTTTCCCTGCCTTTTTCGTTACTTTGTCATCCTAAGACCCTCTCTTGAAGGAACCTGCTGAAGCATAATCGATTGCCGTAAGCAGACCGCAACCGAGGGGATGCCCGGCATGAGAGCGTGACGAAACGCACAAGGCAAAAAATGAAGGTTTACGATTTATGATTGCAGTAGTTTTCAGTGGATCCCGTTATGCAGACTGGCGCCTGGCCGAGAAAGGCAAGATCATTACTGGCTTTCGGACCATGGGCATCAACCCCTATCTACATGACGAGCGTTTCATATTCCAATTGCTCAACAAAAGCACGAATCTGATCAATTATGCGGAGCGCATCAAGCGCATCTATTTTTTTGGGGCCGGTTCTTCGTCCGATGAGCGAAAAGAACGGATCTCGGACATCCTGAAAAAATTTTTCAAGAACGCCCGCGTTACGGCAGACCACGACGTCAAGGCCTCCGCATTATCGACATTGGGCGATTCCAAGGGCCTGATCGGCATCTTAGGCAGCGGGGCCAACGCGGCCTATTTCAATGGCAAGCGGGTCGTGCCCAACAACTACGGCATGGGCTATATCCTTGCCGACGAAGGTTCGGCCAATTGGATCGGCCGCCAGTTGCTTAAGGGCTTCCTGACGGAAACCATGCCGGAGGACCTGCGCGAAACATTCCTCGATCGCCATCCCTTAGACCGCAAGCAGATCTTGGATAAGATATATAATAACCCTTACCCTACGCTTTTCCTCACGTCCTTTTCGGATTTTGTGCAGGAGAACCATCAGCATCGCTTCATCAAGCGCATCATCAACGAAGGCATCGCACGTTATTTTGAAACGTACGCCGTGCCGCTCAGCGAGGCGTACGGCATCCGCACCATCCATTTCACGGGAAGCGTGGCGGCCATGTGCGAATCACCGCTGCGTGAGGCAGCAGGCAGGTACGGGTTAGAAGTCGGGAAAATCGTACGTGAGCCCATACATAATTTATTAAAGTATTACATCAATAAAAATTAACAACAATTTAATATGAAAATCGGAATCAATGGATTCGGCCGAATCGGCCGTTTGGCCTTCAGGGCCGCAGTTGCACGCGAAGACGTTGAAGTAGTCGGCATTAACGACCTAGTCGAGCCTGACTACCTTGCTTATATGCTGAAATACGACTCTACGCACGGCCGTTTCAATGGCACGGTAGAGGTGAAGGACGGCAACCTTGTCGTAAACGGAAAAACTATCCGGGTGACCGCCGAGCGCGATCCTGCCAACTTGAAGTGGGGCGATCTGGATACCGACGTGGTATTGGAATGTACAGGTCTTTTCCTCACCCAGGAAGCCGGACAAAAGCACCTGGACGCTGGCGCAAAGAAAGTCGTATTCTCCGCCCCGGCCAAAGACGACACGCCGACCTTCGTACGCGGTGTCAACTGCAACACGCTACGTGCTGACCAGAAAATTATCTCCAACGCATCTTGCACGACTAACTGCTTGGCACCGTTGGCAAAAGTATTGAACGACAAATTCGGCATCGTGGAGGGCTTGATGAGCACGATACACGCAGTTACCGCCACCCAAAAAACCGTTGACGGCCCATCCGTGAAGGACTGGCGCGGCGGACGCGGTGCGTACCAAAACATCATTCCTTCTTCTACCGGCGCTGCCAAAGCCGTAGGCTTGGTACTGCCCGAACTGCAAGGCAAATTGACAGGCATGTCTTTCCGCGTACCCGTCCCGAACGTTTCCGTGGTTGACTTGACCGTCCGTTTGGAAAAACCCGCTACCTACGAGGAAATCAAGGCGGCTTACAAGGCGGCTTCCGAAGGCGAGTTGAAAGGCATCTTAGGCTACACCGAAGACGACGTTGTATCCGAAGACTTCCGTTCGGATCCACGCACCTCGATCTTCGACGCCAAAGCTGGCATCGCCCTGAACGACAACTTCGTGAAAGTTGTTTCGTGGTACGATAACGAGTGGGGCTACTCAAACAAGCTGGTCGAACTTGCCCAGCTGGCTGGAAGCCTCAAATAAGGCGGCCGGTACTCGAGCATTCGCCTCATAGTTAACCCCGCCACGACGCTCGCTGCATCGTGGCGGGGTTTTTCGTTGCGCGGCGGCCAAACCCCGGCGAAAGGGCATTTCTAACATTTGGTTACCGATTGCACTAAATTTTTGACACATTTGCAGTTGCCATTTGCAATGGCAGCGAACTATCGTACATTACACGAAATAATTAGCGTTACATGAAATTACTGGAAGGAAAGACTGCCCTGGTCACCGGCGCTTCGAAAGGAATCGGCCGCAAAATCGCGGAGAAGTTCGCGGAGGCCGGAGCCAATGTGGCATTCACCTATTTGTCGTCCGTGGAAAAAGGCCAGGCCCTGGAACAAGAGCTACGGGCCGCGGGCACAAAAGTGAAAGGCTATCGGTCTGATGCGTCGAAATACGACGAAGCCGAAAAGCTTATTGAATCCATCGTTGCCGACTTCGGCACGATTGACATCGTCGTCAACAATGCCGGCATCGCCCAAGACAACCTGCTGCTCCGCATGAGCGAGGAAAACTGGGACGACGTGCTGAACGTTAATCTGAAATCGATATTTAACGTCACCAAAGCTGCTTCCAAAGTGATGATGAAGAACCGAAAAGGCGTATTCATCAACATGAGCTCCATCGTGGGCGTGCAGGGCAACGCCGGACAATCTAACTACGCCGCTTCCAAGGCGGGCATTATTGGATTTTCGAAGTCGCTAGCGAAGGAACTGGGGTCACGCAACATCCGCACGAACGTGGTGGCGCCGGGCTTCATCCGTACGGAAATGACGGACGTTCTCGATCCCAAGGTGGTGGAGGGATGGGAAAAAGGC
>Ga0079224_100007645_pt1 | contig 14538 bp, 11 predicted proteins | sample Stecom2015_FD_80414 | JGI IMG/M metagenome (GOLD analysis project Ga0079224, IMG submission 80414) | Agricultural soil microbial communities from Utah to study Nitrogen management - Steer compost 2015 | ecosystem: Environmental > Terrestrial > Soil > Agricultural land | place: USA: Utah...
AACGGAACCACTTCTATGGACAGGCTTCGGTTGGAACAGACCCCCAGGACTTGAAGTACGCTGGAGAGCAAACTTTCCTGTCGATCGGGGATGACAATGTGGTCCGCGAGTTCGTGACCATCAACCGGGGAACCGCAGGGGGTGGAGGACATACCAGGATCGGACACAGAAACTTGCTGATGACTGGCGTTCATATAGCACATGATTGCCAGGTCGGCAGCGACATCATCCTGGCTAACTCGGCGACCCTAGCAGGCCATGTCGAGATCTTGGATCACGCCAGTGTCGGAGCCTTCTGCGCAGTCCATCAGTTTTGCCGGGTGGGACGATATGCGTTCATTGGAGGATTCTCCGTCCTCACGCGTGACGTTCTACCTTTTGTCAAGACGGTGGGGATTCGAGGCGAAGCCCGAACCTATGGAGTGAACACCATCGGACTGGAAAGAAAGGGATTTTCCGAAGAGCGCCTGGATGCATTGCAGGCTGCTTATCGCATACTCTTTAACAGAGGGTTGAAACTGCGGGAAGGGATCGAACGCGTCCGCCGAGAGGTGAAGATTACCGAAGACGTCCAAGAACTTCTCGAGTTCATCGAAGCTTCGGAGCGAGGTTTTGTGCGGTGATTCAAAAGGCAGAGGAGACAATGAGCGATACTCCGGTAGGTGGGCTCGAGATCCGGCGCCTCGGAATACTCGCCGGAAACGGACAGTTGCCCTTTGAAGCGCTCAAGGAAGCTCTCTCAGCCGGCCTTCCGGTGACTGTGGCGGCAATCAAGGAAGAGACGGAACTCGAGCTTGAGAAGCTGGCACGAAGCGCCGGTGGTCGGGTGAATTTCCACTGGATTGGGGTTGGCCAACTCGGCCGCCTTCTGAAAATATTTCGTGTAGATGCCGTCGACTGCGCGATTATGGTCGGCCAGGTCAAGCATGTACGGATCTTTGCCCCCTCTGCCCGGTCCCCGCTGGACCATCTGAGGCATCTTCCCGACTTGAAAATGGTTCGGATGCTCGCTTCGCTGGAGCGTCGAAATACGGAATCATTAATCCGGGGAATCATAGAGGCTGTGGAATCACAAGGCATTCGCTTTCTCGATTCGACCCTCTTTCTAAAGCGGCTCTTGCCCGCTCCTGGACTGCTTACGCGACGTACACCGAATAGAGAAGAACAAAAGGATATTGACTTTGGCCGCCCGCTGGCTCTTGAAATCGCTCGGCTGGATATCGGGCAGACGATTGTGGTCAAGAATCAAGCCGTGGTTGCCGTCGAGGCCATGGAGGGGACAGACGATACGATTCGGCGTGCTGCTCGTCTTGTTCAAGGTCAGCGGCTTACGGTGGTCAAGGTTAGCCGTCCAGCTCAGGACATGCGATTCGATGTTCCGGTTATAGGGCCACGGACGGTTCGGGTGCTCCGCGAAGCAAATGTATCGGCGATTGCACTGGATGCAGGGAGAACGATTATTCTCGAGAAGGAGAAGGTGATTGAGCAACTCAATCACAGTGGGATCTCTATGGTAGCCTTTTAAGGATGCGAACAAAGGTGGCAGTGGTTGGAGTGGGGACTCTCGGGATCCATCACGCCCGCATCTACTCGGAAATGGACGCGGTTCAGTTGGTGGCGGTGGCAGACGTCCGGAAGGACAGGGCCAGCGAAGCAGCCCTCCGGTTTGCTTGTAAAGCGGTCGAAACGGCCGATCAACTTCCCGAGGATGTGCAAGCTGTTAGTCTCGCCGTGCCCACCCACCTCCACGCCGAGATCGGTGTTGCGCTACTCGAGAAAGGCATCCACGTGCTGGTGGAAAAGCCGATTGCTTCGACGCTCAAAGGCGCCGATGACCTCATAGCGGCGAGTCGAGAAAGTGGAAGCCTCCTTCAAGTCGGCCACATTGAGCGCTTCAATCCAGCCTTCCAGGCCGTAAGAGGACTGATTCGCTCTCCTCAGTTTTTCGAATCACATCGTTTGGGTGTATTCGTCCGACGAAGTCTGGACGTCGACGTTGTGCTGGATCTCATGATCCACGACTTGGACCTAATTCTTTACCTGACGGGACAGCCTGTTCAAGAAGTACGTGCTGTCGGTATACCCGTTCTGACTCCGCGCGTCGATATCGCCAGTGCGAGAATCGAGTTCAAGAATGGGTGTGTTGCCAATGTCACCGCCAGTCGGGTTTCCAAGGAAAAGATACGGAAACTGCGATTGTTCCAGCCGCACGATTACATCTCCGTCGATTTTCATGGCAGATCTGCAGAGGTTTACAGTCTTGTCCATGACGAACGGGGAAGGCGAGTCGAAGACCGGTCGCCAATGGTTCTAGACACTGAACCGCTGCGCTCCGAATTGGACTGCTTTATAAAATCTGTTCGGGGCTTGCGGACGGAAAGACCCTGTTCTGCATCGGAAGCACGAGAAGCACTTGACCTGGCTCTTGAAATTGTCCGTCAAATTGACCAGAGACTTGCCTCTGTAGCGGCCAGTGACAGTGGGCAATGAGAAACTGCTGGATCATGCTGTTTCGTCTGTTTCTATTATTTGTTGGAATTTCCACGATCGCATGTGGTGACAAACCGCGAGTGATTCAACAGCCGGTGCCCCTGACTCTCGACCGGCCCTCTCACGCGGACACCGCTGCAACCGATCAAGCAGAGCCTGCACCCTCAAGTCGTCCCGCTCCTGCGCCTTCCCAGATACGGTTGCTGATTGGGGAGGACTTCGACCGTCTGCTTGTTACCAATTCTCAAAAAGGGGAACAAATTGAAGTTAAAGCGACTGGAGGAAAGATCAGAATCTTTCAAAAGCAGGAAACGGTAACGCGATTCTTGGAAGAAGGTTCCGGATTTCGGTTTACAGCGTCCGGTGCCGAACCTCTCAAAGTACAAGGAGTCGCCTATAGGGGGCTCGTGGATATCTTTATCAACCCCCTCGGAACGCCGGTGGCCGTCAATGAAGTTGACCTGGAATCGTATCTTTGCGGAGTGGTTCCCAATGAACTGGGTCCTGTCGCGTTTCCTTATCTCGAGGCTCTCAAAGCGCAAGCGGTGGCCGCCCGAAGTTTTGCCGCATCAGGTCTGGGTACCTTCGCCAGCCGAGGCTTCGACCTCTACTCGGATTCCCGTTCTCAAGTTTATACAGGAACCGGGAATGAACATCCTCTCTCTACACAGGCAGTCAACGAGACGCGTGGGCTAATTCTTTCTTTCCAGGGAAAACCAATCGCTGCTCTCTACTCATCAACCTGCGGAGGCCGAACGGAGGACTACAGCCGTGTCTTCTCCGGAAAGCCGCTCCCGTATCTTCGAGGCGGAATCGAATGTTCTGACCAGTTGAGTCCCTATCATGCGTGGCGCACTCGTGTATCATTTGAGGACCGCGCAGACAAAATGAAAGCCAGGCTTGCGATCGATTGTTTGACCGATTTGAAGCTGCTCCATCGAAACGAAGCCGGGCGGGTTGAAGCGATCCAGTTCGTAGGCAGACATCGGCAGGAGACGCTTCGAGCCAACGACTTTCGTCTGGTGCTCGGGCTCAGGAGCAATTTCATTGTCGACCTGGACACTCAATTCGACAGCAGAGGCTGCATTCGAGAACTCAATGTGCAAGGGAAAGGATGGGGACATGGGGTAGGGCTTTGCCAAATGGGTGCTGTATCAATGGCACAAAAGGGCATCCTATTTGACGACATATTGGATCATTATTATCCGGAAACCACGCTGACCAAATTGTACTGATCGATAAACCCTTGCATTGGCTGTTGCCCGGGCGCGGATTTGGCGGTATCAAAGACCTGCCAGCGCCGCTCTTGCTGTCTTCTTCAGGCGAAATGTAGCCCCAGATTGACCGGTCCAATGGAAAGAACCACCGTGCCGGCTGTTCCTTGCGCTACTCCCCTTTAATCCATGCTAAAACAGTCCTATGCATCAAGAGAGGATAAAGGACTCACCGGGCGGCTGGCTGATCGCAATCGTCGGACCAACCGCATCTGGAAAGAGTCACCTGGCCATGGAACTGGCTCAGCGGATTGATGGCGAGATCGTAAACTGCGATTCGATGCAGATGGTCCGAGGGATGGAGATCGGTACGGCTAAGCCCGATCCAGCCATGCGGAACCGTGTTCCCCACCACCTGTATGACGAAGTTGGGCCTGATGAGCACTACAGTGCCGGCCGGTACATGGAGGTCGCTCGGTCGATATGCCGGGAGATTGCCGGCCGCAACAGGATCCCAATCGTAGTTGGGGGAACCGGGCTCTATTTGCGGGCGCTGATCGACGGTATTTTCCAGGGGCCCGGGAGGGATCAAAACCTGCGTAACCGTATCAGCAAAATAGGCGAACGCAAAGGTTTCGAGTACTTGCATCGGATTCTTAGACGAAAGGATCCCGCTGCTGCAGAGAGAATTGGACCGACCGACCCGGTTCGAATAATCAGAGCACTCGAAGTCTATTTTCTAACCGGACAGAAGATTAGCGACTTGTGGAAACAAAGCCAATCGCCACTAACCGGCTTCAAAGTCGTTAAGGTAGGGGTGAGATTTCCGCGCCAGGAGCTCTATGATAGAATCAACCGCCGAGTTGAGCGAATGTTTAAACAGGGTCTGCTGGACGAGGTCCACAGACTCTTACAGAAGGGCTTCTCACCGGATTGTAAAGGGTTTGAAGCTCTTGGCTATCGCTACGCTGTCTCTGTCGTGCGCGACGAGATGGATCTCGATGAAGCAATCAAACTAACCCAGCGTGACACTCGCCGGTACGCGCGAAGACAGCTCACCTGGTTCCAGCGAGAGCAGGGTGTAAGGTGGATTGAGCGACCGGGTGACGAGGGTGCAGCTCAGGAAGCTCTCCTCGACATACTTCGAGCGGAAGGCTTTCCCGTTGGAAGTGCCCGCAGATATTTTCTCGGCTATAGGACAGATAAATGGAATTCGAACCGGTAATTGGTCTGGAAGTGCATGCCCAGCTCCTGACCCGCAGCAAGATTTTCTGTGGTTGCAGTACGCAATACGGCGCTCCACCCAATTCGAGTACCTGTCCTGTGTGTCTGGGACTACCGGGCGCTCTGCCTGTACTGAATCGGGAAGCTATCGGGATGGCTATAAAGGCGGCTCTGTCGTTGGGCTGCCGCATCAACACGGATTCGATATTCGCCCGCAAGAACTATTTCTACCCTGATCTCCCTAAGGGTTATCAGATTTCTCAATATGATCGTCCACTGGCTCAAGCGGGAAAGGTGGATGTACTGGTAGGATACCGCGAGGAGGGAGGCCGCGTTCAGAAATACGAAAACAAGTCCTTTCGTATTCATCGGTTACACCTAGAAGAGGATGCGGGAAAATCCCTTCATTCTCCCGGAGGCGATTCTCTGGTCGACTTGAATCGCACAGGTGTCCCGCTGGTCGAGATTGTCACGGAAGCTGATTTCAGATCACCGGACGAAGCTTATGATTTTCTTGTTCTGTTGAGGCGGACCTTGCTATTTTTGGGCGTTTGCGACGGGAACATGGAGCAGGGAAGTCTGCGCTGTGATGCCAACGTGTCTGTTCGTCCCATTGGGGCTTCTACATTTGGAACGAAGACAGAAGTCAAGAATTTAAATTCCTTTCGATTTGTCCGAAAAGCCCTGGAATACGAAATTGAAAGACAAATCGACCTAATTAAGAGGGGTGGAAAGGTAGAGCAAGAGACCCGGCAATGGGATGAAGCTCTTGAAAAAACGACGGTGATGCGCAGCAAGGAGGAGGCGCACGATTATCGGTACTTTCCAGAACCAGACCTTTTGCCGGTGCGGGTCGAGGAGAGTTGGCTCGAACAGATCCGTTCCACGATGCCTGAACTCCCGGAACCGCGCCGGCGACGCTTACAGGAAGAATACGATCTCGATATCGAATCATCGCTGGCCCTTATCCAATCGCGTTCCTTCGCAGATTATTTCGAAAGTGCAGCCCAAATCAGCCGGCAGCCGCAGGCAGTTTACAACTGGATGGTTGGAGACTTGACTCGTGAGCTAAAGCGGGATGGCCGGGATATCAGTGACTGCCCGGTCTCGCCCGAACATCTGGCTGAGCTCATCCAAATGCTAGATGCAGGGCAAATTAGCAGCAAGATGGCCAAGGACGTATTCGCGAAGATGTACTCGGACGGTTCGTCACCCAGAAAGATTGTTGAAGCAGAAGGTATGGCCCAGATCAGTGACGCTGATCAATTGGCCCGGATTATTGATACGGTCCTCGAAGCCCATCCTGATAAAGTGGATGCGTATCGGGAAGGTAAGCATGGTTTGATCGGCTTTTTCGTGGGTCAGGTCATGCGAGAAACCAAAGGACAGGCCAACCCTCAGGTCGTCAATCAATTATTGGAAGAGCGTTTGCAGCCGGTGGAATGAAAAAAGAAAAGGAATCGACTGTCCCTAACGGTACAATCGCTGTCATTGAAGAATTCGAAGACAGCATCTACTCGATCAAGTTTATCCTGCAGAGTCTCGGTTACCGAGTGGAATCAATTGCTGCGAAGGCTGACCTTCTGAGCCGGCTTCAAGAATTCGCTCCCGATTTGATTATCGTGGACATGCTGATTCCGAACAATGAAGGCTTGTCGGTTATTCGCTTCCTTAAGGAGGAGGGATTCCGAGAAAAGCCAGTGCTGGCTATAACGGCCGACGCCGTAAATATCGAGGAATCCGAGATCAAGGAAGCAGGAGCGGATGTAGTTCTAACCAAGCCTTATGCTGTGACGGAACTTCAGAAGGTACTGGAAAAATACATCGGCACGTCTTGATCGGCTTTTGGAGTTGGGCGGCTGGCCCCGGCCAATACGTTTATCAAATTTAATCCCTCTTTTGACTTCAGAGCTGCCTTCTAAACTTACTCTGCAGTTGGCCCACAAGTTGAGGCGCGTCAGTAAAGAGCCATCAGGTCTGGCACGCGGGACATCACAATCGGGTATGCAAGCTATTCGTAGCGCAGACACTCGATCGGGTCCAGTCGGGCCGCCTTCATCGCCGGCCACACCCCGAAAAACAAGCCAACCGAGACGGAAACCACGAAGCCGGTGATGACGGCCCAGGCCGGGATAGATGCCGGCAGGTTAGGGAAAAATGTTTCTACCAGAAAACTGACTGCCACTGCCACGACGATTCCCAGAGTGCCACCGGTGGTACTGAGAGTGACCGCTTCGACAAGAAACTGGAAGGTAATGTCTCTCCTTCGAGCTCCGATTGCCTTGCGTACCCCAATCTCTCGAGTCCGTTCGGTTACGGAGACGAGCATGATGTTCATCACACCAATTCCACCGACCAGCAATCCGACGGCTGAGATTGCAATGGCCACAAGACCTACGGTTGCCGTAATGTTATCGAATTGCTGAATCATTCGATCGGCAGTACTCAGATCAAAGTTGCTCTCTTCGTTGTAGCGAAGTCCGCGCTCTCGCCGCAGAACCGCTTCTGTCTGACCGAGCGCGCGCTCCAATTGGCCTGGTTTGGCCTGCGCCACAATCATCAAAAAATCGTTTGACGGAGCGATTTTGCGGAGAGTTTGATACGGGACATAGACCACATTGTCCTCTTCGGTGGAACCGAAGAAAGTACTCTTTCGCTTCTCAAGGACACCGATCACGGTGAAGGGACGGCCATTGAGCGTTACAGTTCGCCCGACGACAGTGTGATAACTGGGAAAGAGGGCTTCTACCACGTTCGTGCCGAGTACAGCGACGGCACTTCGGTGACGATCATCAATGCCCGATATGAACCGGCCTTCTCCTACGGGAATGTTCGTGACGGTGGCATGATTCGGTGAGACGCCCTGGACACTGAGCTGGGTGTATCGAGTGCCCTGGTATTCGATGACTTGATTGCTCCGAAAAGAAAAGCCTACCCAGCTAACCTCTGCGATTGCAGGAGCCTCCCTGAGTATGGCCTTGGCATTCTCAACCGTCAGGGGCTTTCGTAGCCACTCGCGACGGTCCCGAGGGCCGAGCTGCGGCCCCGTGGTCAGGTGAAAGGCATAGATATTATGCGTTCCGTATTCCTCGACCAGAGATATGATGTTGCTGCGCATTCCCGTCAGAATTGAGGATATGACGACCACCGTCACCACGCCGATGATGACGCCAAGGATGGTGAGCAAGCTCCTCAGTTTATGCTCTCTGAGAGTTTGCAAAGCAATAAGGATGTTCTCACGGTACTGGTTAAACTGCCTCATTAATCCGCCCTCATTGCTTCGATGGGGTCAAGTTTAGATGCTTTGTAGGCTGGATAAATTCCAAAAAGAAGTCCAATTCCGCCGGAAACGCCGACTGACAGGAGAATATAGTTAAGGCTAATCGTCATCGTCATCGACGTAAAATGCTGTATCAGCTCCGATGCCACTGTCGCCAAAATCAATCCAATGACACCGCCGGCAGCTGCGGTAAAAAAGGACTCAATAAGGAACTGATTCAGAATATCTCGACGCCTCGCTCCCAGAGCCTTTCTCAATCCAATCTCGAAAGTCCGCTCAGTCACCGAGACCAGCATGATATTCATCACGACAATGCCGCCGACGACCAGTGAAATCAGAGTAATTGGAACGACGACGACCGCGATCATGCCGGTGAACTGGTCCACAGTAGAGTTGATTTCCTCTGTCGAGATCAGACCAAAGTCATCGTCTTCATTCGGCGCCAGCTTGTGACGGACTCTCATGATCATCCGAACCTGACCGATTGCCTCCTCAAAGAGATCGCGGCTTATCGCCTTTCCTCTGATCGTGATGCTCGAGCGAATTCCGTAGAGTCTCTGATAGGTACTGATCGGGATATGCAGAGTATTATCCAGGCTCTGGCCGAACGAAGTGCCCAGCCTTTCCAGCACTCCAATAATTTCAAGAGGTTGTGTACCGAGTCTGATTCGTTTGCCGAGAGGATCGACCCCCGGAAAGAACTTCTCTTTCAGGTCCCAGCCGATCACGCAAACAAACTGCGATCTCCGGATGTCATTCTCTGTAAAATAGCGGCCTTCCACAACTTCCTGGCTCGCCAGCATCAGAAAGTTATGCGTTACGCCCCTGATTTCTGTACCATATTGTGGTTCCCCGGAGTAGTAAACGGTTCTGCGGCTGCTCAGTTCAGCAACCACGGGCCCACAGGCGTCACAGTTCCTCCGAATCGCCTCCAGGTCGGTTAGGCGAATGTCTTTATTACGCCGCACCATCCTTTCCCACTCTTCCTGGCTAACTTCACCAATTCGAGCAAACTTGGCCAGCAGAAAGGAGTCGCTACCCAGCGTTTTCGAAACACTTTCCAGTACGTAGGTCTGCAGGCCTTCAATTCCGGCGCCCACCACCATTACGGATGCCACGCCGATGATGATTCCAAGCAGCGTAAGGAAGGTTCGGAGCTTGTTGGCGAATATTGACTGCAAAGCGAGACGTGTCGCTTCCCAGAGAAATCCCAAGCGTGCTCGCATTCCTACCTACCCTTTATTGATCGACATTGATCGGCGCGTTACGGCATCCATTCTCAGGCGACCGGACAGCGACAACGTTTCTTACTATGATACGTCGGAAATTGGCTTCGGGTTCAATATGGACTGTGCTTTTCCCTGGCGGAAGCCGAGGCGAGCAAGATGGCGCAGCACCGCGTAGCAAAATTCTGGTTCGCCGGTCAGCAATTCCTCAACATTTTCTGTCGAAGCATAGAGGACCAAACAGTGATCGATCGCGCGAGCTTCATAATCAAGCCGGGCCTGGGCGAAAAACTCCCACAGGTTCAATGGGGCTTGTTCGACCACCCGCAGTTCATCGCCCCGGGCAGTGAAAAGCTGGACGCGCCCTCGGACCACTAGTAGCAGGTGATCGCTACTGTCACCCGGCCGAAAGAGGTTTTCACGTGGTTCAAGGTAGCGTTCATTCGCAATACTGGCAAACTGGGCGACATGTTCAGTTGTCGCGAATCGGAACAGGTCGAGCTCCTGCAGCATCAGGACTCGCTCAATTGTGGTTAACATCGGTATTCTCTGCTTTTCTCGTTTCCCCAGACTTGCAGAGCCCACACCGCGGTTTCTCGAACCAGCGGGTTCGGGTCGGTTTGCGCGCGGCGAACCATCTCTTTCAGATCTTCAAAGTCGTGAGTGGCCGCGGCCGCGATGATGCAGCACTTCAGCCACGGGTCTCCCTCGTGCACGACATCGGCTATCAGTATATGGGGTTCAATCGGGAGGTTAAAGATCACCCGTCCTTTAGCAGCGACCTCCTTGCGGTTGTCAGCAGAGAATACCGGAAGGAGCGTCTTCCGCAGCTCGCCTTTGATATGCACATCAATCAATTCGATGGCGTTCTCTCTGAGACGAGCCTGATCGCTCGTATAACCAAGGTACGATATATAGGCATCCCCCTGAGGGATAAACAGGCCAAGCGCCCTGAAGATCTTTTCAACCTTCCAGGCGATCCGCTCCTCGACCGCCTTTCCCAACAACCGGCAGGCCAGACCTCCATGGGCTTCCAGGTAGATGCTGAGATGCAACAACTCATAGTACTGCTTTACCCATATCTGGACCGCCGGCAGGAACGACTCTTCCGGATAGTTTAGACCGACTTCAGCTCGAATCTTGTTCAGTCCCTTGAGAGCTCGGAACGCAACCATAGTATCGGGTAGGTAAAGAGCCGCTACGAGAGCCTCTCGCGCTTGAGGAGCATTGATGCTTCTGAGAATGAGAGGGATTTCTCGCTTAACGGAAAGACTTACAGATGGGTCTTTAAGCAAAGACTGTAACATCGGGACTATGCTGTCTCCATAACTTCCCAGCGCATTTCGGGCAGCTCGACGAGTTCGTGGCTCATCCAGAAACTTGATTAGACGTTCGATATGTTGTTCGCTCCGAAAGTCACCAATCGCGCGAATACTGGCGTTGATCCGTACTGGGTCGGGGTGGTTCAGCCATTCATCAAGAATGGGCAGATAGCTAGGGCTGGAAGTCTTTGCCATCAAACGCGCCAGCAACACGGCTCGCTTTTGCTCGATCTGCTGCTGCCATTCGACAATCCTCTGTGGTGTCAGGTAGGAAGCAACTCTCCGTCCGTATCGGTCAAGGTAGATCAAGTATTTTTCGGGCGGCGGTGAAGGCGAGCGCAGCTCCGCTTTCATTTGTCGGATGTAAAGTTTGGGGTCAAAACGAGTTGCGAGGTGCATGGCTGTCGCTGCAATTTCCGGGTCAGAGTGGTCTACAAGCCGTTTCACTTTCTCAAGCCAGGGTGGATGATCGGTCGGATAAAGCGCCGTGATTTGCGACTGGCTGAGGTCCTCCAATGAAGTAGGGAAATCGGCCCACTGTCTCTGGCCGTTACTCGTTTCTTTCGCGAGTAGTTGCTCGAGAGCAAAGAGGACGTTTGAAGGAGTCTGGCTCTCGAGGGCATTGGTTAGAGTCCGCTCAGCAACAGCCTCTTCCAGATGAAATGAGGCTCGCGAGCTGGCAAGCGTCCTTCGCTCCAGCGAGCTCCGCAAGGTTTGAACGTATTCTTTGCCCAGCTTCCAGGCTAGCAACGTCCACACGATCGTTCCCAGAAAAATGAGAAAGGCTGTTGGGCGGATAGGCGTCGCAACCGAGAATGCCATCAGGAGAAAGAGCGTGGCGCCAAAGGCGTCCCCGGCGCGAAAGACCCCCAGATCGACGAAGCTTTTTACCGAAGCCATTACAGGGCCGACGAGCGGTATATAGAGAAGCTCGATGCTGGTCCGATCGAGGGAATTGCGCAGGCCACCGTCAATCGCCTTCAGTAACACCACTGTCCAAAAAGCAGCTATGATTCCGGTACCAATCGAGCCCAGCATCAAGCAAATGGGAAGGATCAACAATCCCACCCCTACGCCGAATCGCCTGATCAAGCGGCCTGTACCAAAGAGCTGCAAAGGTGCTGAGAAGATAAACATGGCGCCCAGTAGTGAACCGAAGAATTGGGCAATATCCCGTTCGGAGCCGACGTAGCGATTAGCCAGCGACCACTTATAGAGGAGATCGATCAGTGTCGTCGACACCCCGGTGATGAACACGACCGTCGCCAGATAGCGGAGGTGTTTTGACCGCAATATCTGACGCAGGCTCTTAAATGCTCCGTCTTGTTTCTGTTCGAAACGATCGTACGTGCGGCTGGCCGCGACTAGGGTGCTCTTGTTTCGGGTTTGCACAACCGAGAGGAGAACTACCGAGAGAGCCAGGAACACGCAAGTATGGAGCAAGAGAATTTCGTTGCCTTGATCTTGGGCGAGACCCGCGGTGTAGAAACCTCCGAAAGCGCCTCCAAGGATTCCCCCTCCGCCCATAATGGCGAAAAGTCGTTTAGCCTCTCGCGTCCCGTACAGGTCGTAACAGGTCACCCATCCCTGGATCGGCAGCAGAACAGTAAAGACACCGCCCCATGTATAAAAGAGAGGATAGATCCAGGGATCTCCCGATCTCACAAGGATATAAAAGAAGAACAGTGAAATAAGAAAGAAAGCCAAAGTGGCGAGGCCGAGGCGCAGTCGTTTTCCAGAACGCGTGAGAAAGCGATAAGCGAGTACAACCGGACCGGAAAGCGCGGCGATACCAACATAGAGAAGCGGCAAGCGCCAGTCGAAACCCAGCTTGGCCAAATAGAGCGAGCTCTGCAGCGATTTAATAATGCTCGTACAGGTCATCGCCAGAAAGAAGTACGAAGTCATCAACAGAACGGTTACGGCTTCTCGCTGACGAACTCCCAGAAACTCAAGAAGTTGCTTCAAGGGTTGATTGTCGTGAGTAGTGAGAAAAGGTTACAAAGATAAAGTCGGCTGCGTTACAGCACCGCATGTTAGAAATCCAATCTCCTTGTTGGAACGTCGAATCGTTTAAGCTCCGGACCGAAACACTGCCCAGCATCGGGTTGGCCCTCCTGTACCCCCGGCTATCTTGATCGGTGCCACCAGGAGCCAGGCACCTCGTTCTGGGACTTGATCCAGATGCGCTGCATTCTCTATATGGTACCCTCCACTACCATGAACGATGTGATGCACAGCAAAATCTTCCGATATCCCCGGATCGACGCTTAACGTGTCAATACCCAATCCGCTGATCTGTCGCTCTCTCACGAGCCATTCGGCGCTCTCTGTCGAAAAGCCCGGAAAATGAAGGGTCCCCTGCTCGTCGGCATTTTTGTAGGAATCAAAATCGCTCCACTTTTCGCCCCATCCAGTGAAGGCAAATACGACCGCCCTGGGAGGGATTGTGCCGTTCCTTTCTTCCCACGCTTGCAAATCTCCAATCGTCAATTGATAGTCGCTATTTTCAGAGGCCGCGGATCGGATATCGACAACCACCATGGGAGCGACCAGGTTCTGTAGCGGAATCTGATCGACCGATATCTGTCCTTCGACAAAATGATTCGGTGCGTCCAGGTGAGTTCCTAGATGCTCAGGCATGGAGAATGCACCGGACAAGACATTGTCTTTCTCAAGGGTGGCAATGGTTTCGTACGAGAATGGGGCGTAATCGTCGCCAGGCCAGTAAGGATTGGTTTCATCTAAAGCGTAAGTGAGATCGATGACCTGAACTTCACCGCGATGGATTGATTCAAGCGTAAGCATGGAGACCACTCGGCTTTCAATACCACCATCAGGGCCCGCAGGATCCGTACTGCAGGCGGAAAGAAGAATAGAGAGACTGGTCAGAAAGGTGAAAAACAGAAGACAGTACCGGGTTTGGATATTCATAAGCAAACTCCTGATGGAGCCGTCCAGCACCTCCGGCACCTTCTAGTCCCTCCCTGGGCGAGGCGGTGGATTTCAATGTCAGGCTTTTGCTCTTTTGAGTCATCCTGTGGCTCCATCCGCTGTTTCGACATAAGAATCCACCGGGACACAGGCACAGAAAAGATTCCGATCGCCATAGGCATCATCGACGCGACTGACAGTCGGCCAAAACTTGTGCTTACGTAGACGCGGTACCGGAAAGGCGGCCTTTTCGCGAGTATATGGGTGATCCCACTGATCTGAACAAACCATCTCAGCGGTGTGTGGAGCGTTCTTGAGGACGTTGTTCTCCGGGTCTGCAATTCCCTTTTCGACCTCGTCGATCTCTTCGCGGATCCGAATCATAGCTTCGCAGAATCGATCAAGTTCATCGCGGGATTCACTTTCAGTCGGTTCAATCATCATTGTCTCGACCACCGGCCATGAGACTGTAGGAGCATGGAAACCGTAATCCATCAGACGTTTCGCTATATCGGTCACCGAGATGCCTGTGGCTTTACGAAAACGGCGGCAGTCAAGGATACACTCGTGAGCGACCATTCCATTTTTTCCGCGATAGAGTATCGGATAATAGTTGTCCAGTCTTTTCGCGATGTAGTTGGCATTCAGGATAGCTACTTCGGTGGCGCGTCTCAGGTCAGAAGCACCCATAAGCTTCAAGTAGGCCCAGGAGATGGGCAGGATTCCGGCCGAACCCCATGGCGCGGATGCCACTGGGCCCGCATACGAGTCGCCGTTCTCGAAAAGGAAATGACCCAGGACAAAGTCACTCAGATGCACTGCCACGGCCATCGTGCCGACGCCAGGAC
>Ga0079224_100007646_pt1 | contig 14537 bp, 14 predicted proteins | sample Stecom2015_FD_80414 | JGI IMG/M metagenome (GOLD analysis project Ga0079224, IMG submission 80414) | Agricultural soil microbial communities from Utah to study Nitrogen management - Steer compost 2015 | ecosystem: Environmental > Terrestrial > Soil > Agricultural land | place: USA: Utah...
CGTGTTGCGGTCTTAGGGGCTTGTGTTGCTGTGGGTTCGGTACTCCGGACGCTGGGCCTCGGTTCAGGCCGCCACGTCTCCGCGGACGTGAATCGACAACACGGCACCCTGGATCCGCAACACGGGCTCCCGAATCGACAACACGGGTCCCTGGATCCGCAACACGCGCACCCGAGACCGCAACACGCGGCCCCGGGGTCGCAACACGGGACGTTAATGGGTTCCGGCGGCTGTTCGGTAGGCGGAGAGGGTGGCCTCCGCGCAGCGGAGCCAGGTGAAGTTGCCCGCGTGGGCGCGGCGGGTGGCGGCCGTCGAGGCGGCGTTCGGCTCCTCCACCGCGGCGCGCAGCTCACGCGTGAGGGTCTCCACGTCGCCGTAGGGCACCAGGTGCGCCAGGCCGCCCGACACCTCCCGCAGCGCGGGCACGTCCGTGCACACCACGGGGGTGTCGCAGGCCATCGCCTCGAGCACGGGCAACCCGAAGCCTTCGTCCCGCGACGGCAGCACGAGCGCCGACGCGCCCGCCACCACGCGCTGCAGGTCGCCGTCGGACAGGTACCCCACGTGGTGTCGCCGCTCGCCCCGCGGGAACGAGCCGGGCCCTGCGAACACGAGGGGAGGCAGCTCGGGGTCCGCGGCGTGGGCGCGCAGCAGCCAGTCCAGTCCCTTGCGCGGGCCGGGTGCACCCGCGAACAGCAGATACCGCGACGGAAGGCCGAGTCGCGTGCGGGTCCGCGTGCTCGGCGGACGTCCGGTGAACCAGCCCGCGTCGACCCCGAGCGGCGTGACGTGGATCTTGTCGCGGTCGACGTCGAGACGTTCGGCCACGGCGTCGGCCACCGCGTGGGTGGGCGTGCAGATCACGTGCGCCCGCTCGGCACCGCGCCGCACGAGCTGGGGCAGCTCGGCGTCGCTCGGCGCGAGCTCGTCGGGTGCGTCGAGAAACGCCAGGTCGTGAATCGTCAGCACGCCCGCGCCGCGCCTGCTGGCGGGAAGGACGAAGTTCGTGCCGTGCACGACGTCGTAGCGGCCGGCGAACAGGCCGACGGGCGGGAACGACGAACGCACCCACATCTTCCGCAACGCGCGTGCGGCCACCGGCATCCCGCGCGCGGCCACGCCGTGGGGCAGGACCGTGCGTAGCTTGCGCCACCCGCGCAGTGTGAAGGCCACGGTACGCAGGTCGACCTCGTCGGGAAACGAGGCGAGCTGTTCCGACAGCGACGCGGTGTATCTGCCGATGCCCGTGCGGTTGCCGAGCAGCGGAGTGCCGTCGAGCAGTACCCGAAGTGGACGGCGGGTCCCACCGCGGTCAGCCACGGCGCAACCTCGTCCGCACGATCTTGCGCACCCGACCGGCGGCGCGCCGCGACAGTTCTGCGGGACCGCCGTCGGCCAGGTACTCCTTGACGAGGGCGACGTCGCGGCGCACCTTCTGAGCCCGGTTCAGCGGTGGCTCACGGGTGAGGTCCGCGGCGCCCGCGAGGCGGTCGGCCGCCGGGCGCGGGTCCCGGCAGAACCGCACCAGCGGCTCGAGCACGTTCGGCCACGTGTAACGCTCGGCGACCGCGGCGATCCGTTCCCGGCAGCCGTCGGCGAACTCGGTGTCGTACAGGCACTTCTCGAGTGCCTCGGCGAGTGCGTCCCGGTCCTCGGCAGGGACGACGACCCCGAGCCGTTCCTCGCGCACCAGGTCGGCGAACGCGTCCCCGTCGGTGGTGATGATCGGCAGGCCGGCCCACAGGTAGTCCAGGACGCGGGTGCGGAACGCGAACGTCGTCTCGATGTGCTCGAAGTGGGTGGTGACGCCGCAGTCGGCGTCGAGCAGCCAGTTCTGCCGATCGTCGTAGGGCACCCACTGTTCGTTGAAGAACACGTGCTTGCCGGTGAGGCCCAGCGAGTCCGACAGTCGCATCGTCCGCGCCCCGATGTCCATTTCGGTCACCTCGGGGTTGGGGTGTTTCATGCCGAGGAACACGAGCCGCAGGTCGTCGTGGCGGGTGCTGACCTGCTCGACCGCGCGCACGAGCGTGAGCGGGTCGAACCAGCTGTACACACCGCCCGCCCACAGCACGACCCGGTCGCTTTCGGACAGTCCCAGGGTCGGCCGAAGCCCCGGTCCGGTGCGGCGCGGCCCGCGTGCCGACAGTCCGAACGGGACGACCGAAAGCAGCGACTGCATGGTCGGATCGGCGTCGTACAACCGAGGCGTGAGCCTGCCCGTCGCGGCGAGGTGGCCCAGCCACAGGTGCCGTTGCCGCTCCGAGGCGCAGAGGAAGAAGTCGCCGCGCTGCAACTGGGCGTCCAGTACGCGCGTGACGCCTTCGAGATCGGCCGCGCGCCGGTCGTCCGGCACGTCCTTGGTCTGCTCGAGCAGCTCCAGGTGCATCGGGTCGTACAGGTCGCACACGACGATCTTGTGGGAGTACTCGGCGGTCAGCGCGGGCGCCATCTCGAGGACGTGCCCCTGCAGCACGACGATGTCGGCCCACTCGACGGGTTCGGTCAGGTCGCGCCTGCGTGCGGCACTCACGGGGAACGGCGCGGGCGGGGGATCGGCGAGCGGGTTGACGGTGACCAGGCGGACGTCGTGTTCGCCGGAGAGCACCTCGGCGATGTTCCACGCACGAATCGCGGGGCCGGCCATGCGTTCGGTGATGGCGTCACCGGTCAGGACCAGGATCTTGCGGCGCCTGCCGAATGCGCGGTCGATGCCGAAGGCCTCGACGAGGATGTCGTGGGCCGCGAGGTAGCTCGGGAGCGGGTAGGCCGGCTCCAATGCGTTGCGCAGCAGCGGAAGCAGGTCCGCGTCGGTGCGGACGCGGGCGGCCTGCTCGGTGGCGCGGGCCTCGGCCAGCGCGGGCAGCAGCTCGACGAACCGGTCGATGGCGAGCACGCCGGCCAGCGTGCTGCGCGGTACCGGGACCGGGGTGGTGTCGGCGGGCCCCGTGCCGTGTTCGAGGTCGAGCTGGTTCGGGTCGAGCTCGCCGCGCGCCGTGGCGCGGCGCACGGCCAGCGCGAGCGCGGCGGGCAGTGCCGAGGCGAGTGTCTCGTCGGAGGCGTTCTTGTACAGCGCGGCCAGCGCGTTGCGCTCGAGCAGGAACGTCTCCCGGCCGCTGTCCGGCGTGTCCACTTCGGACATCGTCGCGTGGTGGCGGTGGTAGGTCAGCGACTCGGGCACGTACCGCACCCGCCAGCCGCGCAGGTTGAGCCGCCACCCCAGGTCGACGTCCTCGTAGAACATGAAGAAGCGTTCGTCGAACCCGCCGAGCTCGGCGAACACCGACGCGCGCACGAACATCGCCGAGCCCGTGGCGAACAGGACGTCCTTGGCCACCTCGTGCTCGCCGGCAGGGACGTCGGCGATCGGGCCGCCCGCGTGCCGCTTGTAGCCCATGCCGAACCACGTCAGTCCGGCGTCGACGAAATCGGTGCCAGAGCCCTCCCAGTCGAGGACCTTGCTGGCGACCGCGCCGACGGTCGGGTCGCCGCGCAACGTGGCGACGGCGGCCTCGACCCAGCCGGGTGCGGGACGTGCGTCGTTGTTGAGCAGCGCCAGCACCGTGCCGCTCGCCTCGCGGGCGCCGAGGTTGCAGCCGCCCGCGAACCCGAGGTTGCTCTCCGAGGTGATCAGCCGAACGTTCGGTGCCGCCTCGCGGATGCGCGCCACGTCGTCGCCACCGGAGGCGTTGTCGACGCAGATGATCTCGAGGTGCGGGTAGTCGTGGTCGGCGAGCGCGCGCAGGCACGTGATCGTGTCGTCGGCACCGCGGTAGTTCACGACGATGACCGAGACCAGCGGCTGCGACGAGGCCTGCTGACTCACGGGCGCTCCTTCCCCTCGGCCGCCTCAGCTTATCCGGAGGCCCAGCGCTGCCAGACCACGGCTCGGCCGACGACGCCGCGCCGCGTGACGGCCCTGCGGGTGCGGTACACCCACGGCAGTCGGCGGCCGACGGAGGCGAGTACGCCCAGTCGCAGCCGGACCGCGAAGTTGGGCGCGTCCGGTCGGCTCCTCCGCAGCGGCAGGAGCGCGGTGAGAGCCGCGAACCGCGCGAGCTCGCGCAGTGCAACGGGCGCCGGTGCGCAGCGCAGCAGCGTGAGCAGGCGGTTGCGCTCGTTCCAGCGGTGGAACGACGCCGAACCGGGGCGCGAACTGGCGCCGTGCAGGTGGCGGACGTCGACCGCGGCGACCGCCACGTCCCAGCCGGCCAGGCGCAGCCGCCACGACGTGTCGGTGTCCTCGTAGTAGCAGAAGAACTCGGCCGGCACACCGCCCACGTCGCGCAGGGCCGTGGTGCGCAACAGGGCCGCGCCGCCGCGGAATCCGAACGCGGCGGACCCGTCCGTGCGGTCGTAGCCGTGACCGTCGGCGCTGAGGCCCACCCCGGTGGACTGGACGCCGCCGTCGGGCCGCACCAGGCGCGAGGTGACGGCGGCGACGTCCGGGCCCATCGCCTTCTCCAGGCTGTCCAGCCAGTGGGGTGGTGGCACCGCGTCGTCGTTCAGCCACGCCACGAAGTCGGTCGTAACCGCGGGCAGTGCGGCCGCGATTCCGCCCGCGTAGCCGGTGTTGACGTCGAGCCGGAGTACCTCGGGCCTGCTCGGATGCTCGGCGAGCACGCGAGCGGTGCCGTCGTCGGAGGCGTTGTCCACCACGAGCGTCCGATGTGGACGTGTCTGGGCGGCCAGGCCGTCGAGGCACGCGGCGAGGTGGTCGGCGCCGCGCCACGTCACGACGACGACGGTGGTGGCTGGCCGGGCGGGCATGGTCCGAAACTACAGCGTGCGGGGCGCGGCGGTCTCGGGTGCAGAATGACCGCCGTGCGGGAGTTGACGGTCGTCGCCGAGCAGGTGCTGGCGCCGGTGCCGGGCGGGACGGGCCGGTACACGGCGGAACTGCTGCGCGCGCTGGCCGAGACCGCCCCCGAGGGCTGGTGCGTACGTGGCGTCGTCGCACGGCACGCCGACGTCGGACCCGCCGAGACCGCGGGGGTGCGCGGGCCGCGGGTGCTGCCCGTCTCACGCCGGGTGCTGACCGAACTGTGGCGGCGCGGCCTGCCGTGGTGGCCGGGCGGGGACGCCGTCCACGCGCCCACGCCGCTGGCACCGCCGCGTGCACCGAGCGGGCGGACGCTGTCGGTGACGGTGCACGACACGGTCCCGTGGTCGCATCCGGAGACGCTGACGCCCAGGGGAGTGGCGTGGCACCGGGCGGCGATCGCCACCGCGGCGCGGCGGGCGGACGCCGTCGTGGTGCCGACACGGGCGGTCGCCGACGAGCTCGCCACCCACGTCCCGGTGACCGCCCCCGTGCACGTCGTCGGCCACGGAACGACCGCCTGGCCCGAGGCCGAGCCGATTGCCGAGCCGGTGGGCACGTCGGGGCCCTACGTCCTCGCGGTCGGGACCCTCGAGCCGCGCAAGGGCATCGACGTGCTGATCAGGGCCATGGCCGAAGTGCCGGGTGCCGTCCTGGTGCTCGCGGGGCAGCCGGGGTGGGGTGGACTGGACCCCGAGGCGATCGCCGAGCGGTCCGGACTGCCCACCGACCGGCTCCGCGTGCTCGGCAGGGTCACCGATGCGCAGCTGGCGGGTCTGCTGCGCGGTGCGGCCGTCGTGGCGGTGCCCAGCCTGGCCGAGGGGTTCGGACTTCCGGTGCTCGAGGCCATGGCCGAGGGCGTGCCCGTGGTGCATTCGGACGCTCCCGCGCTGGTCGAGGTCGCCGGCGGTGCGGGCGTGTGCGTGCCGAGGGGAGACGCCGCGGCCTTGGCGTCGGCGCTGCGAGGCGTCCTGTCCGGTCCGGACCGCGCGCGGATGGCCGACGCGGGCCGGGCGAGGGCACGGGAGTTCACGTGGACGTCGGCCGCGCGGGCGGTGTGGCGGTTGCACGTCCCCTGACCGGGCTGTGACGTTTCGCGAAGTTCGGCGAACCCGCACCACGGACCTTCGGCGGGGTCGTACCCTGCTCGGGTGGCCGATCCCCGAGTTCTGATCGACGCCACCGCTGTGCCTGCCGACCGCGGTGGCGTGGGCAGGTATGTCGACTCGCTCGTCGCCGCGCTCGACGCCGACGGCGCCGCGATCTCCGTCGTGTGCCAACCGCGCGACGTCGAGCTGTACGCGGGTCTGGCCCCGCACGGGCGCATCGTGCCCGCCGCGGAATCGACCGCCACCCGCACCGCCCGGTTGACCTGGGAACAGACCACGCTGCCCCGGCTGGTGCGCAGACTCGGGGTCGATGTCGTGCACTCGCCGCACTACACGATGCCGCTGGCCAGCAGGGCCGCCTCGGTGGTGACGCTGCACGACGCGACCTTCTTCACCGACCCCGTGCTGCACTCCTCGGTGAAGGCCAGGTTCTTCCGCACGTGGACGCAGACGGCGCTGCGCAGGGCCGACGTGTGCATCGTGCCCAGCGAGGCGACCGCCCACGAACTCGAACGGGTGGCCCAGACCGGGCCGGCCCACGTCGAGGTCGTCCACCACGGCGTCGACGACGAGCGGTTCCACGTGCCCTCACCCGAGGAGATGCGGGCGGCCAGGGCGGCGATCGGCGTGGGATCGACGCCGTACGTCGCGTTCCTCGGTGCGCTCGAACCGCGGAAGAACGTGCCCGCGCTCATCCGCGGGTTCGCCCGCGCGGTCGCCGACCTGTCCGAACCTCCCGCGCTCGTGCTCGCCGGCCAGCCGGGATGGGACCGGCAGGTGGAGGCCGCGCTGGAATCCGTGCCGTATCGGCTACGCGTGATCAGGGCGGGGTATCTGCCGTTCGACACCCTGTCGGGATTCCTCGGGGGCAGCGAACTCGTGGCGTATCCGAGTCTCGGCGAGGGATTCGGACTGCCGGTGCTGGAGGCCATGGCCTCGGGTGCGTGCGTGCTGACGACGCGCCGGTTGGCGCTGCCGGAGGTCGGCGGCGACGCGGTCGCCTACTGCGGCGTCGGCGCGGGCGACTTGGCGGCCGCACTGAGGGAACTGCTCGACGACCCGGCCCGCCGATCGAGGCTGGCGTCGGCGGCACAGCGCAGGGCGAAGGACTTCTCCTGGTGCGCGACCGCGGAGGGCCACCGCGAGGCCTACGCGAAAGCCGCCCACGCAGCGAGAGCCGCCGCCTGAGCGCCCGTGTTGCGCCCTCAGGGGCCCGTGTTGCGCTTCCTGGGGTCCGTGTCGCGTCCCCAGGGGTCCGTGTTGCGGATCCAGGGCGTCCAGGGACATCCGGGGCCATCCGGGGCGGCCGGCCGTGCGGGTGCAGAATGTCGGCGTGACCGAGCCGAAGACCTACGGCGACGGGGTCGCCGTGGTGACCGTGACGTACTCCCCGGGCGCGACGCTCGAGCGATTCCTCGACACGCTCGCCACCGCGACCGACCGCGACGTGCCCGTCGTCCTCGCCGACAACGGGTCGGTCGACGGTGCCCCGGAGAAGGCGGCCGAACGTGCCGACGTCCGGCTCGTGCCGATGGGCGACAACCTCGGCTACGGGGCCGCGGCCAACCGTGGCGTGGCCGAGCTCGGCGACGACATCGGCTGGGTCGTCGTCGCCAACCCCGACCTCGAATGGGACCCGGGTTCGCTCGACGCGCTGCTGGCGGTCGCCGAACGGTGGCCACGCGGCGGTGCGTTCGGCCCCCTGATCCGCGAACCCGACGGGTCCGTGTACCCCTCGGCGCGGCTGCTGCCTTCGCCGGGCAGGGGCATCGGCCACGCCGTGTTCGGCAAGATCTGGCCGGGCAACCCGTGGACGCGCGCGTACCGCCAGGAGACCGCCGCCCCGACCGAACGGACGGCGGGCTGGCTGTCCGGCTCGTGCCAGCTGTTCCGCCGCGAGGCGTTCGACTCGGTCGACGGTTTCGACCCGCGGTACTTCATGTACTTCGAGGACGTCGACCTGGGCGATCGCATGACCAGGGCGGGCTGGCTCAACGTCTACGCCCCGTCGGCCGCGGTGATGCACATCGGCGGGGAGTCGACGTCGAAGGCGTCGGCGACCATGCTCGCGGTGCACCACGACAGCGCCTACCGGTATCTGGCCGACCGCCACCGCGGGCTCCGGTGGAAGCCGTTCCTGGCCGTGGTGAAGCTCGGCCTGAAACTGCGCCTCAAACTCGAGACCCGCGGCGGCTGAACGGCCCGGTCATTCCCAGCGGAACAGGCGCGCCGACACCAGTCCGGCGACGACCGTGACGCCCCCGAGCGCGCCCACCTGACCTGCGTTCATCGGCTCGCCGAGCCACGCGGCGAGCATCGACTCGAGACCCGCGCCGAACGGCAGGTACTGCCCGGCGGTGGCCAGGGCGTCCGGCAGGTTTGCGGTGTTACCGAAGCCGCCGCCGAGCGCCATGATCGCGAAGAACGCCACGAGCCCGATCGCCAGCGCCGCGTTGGGCGTGGGCGAGACGGCGGCGATCAGCATGCCGATGGCGAACATCGCGGCCGTCGTCGCGACGAACGCCGCCACGAGCGCCAGCGGTGCGGCCGGCGGCGCGACGTCGAACATCATCGCCGCGACCACGAGCACCAGCACCACCCCGGCCAGCGTCTGCAGCAGGCCGACGACCACCTGCGCGACCAGCACCATCGACGGACTCGCGGGCGTGACCGCCAGTCGTCGCAGGATCTTGTAGCGACGATAGGTCGCCAGGAACGACGGCATGTTGATCACGCCGACGATCGCGACCACCGTGACCATCGCCATCGGAAGCAGGAACGCGGTCTGCTGCGTCATGCCACCCAGGCCGGGGGCGGCGGGCGAGTCGCCACCGCCGTTCATCACCATGATCAGCAGCGGCATGCCGAGCGGGATGAGCAGGCCGGCCGTGTCGCGGCGGACCATGCGGCCCTCGTGTGCCGTCAGTGCCAGCCAGGCGCGCGGGCCCGGACCGGTGCGGGGAATCTCCACCCGCGCGGTGTGGTCGGTCATCGTCGCGGCTCCTCGTCGTCGGTCATCGCCAGGAAGGCCTCGTCGAGCGAGGCGTCGGATTCGCCGTGGGTACGGGCGACCAGGCCCGCGGGCGTGTCCAGTGTTGCGATCCGCCCGCCGTCGAACACGGCGATGCGATCGCAGAGGTGCTTGGCCTCGTCCATGAAGTGGGTGACGAGCAGGATCGTCACGCCCGCCGAGCGCACCTGTTCGATCAGCTCCCAGGTGTCCCTGCGCGCCCGCGGGTCGAGGCCCGTGGTGAGCTCGTCGAGAACCGCGACGCGCGGCTTGCCGACGAGTGCCAGCGCGATCGACAGTCGCTGCACCTGGCCGCCGGAGAGGTCGTCGACGAACGTGTCGCGCTTGTGGTCGAGGCCGAGATCGGCCAGCAACCGGTGCGGGTCGTGCCCGTCGGCGTAGAACGAGCGATACAGCCGCACGAGCTCGCCGACCGTCGCCTTGTCCGGCAGGGTGCCTTCCTGCAGCTGCACGCCGAGGACGTTGCGCAGGGCCTTGCGGTCGCGGACCGGATCGAGCCCGAGCACCCGCACCGATCCGGAGTCGGGTCTGCGCAGGCCCTCGATGATCTCGACGGTCGTCGTCTTGCCTGCCCCGTTCCTGCCCAGCACGCCGAAGATCTCGCCGTGTTCGACGGTGAAGCTGACCCCGTCGACGGCGACGGTCTCGCCGTAACGCTTGCGGACGTCCTCCACCTCGATGACGGCCATGTCGCTCCCCTTTCCCTGGAAATCCCTGTGCACGGCAACCTAGGGACGGCGCGGCCTGCGTGTCGTCTGCCGAACGTCACGGCCCGCGGGCATGACTTTCGGCAGATGCCGGGGCGGGCGCGGCACTTCTAGACTCGGCGGATGAGGAAGGAACGCCTCGAGATCTGGATGGCTCTGGCCGGGTTGGCGATCTACCTCGTCGTCGGTGTGCCGGTCGTGGTCGTCGAGTTCACCAGCGGCGACGCGACGCGCGGACCGTTCTGGGTGTGGCTGCTGTGCTACGTCGGCTATCTCGCGGCGATGGTGGCCGTCCCGACGGCGGATCGCGGGCCACGGCGCGTGAACCCGGCCGTCTTCGCCGCGCTCGCCGTGGTCTGCGGGGCCGCGACGGTGCTGCTCGCGGGCAACCACGGTGTGACACCCATCCTGCTCGTGTTCGCCGCGGCACTGGCGGCGCAGTTCCTGTCGGTGCGGGTCGCCGTCGGCATCGTCGCGGTCAACACGGCCGTCGTGGCGACGGCGGTGTTCTCGCACGGCCTCGGCTGGCCGGACGTGCTGCTCACCACCGCCCTCTACGCCGTGCTTCAGGTGCTGTACCTGTTCACCGCCTGGACCGAACGCCGGGAACAGGTGGCCAACGAGAACCTCGCGGTGGCCCACGCCGAGCTGCGCAGCGCCACCGCACTGCTCGCCGAGTCGAGCCAGGCGCAGGAGCGGCTCCGGATCGCGCGGGAACTGCACGACCTGTTGGGGCACAAGCTCTCCGCGCTGGCGTTGAACCTCGAAACGGCCAACCACCGGGTACGGGGCGAGGCTTCCGCGGACGTCGAACGCTCCCGCCTGCTGGCGAAGGAACTGCTCGCCGACGTCCGTTCCACGGTGGGCGATCTGCGGTCGCGGCCCCCCGGAACTGCGTACCGCCCTCGACACGATCGTCCGCGACCTGCCGCGCCCGCGCGGACACCTCACCGTGGCCGACGACGTGGAGGTCGACGAACGGTGCATCACCGTGCTGATCCGATGCGTGCAGGAGATCGTCACCAACGCCATCCGGCATTCGGGGGCGGAGAACCTGTGGATCGACGTCCGCACGCGCGACGGCGGCGGCGTCGAACTCCACGCCAGGGACGACGGCAGGGGGACCGCCGCACTGCGACTCGGCTACGGGCTCACCGGCCTGCGGGAACGTGCCGAGGAACTCGGCGGCGAGGTGTCGTTCGACGGCCGCGGCGGCTTCGCGGTGCGGCTCGAACTGCCGCCGGCGGCCGTCCCGGTGGCGGTCTCATGATCCGCGTGTGCGTGGCCGACGACCAGACACTCGTGCGGCAGGGCGTGCTCAGCCTGCTCGGCCTGTCGGAGGACGTGACCGTGGTGGCGGAGGCGGCCGACGGTGACGAGGCGCTGGACGTCCTGACCCGCGACGCCCCCGACGTCCTGCTGCTCGACCTGCGGATGCCGGGGCGCGACGGCATCGCCACGTTGGAGGCGATGCGGCAGCGTGGCCTCGACGTGCCCGTGCTCGTGCTGACCACCTTCGACGACGACGAGCTCGTGCTCAAGGCCCTGCGTGCGGGTGCGCGCGGCTACCTGCTCAAGGATGTGACGCTCGAGCAGCTCGTGCACGCGATCCGCACCCTTGCCCGTGGCGGATCGCTGGTGCAGCCCGCGCTCACCGAGCGGCTGCTGCGTGCGGTCGAGATGGCCGACGACGTGCCCGACTTCGACGACCTGCCCGCACCCGAACCGCTGACCGAACGCGAACTCGACGTCCTGCGCCTACTCGCGGGCGGCTTCAACAACCGGGAGATCGCCGACGCGGTCGGCCTGGCCGAGGGGACCGTCAAGAACCACGTGTCGAACGTGCTGATGAAGCTCTACGTGCGCGACCGCACCAGGGCGGTACTTCGGGCACTCCACCTTGGCCTGCTGAGCAGACCATGAGAACCCGTGTTGCGCTCTCGGGAGCCCGTGTTGCGGTTTCAGAACCCGGTGTTGCGGATCCAGGGGGCTTCCGGCGTGGTCACAGACCTTCGAGGCGGCGCGCGAGCTCGGACTGGCCCGTGGTCTGAACCTTCGTGGTCGGGACGAAGCCGTCGGAATCCGGCTCGTTCCGGTCGCCGCGTTGGTCGGCGGCCGGCTTCTGCACGGGAGCACCGGTGAACGTCATGTCGGCGGGGGCGTCCGGTGTGTCGAGCGGCTGGGTGCGCGCCGAGGACTGGGCCGCGGATCCGTCGGCCTGTGGCGTGGCCAACGGCACCGTGGGTGCGGGCTGCGACAGGTGGCTCTCGTCGTTGCGCTCGATGACCGACGTCGGCACCTTGGCCGTCGTGTCCGGGTCCTGCTCGGCGTCCGCGACCACGGACGAGGGGATGACCTGCGTATCGGCGGAGTCCATCGGTGACTCCATGTTGTCCGGCGTCACCACGCCCTTGCGCTGCTGCGCCCGAGCGAGTACGGCGTCCGCCCGATCGCGGGGATCCATGCCCACGTCCTCCCCGATACTTGCCCCGGCCCTCTCCCGGAAGGCCGCCGGATTCTGCGTCTAGGGTAGGCCCTCCGGTCCGATACCGTCAGCGTTTCCCCCCGGTTTGTCGCCGGCAGGGCCATGAGAAAGGGTAGGTGCACGGAGAATGGCGTCCTCGTCCGGAGGCAGTGCGGTCGATGCCGTGGTGCTCGTCGGCGGTAAAGGCACCAGACTGCGCCCGTTGACCCTGTCGGCACCCAAGCCGATGCTGCCCACCGCCGGCGTGCCGTTCCTGGCCCACCTGCTGTCGCGGATCCGTGCCGCGGGCATCGAACATGTGGTGCTCGGCACGTCCTACCAGGCGGAGGTGTTCGAGAAGCACTTCGGCGACGGCGCGGAGTTCGGCCTCGAGCTCGAGTACGTCGTCGAGGACCAGCCGCTCGACACCGGCGGCGCGATCCGCAACGTGTACGACCGGCTGCGCGCCGACGACGTGATGATCTTCAACGGCGACATCCTCTCCGGCACCGACATCGGCGCGCTGCTCGCCACCCACCGTCGCTCCGGCGCCGACGTGACCCTGCACCTGCAGCGGGTCGCCGACCCGAGTCGGTTCGGCTCCGTGCCCACGGACGCCGACGGCCGTGTGATGGCCTTCCTGGAGAAGACCCCGAATCCGCCGACCGACCAGGTCAACGCCGGGTGCTACGTGTTCCGCCGCGAGGTGGTGGGCGGTATCCCCGCGGGGCGTCGGGTGTCGGTCGAACGCGAGACGTTCCCCGGGCTGCTCGAGGCGGGCGCCCACGTGCACGGTTTCGTCGACGACTCGTACTGGCTCGACGTCGGCACCCCCGAGACGTTCGTGCGCGGCAGCGCCGACCTCGTGCAGGGCGCCGCGCCGACGTCGGCGTTGCCGGGACCTGCCGGCGGGGCGCTGCTGCTCACCGGTGCGTCCGTCGCCGACGACGCCGAGGTCACGGGCGGGACCACCGTCGGAGCCGACGCCGTTGTGCGTTCCGGTGCGCGCGTCGACGGGTCGGTGCTGTTCGACGGCGCGGTCGTCGAGCCGGGTGCCGTGGTCGAACGCTCCGTGCTGGGCGTGGAGTCGCGGGTCGGGGAGGGCGCCGTCCTGCGCGACGTGGTGCTGGGCGACGGCGCGAGCGTCGGCGCGGGGTGCGAACTGCTCGACGGCGCACGCGTGTGGCCCGACGTCGATCTGCCGCCCGGGGCTATCCGGTTCTCCAGCGATGCGTGAACGTCGCTGGCGGCCCGATTTCGAGGTCGACGTCGATGCGGTGCTCGCCCCACTGCGCCGAGGTCGCGGCGACCCGTGTTTCCAGTACGACGGCGGTATCTGGCTGACGGCGACCACGTCCGAGGGTTCGGCGACGCTGCGCGTGACCCGTGCCGGCGGCGAGGTCGTCGGCACGGCGTGGGGCGCGGGTGCCGACGTGGTGCTCGACGGGTTGCCCACGTTGCTGGGTGCGGCCGACGACGACTCCGGGTTCGTCGCCCACCACGACGCCGTCGCCCGCGCGCGGCGAAATCTGCCCGCGCTGCGGCTCGGTGCGACGGGCCGGGTGTGGGACGTGCTGGTACCCGCGGTGCTGGAGCAGAAGGTGACGGGGTACGAGGCGCGGCGCTCATGGCGGGAGTTGTGCCGATGGTTCGGTGAACCCGCCCCCGGACCGGCTCCAGCCGGGATGCGCGTGCCGCCCACCCCCGATGCCGTGTTGTCGATTGTGGACTGGAACTGGCACAAGGCCGGTGTGGATCTGGCGCGCCGCAGGGCATTGCGTGCCGCCGCGACGGTGGCGTCGCATGTGGAACGAGCGGCGACGTTGGGTGGCGCCGAGGGGCGACGTCTGCTGCGGACCGTGCCGGGGATCGGAGTGTGGACGGCCGCGGAGGTCGCCCAGCGGGCGTGGGGCGACCCGGACGCGGTGAGCTTCGGGGACTTCCACGTGCCCGCAGTGGTCGGACACGCGCTGATCGGCCGTGAACTCGACGACGCGGGCATGCACGAGGTGCTCGCCCCGTACGCCCCGCACCGCCACCGTGCCGTGCGCTACCTCGAAGCCGCAGGCCACACCCGGCCCCGTTATGGGCCCCGCTACCCGATCCGCGACTACCGAGCCATCTGAACCGGCGCGTGTTGCGGGTTCGGGGAGCCGTGTTGCGGTTTCGGGGGGGGCGTGTTGCGTCCTGGGGTGGCCGTGTTGCGGATTCCGGGGCCCGTGTTGCGGGGCTCAGGAGGCCGTGTTGCGTTTCGAGGGATCCCGTGGGCGATCCGTTTCGTCAGCGTTGGCGACGCTGGCCACGTTCGGTTTCGAACCCGGGAAGCAGTGACGGCCGAGGATGTCGCGTACCGGCAATGTTCCGAGTCGTCAACGACATCGGACTCGAGGACGGTGCGGACACC
>Ga0079224_100007647_pt1 | contig 14536 bp, 13 predicted proteins | sample Stecom2015_FD_80414 | JGI IMG/M metagenome (GOLD analysis project Ga0079224, IMG submission 80414) | Agricultural soil microbial communities from Utah to study Nitrogen management - Steer compost 2015 | ecosystem: Environmental > Terrestrial > Soil > Agricultural land | place: USA: Utah...
AAGAAAACGAAATAGACAATGGTCGCGGTTATTAGTTGGGCCGACAATGGTTCCCAAACAATATCGCCTCGTTGCTTGAACACCAGATAGTAGCAAAATACGTAGGTACTCCAGACCACCCACAGATCAATCAATAGAATGAGCCATCGTGGCTTATCGGCTCTCAGTTTGTCTTTAAGCATTTATTTTTTTCAAAAGGTTGTTTTGTTGTAAGCAAATTTCACACCAATTTGGCACGAAATAAGATTAACATTACTTTAATTAATTAAACAACCATCAAAAAAAATGAATTCCTCTAAAAAGAAAATAAAACTATTTTTTTAATGTAATTATCTTTGGATAATTTAAATCAACAGAATAGAGTTGGTTTTAAAATAACCTAAAACTTCTAAATGTTAATATAATTTATAGTTCTCCAACACATTTAAAGGTTGCCAATTTAACGCTTCTTTTGCCTTTTTGTTAGAGAACGTGAGTGATTCTGTTATCTTCCGGAGTTTAAGTGAATTTATTGGTACTCTATCTCCCAATAAGTCCCCCACTAGCGCCATAGATTTCGCAATGAAATAAGGAACCGAGGAGGGCATTTTTTTCTCCAGTTGCTCCACAATTAACATCTCCAGTTCGCGGAAAGATGGCTGCGAATCGTCACAGACATTGTAGACACCACCCTTTTCAATCAACGCAGGAAGTAAACGTGCTATATCTTGCACCATAAGAACACTTTTTCGAGCCTTTCCTCCAGCAATCGACAAATAACGTCCACTTTTTATACCACTCACCATGGCACCAAGGTTTCCCGGAGCATTTGGTCCTGCAATCAATGATGGTCGGATAATCCCGAGTACCACTCCATGCTTCGCGCACCAGTCCGACAGATATTTTTCAGCTTGAATCTTACTAAGCGCATACGGCGTCTTACCATTTAGTGGATGATTTTCTGTTATATGTTCTCCCGTTTCCAAACCGTATACCGCCACAGTACTGATAAAAACGAACGCCTTAGGCAGATTACTTTCTAACGCCTTACATAGGTTGACCGTTCCCTTATAATTTACTTCGAAAAAAGACTTTTTTTCTTCTTCTGTTTTTGGCACTATGTGTGCCTTACCAGCGGCGTGAAGGATGACATCGAACGATTCTCGAATATCCGGCACCGCAGTAGCCATGTTTACATTATAATCGTCCTGACGTGACAAGCCCATCGTCTTGACCTCAAACGAATTCTGAAGCAAGGGCTTTATATGATGACCAAGAAAACCGGAAGCGCCGGTAAAAAGTAATTTCATTTTAATATTTTAAATATTGACTAATCATCATAACTAACGTCCTGTATATTCCCTATACACTTCTCAACCACAATTGAAAAACCATTCAGCACAAAGGTATAACCATCCTCTAAAAATAAATTATACGCCATAATAGACGCGTCATGTGTCAATAATATCTTCCATTGTAAATAAAAAATACTGACGACTATTAGAGCCCCTATAACTTCTTATTCCTAGGATCGAATTTAGACATTAAACGATGGACAGGACCAATTAAACCTACTGGTAATAACGATCTCAAAACAGGAGCAAAGACAGCTATCTTCGTATAAAAAGGAAGCTTTAATTGTTTAACGCCCTTATATCCCATCACCGCCTGCTTAAAAGCTACCTTGGTATTATTTTTTTTATAATAATTATCCGTAAATCTATATTTTATCAAAAAGTGCGGCAGATTTTCTATTCTAAGTCCATGTACGGCTGCTCGAATCCAAAGATCGTAATCCTGCCTGCGAACGACTGCCGGATCATAGGATCCAATAGACAAAATTTTACTTTTTCTAAAGGCTACAGCCGGGTGTATGAGTGGATTCGTCCACATAAGCCTATAGATATCGTCATGTGAGGTTGGGTATTTCCTTTCAGATATAATATTTCCTTGCGGATCAATGTCATGAGCCCATCCTCCTAAGATATCTACATCTGGGTTGTTGCTCAAATATTCGTATTGTAATTTAAATCGGTCTCTATAGCAAATATCATCAGCATCCATTCGAATAACAATATCGTAACTACACTTCTCCAAACCAATATTTAAAGCAAAACCCAAACCCTTATTCTCTTTTAACGGCACTCTTACTAGGGGTAATTTCATCTGATAACTCTCAAGTACCGTGTATAAGTCCTTCGTCAAGGGGCCGTCTTCTACGAAAACGACTTCTGCAGCCGGAAGAGCTTGATTTACAAGGCTTTCTAAAGCCAAACTAAGATATTCGGGCGAATCTTTATAAAATGTTGACAGTAATACCGAAAAGTTTTGGCTGGAAGTTGTATTATTTTTTTCTTTCACCTATCCTATTTCTAAGTTTAAGATCGTTTGCGGAGATTCCTTTATTTGTTTTCCTATTATCTATTTCTTCAAGATCATTGTCCTCTATTTTGCCTCCTTCCAAATTATTCAAAGTAATTTTTTTAATCGAATTCTTCCTTAAGACAAAGGATCTCATCTTAATATCTTCGCCCCGTGTAGTTGCAAGTAGACCATCCGCTACATTATTCTCTATTAATATATCTTCCTCGCCTTCTATTCTCAAGGACAGCCCTCTATTATTCTCCAATTTATTATTAGTAATGGTAATACTTCTCAATATTGTTCTATTATTATCTCCTCTCTTACTTACAACGGAAGTGGTCCGTATGCCAAAATAATTCCCATAGCATGTATTACTATCGACGACGATGTCCTCTAAAGGGGCTTGCATATATATCCCAGCATTTACCTTGTCTTCGATAGCATTATTATAAATTTCATTTCCCTTAATAATATTATTCTTTCCGATATAATATTCGCCCGATGTATGGTTAAATAACTGATCATTGTAACTACCAAGCTTGATCCCTGATTTTTTGTTACGAAATATTTTATTATTCGCTATAATACTATTGCTCCCTTGAAAATAAATACCATGTTCGCCAGAGTAACTTATAGAATTGTTATGTATATTTATTTTATCAACATTTCTTTGCGCTAAAATTCCATCATTGCCCGATCTACCATTTACATCATTATATTCAATAGTATTGTTCGCTATCTCAGAACCTCTACTTGAGGACCGAATTAATACACCGATTATATTGTGACTAACTTTAGAATTTGTCAATTTAGCGTTTCCATTTAAGCAAATGCCTACCCGACCATTTTTAAAACTACATCTATCCACTATATTATTCTTGCCATGAAGATTGGATAAATGGAGTAATTTATCTGAGTATATCACTTTCGCTGCTTTACTTTTTCCTGGTGTATCAAAAGATAAATTTTGAGCCAGATTATTGCTTCCATTTATATTAAGTAATTCCCTAGCAAAATCCTTCTCCAAAAAACTAAGTCCATCAATCACGTTACCATCCCCCTCAATTTCTAATAAAACCCCTCCCTTTGAAGCATGTGAAATCAAACGTCCTTTACCAACAATGCTAATATTATTGGCTTTAACATGAATGGGGCTTAATAAGTAATCACCATCGGGAATTTCTAAAACTCCTTGCGACTTTGATTTTATAACTTCAAATGCCTTAGAAAAAGCCTGGGTATTATTCGTTTTACCGTCACCTTTAGCTCCGAAATCCAAAACACTCAACCTATTTAATTCCTGTGCATCTGTCGTACTATAACATGCTACAATTAAAAATAACCAACCTACCAATCTATTTTTTAAACTACTAAAACTCATATCTAATTATTGTTTTCTTGTATCTTTTATAATTATACGTGATAAATTTTCCGCACCTAAAGGATTTATATGGTCACCATCGATGAAAAATTTATTGCTATCAAAAATCTCTACATAATCCAAAACCGTACCATTTCTTAATAATGGCGATACCAGACTATCATAACTATCGAGATTTATAGTAGAAAGTTTCTCTTGGAATATAGGTGATAGGGGGTATCTTATAAACACGATGGTTATCCCCTTATTAGAACAAAATTCTATCAATTGTCCTAATTCCTCAATAAATTTTTGTTCCACTGTATATCCACTATACTGCTGATTGAAACGTCTATTAATACGACTTGAATCTGCATACGTATTTAGTTGCAGCTCTACTTTAGTTGCCTCCTTTTGCGTTTCCTCAGTTAAAGAACTCTTTCCTTTAATCAAACTAATTATTGAATTTTTGGAGATGACCCTCTTATCTCCAAATAGAGGAAAATAAAGATTTTTGTAATAACTGGTCCGTTGAAAAAAATCTTCAACAAAAAAGGAACTCAAATCGTTGTTGTTTAGACTCGTCCGATAAGGTGTAAACAAGTGATAATCTATCTCGAATAAGATCGTATCTTGCGAAGAAATAATTTCATTTCTCGCCAAATATCTAATCTTTCTTCCCATATCTATTATGTTATCTGAGGGATAACTGTATTTATAAAATTTAAATCCTTCAGATGGTACAAGTCTATTTGCATGAGAATCTCCAAAAACAAACCAATGTGTTTCATCAACTTTAGGAACAATTTTGCCATAATCTTTTCGTTTTATGAAAGGCAAATAATAGAGCAAATGATTAACTACCAGAAACACAATTATAAATACACCGACATTGATTAGGAATCTCTTCATGCTTAAAACTGAAAATAAATAAATTCAATGTTTTGACCCGAAGGTTTCAAAAACAAAATTAATATACATAGTATAAAATAAAACGAAGCAATATATAAAGGTTGAGATTTTTCTAACGGCACCTCATTTTTTCTAGAAAACCATTCTATAGTCATCAACAACACAATAAGAATTAGCGGATCAGTTTGGGTTATCTCAAATCGATTATTGATGAAAATGCCTTTAATATAACTTATGGCATGTCCCACAGATTCCGCTCTAAAAAAGATCCAAGCAAATGCCGCGAGTAAAAATGTTGTAAACATTTGTATAATTTCTTTTACGTTAGGGAAAATTGAATTCTCCGCAACAACATTTAGATTCTTTCGGTTAGTTTTAAATAACATTGATGGCATCATATACAATGCATTTAGTCCCCCCCAAATAATAAAAGTCCAATTCGCACCATGCCAAAAACCACTAACTAAAAAAATGGCAAATGTATTTCGAATCCTCATCCAATTTCCTCCTTGACTCCCGCCTAAAGGAATATACAAATAATCACGAAACCAAGTATTTAAAGAGATATGCCACCTTCTCCAGAATTCAGCAATAGATCTAGACAAATAAGGAAAATTAAAATTCTTTAGGAGTTCAATCCCCAATAACCGAGCGCTACCGAGGGCGATATCGGAATATCCCGAAAAATCCCCATATATTTGAAAACTAAAAAATATGGCTCCCATTATCAGGTTTCCACTCGATTGATCTGCACTGTTGTTAAAGATTTCATTTGCTATAATTGCACAGTTATCTGCGACAACTATTTTTTTAAACAATCCCCACACTATTTGCTTAATACCCAACATGGCCTGGGAATACTTAAACGTACGCGGGCGTTCAACTTGAGGTAGTAAATGGGTTGCTCGCTCAATCGGTCCAGCTACTAATAATGGAAAAAAACAAACAAATAGCGTGTAGTTAACCCAGTTATAGGTAGGTTTAATTTTTCCATAATATATGTCTATTACATACGACAATCCATGAAAAGTATAAAAAGATATTCCGACCGGCAATATAATATTTAACGTCTCAAAGTGGGGTTGAAAACCTAAAGTTCTCAACAGGTCAGCAAAAGAATCTATAAAAAAATTATAGTATTTAAAGAATCCTAAAAATCCTAAATTTATGCCGACACTTATAATTAACCAGATTTTTTTCCTTCTATGTGTTTTACTCTCATGGATAAAAATACCAGAAAAATAGTCCAATGCCGTGGAAAAAGCCAGCAAGAAAACAAATCTCCAGTCCCACCATCCGTAAAAAATATAGCTGACTATTAAAAGAAAAAAGTTCTGTGCTTTAAGGTTTCTATTCAATAAAAACCAGTAAACAAAAAAAACGAGTGGTAAAAAAAGCGCGTAAGTTAATGAATTAAATAGCATTCCACAAAAATTAAAAAGGTAACATAAAGAATAGAGCCCTTAAGGACGGGTAGAAGAGAAAGCTTCTAAAGCTATACTTACAACATAAGGTATAATCTTTACCTCGAACGCTTCTAGCCAAAGACAAATAAAGTTTAGATTTGACTTTTCTACTTGCGATAAATCCCAATTCTGATATTTCTTGTTGATATTTTATTAAAATATGAGACACAGCTACCTTCTTTTTTTCTATAGAACCAGTAATTTGTCCTGAGAAATTTCCAATTACTCTATAATTGACAGTACAACTTTTATCTAAACCGATGTTGCTTATCCGACAAATCCTAATCCAAAGGTCATAATCTTGCAGGGCTGGTAATTTCTCATCAAATGCCCCTGCCTGAAAAAAAGTTTCTCTCCTTATCGCAACAGAAGATGTTCCCCCGATAAGATTCTCATAGAAAATTTGTGGATAAAGATTACCCTCCGATTTTGATTTTATTTTTCGTGAGACCTTTCCTTGGGCATCTACCACATTACGATTGGAGTACACTAAACCAATAGAGGAATCATTGGCAAAAATATCAAGTTGTTTAGCAACTTTATCTTTATTCCACGTATCATCATCATCTAAAAACATTAGGATATTCCCTGTGGATAGTCGTGCACCCCTATTTCTTGAAAAATTTCCTCCTAAACTTTGGGAATTATGGTGTATTTGGATGTTATTATCTAATGACAAAAGATACGTTTGGATCTTTTCGTCTAAGAGACCGTCATTAATAATCAATATTTCATCAACCTGGATAGTCTGCTGGATAACACTATCAACTGCTTTCAACAGTTCTTGTTCTCGATTGTATGTGGGAATTATAACAGAAACTTTAGTTTTCATAGACTTTTCTTTTCGTGAGAAACAATATCATGATAGATAAAGGTATATATGAAGTTGGCAAATCAAAGGAAGTATTCCATGTAAAGAAAAAATAAAGACCAATTGATCCAAGGGTTATTGTATCTGAATTTAAAGGATGCCTCGAAAAAACTTTCGCAAACGAACGAACAAACCTAAAAACAAAAACCAGAAATAAAATAACAATAATTATTCCATATGAAAGAGCAATTTCCAAGAAAATATTATGGGGGTAATTTCCAATAAGATCATAACAGGCGTCTACCCCATACCCAAAAGGGTTTGCCGAGATAAGCTGTATGGTATTACCCCATTTTACGTACCTTTCTTCCCCTTCTAAATTTTCTGCAGACTGGCTTAAACGATTAAGCGACTTATATTCTGCATCACTGGTCATATCTCCAAGAAATAGTCCTGCTACTACTCCTGTGACAATTATTATCAACCCGTATTTTAACCTTTCTCTCTTATTAAAGAAGAAGACGCAGCCCAAGGTAATAACAAAAACAACAATCGGATACAAAACATTAGATCGTCCCCTTGATATAAGTAGAGCTGATAGGATAACAATGATTGCTATTAACGGTAATAACCTCTTAAAAGAAAGCACATTTTCCTTTGAATATGAAAAAAGCATCAATGCACCCGCAAGTGCTGCGCCCATGGGAAGACCTGCGGTTAAATAAGTTTGCCCTAGTTCACTGTTATACTGCAGTAATCCTAAAACTCTTAAAACAGCGATCAACGTTCCCCATCCTACAATCATCCACCCCAACTTTCCCTCTATAACATATTGATTGAGTGATGCTAACAAAAATAAAGCGGTTAAACAATATAGATATCGAAAAATCCCTTCAAAATCCTGTACACTGTTCTTTCCGAAAAGCAAATAGGTAAAGAAAATTAAAATTGCAATCAAATAGAAACTAAAAAATCTTCTATTCAGATTGATATTTAATATCCTTTGTATATTTCGAAAATAAACAACCAAAAGTAGAGCCAAAGCAATGATATTGATTAGCTGAGAGGAATAAAAAATTTTCAAACTCGGAGAGCTTACCAATATAAAAGTTGCAGTTGTAGCAATTATTTGATTGATTTTCGTAGATCCCGACACTATTTTAAATATTTTATTATACGTTTCAACAAACTTTTGCTAATTAACTTATTATACAACAGGACAAATATTATCTTTCTATAAGAAATTGCTTCAGAATTAATTAGTCGGTAAATTTCGGCGGAAAATTCTCCCTCCCCTTCTAATATGTCTAAAATTCCAAGGTACGCTAGACGATTTGACGTTGTAACAGTTCTTTTCCTAAAACCTAAGGCTTCAACAGAATACAAATCAACCAAATCATGTCCATACTTCTCTCTATGTTTAAGAGACTGAACCGCGAAGTCGGAAAATAAAATCTGTTTTACACGTTTTCTTTTATTATTATTGACAGAGTTTGGATCATCATGTTGTCTTTCATATAATATCTCTTCCAATACATGATACTCTGTATGGAGAGAAAATCTACACCAAAGATCACGATCTTGCGCAAATTTAAAAAAATCTCGATATCCGCCTATCTTATCATAGATACTTTTTCTAAACATCACCTCTCCATGAGAAAATACATTTTGACGCTTAATTATTTCTTTAAAACAATCATTATTTGGGTTTTTAAATACACTTTGTTCCACACCAGCCTTGACGTTCCTATAATAACATCCAACGACACCAATTCCTATATGATTGTCAAGAAAAACTTTTTGTTTCAAAAGCCTATCTCTTAACGAAATGTCACCAGACCCGTGAATTGCTATATACTCCCCTCGTGCTACTTTTATAGCCTCAATCAAACCTTTTACAAAGCCAATATTTGCCTCATGTCGTAAAAGTCGGATTCTCGAATCTGTTGTCGAAATTTCTAATAATTTCTCATAAGTACCATCAGTTGAACAGTCGTCAAATATAATAAGTTCAAAGCTCTGAAAAGATTGTTTCAAGATACTTTCTATAGAATCTTCCAGATTTTGCAACTTGTTGTAATATCCAGTGATTACACTTAAAGTCGGTTCGGTATACATTTTTGTTCTTTAAATCAAAATTCTCTAATTAATATCTGTCCTGAAAATTGGAAATTCTTCTCCCTGCCGCAGAGTTTAACACGTTTATTATAGATTCTTGTAATTTCTCTTTAAAAGCATTGTGTCCTGATTATTCAAGTGATCATCACCGTAATAACGAATGTCTTTCTCTCTTATTATTAAAGCGTCGACCGTATCACGATTCTTTCCAAATGGCGAATAAGCATCAAAAATACAATATTCGAAATATTTCCAAACTGCTTCCTAAAACGATTGTTTGATTCTATAACATAATTTGAATTGAATTGTATATACTGATTTCTACCATTTGGTTGATGGTCTAAAAAAGTAAAGTACTGTGCTGAATTCCTATTCCCCATGACATCAACAACAGGTGGCTGCCTTAGAATCATTACAGTAGTTCCAGAATATTTCACCAGACCAATGAAATCAAAGAAACACTTCCGGTTCTCTTCGCTTAAGATCTCCCATCGACATGACGCAATCAATGATTTCGGTTTCCAATTATCCAAATTAGTTAAAAAAGACTGTATGCAATCCCAGCGATCTGTGCTGGGAAACCCTCTCACCCTATCCTGTTTCTGTCCCGGTTCGCCAGATGACGTTAGATCAAAAAATGGAGATGCTCCTATGCCAGTATAAATCGAGGCAATAAGATAGCCAGATATCACAAAAAAAACATCTACACCGAAATATCCTCCGATAATCCAGCTATATGCTAGATGAAAAAGTATTACCGGTATTACCGCGACACTTCGAAGTCCATCAATATCTGGCCTATATTTCATTCTAATACGATAATAATAAAACTGTTTTAGATAATTCTCTGTTCCACTTCCAAATCAACACCAAACCTCTCTAAAACCCTAAATTTTACTTCTTCTATGATATCAATAATATCCTGCCCTTTCGCTTCGTTGAAATTGATAATAAATCCACCGTGTTTTTCAGATATCTTAGCCCCTCCAATAGTAAATCCTTTTAATTGCAATTCGTCGATAATTGCACCCACATAATAACCTTTAGGCCGCTTAAACACACTACCAGCATTTGGAAACTCTTTTGGTTGCTTTGCCCAGCGCTGAACTTTTATTGTCTCCATCTTCTCTTTAATTTGATCCTTTGGAGCATTAGTTAGCTTTAACCAAGCTTTCAACACAATCTTATCTGTATTACGCTGAAAGAAGCTATTACGATATTCAAAGGACATATCCTCTTTCAGAATCTCCTTAATTTGCATGTCTTGCAGATCCAGATATCGTACCTTAACCAATACATCTTTAATTTCCTCTCCGCTTGCTCCCGCATTCATTACCACAGCCCCTCCCAAGGAACTTGGAATATCATAAAAAATCTCAAGACCACTAAGCCCATGGTCTAGCGCAACTTGTGCTACATCATGCATCATGGCTCCAGCTTCTATCTCTAGCCCGTGTTCCTTATCCCAAGAAATAGTATTATAGTTCCCATTGAAAATCACTATAGATTTCTCGTAATACTCCTTGGCCAAAATAACGTTGTGTCCACTACCCAAGAGAATATGATCTGCCGACTGCCGGTACAATTCAACCAAATCCTGTTCATTTTCTGGAAAGTATACCAATTTTCCTGACGCGTGGATACGATAGGAATTATACATGGTTAGGTCAAAATTTTCAAACTGTTTCATGAACGTTTTATAAATTTACTTACTATATTTAGTATTGGATCAAAATCCGATTTTTTAAAGGATACGATCTCTTTAATGGATATACCGGTTTCTTTACTATAATACCAAAGAAAAGAAATGCCCGCTACTACATAACTTATGGTAGAGGCGAGCGCCGAGCCTGCAGCACCATATTTTGGAATCAAAATATAGTTGATAATAACGTTAATAAACAAAGAGGGTCCCATTGCCTTCATGGCAATCCAAGGCTTACCCTTTCCAGCTAGATCCATATTCATCACCTTAAAAATTGTCAAAATCAAAACACCTGGCAAAAGATAGTTCAAGACAGATACACTTTCTCGAAATTCCTCTCCATACATGAAAACGATGATAAAATCTGACAGTAGCAACAATACGATACAAGCTACCCCAATAATGATGAAAGATACCCGTAGTAACTGCGCAACTTTTAAAGAAAAAGCTTTTTCGTCTTTTGATGCAGCACTCCGCGCAAAGATAACTGTACTTAAAAGCATGGGGATTTGCCATAGATATTGGGTAATATTTGATCCTTTTGAATAAATACCCAATTCATAAGCCGTACTTAATTTATCCAGCAGAATGTAATCTGCTTTATAATTCAAATTGATGATAAGCAACGAAAAAGCGTATACAATCCCCAAAGAGAGCATAGATTTAATCACTTTAAAATCGATGTTCAGAGAGAAAGCGGAGAGAAAATCGTTCCTAAACAGCATCAAGACGGCCATAAATAAAGGCCCCCCAACAACTGCTAACAATGCCCCTGACACCCCTAAATAAAGCAGTACGACCAATAATAAAGTCAAACCGAGTGTAATAAGTGGTGGTATCCAATTAACTTTATTGAACGCCGCAATGTCATTCTTCCCTAAGAATATACCGGAATTATACGTCACGAACAGCGAAAAAGGAACAGGAAGCAAAGAAAATATTACCCAGGTTAAATTATCTCCGGATTTACTGAAATAGCGCATCAAAACGAAACATATAATGAGGGACAAAACAGTGGTGCTCATCCATATTTGGGTGATAGCTGTTTTAATCTTGCCCTCCGGATAAATTCCTTTTCCTAGATAATAAGCCGTTGACTGTCGGATACCAAGTGAGCCTATCGTCATGAACAACGAGGGATAGACTGCCAAACTGGCGATAATACCATTTCCTTCCGGGCCGATATGTCTGGCTGTAATAACGGAAGTCAGGATGCCCGAAAGTATGATAATAACATTCGACTTCAAGACTCTGAATACATCGCTTACAAACGAGTTCATTAATCGATTATTTTAATTTTACAGGGAATACCATAAGCGACACTTTTTGGAGGAACGTCTTTATTAACTAATGTATTTGCTCCCACCACGCTGTTTTCTCCAATAGTTACACCTCCGATAATCTTTGCCCCCGCATAAATTTTAACATTGTTTTCAATAGTAGGATAGGCTAAATCCTCTCCCACTTTTCCATGACTACCAAGCGTTACTTGTTGATATATTGTAACGTCATCTCTAATCACAACACCCTCACCAATAACGATGCCTATCGGATGGGGCAATTTTAAGCCCTTACCAATTATAGCCTTATAAGAAACATCGCACCCTCTTTTCGTTAGCAATTTATATTTATATCTTAACGCAATCCGTTTCAGAAAACCATTCCCACTTTTCTGGCAGAACCTTCCTATACGATAATTCAATAGAACTCTAAACCTCGCCTTAAAAAAATAATTAAACAAAAATTGACTCAGCGTAAAACGATTATCAGGTAAATCACCTGTTATTTCGGCTAACATGTGTTTTAAGGACTCCTTCATTAAATGTTAACATCTAAATTCTTAAGTTTCTCCATTAGATTTTCATACCCCCTTTGAATCTGCCAAGAATTTTCTATAATCGTTTCCCCTTCTGCGGTAAGACCTGCCAATAGCAACGCTATACCCGCTCTTAGATCCAAGGCGTTTACAGTTGCTCCACTTAAAGTGTTCCCTCCGTTAATTACTAACAGATCTCCTTCTACTTTATAGGACATACCCATTTTTGCCAATTCTTCCGCGTAACCGTATCTTCTTGGAAAACGTAGGTCAATGATTTTTGATTCTCCTTGAGACATTGCACCATAAACAGCAAATAGGGGCTGCATATCGGAGTTAATTCCCGGGTAAGGTCCTGTACTGATCTCAACAGGATAAGCCTCTCCTCCTTTTACAATAAGACTATTTTCTCCTCGGTACATCTTCATGCCACTTTCCCGTAAATAGACAAGAGGAACTTCTAAATGCTCATAAGGAAAATTTTCAATTTCCACTTCCCCTTGCGTAATAACAGAACCGATTGCCCAAGTCAATGCCTCCATATTATCAGGGATTACTGCATGTTTTACTCCCGATAAGTTTTCGCTTCCTTCAATAACGATACATTTTTGACCGTATACGCGAATCTTCGCTCCCATCTTAGTTAACATATCGATTAAATCCATGATCTCTGGACGAATATGTGGATTCCAGACAGTTGTCATACCTTCAGACAAACTCCCACAAATAATGGCATTTTCTGTTGCTCCGGTAGATCGCATAGGTAGAAAGATATCGTTTCCTTTCAGTCTTTCACTTTTTGCTTTCGCACATAGAAAATCGCCTTCTTCCCAAACTTCCGCTCCTAATTTCTCCAACAACATAACATGTAAATCGTACTTCCGTTCTCCTAGCTTGCATCCCCCCGGAAGAGGCACTTTCCCCTCGCCAAACCGAGCAGTAAGTGCGCCGAGAATCAACAAGGTATTTCGGATAGATCTACCTTCCCAGTTCAGAACTGTGGACGTTGAATTGTTCTCAGTAATGACAACATTATCATTAGCTGTCGTAAAATCCTTCCCAAGAACTTTCAACATATCTAAATGTACTTGTACATCAAGCAATCCGTTTGGAAAGTTGTTCAGTTCTACCTGCTCACCTGTTAAAATAGATGCAGCCAAAAGACGTAAAGCGCTGTTCTTTGCCCCACTAACTTTTACTTTACCGTATAATCTACCTTTCGAGATTTTAAGCGTTTCTTTATTCATATCTAACTTAATTAGTTGTGTATTTTCCATACCACTCCACAAATCTTTTTACTCCCTCCTGAATCGGTGTTGTACTCTGATAACCTAAAGCGTTCAAGTGCTCCGTATCCGCCCATGTGCGTGGTACATCTCCCGGTTGCATCGGTAGCATATTCTTTTCAGCAACCTTGCCCAGGTTCTGCTCCAATGTCTCGATAAACTCCATTAACGAAACCGGCGAGCCGTTTCCAATATTAAACACCTGATACAACGGCTGTTCCTTTTCCTTTACGGGTGGATTGTTCAACGTAATAATAATACCCTGCACAATATCATCTATGTAGGTAAAATCACGGCTCATCTCGCCATTATTGAATACCTTAATCGGACGGTTTTTGGTAATAGCCGATGCAAAAAGTATCGGGGCCATATCCGGCCGCCCCCAGGGACCGTATACCGTAAAGAAACGCAATCCAGACGTTGGGATCTTGTACAGATGGCTGTAGGTATGTGCCATCAGTTCGTTCGCTTTCTTGGTCGCAGCGTACAGGCTCACGGGGTAATCTACACGGTCATCCTCCGAAAACGGTACTTTACCATTCTCTCCATAGACCGACGAACTGGAAGCATACACCAAATTCCCAACCTGATGATGGCGGCAACATTCCAGCAAATTCACAAAGCCCACCACGTTGCTGTCTACATAGGCCATCGGATTTTCCAGACTGTAGCGTACACCAGCTTGTGCAGCCAGATTGACTACCGCATCGAATTTTTCT
>Ga0079224_100007648_pt1 | contig 14534 bp, 12 predicted proteins | sample Stecom2015_FD_80414 | JGI IMG/M metagenome (GOLD analysis project Ga0079224, IMG submission 80414) | Agricultural soil microbial communities from Utah to study Nitrogen management - Steer compost 2015 | ecosystem: Environmental > Terrestrial > Soil > Agricultural land | place: USA: Utah...
CTGCGCCAGCGCCCCGCCGGCAAGGGCCGCCACCCCGGCCGCGATGATCATTGCCCTGTCTTTCATGCCCGCCTCCGTTGCTCGCCGACCATTCCAGTCGAACGTGCAAGCGCCGTGCCAGCGTAAGGACGGGAACGGGGCCCGGGATGCCGGGCTAGGTGAGCGCGGCCCTGACGCGCTCCGGCGTGAACGGCAGGCGCCGCAGGCGGCGGCCCGTCAGGCTGAAGAACGCATTGCCGATTGCCGCCGCCACCGGGCCCATCATCGGCTCGCCCATGCCTCGCGGGCGGCCATCGCTTTCCAGGAGGCGAACGGCGATCTGCGGCATGCGCCGCTGGGTGATGAGCGGGTAGCCGTCGAAGTTCGCCGCCTCGATCACGCCGTCCTTCACCGTCAGCTCCTCGATGAGTGCGGAGCTCAATGACATCACGATCGAGCCCTCGGCCTGCGCCGCGGCTCCATCCGGGTTGACGACGAGGCCGAGGTCGGCCACGCCGCTCACCCGGTGCACGACGATCTCGCCGTTCGCCTCGACGGAGACCTCGGCAACGGCGGCCGTGATCGTGTCGTGATAGTCGCTCAACGCGATACCCCGGGCGCGGCCTTTTGCGGCCGGGCGGCCGTAATCGCCGAGCTCTGCGGCCGTGAGAAGCGTGTTCCGGATACGCTTGCCGTACGGCGAATCATCGAGGTGGTCCAGGCGGAAGCGAAGCGGGTCGCGGCCGGCGAGCGCAGCCAACTCGTCGATGAACGACTCCGACGCGAACACGTTGGCGAGCGTGCCCAGCCCGCGCCAGGCGCCCGTGTTCACCGTCAGCTTCACCGTGTTCACCCGGGTTTCCGAGTGCGGTATTGCCCGGTAGGGATTGAGCCCGCCGACCCAGTTGCCGGGATCCGCGCCGGCGACGATCGCGAACACCTTCGGGAACGAGGGGAACAGCACCGGGCCGCTCGCGATGTTGTGCGACAGCGCCGCAATCCTGCCGTTCTCGAGGGTGGCTGACAGCCGGTTGCGCTGCGCCGGCCGCAGGTGGCCGTGACGCATCTCCTCCTCGCGCGTCCACCCCACGTGCACCGGCCTGCCGGTGGCGCGTGCCAGGCGCGCTGCTTCGGTGCCACTGTCGAGCCCGGTCTTGCGGCCGAACGAGCCGCCCAGGTAGCAGTTGTGCACCGTCACGTCGCCGGTCTCCACGCCGAGAATCTGCGCGACGGCTTCCTGGCAGCGCTCGAGGCCCTGGGCGGACACGAAGACCTCGCGGGTGACGGGATCGACGAGCGCCGCCTGCGGCTCCATCGACGCGTGGACCGCGAACGGCGTGAAATACTCCGCGACCACGGGCGCATCGCCGAGGGCCCGTTCTCCGCGCCCCCGGCGCGCGACCGCGATGCACGCGTCGCTGTCGGCCACGAGCAGGGCCTCGATGTCGTCCTGGCTCGCGTGGCTGCCCTCGCTCCACTCGAGCTCGAGCTCGCTCACGGCCCGGCGGGCCTGCTCGCGCGTCCGCGCCGCGACCCCCGCGAAGCCCGCCCGTTCGTCGATCACGACGGCATGGACGCCCGGCATGTATTTCGCCCTTCCCGGCGCCGCCCGCAGCAGCTTCGAGCCGATGCGCGGCGGGCGCGCGACTGCGCCGTACAGCATGCCCGGCCGCTGCACGTCGTACGCGTATACCGCTACGCCCGTCAGCTTGTCGCGGAGATCGATGCGCGGCACGGAGCGGCCGATGTACTCGAACCGTGCCGCGTCCTTGAGCGGCGGGTCTTCCGGCGGCTCCGGCCAGGCGGACACGCCGTCCACGATCTGGCCAAAGGTGAGCCGGATCGAAGGCTCCGCTCTCACGCGCACCGTGCCCCGGTACGCTTCGAGCCGGTCCGGCGCCACGCCCAGCTTCCTGCCCGCCTCGGCGATGAGCAGCTCGCGCAGGGTCGCCGCCGCTTTCCGCAGTGGAGCCCAGGAAGCGGGAATGGAGAAGCTGCCGTAGGTCGTGCTGGCTCCCTGCGGACCGAAGGCGGTGTTCGCGCGGCGCACGTCCATCTGCTCCCAGCGCGCCCCGAGCTCGTCCGCCGCGATCTGCGCAAGCGCGGTGTGCACGCCCTGGCCCATCTCCATCTTGGTGACATTGAAGCGCACGACGTCGTCCGGGGTGATCTCGAACCACGCATCGAAGTCGTCGGGTGGGGCTTCCATCCCTTCCTCGAGGACCTGCGCGATGCGGCCGGCCACGAACCGGTGAAACCCGGGGCGCCCGAGAGTCACGCCGGCGACCAGGCCGGCGCCGGCCGCCCCGGTGCCAATGAGGAAGCCGCGCCGGGTGAGCCAGGTTCGTCGTTCGCCCCGCGCTTCAGTCATCGGACCGGCCCCGCAGCGCCTTCGCGGCTCTGGCGACTGCGCGGCGAATGCGCGCGTAGCAGCCGCAGCGGCAATAGTTGGCGTCCAAGGCGGCGGCAATCTCGTCTTCGTCCGGGTCCGGCGTCGCGCGCAGGAAGGCGACCGCGGTCATGATCTGCCCGTTCATGCACCAGGCGCACTGCGGGACCTGCTCCTCGATGAACGCCCGCAGTACCTCGTGGAGCTCGCCGTTCTCGCCCGCCAGCGCCTCGATGGTCGTGATCTCGGCATCGGCAACGGCGGCGACGGGAACGAGGCAGGACCGGGCCGGGCGTCCGTCCACGTGCACCGTGCAGGAGCCGCAGATCCCGACGCCGCACCCGAACTTCGTGCCGCAGAGGCCGGCGCCGTCCCGCAATGCCCAGAGCAGCGAGCCGTCGGCGTAGTCGTCGCCGATCTCGACATCCCGGCCGTTGACGTTCAGCTTCACGAGGCCCAGTTTTGCTCGTTCCAGGTACTGCAATCCTGCTATATGTCAATTGAATTGACAAGCAGGTAAACTGCCGGCAACACGTCCCGCGCGAGAGCTTGCGCGCATGCACCAGCCGCTGCGGCGGCGATCGATCACCGAGATGACCCGACCAGACCTTGCAGAGCTCAGGAATCGCGTGCTGCGATTCGTCGAAGAACGCATTTATCCCCTGGAGCCCGAGCTCGACCGGGCGGAGCGTCCGCGCCGGAAAAAGCTGATGGCCGACCTCATGCAGCAGGCCAAGGAAGCCGGCCTGTGGGCGCTGGCACACCCCGTGGAGATCGGCGGGCAGGGCCTGCCGTTCCTCGATTACGTTCACGTCAATGAGGTGATCGGCAGGTCCTTCTACGCGATGCAGGCGCTCGGCACGCTTTCGCTCCAGGATTCGTTGATGCTGCACCGGCACGCGCGGGAATCCTGGAAACAGCGGTACCTGCACCGGCTCGTGAACGGCGACACCGTGCCGAGCTTCGCGATGACCGAGCCGGACGTCGCGAGCTCGGATCCGACGCAGTTGCAAACCACCGCCGTTCTCGACAACGGCGACTGGATCGTCAACGGGCGCAAGTGGTTCACGACCGGTGCCGGGGACTCCGAGTTCACCACGGTCATGTGCCGCACGGAAACCGATGCGCCGAAGCACGAATGCTTCAGCCTCATCATCGTGCCGACCGACAACCCGGGCTACCGGATCGTGCGGGAAACGCCGGTGCTGGGTATCGACGGGGGCCACTGGGAGATCGAGCTGGTCGACGCCAGGGTCCCGGAAGAGAACCTCGTCGGCGAGCGCGGGCAGGGTTTCAGGATCGCGCAGCAGCGCCTCGGGCCGGGCCGCATCTTTCATTGCATGCGCTGGCTGGGGCAGGCGCAGCGGGCTTTCGACCTGATGTGCCGCCGCCTGAACGAGCGTCATGCCTTCGGGGAGCCGCTGGCGTACAAGCAGCTCATGCAGCGCCACGTTTTCGAGAGTGCCGCTGAGATCCAGGCCAGCCGGTTGCTCACGCTCGAGGCCGCGAGGAAGCTCGACGCAGGCGAGGAGGCCCGGGAGGAGATCGGGCTGATCAAGGTCGTGGGCGCGAGGATGCTGCACAACGTGATCGACCGCGCGATCCAGGTGCACGGCGCAATGGGGCTGACCCCGGACACGCCGCTCGAGCGCATGTACCGGCACGCGCGCGAGGCGCGCATCTACGACGGGCCGGACGAGGTACACATCCAGTCGGTGGCGAAGCGCCTGCTGGCGGCCTATCGCAACGACCGCGGCGGGATCGACTTCGGACGCTGGTGACGCCGCCGCGGGCGACGAGTCGCCAGAACGTCAAGTTACTTGCCTACATGGGCGGCCTGTGCAACCATGACCGGCATCGGCTGGTGCTCCTTACCGATGGTGATCGAGATGAGTCACGAAGGACCGAAACACGATGGCGACACACTCGGCCTTTTGCGAAACGCGCATCACGTCGCGTATCGCTGCCGCGACGCGGAACAGACCCGCTGGTTCTACGAAGACGTCCTGGGCCTGCCTCTCGCGGCCGCCCTGGCGCTCGACGAAATCCCCGGGCTGAACGAGCCGACACCCTATCTGCACCTCTTCTTCGAGATGGGCAACGGCGACTTCGTCGCCTTCTTCGACGAGCCGCAAGGTGCGGACCCGGACCAGTTCTTGCGGGCGCACAGCTTCGACCGCCACCTTGCCTTCGAGACCGGCAGCGAGGAGGAGCTGTTGCGCTGGCAGCGTCACATCAATGAGAAAGGCGTGACGTGCCTCGGCCCGGTCGATCACGGCTTCGTCAAGTCCGTGTACATGTACGATCCCAACGGCTTGCAGGTCGAGATCACGGCCAGAACCGCCGATTACGACCGCATCATGGCGGCCGAGCGCGAGGCGGCCCGCAGGCAGCTCGACGAGTGGACGCGGCGCACGCGGGACGCCAAGGTGGCCAAGTTCGGGGCGGAGGCGATCGACCGCCGCAGCCGGCGCGCCGCTGAGGGTGCGGGATGATCCTGCACGACCGCCGCGGCGGCGCGGCCGCTGCCCGTCACGGGTGCATCGCGTCGTAGCTCCGCACGTAGGGCCGGCGCCCGAGCCAGAATGCCAGCGCCGACAGGGCGTATGCCGCGGTCGGCGCGATCAGCAGCGACCACCGAACGTACCCGGCGTCGCCGAACACGAAGTCGGTGATCGACGCGACCAGAGTCGGGCCGGTGCCGATGCCGAGCAGGCTGATGACGAAGAAATAGACGGCCGTCGCCTGCCCGCGCAACCGGTTCGGCATGATCTCCAGCAGGGCAGCGGCGGAGCAGCCGATCGTCATGAACGAGCCTAGCATCGCGAGGCTGAAGAAGATCACGATGGTCACGGTGGCATCCGCGGCGGGATACGCTGCGGCTCCGACGGCGGCGGCGACGGTCGACAGGAATGCCGCTTCCAGTCGCCCTGCCTTGCGGCCGCGCTTGCTCATGACGTCACCGAGCCAGCCCCCGCCGATGACTCCGAGCGTGCCCGCGACCAGGACCGACGCGCCGATCGCCATGCCGGCTTCCTGCGGCGTCCAGCCGTGCGTCCGCATCAGCATGACCGGCGCCCAGGCCATGATGCCGTAGGACGCCATGCCGCCGAAGCTCATGGCGAGGTGATGCAGGGTGATGGTCTCCGCGTGCTGCCGGAAGTGCGCCACGACGTCGCGAAACGGCACGGACTTCCTCGTGGCTTCCGCTTTCGCGGCGGTCAGGCGGCGCGGCGGCTCCGGGATGAGCCAGGCTACGAGCGCGACCAGCAGTCCCGGCAGGCCGACATAGAGGAACGTGAGCTGCCACGGCTGCAGCTCGCCGACGAGCGGGATCGTCCGCGCACCCGATGCACTGATCGCGCTCACCGCGTAGCCGCCGATGATCAGCGCGAGCCCGGCGCCGACCGAGGCGCCGGAGGAGAAGATGCCGAGTGCGAGGCCCAGCCGATGCCGGGGAAACATGTCCGTGATGAGCGAATAGGCTGACGGCGAAAGGCTCGCCTCACCGACGCCGACGCCCGCCCGTGCCAGGAAGAGGTGCCAGTATCTCTGCGAGAGGGCACACATCGCGGTCATCAGGCTCCAGAGCGCGATCCCGATGGCGATGACGTTCACGCGCTTCGTGGCATCCACCAGCCGGCCGATCGGGATCCCGGCGAGGGTGTAGAAAAGGGCGAACGAGAATCCCTGCAACAGGCTGATCTGGAAATCGGAAAGCTCGAGATCGCGCTTGATCGGCTCGACGAGCAGGCTGAGGATGAGCCGGTCGATGAAGGAAACCGTGTACGCGATCATCAGGACGACGAGCGCGAACCACGCGATGGACGGTTTCGGATAATCTTCCTGCGCGCTCATCGACCCCCTGCCGGCCTGCAGCCCGCGAGGCGGCTGCTTCCCCCTTCGCGCGCTTGATACCGGGCTGCCGGCAGAATGTCAACGTTCTTGATTAATCGGCGTTCCCCTGCGGGCGGTGGCGGCTATTGTGAAGTAAATTGACAAGTAGGCCACCGCGACCTAACTTCACAGGGGTACGCCTCGGCAGGAAGCGCAGAATCGTGGCACAGGAACCCGCAAGCTTCGAGTACGAACGAATCCCGTACCTGGTTGTGTTCGAGGAATCCGCGGCGTTCAAGGACACCTACGGCGGGCAGATCGGCCAGGTCGCGCTCAAGGCCCACCTGCTGCGGCCGAAGGGCCGGCCGTCGAAAACCGTGCTCGTGTTCATGCATCCGATCGGCGGCGGCGAGTATCTCCCCCTGCCGGGCGCCCTCGCGAAGGCCGGCCATCACGTGATCTATTGCAACAGCCGCTACCCGGGTGTCGATTACGCGCTGATCATGGAGAAAGTGGCGATCGACCTCGGGGCCTGCGTGAGCGACGCCCGGTCGCGTTGGGGCTACGAGACGGTGATCCTGGCCGGATGGAGCGGGGGCGGGTCGCTTTCGGCCTTCTACCAGGCCGAGGCCGAGAACCCGACCGTCACGGCAACGCCGGCGGGCGATCCGCCGGACCTCACGGCGGCAAACCTCCCGCCTGCCGACGGCGTCATGTTCCTGGCCGCGCACGTCAGCCGCGCGCGGACGCTGACAGAGTGGCTCGATCCGTCGATCACCGACGAATCCCGGCCCGAGGACAAGGACGCGACGCTCGACATCTACGACCCGGGCAACCCGGAGCAGCCGCCGTACTCGGCCGCGTTCATCTCGCGTTACCGCGAGGCGCAGGTGGCGCGCAACCGGCGCATCACCGCGTGGGTGAAGGACAAGCTCGCAGCCTTGAAAGCCGCCGGCCACCGGCACGACGAGTTCGCGTTCGTCGTACACGGCACCATGGCGGATCCGCGCTTCCTCGATCCCGCGCTCGAGCCGAGCGATCGCCGTCCCGGCTGGTGCTACCTCGGCGATCCGAGGCTGGTGAACAACGGCCCCATCGGACTTGCACGCTTCTGCACGTTGCGGAGCTGGTTGTCGCAGTGGAGCCTCGATGATTCCAATGCCGACGGGGAACGCTGCGCGGCGCGCCTCGGCGTGCCGGTGCTGGTCGTCGGCAACACGGCGGACGACGCCTGCACGCCCAGCCACACGTACCGGCTGTTCGAGGCCGTGCGCCACGAGGACAAGCGGCTCGTCGAGATCAAGGGCGCGACGCACTATTACATAGGGCAGAAAAAGGAGCTTGCGGAGGCGGTTCGTGCAATCGGCGACTGGCTCGCGGACCACGATTTCTGAGGGGACCAAGAAAAGCAAGTAAATTGACGAACGTGCCGTGCGAATGCATACTCGACCGCATGGCATATCGAGTCATTCAGTGGGCCACGGGCGCAATCGGCAAGACCTGCCTGCGGCAGGTCATCGATCATCCCGATCTCGAGCTCGTCGGGCTCCTCGTCTACTCCGACCGCAAGGCCGGCAAGGATGCGGGCGAGATCGCCCGGCGGGATCCAACCGGCATCATCGCCACGCAGTCACCCGAAGACATCCTCGCGCTCGACGCGGACGTCGTGCTGTACCTGCCGCTCAACCCGGCCGACAGCCTGGGCGAGCACGACGAAATGATCAAGCGATTGCTCAGGTCGGGGAAGAACGTCATCACGACCGTGGCTCATACCTACCCGTGGGCACACGGAGAGGAGTATGCGCGCGGGTTCGAGGAGGCGTGCCGGGAAGGCAATGCCACGCTCTTCGGCACCGGCATCAATCCGGGCACGATCACCGAGCGCGTGGCTATGGCCCTCACCAGCGTCTGCACGAAAATCGATCGTATCCGGACCACCGAGATCTACGATTGCTCGCCGATACGATCCCCGGGCTTCATCTTCGACCTGATGGGGGTCGGGCGGAAGCCGGAGTCGTTCCGCGAGGTGACCGGCATCCAGCGCGTGTTCCGCCATATCTTCGGCGAGGTCATGGGTTACGTCGAACGTGCATTGAAGATGAAGTTCGACGAGGTGCGTCCGGATCACGAGTTCGGCGTCGCGGACCGCGACATCGAGCTGCCGGTCGGGCGCGTCGAGCAAGGTGGCGTCGTCAACTTCCGCTGGCGCTGGCACGGGATGAAGGACGGCAAGCCGTTCTTCACGATCGAGATGCTGTGGATCGTCGACCCGACGCTGGAAGGCTGGCGCTACTCGGACGGTTGGGACATCGAGATCACCGGTGCGCCGGGCGTGCGGGCGCGCATCGACCTGGTCGAGCCCAAAGGCCTGCCGGACCGCTCGAAGGCCATGCAGTACGCCGTCGCAGGGCCCGTGATTCGCGCCATTCCGGAGGTGGTCGCAGCGCCCCCGGGCATCCTGGTGCCGCCGGTGTTCGCCCCGTACACGCCGCGCATGTAACACCCGATGCCGGCACCGCCCGCAGACGTCTCCCCGCGACCCCTCGAGGGCTGCGTGGCGCTCGTGACGGGCGCGGCGGGCGGCATCGGCAGCGCCGTGTGCGCGCACCTGGAGCGGGATGGCGCGTTCCCGGTCGGCCTCGATCTCGAGCCGGCAGAACGGCCCGCGGCCGGAACGGTGCTGCGCGGGGATGTCGGCGAAGAGCAGGACGTCGAGCGCGCCATCGACGAGATCGAGCAGCGGCACGGCCGCCTGGACATCGTGGTGCACTGCGCCGCGTTGCCGCAGGGCGAGGTCGTGTGGAAGCTCGCCGCTGCCGAATGGGACCGCATCCTGCGCGTCAATCTCCGAGGTGCGTTCCTGCTCGCGCACCACGCGATTCCGCTCATGCGCCGGGGCGGGACGGGTGGCCGGATCGTCCTCGTCGGCTCGGTCTCCGGTTCCGCCGGCCGTTTCGGCCAGTCCGCGTATGCAGCCAGCAAGGCCGGCCTGATCGGCTTCGCCAAGTCCATCGCGCGCGAAATCGCGCGTTTCGGGATTCTCGTGAACGTCGTGGAGCCGGGGCTCACGCGCACCGCGATGAGCGCAGCGCTGCCGGAGAAAGTGCGCGCGGCCGCCGTCGCCGGAACGCTGACCGGCAGGATGGCCGAGCCGTCCGACATCGCCTCGATGATCGCCTACCTGTGCGGCCCGGGAGGGCGGCAGATCACGGGCCAGGTGCTGCGCATCGACGGCGGCGAGTACCTGTGAGGCGGCGAGCGCAGGTCAGGCGCGGCGGGCGCGCCGGTAGGCCGAATAGCGCGGATTCTCGATCTCGAGCTTGGCAATCGCGGACCGCCGCAGGTGCGCGAGCAATGGCGCGTTCCCGATCCCGATCTCGCGGCGGCGGATCCGTTCCGAGAGCTCGAAGTTGAGCTCGTCGAGCGGGCCGTCACGGCCGAGCAGCGCCGCGAGCCCGCTTCGCTCCCCTGCGGCGAATCGTTCGCCGAGCGTCAGCTCCCGCTCCAGGATGTCGAGCAGGTTGGCCGCGATGCGCGCCTCGTACGCCCGGGTCTCGTCGTTCGCCGGTTGCGCGACGGTCTGGACCCACTGGCGCACCGCCGCCAGCAGCTCGGTGCCGCACGGCCGGTTCAGCGGCATGGCTCCACACCTTCCAGCAGGTCGAGCAGGTCCAGCTCGACTTCCGCCACGCGCCTGCCGATGGCCGCCCGCTCGAGCCTGGGGACTTCGCCCGACAGGAACTGGTGGGAGAACCACTGGCAGATGACGCCCCACTTGAGGGTGCCGAACACTTCCCAGAAGCGCACGCGCACCGGGTCGACAGGCACGCGCGCAGCCTCCTCGTAGGCAGCGTAAAGCGCGTCGCGCCGCCCGAAGCCGCCGACGGGAAGCTCGATTCTGCCGAAGCGCCATGCGTTCATGCACAACCAGCCCAGGTCTTCCATCGGGTCGCCCAGGTGCGCGGCCTCCCAGTCCAGCACGCACACGAGCCCGGATTCGTCGACGATGAAATTGCCGTTCCGGAAGTCGCCGTGCACGAGTCGCGGCGGCTGTTCGCCGACGTCGGCGTCCCGCAACCACTGGAAAGCGAGATCGAAGACGGGGATGCGCACGCCGTAGCGATCGTGGATCTCGGCGAGCTTCTCGACCATGTCGGCCGGTGGATCGCAGGGGAGCGGCGGCAGGGCGGCGACATCGACCGCGTGGATCCGTGCCAGCAGGCGCGCGCACTGCCCGGTCATCCGGTCCCGTGCCTCCGTGTACCGGTCGTCCCGCACGATACGCTGCCCGAGCGTTTCGCCGGGCACGAAGGCCGCCACGAAGCCCTCGCCGAGGCCGTCGGTCTCGTCGAGGATGAAGTCGATGCGCGGCGTGGCGATGCCGGCACGGTGCGCGGCTTGCTGCACGAGCCCCTGCGTCCGCTTGTCGAGGGCGGCGGCGAACTGCTGCTCTCCCGTGAAAAGCTGCGCGACGAGCGGCAGGCTTTCCGTTCCGCGCTCGAGGTCGAAGCGCCAGGTCTCGGCGGACGCACCGGCCGACAGCGGCTTCAGGTTGGCGATCTGCGCCGACGGGCCGTGACGCCGGCGGCAGGCCGCCGCCAGCCGCTCCTGCACCTCGCTCGCGCGCTCCGGCATCAAAGGCTGCTGGTCAGGTGACCGCCGTCGACGACCACCGCCGATCCCGTCATGTAACTGCCCGCCTGGCTCGCGAGCAGGAGAAACGGCGCGTCCAGCTCGCCGAGCTCCCCGGGCCGCTGCAGCGGGACGTTGCCGATCAGCTTGCGGCCCGGCGGCGAATCCAGGAACTCGTCGGTGATCTCGGTACGGAAGTAGCCGGGCACCAGGGCGTTCACGCGGATGCCGTACTTCGCCCATTCGAGCGCGAGTGCGCGATTGAGGTGCAGCAGTCCCGCTTTCGACGCCATGTAGGCGGACACCGCCTTCTGGGCACGGAAGCCGAGGATCGAGGCGACGTTCACCACGTTGCCTTGCCTGCCGGCGTCGATCAGGCGCCGTGCAAACTCCCTGGCAACCAGGAAGCAGCCCTTGAGGTTGGTGTCGAGGACGCTGTCCCAGTCGTCCGCCGAGAGCTCCGTGGCGAACATCGGCCTGTTCACGCCGGCATTGTTCACGAGAATGTCGGGAATCCCCGTGTCGGTCACGATCTGCTCGAACGTGTTCCGTACGCTCTTCTCGTCGGTGACGTCCATCGTCAAGACCGTGGCCATGCCGCCGCCGTCACGTATCGACCTGCGCGTTTCCTCGAGCGGCTCCCGACGCCGGCCGCACAGCACGACGGCCGCTCCTGCGCGCGCGAGCACCTCGGCGAAGCGCCGTCCCAGTCCCGAACCCGCGCCCGTCACCACGGCCAGCTTCCCGCCGAGGTCAAAAGTCGATGCGAGGCCGGTTGCATCGCTCATGCTGCACTCCCTGTCGTCTGCTGGACTAGCGATCGAAGTGTACACTAAACTGTCAACATGGTTGACGACTTTTCCGGCCGCGCACGCGGATTGCGCACAGGAGATCCGAGAAGGAGCGATTGATGGCGGATGCCTGGATATTCGATCATGTCCGAACGCCTCGCGGGCGGGGCAAGCCGAACGGTGCATTGCACGAGGTGACGCCGATCGAGCTCGCAACCCAGGTCCTTGCAGCGCTGCGGGACCGCAACGATCTCGACACGAGCAAGGTGGACGACATCGTGCTCGGCTGCGTGTCACCGCTCGGTGAGCAGGGCGGGAACATCGCGCGCGTGAGTGCCCTCAACGCCGATTACGCAACGACGGCCGCCGGCAAGCAGCTGAACCGCTTCTGCGCGTCCGGCCTGGAGGCGATCAACATGGCTGCCGCACAGGTCATGGCGGGACAGTCCGACCTCTGCATCGGCGGCGGCGTCGAATCGATGTCCCGGGTGCCGATGTCCTCCGACGGCGGCGCCTGGTTCGCCGACCCGAAAGTGGCTCACAAGACGCACTTTGTGCCGCAAGGCATCAGTGCGGATCTTCTCGCAACCCTGCACGGCATCACGCGCGAGGACGTCGATGCGTACGCCGTGGAAAGCCAGCGGCGTGCGGCGCAGGCCTGGGAGGCGGGGCATTTCGCACGCTCGATCGTGCCGGTACGCGATTCCCTGGGGGAGGTGCTGCTCGAGCGGGACGAGCACATGCGGCCGGGCACGACGATGGCGGACCTCGCCGCGCTGCAGCCTTCGTTCGAGAAGATCGGCCGGGATCTGGGGTTCGACGCGATCGCGATCGGCCGGTACCCGCAGGTCGAGCGGATCGAGCACGTTCACCACGCGGGGAACTCGAGCGGCATCGTGGACGGCGCCGCTGCCACCCTGATCGGCACGAAGGAGATCGGCGAGGCGCTCGGCCTCAGGCCACGCGCCCGCATCGTCGGCTTCGCCTCCATCGGCACCGAGCCGACGATCATGCTGACCGGGCCGGCGCCTTCCGCCCTCAAGGTGCTCCGGCGCTGCGGGATGAAGCCCGCCGACATCGATCTCTACGAGGTCAACGAGGCGTTTGCGGCAGTCGTCCTGAGGTTCATGCAGGAGCTCGACGTGCCGCACGATCGGGTCAACGTCAACGGCGGCGCGATCGCGATGGGGCATCCGCTGGGCGCCACCGGGTCGATGATTCTCGGCACGGCGCTCGACGAGCTGGAGCGGCGGGATCTCCGCACCGCGCTGGTGACGCTGTGCGTCGGCGCCGGGATGGGCACGGCCACGGTGATCGAACGGGTTTGAGACCGGAAAGGTTGAGCATGACGGAAGCAATTCGGATTCGAGTCGACGGCGAGGGGATCGCCACCCTGACGATCGACATGGCGGACCGGCCGATGAACGTGATGACGCCGGAGTTCAACGAGGAGCTCGCGCGGGCGGTCGAGCGGGTCGCGACGGACGACGCGATCCGCGCGGCAATCGTCACGTCCGGCAAGGATTCGTTCATGGCCGGCGCCGACCTCAAATGGCTGGAAAAGGAGCTCGCGGCGGTCGCGAAGCAGCCGGCCGTGGAAGTGTACGCGCGGCACTCGACGGTGAATCGCATCCTGAGGCGGCTGGAGACCTGTGGCAAGCCGTTCGCTGCGGCCATCAACGGCACGGCCCTCGGCGGCGGCCTCGAAGTGTGCCTCGCCTGCCATTACCGGATCGCGGCCGCCAACCCGGCAGCGAAGCTCGGGCTGCCGGAGGTTACCGTCGGCCTGCTGCCCGGGGGCGGCGGCACGCAGCGCCTGCCGCGCCTGATCGGCGTGAAAAAGGCGCTCGAGCTGCTGACCAGGGGCACTCACCTGACTCCGGAGGAAGCGCTCGAGCTCGGCATCGTGCAAGCCGTGGTCGAGCCGGACGCGCTGCTGGACGCGGCAAGGGAATGGATCCGCAACGGCGGGGAACCGGTGCAGCCATGGGACCGCAAGGGCTTCCGCATCCCCGGCGGCACGGGTTTCGACAGCCGCGAGACCGTCGACATCTTCATGGGCAGCACGGCGATGACTACTGCCGGCGCGCGCGACAACTATCCGGCGCCGATGGCCATTCTCTCTGCCGTGTACGAAGGCACCATGGTGCCGATCGACGCCGCGCTCCGCATCGAATCGCGGTACTTCACGCAGCTTTTGCAGCACCCGGTCTCACGCAACATGACGCGCACCCTGTTCGTCAACAAGCAGGCGGCGGACAAGCTCGTCCACCGGCCGCAGGGCATCGAGAAGAGCGCCGTGCGCAAGCTCGGCATCCTCGGCGCCGGCATGATGGGCGCGGGAATCGCGTGGGTCAGCGCGCGTGCCGGCATCGATGTCGTCCTGCTCGACCGGACAACCGAGGACGCCGAACGCGGCAAGGGCTACTCGCGCAAGGTCGGCGGACGCGAGGTGGAGAAAGGAAGGATGGAGCAGGGCGAGCTCGACGCGCTGCTCGCTCGCATCCTGCCGACGGCCGATTACGGCGACCTCGCCGGCTGCGACCTGGTGATCGAGGCGGTATTCGAGGATCGCGGAGTGAAGAAGGACGTGACGCAACGCGCGGAAGCCGTGATCCCCGATGCCGCCGTGTTCGCCTCGAACACCTCGACGCTGCCGATCACGGGCCTGGCGGGAGCGTCGAAGCGGCCCGACCAGTTCATCGGGCTGCATTTCTTCTCGCCGGTCGACAGGATGCCCCTGCTCGAGATCATCCTGGGCGAGAAGACCTCGCAGGCGACGCTTGCGCGTGCAATGGACTACGCACGGCAGGTGCGCAAGACACCGATCGTGGTGCACGACAGCCGCGGCTTCTACACGAGCCGCGTGTTCGCGACGTTCACCAACGAGGGCATGGCGCTGTTGA
>Ga0079224_100007649_pt1 | contig 14532 bp, 14 predicted proteins | sample Stecom2015_FD_80414 | JGI IMG/M metagenome (GOLD analysis project Ga0079224, IMG submission 80414) | Agricultural soil microbial communities from Utah to study Nitrogen management - Steer compost 2015 | ecosystem: Environmental > Terrestrial > Soil > Agricultural land | place: USA: Utah...
ACTCTCAATAATTATCTCATTGTCTTCCTGATAAGCTCTTTCTATAGCAGGAATCAATTCTTCTATTTCTTTGACCATAGAGATACCAAAACTCGACCCCGAGCGATTGGGCTTTACAAAACATGGAAGACCTACCCGTTGTACAATCTCGTCTGTATGTATAGGATCGCCTTCATTCAAATAGTAAGAAATCGCAGTTTTTATACCATAAGGTTTCAAAACCGATAGCATATCTCGCTTGTTGAATGTCAAGGCAGCCTGATAATATTCGCAAGCTGTCTGTGGAATATTTAGCAATTGAAAGTAGGCTTGAAGCAATCCATCTTCACCTGGAGTTCCGTGAATGGCATTAAATACCACATCAAAGGTGATTTTTTCTCCGTTCAAAATAAAAGAGAAATCATTTTTATCTATTGGATATTCGCTCTGATCATCCAATACTGCAACCCATTTGTCTGGAAGTATATGTACCTTGTATGGCTGATATACTTCGCGTTGGAGTTGATCATACACCACTTGACCACTTTTTAGAGAGATGAGATATTCGCTAGAATATCCACCCATTACGATGGCAACTTTTATCATAATATTCAAATTATCTTTATTAAATTAGCAGGAAGCTAATGAACAAATTTATAAATATCAAGCCACATATTTCATTATCTTTGCTAAAATTTACTTTTATGGGACTTTTAAATTTTTTAAAAAGCAAATCATTTTTTTATTCTCTAATTTTTGCTGCTGCCTTTGTGGTAATTCTCGGCTTTGGAGTGCTAAAATTTTTAGATATCTATACACGTCATGGCGAGGAAATAGAAATACCAGATTTGAGAAAATTGTCTGCAGATGATGCACAATCACAACTCCACGAGATGGGATTTGAAATAGTAGTGATAGACACCATAGATTTTACCAATGAGGTGCCTCCATTGTCGATCGCTTGGCAAGATCCAGCTCCGAAAACCTTTGTAAAAGAAGGTAGAAAAATCTATGTAAAGCTCAATGCTAAAAATTATTCGTCGATACGTCTGCCTAAATTGGAAAACCGTTCGTACCGACATGCACTCGCTAATATAGAAATGTTAGGATTGCTCAAAGGTGAAGTTACTTACGAACCCGATTTTGCCAAAGATGTCGTACTGCGTGTAGAACAAGATGGTAGAATTTTGAGAGAAGGTGACAAAGTTTTGAAAAATTCTAAAATCAATTTTGTATTGGGAGATGGTTCTTTAGGATACAAACCCAAATTAGACACAATTGATGACGCTTTTGAAGATGTAGCACCAAAAATGGATTCAATTTTTTAAGAATGATAGAAGATCAAAATATACTAGAAGACGAGTTATTCGAACATTACCGTTTCGAAGCAGGTAAAGGACAAGCTCCCTTGCGCGTGGATAAATTTTTGATGAATTTGGTAGAAAATGCCACCCGTAACAAAATACAAAAAGCAGCCGAAAATGGGAATATATTTGTAAATGACGTTCCTGTAAAATCTAATTATAAAGTCAAAGCAAATGATGTGGTGCGCGTACTTATGGAACAGCCTCCTTTCGAAAACCTTATTATTCCTGAAAATATCCCACTCGATATTGTATATGAAGATGACGATTTGCTCGTGGTAAATAAACCTGCTGGTTTGGTAGTTCATCCCGGTCATGGAAATTATACAGGAACTTTGGTCAATGCGCTCGCTTATCATTTTGACAATTTGCCTCTTAATAGCTCCGAAAGACCTGGTTTGGTACACCGTATTGATAAAGATACTTCTGGACTTTTAGTTATTGCCAAAACGGAATGGACTATGGCAGAATTGCAAAAACAATTTGCTGAAAAATCTACTGAAAGAGAATATATAGCCTTGGTTTGGGGAAATGTGATAGATGACGAAGGTACCATACAAAGTTATATCGGACGCCATAAGGTAGATCGAATGCAAATGGCTAGTTTTCCAGATGATACCAATGGTGCAAAACACGCTATTACTCACTACAAAGTATTGGAACGATTGGGTTATGTAACTCTAGTGTCTTGCAAATTAGAAACAGGTAGAACCCATCAGATTCGTGTACACATGAAATCTATAGGACATACCTTGTTCAATGACGAACGTTATGGTGGTGATAAAATTCTAAAAGGAACCACTTTCACCAAATACAAACAATTTGTAGAAAATTGTATGAAAATTTTACCAAGGCAGGCTTTGCATGCAAAAACACTTGGTTTTTTTCATCCTATAAAAAAAGAAACGATGCGTTTTGACACAGATTTGCCTGATGATATGATTAAATGTATCGAAAAATGGAGAAACTATTCTACTAACGTAAAAGACTTTGAAGATGAATAATAATACCTTGTGTTTTGTAGCCAGTAATCATTCTGCATCCATAAACCGTCAGTTGACTCTTTCCATCATTCAAGATTTCAAAGGTATCGAGTATTTAGAAATACAATCGTATCATGTGCCGATGTATTCACAAGATTTAGAAAGAGATTCGTGATTTCCGGAGACTGTAAAACAATTAGCCAAACACATTCGTTCGTCTCATCGATTGATTATTGCTACTAACGAACACAATGGTGCAATTTCTGCTTTTTTTAAAAATATATTTGATTGGCTCACACGATGGGATATAAAATTATTTGCAGACAAAAAAATAATTGTTTTAAGCACTTCAGAAGGTCAAAGAGGAGGACTTTCTGCCAATAAGTATCTATCGGATGTTTTGGCAAGAAATGGAGCGCATGTAATAGCAAGTATTACATTTCCTTCCTTTTCCAAAAATTTTGATATACATAAACAAACTATCTCTAATCAAGAATTGAAACAGAAGATTCATCAGCAATTGCAATCTTTTTTGAATGAATCATGAAGAGAACACAAAAAATATTTACAGTAGTAGATATTCAGACATTTATAAAAAAATGTGTGATATGGACTCAACAGTTTGATGAAGTAGTTATCTTAGACTCTAACGAGTATCAATCGCCTCATCAATCGGTAGAAAAGCTCATTGCTTGCGATGCATTGACTTCTATTCAGACAGACCAAATAGATCAACTTTACGAATACCAATCTCAATTAAGAGATTGGTGTTTTGGTTTTATTACATTTGATGTAAAAGATCAATTGTATAACGTTAAATCATTGAATGTAGATAATTTACATTTTCCTGATATGGTCTTTTTTCAGCCCAAACGTCTGATAGAATGTAAAGAAAATCAAGTCATTTTTTCGTATTTACCCATGTGTGAAGAGGAAATAGATACGGATTTTTTAGCTATTCATGAAATAGATATATCTGAAACTTTTTCTCATCAACCTATAACTTTGCAAGCACGCGTTCCTTTCAATAGGTATCAAGAAAAATTTCAAAAAGCAATCGATTATATTTACAGAGGCGACACCTACGAGTTGAATTATTGTATCGAATTTTATTCGGATCATGCTACTATAGATCCACATATTTTTTACAATTGTTTAAACGAAAAAACAAAAAGTTCGTTTGCCGCTTTTTTAAAATGGCGTCATCTGTATGCGGCTTGTGCTTCGCCAGAACGGTATCTTAAAAAGCAAGGTGAATATGTAATAACTCAACCCATCAAAGGTACAGCCAAACGCGGTGCTACCGAAAGCGAAGATAAAGAGCTCATAGAGTATTTGCAAAATCATCCAAAAGAGAGGGCTGAGAATGTTATGATTGTAGATTTGGTTCGAAATGATTTGTCTAAAATTGCTTTAAAAAATACCGTAAAAGTAGAAGAATTGTGTGCAATTTATACTTTTTCACACGTCCATCAGATGATATCTACGGTGAGTTGCCAAGTGGACCTTCAAATGCATCCTCTGGAAATTGTTTTTCAAACTTTTCCGATGGGTAGCATGACTGGCGTGCCCAAAAAACGAACTCTCGAAATAATAGACGAATTGGAAGATCACAAAAGAGGGTTGTATAGTGGTACCATCGGATACATTGCTCCCGATTTGTCGTTTGATTTTAATGTAGTGATTCGTACCTTGTTGTACAATTCTCACAATCAATATATATCGCTGAGCGTAGGAAGTGCCATAACATTTGTAGCCAATGCCCATGATGAATACAACGAGTGTTTACTCAAAGCGTCAACGATTCGCAATATTTTAGCACAAAATGATTGATAAAGTAAAAAAAATATTTGAAAATCAAATCGATTCTTTTGATCAAAAAAAATATCTGTTAGCTATCAGTGGTGGCATCGATAGCATGGTGTTGCTATATATATTTCAAGAGTTGAAATTAAATTTTGAAGTAGCACATTGCAATTTTAATCTGAGAGCCGAAGAGAGCGAATCAGAAACAAATTTTGTGAAAAACTATTGTAACAGATACAATATATTTTTACATATAAAATACTTCAATACAGAAGATTACGCTTATTCACATAAAGTATCTATTCAAATAGCTGCTCGCGAATTGCGCTATACGTGGTTTAGAGAATTGTTGCACGAACAAGATATCGATTATCTCATTACCGCACATCATCTCAACGATCAGTTGGAAACCTTTTTCATCAATGTATTGCGCGCCACAAGTGTCAATGGATTGACGGGCATTCCTCTTAGAAATGAACAGATTTTCCGCCCATTGTTGATGTTTTCTCGAGATGAAATTTACCAATTTGCACAACAACATCATATCGAATGGAAAGAAGATTCCAGCAATGCCAGCACCAAATATATTCGCAATAAGATTCGCCATGAGATAGTGCCCGTTCTAGAGCAAATTTCTCCAGATCTTTATGCCAATTTTCAAAAGCTTTTTCATCATTTGGAAGAAGATCTATTACTTAAAAAGGCTTATATCCAAGAGTTGATTACCAAATATTGCTTCCCTGAGTCTTCCTATACACGCTTGCGTTGGGATCTATTGCAAAAAGAAGCCGATAGCTTTGTAAAATTGAAACATATTTTGCTCACCTATGGCTTCGACGATGAAAATGAAATTGCCAAATTGCTCCAAGCACATACGGGAAAATCTATTTTTTCCAATCAATTCGAATTGCTCAAAGATAGAGAACAATTACTGATTAAGACCAAATTGTTAAATAATAGTCAAAACATTACTTTTTTTATTGAAAAAAATGAATCAAAAGAAATAATATCCCTTATATTTGAAAGTCCGTTCCGAGAAATACTGACAAATAAAGTTAGAGAAATTACACTAGATAAAGATCGTTTGGTAGAACCTATTTCTATAAGAAAACCTTATCAAGGTGAAACATTTCAGCCATTAGGGCTAAAGGGTAGAAAAAAAATTTCCAAATATTTAAAAGATCTTAAACTATCTAAATTTGACAAAGAAAATATTAGAGTCTTAGTAGATGGCAATGATAAAATAGTGTGGGTGATAGGCTACCAAATAGATGATTATTTCAAAGTAAACGAAAACACACAAAAAACTATAAAAATTATTACAACATGATTAAAAGATTGTGGCTTTTAGCTATTTTGAGTATTATTTCGATAGGTGCTCATGCACAAATGGAAGACCCAGTAAAATGGACATCTAAGATTGAGAAAATTTCGGATACAGAGTACAAATTGTACTTAGACGCTGTGATAGAAGGCGAATGGCATATGTACTCGCAATTTACTCCCGATAATGGTTCTTTACCTATGGAATTCATTTACAATAATGCAGAAAATAATTACGAACCACAGGGAAAGGCTACAGAGAGTGAATATAAAACTCAATACAACGACGTTTTTGAAGTTGATGAATACTACTTCGAAAAAGAAGCTCATTTTACTCATGTCATCCATCTTACCAATCCCAATACAGAAAATATTCAATTAGAAATATCTTATCAAGCATGTACCAATGTTTGTATTTCTTTCAATAAATTCTTTGTATTTGATCTCAAAACACTGACCACCAAAGAAGTGACTAATTTTGAGGCATACTCGAAAGACGCTAACAATAATTCTACATCTGCTGATGACACAACGAAAGAGACTACTGTAGAAAAAACAGATGAAAGAGGTCTATGGAAGATATTTATTTTGTCATTTTTAGGAGGATTTGCAGCCATACTTACACCTTGTGTATTTCCTATGATACCTATGACGGTAAGTTTTTTTACCAAGCAAAGCAAATCACGAGCAAAAGGTATTAAGAATGCCATTATTTATGGAATTTCTATCATTGTTATCTATGTAGTTTTAGGGTTGTTGGTTACCAAAATATTTGGTGCAGATTCTTTAAACGCATTATCTACCAATGTGATTTTCAATGTAGTATTTTTTATCATCTTATTGATTTTTGCCACTTCATTTTTAGGAGCTTTCGAAATCATGTTACCCAATTCTTGGGCTAATAAAATAGATAGACAAGCAGATCGCGGCGGATTGATAGGAATCTTTTTTATGGCAATGGCATTGGCTATCGTATCCTTCTCTTGTACAGGACCGATAGTAGGAACGCTTTTGGTAGAAGCAGCTTCCAAAGGTGGTATTGCTCCATTGATTGGAATGTTGGGTTTCTCATTAGCTTTAGCTCTGCCATTTATGCTGTTTGCTATGTTTCCAGGTTGGCTTCAATCTCTTCCTAGATCTGGAGGCTGGATGAATTCTGTAAAAGTTTCTCTAGGTTTTTTAGAATTGGCTTTAGCATTGAAATTTTTATCAAATGCCGACTTGGTTTTGCAATTAAAATGGCTTCAAAGAGAAGTTTTTATCGCATTATGGATTGCTATTTTTGCAACTTGGGCATTGTATTTGTTTGGAAAAATAAAATTACCACATGATTCTGATGTTCAAAAAATATCAGTAGGAAGAGCTTACTTAGGTATATTAGTGGCAGCATTTACTATATATATGATTCCTGGTTTATGGGGAGCTCCATTGAAAATATTATCTGGATTGACTCCTCCTTCTACTTACGCAGAAAGTCCCAAAGGATTTGGAGGTGGATCACAGACAGCGGTAGAGCTACCTGAAGGAGCCAAAGAAGGGCCAAATGGTATTGTAGTTTTTACCGATTATGAAAAAGGTATGACGTATGCTAAAGAAGTAGGTAAACCAGTATTTTTAGATTTTACAGGGCATGCATGTGTCAATTGTCGTAAAATGGAAGATCACGTATGGCCAGATCCTAAAATTTTACCTATCATGCAAAATGATGTAGTATTGATTTCTTTGTATGTAGATGATAAAAAGCCATTGCCAGAAAGCGAACAATATATTTCTGAAACCACTGGTAAAAAAATAAAAACAATTGGTAATAAATGGAGCGATTTTCAGATAGAAAAATATCAAGCCAATGCGCAGCCTTATTACATAATATTAGACCACGATGGAAATAATCTAAATAGCCCCATAGGGTACACTCCGGATGTAGATGAATATGCCGCGTGGATCGAATCTGGATTGTCTAAATTCTCTAAATAAAAATCGCATGAAAAAAATCGTTTTTACATTAGCTATGTTAGTTAGCTTGCAATTGTCTCAAGCACAAATTGTAACACCCAAAGCAAGTCCATCTGCTGAAATAGAACAGGTAGTTGGATTGACAAAGTTTGAGATTAATTATGCTCGACCAGCGAAAAAAGGGAGATCAGTATTTGGTGATTTGGTTCCTTATGGAAGAATGTGGAGAACAGGAGCTAATGAAAATACTACCATAGATATCTCCGACGATATCAAAATAAATGAGCAGACTTTAGCTAAAGGAAAATATGCTCTCTATACCATTCCTTCTCCAAATAGATGGGAAGTTATATTTTACAAAACGGTGGATAATTGGGGATTACCACAAGAATTTAAAGAAGAATTGGTTGCCCTAAAAACTTCAGTACCTGTACAAAATACACCTCATGAAGTAGAATATTTTACGATAAATGTAGATCCGAGTTCGGACAACGCTGGAAATTTGGTGCTTTCTTGGGAAAAAACGATGATAAAAATTCCATTTATAGTTCCTACACATGAAAAAGCTATGGAATCTATTCGTACCTTGAATGCTCAATCCAAAGCGTCTGATTATTATGCAGCGGGTCAATATTTGTACACTTCTGGTGAAGATTATGAGTTGGCGCTTAGCTACATCAATAAAGCTATAGAGATGCAACCAGATGCTCCATACTATATGTTGCGTGTAAAATCTCTAGTTCAAGCAAAATTAGGCGACAAAAAGGGAGCCATAGAGACGGCTAAAATTTCTCTCAGCAAAGCAGAAGTAGCAGGTAATGCCGATTATGTAAAAATGAATAAAGACTCTATATTAGAATGGTCTAAATAACAAAAATCCTCCGAACAGGAGGATTTTTTATTGTTTTTCATTTTCTATTTCTTGTAGTATATAGTCCAAAGCTGGATCATTTTTTTCTAGAATATCATCTATAGTTAGGTTTATGGGTACATTTGGCAATACTCCGTATCCTTCTTTTTCTGTTTGGTGAGCGGGTTTTATACTCATTAGTCCCATGCGCCATCTCAGTTTGGAATGTGGCAATTTTAGTTGTGGCATTTGTCCCGCAACCGTGCCATTGTAAGTTCCTCCAGTCTCTTCACCTACAAAAGTTGCTTGTTCCAATCCATCTAAGTGTGAGGCCAAAATAGCTCCAGCCGAAAACGTAAGTCCATCTGTTAAAACATATAATTTATTTGTGTAAACGGGTTGTTTCGGATGTGCTATTTTGGAATATTTGGAATAATTTTTCCAGACACCATCTTCTTTTTTGGTTTTCAATGTGCGTACAGTAGCCACAGGTCCCCAAAATGGAAAAAGTAGCGACTTAAATAGCAAAGATTTTCCTTTAAACATATGAAAGGCAAACGTCTTTTTTGTTACGGTAGCCGGTTCTACAAAATAATACGCATTCTCATTGAGATAAGCAGAAAGTTTGTAAATATCACTCAAATGACCACCTGTATTTCCTCTCAAATCTATGATAAGATTTTCTACTTTATGATGTGCTATTTCTTTGAAAATAGTATCGTAAATTTTTGGATTTCCTTCGCTAAAAGTTCTCAATTTCAAAAGCGCTATTGTAGAATCGTTTGCTACTGGATAGAGTAGTTCTTTAGCAAAGGTTTTGGTCTTGGTATCGTAGCCTTTCCAACGGCGAAGTCTGTCTTCGATCAGCTTTTTTTCTCGCTGTCGTCTTCTTTCTCTTTTCAGTTCTTTCGCACTCAGTTCAGGTTTCTTCAAGCTGTCTTTCACTTTAGAAATCGGACTTAAGGAATCTTTTTTTATTGCTGATAAGCTATCTTGAGTTGATTTTTTTTGCTTATCCTTTTTCGATTTTTTTTCTTTGAAAATTCGATATGATGTATGATAATATACCGAATCGGCACATTTCAATTCCATACGCACACTATCCACAAATTTCAATTCGGCATTGTAATACGTATTCACTCTACGAGCAAAATAAGGTTCGATAAATGTTTCATTAAATCCATCGGAGGTAAAAGTGTTTCGGTATTTTTTAAACACTTCCTCTGGTTTTATTCCATTGATAGAAATAATTTCGGTGCCAATCTGTATGTCTTTGTCGCGCTTGTCTTTTCGATTGTTTGTGCTTATATACAATCGACCCTCTTTGTAGATGTATTCGAAACCAGTAAGCGGATGTGTAGATCCGCGATATTTTTTTTTCGTATCATGAGAATGAGTGTATAACAATGGATACATACTCATATGACCTTGGCGAACTTGTGAAATAATTGGGCTTATTTTCAAAAAAAATTCATTCGGCGTTAAAGGTTCGGTAATGGTAGTACGCAACGAATCAAATTGGGCATGTAATTGCTGCTGACTGATATACCAATCTACATCTGGATGCAATCGGAAAAGATTTTTTTCTACATAGTCTACATCTCGAATCATCTGTTTTATGGTCAATTTTTTATCGAGATGACGATTATATTTATCAAGATTTTTGCATGAAACAATAAGCAAAGTACCCAAAACGAATGTGGATATTTTTTTCATGTGATAGTAAAGTGTTATATAAGGTAATGTAAAAAAAGCACCTTAAAAAGTGCTTATCAATCTTCTATATTGGAAAAAGTTCCGAATAAAGGTGCTATATACTTGGCTTTGTAAGCCAATCCGGTATTGTGATTATCGAAACAGATAATAGTGACAGTATCTTTTCGCAACGTGATATAGGAAGGTTTGTTTCCACGCCACCAACCGTTGTGAAAGGTGTACAAATCATCGGATGCGAATGTGGGTTCTACCATACGTATTCCCAAACCATAATTGTTTTTGCCTGGTTTTTCGTAACTATATCCTTTGTAGATCTGATCTTTGATTGGTTTACTCAAAAATCTGTCGGAATACAAGGCCAAATCTAATTTCAGCAAATCTCTAGGTGTAGTGTATATGTTTTTGTCACCATAGGTACCATCGAGATAGTCCCAATGCATCCGTTTGTTAGATACATGATACGATTGTGTCACCTTATCTTTGATGCTCAAATCGCTGAACACAAAAGTGTTTTCCATACGTAATGGCTCGAAAATCAGTATTTTTAGCGCTTCTTGAAACGATTTTTTTGTTACCGTTTCTACTATTTTAGCCAAAATTACGTAATTGGTATTGCAATAGGTAAAACGCGTATCGGGTCTGAAATCCAATTTGATGTTTTTAGTTTTCAGAATATGCAACACATCGTCATTGGTTAGGGTCTTTTTGGTATCCCAAATACCTTTTTGAGCTGTAAAGTTTGCGTAATTCGGAATGCCCGAACGATGATTCAATAACATGCGTACGGTAATATCTTCATAAGGGAAATCAGTTATAATTTCCTTTACTTTTTGGTCTAATTGTATGATTTTTTTATCTACCAACCGCAAAATACTCGTAGCAGTAATCACTTTACCTACTGAGGCTACATGCATTGGTGTAGAGTCAGTAATTTTGTCCTTAGTTTCATAGTTTGCATATCCTTGGTAGTCTTCGTATAAGATTTCACCGTTTTTGGCTACCAAAAATCCTCCCCAATAGCCTTTGTTTATCTTGGAATTGTACACCTGTTCGATTTCCAATTTCTTTTCTAGCTTGTATTTTGGGGTTAGTTTGTTAAAGGTTACCTCGTAAGGATTTTCGTTTGCTTTGTTTTCAATGACTTGTGCTATATCTTTATTCTTATTGCACGATCCCAACAATAGAGAAGTGGTAAGTATTCCGAAAAATATTTTATTCATCTTATTTGCTTAGTCTATATCTTACAAATATAAAGAATACTATAAAAAATAAAAGATTTATAATGCTAAAATATACTAAAATTGCAAGTTTAGTGAATTAATCGTATTTTTACCAAAAGTCAAAATGTTATGAGTACAATACAATGGCAAACTGCGATAGAGTTTGAAGATATTACTTACAAAAAATGCAATGGAGTAGCCCGCATTGCTTTCAATAGACCCGAAGTTCGAAATGCTTTTAGACCCAAAACAACTTCAGAACTTTTACGAGCTTTTCACGATGCACACGAAGACACTTCTATTGGTGTGATACTTTTATCATCGGAAGGTCCATCACCCAAAGATGGAGTATATTCTTTTTGTAGTGGTGGAGATCAGAGAGCACGTGGCCACCAGGGATATGTAGGTGAAGATGGATATCATAGACTGAATATTCTCGAGGTGCAACGTATGATACGTTTTACTCCCAAAGTGGTAATTGCGGTTGTCAATGGTTGGGCAGTTGGAGGAGGACATTCGCTACATGTAGTATGTGATCTTACTTTGGCATCTAAAGAACATGCCATTTTCAAACAGACTGATGCTGATGTAACTTCTTTCGATGCCGGTTATGGATCTGCTTATTTGGCTAAATTGGTCGGACAAAAGAAAGCAAGAGAGATTTTCTTCTTAGGTAGAAATTATTCGGCACAAGATGCTTTTGATATGGGTATGGTCAATGCGGTGATTCCTCATGAAGAGTTGGAAGAAACTGCTTATCAATGGGCTCAAGAAATTTTGGAAAAATCTCCTATTTCTATCAAAATGCTCAAATTTGCTATGAACCTCACAGATGATGGTATGGTAGGTCAGCAGGTTTTTGCAGGTGAAGCTACAAGATTGGCCTATATGAGCGATGAAGCCAAAGAAGGAAGAGATGCCTTTTTGGAAAAAAGAAAGCCTAACTTCGAAAAGAAATACATTCCATAATAGATGAAACCACTTGAGAAAGTGGTTTTTTATTTTATAAAAAGCTTATATTCAGTCGTGGTTTTTCTATCAAAGATTATTTGTTATTTTTGCCAACAACCCAAAAAATTATGAAATATTTCTATCTCGTTTTTTTATTTTTATTTTATCTGAATGCTCAAAGCCAATATTATCTCGATTTTCATTTTAAATCCAAAGAAATCAAGGGCGGAATCATCGTAAAAAACGAAAATGATACTTATTTTGCTACAAGTCAAGAGATTGAAGGCAATTTTCCGACTCCACCTTCCTCTCTTTTTCTGATGTTTAGCTATCTGATGGTCTCGGATACCTTTCCCGAATATATTTCTTCTAAAAAGTATGCTTGGGATGGTGTAAATAGGTTTTTTTTTAATGAAAAAAGAGAACTTTGGAATAAAAACACCAATCTTACAGAAGCGTTTTTATCTAAAAACGATTGGTTTTTTCAAGAAATGTTGCGCCAAATACCATCAGATGTAATCAAAGAAAAACTTCATGAAATAGAATATACACATGCCAAGTGGAATGAAGATATTCCGTATTATTGGCAATTTGGTGGTATGTTAGCTACTCCAGAACAGACTTTGAGTTTTCTAAAAAAATTGGTCAATTTGGAATTGCCTTTTTCACAAGAATCACATAAGCGATTATTGCATTTGATAAAAATCAACGAAGAAAACGGTAGGAGATTGTATGGAATGGAAGCATATACAATATACCAAGGTGAGCGCGTAGAATGGTTTGTGGGTTTTTACGAAAAAGGAGATCAACGTTATTATTTTTCCATCCGTACGTATTTCTCTATAGAAAAACCTTGGGATAATAGCTACTCTCAACAGAAATATATTATCTTATCAGAAGTATTTGATTCGCTCGATTTGTTATAAATAAAAACCTCACACGACGTGAGGTTTTTTTGGGATTTATTTATAATAGAAAGAAAACTATCTTCTATGTTCATGATGTCCGTGATGATGCTGTTTGTGATGGTGTTTTTTAGGTTTGTGGTGCACTTTTTTATGTACATGCGCTCGATACTTTGGCTTATAGTATCTCGATTCCCATAAGCGAAACTGTCTTCTGTCGAGTAGGCGTTGTAAATCTCTGTAGAGGAGATCGTCATAAGCTCTTTGTGAAAGTCTACGTGCTTCTAAGGCGTACAACATATCGTATAATTGAGCTTCTTGAGCGCGCGATAAATGCAAATATTCATAAGGACGAATATATCTTACATAATGGCGATCGCGGTGATAACTGTTGTTTCCAACTTCTATAGATACACTGCCGTTGTGATTAGAACCTTGTATTCGGATTTGTGCAAAACTTTGAATTCCGAAAAGAAGAACGACAAAGGGAATTAACTTTTTCATAGGGCATACATTTTTATAATATTGGACTAATTGTTGTTGTACTTGGATTTTTCCAAAGAGTATGCCAAAAAAGAAAATTTGTAAGTTTCGTGCATAAAAAGGGTGTTATTTTAACAATAACACCCGATATTTTTTTGGTAAAAAAAGAAAGATTAACTCTGTTTTTTTACATATTTAGTAAGGATTACAATCATTTGTCCGTCGATTTTACCTTCTATTTGCTCTACATTATCGTGCACCAATCGGATATTGCGTACAGCTGTACCAATTTTAGCATTGATAGAGGATCCTTTTACATCCAAATCTTTGATTAGGGTAACAGTGTCTCCAGCTACCAAAATGTTTCCGTTGCAATCTTTATGTAGTGCAATAGAGCCATCTCCTTCGTGATCACCGGTTTGTTTAGCCCAATCCAAAGTTTCATCATCCAAATACATCATGTCTAGCAAATCAGCTGCCCAGCTTTCGTTGCGGAAACGATTGAGCATACGCCAGCTTACCACTTGTACAGGTATATTTTCATTCCACATAGATGTACTTAGACATTGCCAATGATTGGCATCTAATTCGGCTCTTTTTTCAATTTGATCTAAACAGGTAGCACAAGCTAATATCTCTCTATCTGCGAGATTGCTCGCTGTAGGAGGAACATCATATATAGATAGATTGTCTTTCGATTCGCACAATTCACATTGATTACCGCTTCTTGCTACTAATTTTTCTAATGTTTTCATGGAGTATAAAATTTTCGCAAATATATCAATTCTTGCTTGATTTTGATAATAATGTAATCAAATCTATTATACGTGAAGAGTATCCAATCTCATTGTCGTACCAGCCTACAATTTTTACCATTCTTCCTAAAACGGTGGTTAGCTGAGCATCAAATAAGCAAGAGTGCGTATTTCCCAATACATCTACAGATACAATGGGATCTTCGGTGTACTCTAAAATCCCTTTGAGTGAAGTTTCGGAAGC
>Ga0079224_100007650_pt1 | contig 14530 bp, 12 predicted proteins | sample Stecom2015_FD_80414 | JGI IMG/M metagenome (GOLD analysis project Ga0079224, IMG submission 80414) | Agricultural soil microbial communities from Utah to study Nitrogen management - Steer compost 2015 | ecosystem: Environmental > Terrestrial > Soil > Agricultural land | place: USA: Utah...
ACGAGGACCTCGAGGGCGCCCGCATCACGCGGGTGCACCCGTTCCCGACCGACAAGCGCAACATCCCGGCCCGGGCCGCCGCCTTCGCCGGGTTCACGGTGCTGTCGACGGCCATGGGCCTGGCCGGGCGCCGGGGGTCGCGGCCGGACGCGGTGCTGGCCATGTCGCCACCACTGACGCTCGGCGCCGCCGGCTGGCTCGTGTCCCGCCGGTGGGGCGTGCCGTTCGTGTTCAACATCCAGGACGTGTTCCCCGATGTCGCGGTCGAGGTCGGCGCCATCACCGACCCCCGGGTCATCCGCCTGGCCTCGTGGCTCGAGCGGTGGAGCTACCGGCGCTCCGACGCGGTGACGGTCCTGTCCGACGACCTCCGCGACAACCTGGTGGGGAAGATCCGGGGCACGGTCCCCGACGCCGAGGACCGGATCCGGGTGATCCCGAACTTCGTCGACACCAGCCGCATCACCCCGGCCGACCCCGAGGCCGGCAGCTACCGGCGGGAGCACGGCCTGTCCGGCAAGCGGGTCGTGATGTACGCCGGGAACGTCGGCTTCTCGCAGTCGCTCGACCTCGTCGTCGCCGCCGCCCGCACGCTGGGGGAGCGACCCGACATGGCCGATGTCGTGTTCGTCGTCAACGGCGGCGGCTCGGCCCGCCCGTCGATCGAGGAGCAGGCGGCCGGCCTCGACAACGTCGTCTTCGTCGACTTCCAGCCGAAGGAGCGGCTGCCCGAGGTGCTGGCCGCCGCCGACGTCCACGTCGTGCCGCTGCGCCGGGGCCTGGCCCGGGCCAGCGTGCCGTCCAAGACCTACTCGATCCTCGCGGCCGGGCGGCCGATCGTGGCCAGCGTCGACGAGGGCACCGAGGTGGCCCGGATCGTCGAGAAGGCCGGCGCCGGGCTGGCCGTGCCCCCCGACGACCCCGAGGCGTTCACCGCGGCGATCGTCGCCCTGCTGGAGGACCCCGAGCGGGCCGCGGCCATGGGCCGGGCCGGTCGGGCCTGGGTCGAGAGCTGGGCCTCCCCGGCCGCCATCGCCCAGCGCTACGAGGAGCTCTTCGAGGAGCTGCGTTCGCGTCGGCGCGGGGCCGCCGGATAGCCTCGGGACGTCATGGGCAAGGCCTCGTCATCCAAGAAGGTCGCTCGCGCGGCCCGGGCCGGCGGACGCTCGGCCGGGCGCCGGCAGCAGAGCCTCCTGTTCCCCGGCGTCATCGCCCTCATCGTGCTGCTCGGCTCGGGGCTCATCGCCTACGCCGCCAACGAGCGCAAGTCCGAGGACGACATCCCGCCGGTCGTCGGCCAGGACCACTGGCACGCGTCCTTCGGCGTCTACATCTGCGACGAGTTCCTGCCCGACGTCGAGGGCTTCGAGAGCCCCGTCGGCATCCACACCCACTCCGACGGCGTCATCCACGTGCACCCGTACAGCACCGGTGGTGCCGGCGAGCGGGCCCGGCTCGGCGTCTACCTGGAGGGCGCCGGCATCGAGCTCAGCGACGACTCGATCACCGTCGACGGCGAGACCTGGACCGAGGGCGAGGACGACTGCGACGGCGAGGACGCCGAGATCGTCGTCGCCCAGTGGAAGGACGTCCAGACCACCGACGACGAGCCGGCCCTGATCCGGCGCGACTTCGGCGACATCCGCTTCCGCGAGGACGGCGAGGGCTACACGGTCGCCTTCGTCCCCGAGGGCACCACCGACATCCCCAAGCCGCCGTCGTCCGACCGGCTCGCCGAGCTGGGCGCGATCGACGACGCCACGGCCACCTCGGTCCCCGAGGAGGGCGAGGGCGACGAGACCGGCGAGCCCACGACGACCACCGCCGGCGACGACAGCACCGACACCACGGGCGCCGACGAGGCGACGACCACCACCGCGACCCCGGCAGGCTGACGTGCGGGCCGTGGTGCTGGTGGGGGGCTTCGGCACGCGGCTGCGCCCGCTGACGAACGCGCGCCCCAAGCAGATGCTGCCGATCGTCAACCGGCCGATGATCGAGCACGTCGTCGGCCACCTCGGCCGGCACGGGATCGACGAGGTCGTGCTGTCCCTCGGGTTCATGCCCGACGCCTTCCGCGACGCCTACCCGGACGCCCTGTGCGCCGGCGTGCGGTTGCACTACGCGGTCGAGCCCGAGCCTCTCGACACGGCGGGCGCCATCCGCTTCGCGGCCCGGGAGGCCGGCATCGACGAGCGCTTCGTCGTGGTGAACGGCGACGTGCTGACCGACCTCGACATCGGTCGGGTCGTCGAGTTCCACGAGCGCAGCGGTGCCGAGGCGACGATCACGCTGCACAAGGTCAACGACCCCTCGCGCTACGGGGTGGTGCCCACCGACGAGGAGGGCCGGGTGCTGGCCTTCGTCGAGAAGCCCGCGCCGGGCGAGGCGCCCACCAACCTCATCAACGCCGGCACCTACGTCCTCGAGCCCGCGGTGCTCGACCGCATCGCCCCCGACCGCCCGGTGTCGGTGGAGCGCGAGGTGTTCCCGGCCATGGTCGAGCAGGGCTGCCTCTACGCCGTCGACGGCGACACGTACTGGATCGACACCGGCACGCCCCGCGAGTACATCCAGGCCCAGCTCGACCTCGTCGAGGGCCTGCGGGGGCCGGCCCTCGAGGCGGTCGAGCCGACGGCCGAGCTCGACCCCGCGGCGTCGGTCGTGCGGTCGGTCGTCGGCGCCGGCGCCCGCGTCGCCGCGGGGGCGACGGTGGCCGGCTCGGTGCTGCTGCCCGGCGCGGTCGTCGAGGCGGGCGCCGTCGTCGAGGCGTCGATCGTCGGCCACGGCGCCGTGGTCGGCGCGGACGCCCGGGTGACCGGCTGCAGCGTCGTCGGCGACGGCCACCGGGTCGAGGCGGGGGCATCCGTCGAGGGCGAGCGGGTCCCGCCGCCCCCCGCATGAACGCGCTGGTCACGGGCGGCGGCGGCTTCATCGGCTCGACGCTCGTCGACCGGCTCCTGGCCGAGGGCCACAGCGTCCAGGTCCTCGACGACCTCAGCGCGGGGTCGCTCGCCAACCTGGCCGCCGCCCGGGCCGAGCGCACGCAGCGGCTCGGCTTCCACCAGATCGACGTGCGCGACCCCCACGTGGTCGACGTCGTGGCCCGCCGGCGGGCGGAGGTCGTGTTCCACCTGGCGGCGCAGGTCGACGTCCCCGGGTCGGTGGAGCGTCCGGGCCTCGACGCCGCGGTCAACGTGCTCGGCACCGTGCACGTGCTCGAGGGTGCTCGCCGCGGCGGCACCCGCAAGGTGGTGGTCGCGCTCGGCGGCGCCGACCTCTACGGCGCGGTCGCGGCCCGGGACCTGCCGGTGAAGGAGTCGCAGCCCATGGCGCCGGTGTCGCCGCGGGGCGCCGCGCAGCGGACGGTGCTCGAGTACCTGCACCTCTACCGGCGCCTGCACGACCTCGAGTTCACCGCCCTCGCCCTGGCCAACGTCTACGGCCCCCGTGCCGACCCGGCGCGGGGCGGCGTCATCGCCACCTTCGCCGAGCGCCTGGTGGCCGGCGAGCCCTGCACCGTCTACGGCGACGGCGAGCAGACCCGCGACTTCCTCTTCGTCGACGACGCGGTCGACGCGCTGGTCCGGGCGGGGGAGCGGGGCGACGGACTGCTCATCAACGTCGGCACCGGCGTCGAGACCTCGATCAACGACCTCTACGACGCCATGGCCGCGGCCGCAGGCGTCGACCGCCCGCCCCGACCGGCGGCGGCCCGCCCCGGCGAGGTGCAGCGCTCGGCCCTCGACCCGGGCCGGGCGGCCATGCAGCTCGGCTGGCGCCCGTGGACGGCGCTCGAGGCCGGGATCGCCCAGGTGCTCGACCGGGCCCGGGACCGCCGGGCCTGAGACGCGGAGGCCGGCTGCCCGGGGTCAGCGGAACAGGTCCTCGTGCGGCGGCCGCACCACCTCGGAGCGGACCTCGCCCCGCCCCAGCCACTCGGGGTCGACGCCCCGCACGATCGCTGCACAGATGCCCCGGGACTTGCCCATGACCAGTTCGGCCGCCGCCGCGATCTCGTCGACGACGCACACCTCGGTCGCGGTCAGCTCCCGCCCGAGGGCGTCGCTGGTGCCCCGGAGGTCGACGACGGCGCGGATGCCGGCGCAGCCGATGGCGACGTCGGTGACGCCTCGGCGCCACGGCCGGCCGAAGGTGTCGCTGATGACCACCGCCACCGTCACGCCGAGGCGGGCCCGCAGCCCGTCCCGGAGCCGGCGGGCCGAGCGGTCCGGGTCCTCGGGCAGCAGCGCCGCCCAGCCCCGCTCGACGTTCGACAGGTCGACCCCCGCGTTGGCGCACACGAAGCCGTGGCGGGTCTCGCTGATCGTCAGCTCGCCCCGCCGGCGGAGGACGCGCACCGACTCGCCCTCGACGAGCCGGGCCTTGGCGTCGGGGTCGCCGGGGGCGAGCGGCACGAGCTGCGCCTCGGCCTTGGACACGACCTTCTGCGTGACGACGAGGACGTCGCCGTCGGCCAGGTCGGGGGCGGCCCGGGCGAGCAGCCGGGACAGGTCGTCGCCGGGCCGCACCTCGCCCACGCCGTCGACGGGCACGATCTCAAGTCCGCGAGCCACCACCGGTCCTCCCGCTACAGGCCGAGCGCGACGCCGCACAGCGCGGCGGCCTCGGCGGGGCTCCGCATGATCGTGTCGGTCACGACGCAGCGCAAACCGGCCGCCCGGACCTCCTCCGCCCGCCCCGCGTCGGCCTCGTCGACGACCAGCGTGCCCGCCAGCGGGGCGTACAGGCGGGCGACCCCCACCACGGAGTCCTCGTGGCCCAGCTCGCGCATCAGCCGGTCGGCGGGGCCCTTGAGCGCCCGCCCGCCGACGAGCGGAGAGATCGCGACGACCGAGTCGCGCCGGGCGGCGACCGCGTCACGGACGCCGGGCACGGCCAGCAGCGGGGCGATCGACACGATCGGGTTGGACGGGGCGATGATCACGGCGTCGGCGGCGGACAGCGCCTCGAGGACGCCGGGCGCGGGCCGGGCCTCCTCGGCGCCCGCGAAGCGCACGCGGCTGACCGGCACGGCGTGGCGCCGGGCGACGAAGTAGTCCTGGAAGCCGATCTCCCGGCCGCCGTCCTCGCCGGCCTCGGGGGCGATCGTGAGCATCGTGCGCAGCGGGTCGTCGGTCACCGGCAGCACGGTGAGCTCGAGGCCCCAGGCGCGCGCGATCTCCCGGGTGACCGTCGACAGCGGCGCGCCCTCGCGCATCCGCTGCGTGCGGTACAGGTGGGTGCCGAGGTCGCGGTCGCCGAGGCCGAACCAGGTGGCGCCGCCGTAGCGCTCGAGGGCGGCCATGGCGTTCCAGGTCTCGTCGCGCAGGCCCCAGCCCCGCTCGGGGTCGATGGCCCCCGCGACGGTGTAGACGACGGTGTCGAGGTCGGGGCTGATGGCCAGCCCGTGGAGCTCCATGTCGTCGCCGGTGTTCACCACGGCGGTGATCTCGGCGGGGGGCACGGTCCGCACCAGCCCGGCGAGCAGGCGCGCCGCACCCACCCCGCCGCACAGGACGGCGACGCTGGTCACAGCGGCGAGCGGGTCATGAGATGCCCTGGAGCTTCCCCTCGAGCAGCGCCAGGTCCGCGTCGACCATGAGGTGGACCAGTTCCTCGAAGCTGGTCTTCGGCTCCCAGCCGAGCACCCGGCGGGCCTTGGAGGCGTCGCCGACGAGCAGGTCGACCTCGGCGGGCCGGAAGAAGCGCTCGTCGACCACGACGTACTTCTCCCAGTCGAGGCCGACCCGGTCGAAGGCGAGCTCGCAGAACTCGCGCACCGAGTGGGTCTCGCCGGTGGCGACGACGTAGTCGTCGGGCGAGTCCTGCTGCAGCATCAGCCACATCGCCTCGACGTAGTCGCCGGCGTAGCCCCAGTCGCGCTTGGCGTCGAGGTTCCCCAGCCGCAGCTCGTTGGCCAGGCCGAGCTTGATGCGGGCCACGCCGTGGGAGATCTTGCGGGTCACGAACTCCAGCCCCCGCCGCGGGCCCTCGTGGTTGAACAGGATGCCGCTCGTGGCGTGCAGGTCGTAGGACTCGCGGTAGTTGACCGTGATCCAGTGGCCGTACACCTTGGCGACGCCGTAGGGCGAGCGGGGGTAGAACGGCGTGGTCTCCCGCTGGGGCGTCTCCACGACCTTGCCGAACATCTCGCTCGACGACGCCTGGTAGAAGCGGATCTCCGGGTTGATCGTCCGGATGGCGTCGAGCATCCGGGTGACGCCCAGGGCCGTGAACTCGCCCGTCAGCACCGGCTGCTGCCACGACGTCGGCACGAACGACTGGGCGGCGAGGTTGTACACCTCGTCGGGCTGGTACTCCTGCAGGATCGTGAGGAGCGACACCTGGTCGAGCAGGTCGCCGTGGACGAAGGTGATGCGGTCCTGCAGGTGCCCGATGCGCTCCCAGTTCACCGTGCTGGTGCGCCGGACCATGCCCAGCACCTCGTAGCCCTTGTCGAGCAGCAGCTCGGCCAGGTGCGAGCCGTCCTGCCCGGTGATGCCTGTCACGAGCGCTCTCTTGGTCACGATCGGGTCTCCTCTCGACGGCACGCCGGCTGCTCAGCAGCCGAGGCGAGCACGCCAGTCTGTCAGTACGTCGGCCAGCGTCTGCTCGAGGGGGATGGTGGGCTCCCACCCGGTCGTCCGCCGCAGGGCCCTGTTGTCGCCCACCAGCACGGGGATGTCGACCGGGCGCTGGAGGGACGGGTCGGTGACGAGGCGCATCGGCCGCGTCGCCATCCCCAACAGCGTCTTGGCGATGTGCTCGACGGACACGGCGTGACCGCTGCAGATGTTGTACACGGCCCCCGGCTCGCCCGCCTCCACGAGGAGCCGGTAGGCGCGCACGACGTCGCGGACGTCCGTGACGTCGCGGCGCGGCGTGAGGTTGCCGATCGGCACCTCGTCGCCGCCGTCGCGCTCGTTGCGGGCGATGCGGGCGGCGAGCGAGGGGGCGACGAAGCGGTCGCTCTGGCCGGGGCCCAGGTGGTTGAAGGCCCGCACCCGGATGACCGGCAGCCCGTGCCCCAGCCACGCCTGCTGCGCGAGCGCGTCGGCCGCCACCTTGGACGCCGCGTAGGGCGAGACGGGTCGGAGCGGCTGGTCCTCGCGGATGGGCAGCTCGTCCTCGCTCACCCGGCCGTAGACGTCCGCGCTCGACACCGCGAGCACGCGCTCGGCGCCCGCCGCCCGGGCAGCCTCGAGGACGTTGAGGGTGCCGAGGGCGTTCGCGAGGAACGTCGCGCGCGGCTCGGCCCAGCTGCCGCCGACGTCGGCTGCGCCGGCCAGGTGGTAGACGGCCTCGGGCTTGGCGGCCACCACGGCGTCGGTGATCGCCTCGGCGTCGGTGATGTCGACGCCGTCCTCCCGGCGTTCGAGCCGGACGACCTCGTCGCCCTGCTCCTCGAGGTGCCGGACGAGGTGGGCGCCGACGAAACCCCCCGCTCCGGTGACCAGCGCTCTCACGCCGGGTCATCGTAGGTGGTCGGCCCTGCGGCCGGAGAACCGGCACGTCGCAGGAGCGCGGCCACCGCGTCGGCGGTGCGGTCCCAGTCGTAGCGCGCGGCCACCCGCCGCCCCCGCTCGACGAGCGCGGCCCGGTGCGCCTCGTCGGCCAGCACCCGTCGGAGCGCTGCGGCCAGGGCGTCGGCGTCGCCGACCGGGACGAGCTCGGCGCCGTCGCCGCACACCTCGGGCAGCGCCCCGGCGCGGGTGGCCACGACCGGCACGCCCGCCGCCATTGCCTCGACGGCGGGCAGGCCGAAGCCCTCGTAGACCGAGGGGAACGCGAGCACGGCGGCGCCCGCCAGCAGGTCGGCACGGTCGGCCTCGCCCACCCGCCCGAGCCGGACCACCCGGTCGCCGTGGGTGGCGGCCGCGACGGCGGCGGTCAGGGCCTCGGCGCCCCACCCGTCCGCGCCGGCGAGCACGAGCCGCAGGTCGGCGTCGTCGGCGGCCAGCGCGTCGACCGCTCGCACCAGGGTGGGGAGGTCCTTGCGGGGCTCGACCGTGCCGATCGCGAGCACGTAGCGGTCGCCACCGGCCAGCGCGCGGCCCCGGGCCGCGTCGCCGCCCTCGGCGGGGCGGACCCCGTGGTGCACGGCGACCACCCGCTCGGGCGGCGCCCCGAAGTGCTCGACGACCTCGGCCCGGACGAACTCGGAGGGCGTGTGCACCCACGCCCCCCGCCGGAGAGCCCGGCGGATGAGCCCGGGGTAGGAGAGCGTGAACTCGTTGGCCAGCTGCGGGTAGTGGACGAAGGTCAGGTCGTGGACGGTCACGACCTCGGCCGCCCGGGTGGGGGGCGTGACGAAGTTCGGCCCCCACACGACGTCGTGGCGCCCGATCCACAGGTCGACCCGGGGGTGGTCGGCGCGCCGCCACAGCTCGTGCAGCGGGCGGGCGGCCATGGCGCGCTCGACGACGGCGACGCCCGGCGGGACGGCCTGGCGGAGCCGGCCCCGGCCCCGCCAGGTGACGGCGAACCCCGTGAGCGCGAGGTCGTCGCGGCGGGCCAGCCGGCGCACCAGCTCGTCGACCATGACGCCGACGCCGGTGAGCGGTGTGAGCTGGGAGGTGAGGTCGACGGCCACCCGGAGCACGGCAGGTCACGCTACCGCCCGCCCGGTGCCCGGCCGGTTGTGCGCCGCCGGGGGCGCGGGGATAGCGTCACCTTCCATGTCCCGAGCCGTCGCTTCCCCCGCTGGTCGACGCCGACTCGCCGTCTGCCTGCTCGCGCCGCTCGCCGCCCTGGCCCTCGCGGCCTGCGGCGACGACGGCGACGACACGATCCCCACCTCGGGCGTGCGCGAGACGACGACCACGACCGAGTCGACGACCACCACCGTCGCGACCTCGACCACCGTCGAGGAGGGCGCCGGGACCACCCAGACCGACGAGGAGACGGGCGAGGTCACCACGACCGCGGTCGAGGACGGCGCGCCCGCCGACGACGCCACGCCCGGCGGCTGACGGGTCGCCGGCCGCGATCAGCGGTCGGCGAGGTTGCGCTCGATCGCGCCGGCCACCTGGCGCACCGTCGCGCCGAGGTGGCGCTCGACCGCGCGCCGCTGCACCTGGAGGTGCTGGTAGGCGAGGATGCCGAGCCCGACCGCCGTGTAGAGGGCGTTCTCGAGGGTGGTGCCGATGTCGTCGACCTTGATGCCGGACATGCCGCACCGACACTACCCGCCGCCCGGGGTCCGCGGCCGCCGGTGACCGCTCGGGTACCGTCCGCGCGTCGTGGAACCCGAGGAGCAGCCGCGTGCACCACTGCCGGTGGTCGTCGTCCTGGTGACGTGCGATCCGCCCGGCGACCGGTTGGACGAGGTCCTCCGGGCCATCGGGAGCCAGGACTACCCGAACCTCGCCGTGCTGGTCGTCGACGCCGGCACGGCGGACGTCACCGAGCGGGTCCGCGCCGTCCTGCCCGAGGCCACCGTGCACCGGGTGCCCGGCGCCGGGGGCTTCGGCGCCGCCGCCAACACGGTCCTCGACATCGTCGCCGGCGCCGCCTACTACGTCTTCGCCCACGACGACGCCGCGCCCGAACCGGGCGCCGTCCGCGCGCTCGTGGCCGCCGCAGAGCGCTGGCAGGCCGACATCGTCGGCCCCAAGCTCGTCGACTGGGACGACCCCCGGCGGTTCGCGCAGTTCGGGATGACCGTCGACCGGGTGGGCGTCGCCCTGCCCTACGTCCAGCGGGGGGAGCTCGACCAGGGCCAGCACGACGGCCTGCGGGACGTGTTCGCGGTCCCCGGCGGTTTCACGCTGGTGCGGGCCGACCGCTTCGCCGAGGTCGGCGGGTTCGACGAGGCCATCGACGTGCTCGGCGACGACCTCAGCCTCGCCTGGCGCACGCGCGTCGCCGGCGGACGGGTGGTCGTCGCCGCGGGTGCCCGCGTCCGCCACGCCGAGGCGTTCGCCACCCGGACGGCCGGCCCCACCGCCAGCCGGCTCGCCGCCCGCCACCGGGTCCGGGTCGTGCTGACCAGCTACCGGCTGCCCACCCTCGTGGCAGTGCTGCCCCAGGCCCTGCTGCTCTCGCTCGTCGAGGCCGTCGGCGCGCTCGTCACCGCCCGCCCGGGCCGGGCCCGGGCGGCGCTCGGCGCCTGGCTCTGGAACCTGTGGCGGCTGCCCTCGCTCGTGGCCGCTCGGCGCCACGTCGCCCGGTTCCGCCGGGTGCGTGACCGGGAGGTCGTGCGCTACCAGGTGCGGGGCCTCGTCGGCCCCCGCCTGCGGCTGCTGCGGGTCGGCGGCGACGGGCGCGCCGGCGCCGTGCACGGCAGCGGGTCGCGCCGGGTGGCGGCCGTGCCGGTGCGGGGCCGGATGGACACCGACCCGGCGGCCTGGAGCCCCGGCACCGCCCTGGTGGCCACGGCGCTGGCGGCGGTCGTGCTGTTCGGGAGCCGCCACCTGCTGACCCGGGTCGTGCCGGTCGTCGGCGAGATGGTTCCCGCCGGCGGGGACGCGGGCGACCTCCTGCGGTCGTGGGCCGGCGGCTGGCGGGGCGTCGGCCTGGGGGCCGAGGGGGCCACGCCGAGCCTCGCGGCTGCGCTCGGCCTGCTCGGCACGGTGCTCGGCGGTCACCTGGGCCTCGCCCGCACCCTCGCGACCGTCGGCCTCGTGCCGCTCGGCATCCTCGGCGCGCACCGGCTGCTGGGCCCGAGCGGGTCCAAGCGGGCACAGGTCGCCGCCGCGGTGGCCTACGCGGCGCTGCCGCTGCCCTACGACGCCTTCGCCGAGGGCCGGTGGGGCGCGCTGGCGGCCTACGCCGGTGCGCCCTGGGTGCTCGGCCGGCTGGCCCGGGCCTCGGGGGTGGCGCCGTTCGCCCCGGCGGCCGAGCCCGGGGAGGGCCCGATCCTGCCCGGTGGCGCCGCCGACGACCTGGTCGTGCACCACCGCCTGTGGAAGCACGTCGTCGTCACCGGTGCGGTCACCGCGCTGGCCGGCCTCGTGCTGCCGCAGGCGCCCGTGCTGCTGGTGCTCGCCGGCGCGGGCCTCGTGGTGGGGTCGCTGCTGGCGGGCGAGGTGCGGGGCGTGCTCCGCCTCGCCGTCGCCACCGTGGGCGGGGCGGTGGTCGCCGCGGCACTGCTGCTGCCCACGACGCTGGACGTGCTGCGGACCGACGGGGCCGTGCAGGCCTGGTTCGGCGCCTCGGCCCGCACCGCGGGGCTGTCCGCCACCGAGCTGCTGGGCTTCAGGTCCGGCCCGCTGGAGCTGCGGCCGCTCGCCCTCGGGGTCCTCGGCGCCGCGGCCGTCCCGGTGCTGGTGGGTCGGCGGTGGCGGCTCGGCTGGGCCGTCCGGGGCTGGACCACCGCCGTGGTCGCCTGGGGCGCGGTGTGGGCCCACGAGCAGGGCCGCGTCACCGGCCGGTTCCCCGACCGCGCCGCCGTGCTCGCCGTCGCCGCGGCCGGGCTGGCGCTGGCCGTCGGGCTCGGCGTCGCCGCGATCGAGCACGACGTGCGGGGGCGCTCGTGGCGGTTCGGCCTGCGGCGCCTGGTCGTCGCCGTTGGCCTGGCGGCGCTCGCCGGCGCCTCGGTCACGCCGCTCGAGGCCGCGCTCGACGGGCGGTGGGGGATGCGGCGGGACGACTTCAGCGGCGTGCTGCGTCCCGTGGACGACGACGTCGCCGCGGCCCCGTCACGCGTGCTGTGGGTCGGGCAGAGCGAGCTGCTCCCGGGGCGCGACGGCTGGTGGCTCGACGACCACCTCGCCTACACGGCCTCGACCGGCGCCGCCGTCCCCGGCGTCGGCGACCTGTGGCCCGCGACCGCCGCCGGCGCGAGCGACCGGCTGGGCGACGCGCTCGACCTCGCCCGGCGACGGGCCACCAGCCGGCTCGGCCGGGTGCTGGCGCCGCTCGGGGTCCGGTACGTCGCGGTGCCCCGGCACCGGGCGCCCACCGACGACCTGCCGGCCGATCCCGCGGCCGACCGCGCGGTCGACGAGCTGGTGACCGCGCTGTCCGAGCAGCTCGACCTCGAGCAGGTCGGCGTCGACCGGGGCATCGTCGTGTTCCGCAACACCGTCGTGGCCCCGCTGCGGTACCTGGCCGAGCCCGACGGCGAGGGGGCGGCGCCGGGTGCCGCCGCCGGGGCCGACCCCGGCCTCCGGCCGGCGCTGCCGGGAGGCGACGTCCGCACGGCGTCGGGCCGGCTGACCGCCGGAGCCACCGTCGTGCAGGCCGCCACGGCGTCGGACCGTTGGGAGCTGACCGTCGACGGCGAGCGGGCCGAGCGGGGCGTGGCGGACGGCTGGGCCGACCGGTTCACCGTCGACCGGGCGGGCGAGGCCCGTCTGGTCCACCGCACCGCCGGTGCGGACCGTGTCGTGCGCGCGGTGCAGGTCGCGCTGTGGGTCGTGGCCGTCGGGGTGGCCCTGCGGATGCGCTTCGGCACGCCGAACCCGCCGGCCCGCCCGGGCCGGCGGCGCGGCGGCGCGGCGCCCGAGGGGCAGGGGAGCGCGGCCACCGGCGCACCACCCGAGCCCGGCGCGCCGGCGCCCGAGGGGGCGACCGGGGGCGCGCCGCCCGAGCCCGACCGGCGCGGCGAGCCGGAGCCCGTCGGGTCGGGGGTGGACGCGTGACCGCTGAGCCCGCCCACGCCCGGGGTGGGCGCCGCCGCCGGGCCCGGGTCGGGCTCGACCGGGGTGCCCTCCTCCGCCGGCTGCCCGCCCTGCTCGCGCTCGGCGGCCTGATCGCTGCGGGTGTGGCGGCCGACGGGGGCGACGCCGGCGGCGACCCCTCGACCGGGGTGACGCCGGCGGCCGTGCCGGCCCACCGCCTCATGCCGGTGGCCGCGGCCGGGGACGGCGGCGCCACCTGGTACTGCGCCGCCGGGACCGCCGGCGACGACGGCGCCGAGCTGTCGCCGGCCGCGCCCGTCGCCGGCGCGGCGGACGAGGGCTCCGAGGGCGGCGACGGGCCCGGCGAGCGGGCGCTCACCGCCGACCACGTGGTGGTCGTCACCAACACCGGCGCGGAGGGGCGGACCGCGGTCGTGACCGTCGTCGGCGGCGACGTCGCCCGCGCCGCGGGCCCCGCGGCCGCCACGCCCGGCGAGCCCGTCGTCCAGGAGCTCGAGGTGCCGGCGCACGGCCAGGCCACGCTCCGGTTGGGCGACGTCGTCGACGCACCGCTCGCCGCCGCGGTGGTCGAGGTCGACGGCGGCGACGTGGCGGTCGAGCACCGGGTGCGCGGCGACCACGGCGCCGACGCCGTGCCCTGCAGCACGAGCCCGTCGCCCCGCTGGCACCTGGCCTGGGGCGCCACCACCCGCGACGCGGTCCACCTGGTCGTGCTGTTCAACCCCTTCCCGAGCCCCGCCATCGTCGACGCCGTTTTCATGACCGAGTCCGGCGCCCGGGAGCCCGTGCGGTTCCAGGGGCTCCCCGTGCCGGCCCGCAGCGTCGTCGGCGTCGAGCTCGGCGACGACGTCCGGCGGGCCGAGCGGGTGTCGGCCACGGTGGAGGTCCGCAGCGGGAGCATCGTCGTCGAGCACGTCCAGGTCTACGACGGCTCGCTCGGCCGGCGGGGGGTGTCGCTGACGCCGGGCGCGCCCGGCCCGGGCACCACCTGGGTGTTCGCCGGCGGCGAGGCCGCCGTCCCCGTCCCGGCCACACCGCCGCCCGGCGGCGACGACGGCGAGGACGACGGCGACCGGGACGAGGACGCCGGCGACGCCGAGGACGGGGACGAGGACGGCGGCTCGGAGGAGGCGGCACCCGACGAGCCGGTGCCCGCCGAGCAGATCGTCGTCTACAACCCCGGCGGCGAGCGTGCCGAGGTCGACGTCTCGGTCGTGCCGGTCGCCGACGAGCCCCAGCCCGTGCCGCCCCCGTTCGGGCTCAGCATCCGCGCCGGCGGCCACCAGGTCGTCGACCTCGGCGCCGAGGCCCGCGTCCCGGCCGACCTGCCGCACGTGACGGTGGTCCGGTCCACCAACGGCGTGCCGGTGGTGGCCCAGCGGGTCACCGTCGACCGCGGCCCGGAGGTCCGGCCGCCCGGCGCCCGTCGCCCCGTGCGGCGCAGCGAGGTGACCGCGACGCTCGGCGCCCGGGTCGCCGCGCCGACCTGGCACGTGCCCGCGGTCGCCGAGGTGGCGGCGGACGGCGCGACGGTCGCCGTCGCCGTCTACAACCCGGACCCGGCCCGCGCCGTCGAGGCCCGGCTCGTCGGGGACGGCGCCGGCGACGTGGTCGGGGACCTCGACCCGGTCGAGGTCCCCCCGGGCGGCCGGGCGACCGTCGAGGTCGACGCCGAGGCGGTGCCGGACCTCGCCTGGGCCGTGGTCGAGGCCGACGGGCCGGTGGTGGTCGAGCGGGTCGTGCGGCTGCCGGACGGGCGCCGGGCGTCGGCCGGCCCCGGCGTGCCGGTCGGCGAGGGCGCGGTCCGGCTGGACGACCTGGCGGCGCGGGGCCCGCTGGGCGGCGAGAGCGGGGGCTGACGCCGGGCCGGCCGGGGGGCCGGGCCGCGCTCCGGGCTTTGTGGCCCTCGGGCGCCGGCGCGACGATCGGCCCGTGGAACG
>Ga0079224_100007652_pt1 | contig 14529 bp, 16 predicted proteins | sample Stecom2015_FD_80414 | JGI IMG/M metagenome (GOLD analysis project Ga0079224, IMG submission 80414) | Agricultural soil microbial communities from Utah to study Nitrogen management - Steer compost 2015 | ecosystem: Environmental > Terrestrial > Soil > Agricultural land | place: USA: Utah...
GACATCACTACGTGGTCGCCCGCCGCCAGACTCGTGACGCCCTCACCTACTTCTTCGACGACGCCCGAGCCCTCATGTCCGAGCACGATGGGATACGGCGAAATGCCGAGGTCGCGCGCCACCGCGTCGGTATGGCAAACGCCCGTGGCGACGACCTTGACCAATACTTCATTCGGCCTGGGCGGCGAGAGGGTGACTTCCTCGATGACGAAGCGCTCGCCCTGCGCGTGGGTTACCGCTGCTGGAATCTTCATACGGTCGACTCCTGGTCCTTCTGGACCCGGTTCAGCGAAACGAGAGCTCCCGCTCTCGCGTCCGCGTGACATGGCGATGGTCAGCGGTCAAGCAGTGACTTCCGTTACACTGCTCTCGATCGCGCACCATCGCGTTCCACATTCATCAGTAACTTACACCTGCGGGCCTCAGCGCGCTTCCTGGCTTTCCGGGCATGCGCCAGTCATCGGGAACGCGCATACTCCCAGGACCCGCGCCGTCTTAAGCATTCCCTCGAGGTCTGATATAAAGCGTCTCGCTCCCAGTCACCCAGTCACGATCACTAGTAATCGCTCTCATGCCCGGCCAACTCGTTCTCCTGCGTCACGGACAAAGCACCTGGAACCTCGAAAATCTGTTCACCGGCTGGGTGGACGTCGACCTGAGCGGGCTCGGCCGCAAGGAGGCGCAGGACGCCGGGCGGCTGCTCAGGGAGCAGGGATTCCAGTTCGACGTGGTGTTCACGTCGGTGCTCAAGCGCGCCATCCGCACGATGTGGTACGTGCTCGACGAGATGGATCTGATGTGGCTGCCCGTGGAGCGCAGCTGGCGGCTCAACGAACGTCACTACGGCGCGCTGCAGGGTCTCAACAAGGCGCAGACCGTGGAGAAGCACGGCGCCGAGCAGGTGAAAATCTGGCGCCGCAGCTACGACACGCCGCCGCCGCCGCTGTCGCTGGACGACGAGCGTCATCCGCGATTCGACCGCCGCTACGCCTCGCTGCGACCCGAAGAGCTGCCCTCGACCGAATCCCTCAAGCTGACGCTCGAGCGCGTGCTGCCCTACTGGAACGAGCGTCTCGCCCCGGAGCTCGCGGCCGGCCGCAACGTGCTCGTCGTCGCGCACGGCAACAGCCTGCGCGCGCTGGTGAAGATGCTCGACGGCATATCCGACGCCGACATCGTCGAACTCAACATCCCGACTGGCGTGCCGATCCAGTACGAGCTGGGCGAGGATCTCAGGCCGAAGGCGCCCCGCAAATTCCTCGGCGATCCTGCGGCGATCCGCGCCGCAGCCGAGGCGGTCGCCAAGCAGACTGAGCTGAAGGGCTGAGCGGGCGCCTGGCGCCCCGTCGGATCAACGCCTACTGACCTCGCGGCAGGCCGTCCAGAGGTCGCGCACGTACTCGAACAGCCACAGCGCGGCTTCGAACCGAGATCCTGCCGGCGAGCCGCCCGCCGCCACATATGCAGACAGCAGCGCCTCACGCTGCCGATGCCCGTGCTGCTGATACACGCATACCGAGGCGAGATCGAAGGAAGGGTCGCCTAAGCCGGCGTATTCCCAATCGATGAGCCGCAGACCGTCACTCTCGATGAGATTCAGATGGTGCACGTCGTTGTGGCACAGGCGCAGCTCACCTTCGATACGAAGCCTCGCGGCTGCAGCTTGCGCGCGGGCTCGCATCGAATCGGATACGAGGTCGCCGCCCGCCCCGTGCTCCTCTAGCGTGCGGCGGTAGCCTTCGACGGTTTCGGCCAGATCGACGATGCGCACACCCTGCGGCGGCTGCAGCGCATGCAGCCGATACAGCAGCTCAGCGAGTCTTCGAATGCTTTCCTCGAACGCCGCATCCTGCGCCGACCAAGGAGGTCCGAGATAGCTGGTGACCAGCAAACGCCGTTGCGGCGCGCAGACGAGCACGGGCGCTCCGATGTTCGCGGCGGCGACTGCGCGCAGAATGGTCGCTTCGCTCGCTCGGTCGATCCGCAGCGCATCCTCATCGCCGGAACTGATCCGCACGACGACCGCCGCGGTTCGCGTACGCACCAGCCAACTATCGTTGGTCAACCCATGCTTGACCGGCTCGACGCTGACGATCTCGGCGGCGCCGACGCCGAGCGCCGCGCAGGCGGCCTCAGCCGGCGACATGATTGAGCCCGGCGGCGGCGTCCTGCTTCTGAACAGACCACTGCCGGCGCCACACGACATAGCCGCGCACCACGATGCCCAGGTAGATCGCGAACAGCAGCGCCGTCACCAGCAGCCCTTGCGAGAAATACAGGTACGCCGCCAACCCGTCCACGACGATCCAATACAACCAGTTTTCGATGACGCGGCGCGCGACCATCCATGTGGTGACGACGCTGCCCCACGTGACCAGGGAATCCAGATACGGCGCGGCGGCGTCAGTGTACTGCGCGAGCAGCCAACCATTGCCGGCGGACGCAGCGACGATCAGCAGAGCGGCGCCCACATGCCAGTTGAAGCTCCACGAGCGGATCGCCAGCTCGCCGCTGCTCGTGCGTCCGGCCCGCCACTCGATGAAGCCGTAGACCGCCATGGCGAGATAGAAGACCTGGAGCAGCGCCTGCATGTACAGCGCCGCTTTCGCGAAAATCACCAGGTAGATCGCCGTGCTGCTGAACGCGCACAGCCAGCACAGCAAGCTGCGACGCACCGCCAGCAACAAGTAGGCGAGGCCAAGCGCCGCGCCGATCGCCTCGGCGGGCGTGGTGGCCAGGATTTGCTCGGTCAGTGCGCTCATGAATTCCATTCCTGACTCTCTGGCGAAGATCTTCCAGCCGGGACGATCTTGCGCGCATCAAGTACTTCAACCCTCACGATGATCGTTCGGCGGCGATTCATGCCTCAGGGAAGTTGCGGCCCACCCTGCTGCGCGGCCTCAAGGCGCCCGAAACGGCGTGCGTCCGGGCGTTTCCTTGACGTGAACGGCAGGCTATTCGCTCGCGCCTCCGCCCAGCACCTTCATCACGAAGACCTTGCGTCCCGCTTCGCCGAAGCTGCGCTCGGTCTCCAGCGCGAGAATCTCGAAGACGCGGCGATGCTCGCCGGCGATCTGGGTGCTCATCGCATTGGTGGTCACGTCCAGCTCCGGATACGTGTTCAGCCGATCGATGAACGCCTTGATGGACGGAATGAAATCCGCATCGAGCGGATAAAGACTGATCTCCACAGCAGTACGCACGTCATGACTCCTGAGTGTGATTGACGCGAGCGAATGGGCGGCCCTGCCTGCGCTCTGCGTCGCAGCCAGGCCGCCATTCACTCGCCGCGAAGCGCAATTGCATGGGCGCGGCGCCCATCAGAACTCCCAGCGCGCGGTCACGCCGAACTGGCGCGGCTCGCCGAGCTGCACGTACCTGCGATTCTCGAACATCGGCGGTTCGTTGCCGAAGTAGAAGCCGCGGGTCACGTAATCCTCATCGAAGACATTGCGGCCCCATAGCCAGACGCCCCACCGGTCGTTCTCGTAGCCCACTTTCACGTGGGTCAGCGAGTACGCGCCGGCGCGCTGATCGTTCGGCGGCACATCGAAGTAGTAGTCGTCGCTGGCGCTCACGTCGACGCGCGCCATCCAGCCGAGCGGATGCCGCCAAGTTGCATGAATCGAAGCCTGGTACTCCGGCGCATGCGCCTGGTCGCGGTCGCTGAGGTCCTCGCCCGTCGGTCGATAGCCCGAATAGCGCGTGCGCAGCAGGCCGAGCGCCGCACCGAGCTCCAGCTGAGGAGTCAACGCGACTCGCACGCTGGATTCCAACCCGAAATTGCGCCCGCCCGCGGCGTTCTCGGTGAGGAACAGGTAGCTGTTTGGATCGCCGATGGGATCGAGCTGCAGGCCGTTGACCACCTGCATGTCCCGCCTTCTCATATAGAACCCGACGAGGTCCGCATACAGACGTCCGTCCAGCCACTCGCCCTTGGCGCCGACATCGATGCTCCACAAGTACTCGGGCTCGAACTCCGGCATGATTTCGGCGGCGCGGCCAAGATTGAACCCGCCCGCCTTGTAGCCGCGTGACAGCGTGGCGAACACGCGCAGGTTGTCGCGCGGGTCGTAGTGAAGCGTCGCCTGACCGCCTACCATCGTGTCGCGCGCGTCCCGCACGATCTTACGCGCTTCGCCCGACTGCACGCCGGCGTCGCGGTAGTCTGCATCGCGCCGCTCGGCGCGCAGTCCGAGCGACCAGCCCCAACGTTCGGCGAACAGACCATCGAGCTGACCGAACAGCGCCACGTTGCGCGCATCGTATCGACTGAACAGACGATCGTCGGTCGCCCCCGACCAATCGGGATTGTCCGGATCGACGTACTCGCCCACGCTCAGCTCGTCGATGCGCTCGTCCAGTCCCAGTGTGTAGGCGCCCACCAACCAGGCGACTCGTCCGAGTTGCGGCGCCGGCGTCGCGAGACGCGCCTCCAAGCTCCGGGTGCGCCGCTCGCCGAGCGCACGGTAGAAATAATCATATGTATAAGGCGCCCAGCTCTGAGCGTTGCCCCAATCGCCGTCGAAGCTGTACTCGGAGTCGACATTGGCGCCGGCGGCGATGAGCGTCAGTTCGAGATCCGACGCCAAGGAAGTGTCGAGCCGCACCGACGCCCCATTGGCGCGCTGCGCGTCCTTGCCGGGACGATCGGCGAGCGAACGGCGCGAATTGTCGATGGACCACGCGTCGTAGCCGTTGTCGATGTCGGCGTGCAGCCAGGTGAAGTCGACGGTGGTCGCTTCACTCGGCGTCCATCGCCATTTAGCGCGCGCCGTCAGCTCATCGCGGTCGTTGGTGTCGTCGCGTCCCAGGTACGGATTGTCGCGGAAACCGTCGCTGGTATGACGCTGCACGGACAGACGCCAAGCCGAATTGAGCGATTCGATGGGCGCAGTCGCGACGCCTCCTATGGAGCGGCTGTCGTATTCGCCGATCGAAGCCTGCGCGATGAAGCCTGGTCGATCACCCGGATCGCGGCCGCGCACCGTGATCAATCCCGCAAGCGCGTTCGCTCCGTAACGCATGCCTTGCGGCCCGCGCAGCACCTCGATGCGCTCGACGTCGAACAGGGTCGCAGCCATACCCATACCGCTGAAGTCGATGTCGTCGATCAGGAAGCCGACGGATGGATTCGGGGCGCCATCCCACTGTTCTCGCTCACCGATGCCGCGGATTTGAAAGAACCGCGGGCGTGAGCTGCCGGCCGCCCAATGCAGGTTGGGCACGGCGGTCAGCAGGTCCTCGAAATGTTGCCGCCCGGCGTCTTGCAGCAGGCGCTCGTCGAGCACGGTGATGCTGACCGGCGTTTCGATGAGCTTCTGCTGGCGCAAGGTCGCGGTGACCACGACTTCTTCGAGCACATCCGCAGCGGATGCGGGACCGATTGCGAGCAAGCCGAGACCCAGCGCGCCAACCGCGCGCGCGCATAGATCAAAACGAGAGAACGCGGCGCGGGCGCCGCGACGGGTAATGAAAGAACGCATCTCCAGATCCTCCTCCAAGGCAGGATCCGGTTCCTGGCGGAACGAAAGCAGACGAATGCTACGACGAACGTTTGCGAGACTTCGCACACCTGCTCCCTACGCCGGTACCAACCGGATCAGGTTCAACGGGTTCACCGGTCAGCATGTGCATCCGGCGTCTCAGGCTCTTTGAGAGCCGCCCCTAGGCGAGCGAAATTGTAACCACATGCGTCGCGGCCGGCCAGCTTTACGCCGAGCAGGCGCCGCGGCCGGCCGGAAAAAATGTCTGCAATGCACGGTGTTCAGGCGATCCGGGACCGCAGATCAGAGTAGATCAGGGGCGGCCCTTTGGTCTTTGCGACGGGCGGATTTGACCTCGACGGCCGCATCGGTGATAAGTTTCGGCCCTCCACATCCTTCGAAAGGCTCCTACATGGCCACCCGCCGCTGCCGGCTGTTCCACGTCGACGCCTTCACGCGCGAGCGTTTCTGCGGCAACCCCGCTGTCGTCGTGCTCGACGCCGACGAACTGACGGAAGAGCAGATGCAGACTATCGCCGCCGAGGTCAATGGCGAGACCGCCTTCGTGCTCGAGGCGGAAGACACCGATCACGACATGCGGGTGAAGTTCTTCACGCCGCGCCTGCCGGCGCCCTTCGTCGGCCACGCCACCATCGCGGCGCAGTACGTGCTCGCGAAAAAACAGGGCCGTCCGTCCGGCAAAGTGCGCCAGCAAACCGGCGCCGGCATAGTCGAGGTCGAGGTCATGGAAGCGGAAGGCGACCTGCGGGTCGCCGTCACGCAGAACCCGCCGTCGCTCGGGCCTATCATCCCCGATCACCATCGCAGCCAGGTGCTGAACGCGCTCGGCGTCTCCAGCCCGAGCCTGCACGTGGACTGTCCGCTGCAGATTCTCACCAAAGGCAGCTCGCGGCTGCTGATCGGCCTCAAGTCGCCGGATCTGCTCGATTCCATCAAACCGGATTTCGCCGAGCTCGCACGCCTGACGTCGCACGTCGGCGCCGAAGGCTATTTCGTGTTCGCGCTTCACGAGGAGGACGGGCGTCTGGGCGCGCTGTCACGAATGTTCGTACCCGCGCTGGGGATTCCGGAGGACCCGGTGAGCGGCAATGCGCACGGCATGCTCGGCGTGTATCTCGTGAGCCATGAGTTGCTCACGCCCCAGGATGGCCGCGTCGCCTTCCGCGGCCGACAGGGCATGTGGATGCGGCGGCCGGGCGTGGTCGACGTGGAAGTGGAGACTACGGGCCGCGTCGCGCAATCCGTGCGGATCATGGGCGACGCGGTGATTCTTTACGAGGCTGAAATCCAGGTTTGAGACTGCGGCGCGCAGCGCCGAGCCGCGACTCGCGAGTCAGCGCCGCAGCGTTTCCATCGCCGTTCCGCGGCGAGCGATCTTCAGCACCCTGCTCACAGAAGGTGGGATGTCTTCCGCATCGTGTACGGCGATTACGATCTGAACGCCGCGGCGCGCGAGCGTCTCGATCAGCGTCAGCACGCGGCCACGCACCTCGGCGTCCAGACCCGAGCAGGGTTCATCGAGCAGCAGCAGCTCCGGGTCGTTCACCAGCGCGCGCGCGATGAGCGCGAGCCGCAGTTGTCCGTATGAGACTTGCCGCGGGCCACGCTCGCGCAGGCGCTCCAGGCCGAAGAACGACAGCCACTTGCGGGCGCGCGCCCGATCGGCGCGGCTCGCGGGCTCGTTCAGCCCGACGCTGGCGTAACGGCCGGAGATCACGATCTCTTCGAGCGACTTCGCGTGATAGTGATCGGCCTGCAGCTCGGGCGAAAGCCAGCCGACGCGCCGCTTCCAGTCTGCGATGCGCTGGCCGCTCACGTGTCCGGCCCGCTCGATCGAGCCGCCGAGCGCAGGATGCAAGTCGCCATAGAGCAGGCTCAGCAGCGTCGATTTTCCTGAGCCGTTGGCGCCCAGCACCGCCCAATGCTCGCCGCGTCGGATCGTCCAATCGAGCCCTTTGATCACCAGCCGATAGTCGCGGTACAGATCCGCATTGCGAATGCGCACCAGCCATTGCTCGTCGGGCGTCTTCTCTCCGCCGCCGGCGACGCGCAGGGGCGGCGCAGCAGCGCGCCGTATGTTCGAGGACGACGCGGCGCGCGAGCGCCGTGCGTTTCGCACGGAACCGGCGTCTAACAGGCGGCCAGCTTCGATGTGCGCGATGTGCGTGACGTTCGCCGGCAGCTCGGCCGGCCGGTGCGAACTGATCATCCACGCGCGCCCGCCGCGCGGCTGTTCGAGGGCCTTGCGCAGCTTGTCCTTGACGCGTGCATCGAGCCCGTTGAACACCTCATCGAGCAGCAACACCTGCGCATCGCTCGCGAACGCTCGCGCGACCAGCACCAACCTGCGCTGACCGTACGAGAGGGAGAGCATGCGACGAGTGCGCATGCCCCACAGCGAGAATCGTCGCAACACGCGCGCGACGCGCTCCTGCTGCGCTCGCGTCGGCCTGATGAGCGGGATGTCCTCATCGAACAGGCCGGTCGTCACGACCTGCTCGACGCTCAGATTCCAGCCGTAACGGACATACTTGTCCTGTCACTCGGGACCGATGTACGCAATGTGATGTTTCAATCCCGCCGGCGCGCCGCTCGACTCTCCGTCGAAGCAGTAGAGACGCCGCTCGCGTCCGGTCGGCGTCGGCCAGACGTCGCCGCGCAGCATCTTGAGCAGCATGGTCTTGCCCGAACCGTTCGGCCCTACCAGCGCCCAGCGCTGGCCGCGGCGAAGCTCGAAGCTGACGTCCCGCAGCACGGCTGCGTCGTCGAGCGTCAGGGAGCAGTTCGATAGCTGGATCAGAACGTCCGCGGCCTCATCGCCGCGCTCGCCTATCCGCGCAGCGGCGGCGCGCTGATTCGGGCGCGCGTCCAGCGAAGGCGAGCGAGCGTCGCCTTTGTCAGATCCATCGAAATGCTTCACGGGAGCGGCGTCCAGCGTTCTCGAGCATCGCGCGCGACCCGAGCCTCGCGCTCGAGCTTGAGCAGGTGAGCGAGCAGCGAAGACTTGGCGAGTGGATGCAGCCGCGAGTCGACGTCGTCGTAAACGGCGACCACCAGCTCGTCGATATCCGCGCGCCCAGCAGCACGCAGCCGATCAAACACCTTCTCTTCGCGCTTGAGACGATGCGCGATGAGCCGGGCGATCTCGTCCTGCGCGTCTTCGATCACTTCGCCGTGCCCGGGCGCAATGCGACTCACCGGCTCGCGCTGCAATCTCTCGAGCGAGTTCAGGTACTGCTGCATATCGCCGTCGGGCGGCGCGATGACCACCGTGGAGCCCTGCATCAGGTGATCGCCGGTGAACAGCAGTCCGGTCTTTTCGAGCAGGAAACAAAGGTGATTCGACGCATGCCCCGGCGTGTGCAGGGCCAGCAGGCGCAATCCGTCGATGCTCAGCGGATCGCCGTCGTTCAGCGTCCTGTCCGGGACGAACCCGATGTCCTGCGGTCCTTGCGCGGGCGCCGGCCGCCCGAGAATCTGGGCGCCGCTCGCAGCTGCGACCGAAGCTGCGGCCGGAGAGTGATCAGGATGCGTGTGAGTAGCCAGCACCGCGTCGATGCGCCCGTCGGTCGCCTCGAGGATGCGCTCCACGTGCACGGGATCGTTCGGCCCGGGATCGATCACCAGGAAACGCTCCCGTCCGATCAGATAGGTATTCGTGCCAGGACCGGTCATGTAGCCTGGATTGCGGGCGACCAGCCGTCGAACGGATGGCGCGATCGCATCGAGTTGGCCGCAAGTAAGCATGCGGCTAGCGTAACGCAAAACGCCTGCCTCGGCCGCAAGGCGGCGCCGCCGGGCCGGCGCATTCGCCGATGATTGCGGCTATCATCTGCTCAACGCCCGACAGAGGCGGCAGACGAGATACGACCGTCGCCATCGCCATCGGCATCGCCATTGCAACGCTGGCCGCGGCGCTCGCGCTCGGCTGGCGCGCGGTGCGCAATCCGACGACGTTCCGAACCGCCGCGCGAGCACAACCGCCCGCGCCTGCGTCTGGCGGCGAGTCGCCGCAATACTCGAACGAATCGATCGAACGGACGCAGATCGAATGCTGCAAGCTCGCATTCAGCGTCGCCTCGTTCGATGATCCGATCGACGGCGAACACGCCGCGGTGCTCAAGCGCGTCAGCGCCGCGGCGCGCAGATCGATCGAGCGTCACGAACACTTTCCGCGCCGCCCGCTGCTGTTGCCGCGGCTGCTCAGAGCGCTGAACGACAGCGAGGTCTCGCGGCAGAAGCTCGTGCAGCTTCTCCTCGAGGACCCCGCGCTCGCGGGCAGCGTGCTGCAGCGGGCGAACAGCACCTGGTATCGCGTCTCGCCCGAGCCGGTGGACAGCCTGGATCGAGCGGTCGTCCTGCTCGGCACGGACGGCCTGCGCAGTCTCGCCGGCGTCGCCATCCTGCAACCCGTGTTCCGACTGCCGAAAGGCTGCTTCGAGAGTTTCGCCACCGTGACCTGGGAGCAGGCGCAGCGCGCCGGGCTCGCCGCCCAGGCGTGCGCGCGGGCGGCGGGCGACAGCGATCCGTGCGTCGCGCAACTGCTCGGCTTGCTCGGATCGCTGGCGCGCATCGTGCTTTTCCGGCTGACGATGGACGCCTATCGCGAACGTCCGAACGTTCCGCCGCGCGCCGAAGTGTTCATCCGCTGCATGCAAGAGCACGGCGCTGCGGTCGCGCGACGCGCGGCGCAGATCTGGGAGTTGTCCGACGCGTCGATCGCAGCGCTCGAGGAACAGGAGCGCCGCGTGTCTCCTGCGGCGATGTCGCCGCTCGGACAGGCGGTGTACTACGGCGAGTTGTGCGGCGCCTTGGCGCTGCTGCACGCGCGGGGCATATGTACACAGGACGACGCGCACGCACTGCTGCAGCGTCGGGGGCTGAGCCCGACGACGATCACGGCGATGTGGAGCGCCGCGGGACGCGCGGCCGAGGAGTAGCGACAGCGGAACCCCGCGATGAGACGGGCGTTGGGAGGGGAAAGACGGGAAGGAGTAAAGGCGCGCTGGGGTCGCGGCAAGGTGCGAAGACGACGTCCTCACCCAGGCCAGCTTTCCCACCCTCACGGTCACCTCCCTCTCGCACGTCCGCACTGCTACTCTGGAAAAACCCTCCGAACTTGGATGCGACGGCATGCTAGTAGTGTTTCGTTCGACCGCCACTGAAGCGCTCACGATGTTCGAGAGAGACGCCGTAGAGCTGCTGAAGCTCATGGGCGCGACCGGACGAGTTCCCGGTGGTCTGGAGGCGGCGGATGTGCCCGCCGCGCGGGCCAGGCTCGAATCCGCCATCGCCAAGCTGAAGGCCGAAGCGCGCGCCGACGACCAGGACGGCGCTTCCGAAGAAGACCAGGATCAGGATCGTGAGCCGCCGGTGACGATCGCCGCCCGCGCCGTGCCGCTGCTCAATCTGCTCGAGCGCGTCGCCGCGGCCAACGCGGAGCTGGTGTGGGAGGGGCAGTGATTGAGGGAAGCGGTTCAGCGGTCAGCGGTTAGTCGCATGCGCAGCAGCGGTTGCTCAAGCTGCCGAACCTTTTTCACCAACCGCTAGCCGCCAACCGCAACCGCTCGCCGACATGCTCCACGTACAGAATCTGCGCAAACATTACGGCCCTCTCGAAGTCGTACGCGGCGTCAGCTTCCATGTGCCGCGAGGACAATGCTTCGGGCTGCTCGGCCCGAACGGCGCCGGAAAGACCACTACGCTACGCTGCTGCCTGGGACTGACGCGCCCGGATTCCGGCGAGATTCGTCTCGCCGGTCTGCCCGTGCCGGATCAGGCGCGCGAGGCGCGCGTGCGGGTCGGGGTCGTGCCGCAGTTCGACAATCTCGATCCGGATTTCACGGTCGCCGAGAACCTGGTGGTGTTCGGACGCTATTTCGGACTGTCGCGGCGGCAGTGCGAAGCGAAGGTCGATCGTCTACTGAATTTCGCGGGACTGCGGGACAAGGCGCACGCCCGCATCGAGGCGCTCTCCGGCGGCATGAAACGACGACTCACGCTGGCGCGCGCGATGATCAACGACCCGCAGGTGCTGTTCATGGACGAGCCGACCACGGGACTCGACCCTCAGGCGCGTCACTTGGTCTGGGACCGGCTGAAGACGCTGATCACCGAGGGACGCACCATCGTGCTGACCACACATTTCATGGACGAGGCGCAGCGCTTGTGCGACCGCGTCGCGATCATGGACCACGGCGCCCTCGTCATTGAGGATGCGCCGCGCCGCCTGATCGATCGAGAGATCGAAGCGACCGTTATCGAGGTCTACGGCGAGGGCGTCGAGGCGTGGTTCCACACACATGGGAGTCGCCTCTCGACGCGCGCGGAACTCGCCGGCGACACCGCGTTCTGTTACTCGGACGATCCGGAACCATTGATGAAGACGCTTGACGGTCAGAGCGAGCTGCGCGCACTGCGGCGCGCGCCGAACCTGGAGGACGTCTTCCTCAAACTGACAGGCAGAGACCTACGTGACTGACGCCGCCCTCACCGCAGCCCTGGAAAGCGCAAACGGAGCTTCTCCATGGCGCTTCCTGCATGTCGTTCATCGCAACTACCTGGTGTGGCGCAAGCTTCTCGGCTCGGCGTTGGTGGGCCACCTGGCCGAGCCGTTGATCTGGCTCGTGGGCTTGGGATTCGGGCTCGGAAGGCTGCTGCAAAGCGTCGACGGGCTCTCCTATATGGAGTTCCTCGGCTCCGGCATGCTCTGTTACAGCGTGATGAACTCGGCTTCTTTCGAAGGCCTGTGGTCGGCGTTCACACGACTGAAGATCCAGCGCACCTGGGAAAGCATCCTGCACGCGCCGATGACCGTGGCGGACATCGTGATCGGCGAGTGGGTATGGATCGCCTTGAAGGGCGCGCTTTCGGGAACTGCGGTTCTGCTCGTCATGGCCGCCTTCGGGCTGGTGAAATCCATCGCAGCGCTGTGGGTGCTGCCGATCGTACTGCTCGTGGGACTCGCCTTCGGCGGCGTGGCGCTGATCATCACCGCGCTCGCCAAGTCGTACGACAGCTTCACCTATTACTTCAGTCTGATACTCATGCCCATGGTGCTGATGTCGGGCGTGTTCTTCCCTATGCAGCAGCTCCCGCAGGCCGTGCAGGCGATCGCCCAGCTCCTGCCGCTGGCCCACGCCACCGCCCTTGCACGCGGGCTGGTGGTCGACGCTCCGCTCGACAACGTCGCACTGCACGTGACGGTGATCTTGCTGTACGCGGCGGCGTCGATCGTGATCGCGAGTCGGCTGGTGTACAAGCGGCTGATGGGGTGAGAGAGAAGCGGTTAGCAGTTGGCGGTTAGCGGCTAGTTGGAAGGGGAGCCAGGGCCTCTGAAGTAAGCGCCAACCTCTAACCTTTGGCCGCAACCTTTGACCGCGGCCTCTAGCCGCAACCGCTAGCCGCTAACCGCTGATCGCTTATCGCTAGCCGCCACTAACCGCTAACCGCCGACCGCGTCCTGCGGCATAATCGCGGTCCTTAAGCCCCCTCCGAGAATCCTATGGGCCGCATTTTCGAAGTCAGAAAGCACACGATGTTCGCGCGCTGGAACCGCATGGCCAAGCAGTTCGCGCGCATTGGCAAGGACATCACCATCGCCGTCAAGGCTGGCGGACCCGACCCCGCGTCCAACCCCGCGCTGCGTCGGATCATCCAGAACGCCAAGTCCGTCAACATGCCCAAGGACAAGGTGGAAGCCGCCATCCGTCGTGCGAGCGGCAAGGAAGCCGCCAACTACACCGAGATCCTCTACGAGGGCTACGCCCCACACGGCGTCGCCGTGCTGGTCGAAGCGGCCACCGACAACCCGACTCGCACCGTGGCGAGCGTGCGCAACATCTTCTCGCGCAGCGGCGGCAATCTCGGCGCGTCCAACAGCGTCAGCTTCCAGTTCCGCAAGATGGGCGTGTTCCGCCTGAATCCGGAAGGCGTCGACCAGGATGATCTCGAGCTGTACCTCATCGATCATGGGCTCGACGAAATGGGCGAGAGCGTCGGCGAGAAGGGTGAGCCGCAGCTCGTGATCCGCTGCGCTTTCGCCGATTTCGGTCAGTTGCAGAAGGCGCTCGAAGAGCGCGGCATCACGCCGCTCTCGGCCGAGCACGAGTACATCTGCATCACGCCGACGGAATTGCCGGAAGAGCAAGCGACCGAGGTCATGGAGATGATCGACAAGCTGGAACAGGACGAGGACGTTCAGAAGGTCTATCACACACTCGCCTGATCGGCTCGAGCAGGACACGCGTGCAGATCTGGGTCGACGCCGACGCGTGCCCTGGGCCAATCAAGGACATTCTGTTTCGCGCGGCGGAGCGCGCCTGCGTACAGGTGACCCTGGTCGCCAACCAGCAGATCCGGGCGCCCCGCTCGCGCCATGTCCGCTTGATGCAAGTCGCCGCCGGCCTCGATGCGGCCGACAAGAAGATTCTCGAGTTGCTCGACCGCGGTGATCTGGTAATCACGGCCGATATACCCCTGGCCGCCGCCGTCATCGACAAGGACGCGCACGCGCTGAACCCCCGGGGCGAGCTTTACACGCGCGAGAACATCCGCGAACGCCTGTCGATGCGCGACTTCATGGATGAGCTGCGGCGCAGCGGCGTTGCGACCGGCGGCCCTACAGCACTGAGCCAGCGCGACCGGCAGTCCTTCGCCAACAGCCTGGACGCGTTCCTCGCAAGAAGTCGCCGAACCTAGAGGGTGCTGAGCAGCCGCCGAAGCGGTCGCCTGGCCAAACGGCCCGGTCGCCGGATGAACTTTTGCGCGCGTATCGCCCGTCCGCGGCTCGATCTGGACGCGAAACCGGGTAAACTGCGCTCCCCCGCGCGGCCGTAGCTCAGTTGGATAGAGTACCTGGCTTCGAACCAGGTGGTCGGGGGTTCGAATCCCTCCGGCCGCGCCAATTCACTCATGCCGCTTCGGAAGTCCTCCAAGACCTTGAACGGCAAGCTCAGGTTGGCGGTTCTAAATCCTTCCTCTCGCGTGTAGGCCAGCCGCTCCGCGAAGGCGAGTTTCAGCA
>Ga0079224_100007656_pt1 | contig 14526 bp, 11 predicted proteins | sample Stecom2015_FD_80414 | JGI IMG/M metagenome (GOLD analysis project Ga0079224, IMG submission 80414) | Agricultural soil microbial communities from Utah to study Nitrogen management - Steer compost 2015 | ecosystem: Environmental > Terrestrial > Soil > Agricultural land | place: USA: Utah...
GCGTCCATACGCCCCGGAGGACGGCCGATGCCCACCCGCACCCGAACGTAGTCCGGGGAGTCCAGCGACGCCGTGACCGACCGCAGCACGTTGTGCCCGACCGCCCCCCCGCCCCGCTTCAGCTTCAGCGAGGCGAACGGAATGTCCAACTCGTCGTGGACCACCACGACCCGCTCCACCGGGACCTTGTAGAAGGAGCACAGGTTCGCCACCGGCCCCCCCGACAGGTTCATGTACGACCTCGGTTTGGCCAGCACCACCGGCACGTTCCCCAGGCGCGTCTCCACCACCTCGGCGTGCGCCTTGTGCGACCGCCAGCGCTCGCCCCGCTGCGCGGCCAACTCGTCCACCACCATGAAACCCACGTTGTGGCGGTTGCCCGCGTACTTGGGCCCCGGGTTGCCCAAACCGACGACCAGCCAACGCTCGCCGCTCACCGCACCACTCTCCACCGCTCGCGTGTCAGGCCCCGCAGACGCGGACGCGCGGCCTCCCCACAACCGGGTGAGAAGACCGCGCACCACCACAGAAACCTTCCGGCATCGCCCTACTCGGCAGCCTCACCCTCCGCCTCCTCGGCGGCGGCCTCCGGAGCGGCCTCGGCGACCACGGACATGACGATCATGTCCGCGTCCATGGCCAGCTCGACCCCCTCGGGAAGCTTCAGGTCGCCGGCGGTGATGTTGGTGCCGACCGGAAGCCCGGCCACGTCCACCTCGATCCCCTCGGGGATGCGGGTGGCCTCGGCTCGCACCTCAGCCTGCGCCATCTCCAGGTTGAGCACTCCGCCATGACCGACGTCGCCCTTCACCAGCAGCGGGACCTCGACCACGACCTTCTCGCCCTTCTGCACGGCCAGCAGGTCCACGTGTTCCAGGAAACCCTTGATCGCGTCGCGCTGCACACTCTTGGGCAGCACGAGGCTGGCGCTCTCCTCGACCCCCTCCAGGCGCAGCAGCACGTTCGGGGTCTTCAGAGCGAGCATCAGGTCGTGACCCGGCAGGTTGAGGTGGAGAGGGGCGGAGCCGTGGCCGTAGAGGACGGCCGGCACCTTGCCCGCGCGACGGGCGCGGCGCGCGGCGCCCTTACCGAACTCGGTGCGCGGCTCGGCAGCGATACGTACCTCGGACACGACGAAACTCCTTGGTGGATCATCCCCCGCAGTGACGGGGAGACACGGCTTCTACGGAAAACAGCCCCGCTCCATACCAGCGGGAAACCCCCACACACGCGGGGAACACACGATCTCGCCGTGCCACTGCCACAGCGGCCCGCGCGAGCACGGAGATCGCCCCGCACACGCGGGGAAGCTCATAGCAGTCTAACGGTTCACCCGGCACCTCGCGCACAGCAGGCCGGTCAGCGGAGCGCGCACCCGCCGACCGGCCGCGCACGTCACTCGAACAGGCTCGTCACCGAACCGTCGCTGAACACCTCGTTGACCGCCCTGGCCAGCAGCGGCGCGATCGACAGCTGGGTCAGCTTGTCGAACTGCCGGTCCTTGGGCACGGGCAGCGAGTTGGTGATGACCACCTCGGTGATCCGCGAGTCACGCAGCCGGTCCACCGCGGGCCCCGACAGCACCCCGTGCGTCGCGGCCGCGATCACCTTGGCCGCGCCCTGCTCGAACAGGGCGTCCGCCGCCTTGACGATGGTGCCCGCCGTGTCGATCATGTCGTCCACCAGGATGCAGGTGCGGCCCCGCACCTCACCGACGACCTCGTGCACCCGCACCTCGTTCGCCACGTCCGGGTCGCGCCGCTTGTGGATGATCGCCAGCGGGGTGCCCAGCCGGTCCGCCCACCGGTCCGCCGTCCGCACCCGGCCCGAGTCCGGGGACACCACGGTCGCGTTGGCCAGGTCCACGTTGGCCGCCACGTAGTCGGCGAGGAGGGGAAGCGCGAACAGGTGGTCCACCGGACCGTCGAAGAACCCCTGGATCTGGTCGGTGTGCAGGTCCACCGCCATCAGCCGGTCCGCCCCGGCCGCCTTGAACAGGTCCGTGATCAGCCGGGCCGAGATCGGCTCCCGGCCGCGGTGCTTCTTGTCCTGGCGCGCGTAGCCGAAGAACGGCGTGACCACGGTGATGCGCTTGGCCGAAGCCCGCTTCAGCGCGTCCACCATGATCAACTGCTCCATGATGGACTTGTTGATCGGGTCGGAGTGGCACTGGATGACGAAGGCGTCGCTGCCCCGGACCGACTCCAGGTAACGGACGAAGATCTCCCCGTTGGCGAAATCCTGGAACCTGGTGGGAACCACCTCGATACCCAGCTCCGCCGCGACCTCCGCCGCGAGGTCGGGGTGGGTACGTCCCGAGAAGAGCATCAGTTTTTTCTGACCCGCGGCTTTCATGCCGGTCACGTTAACATCCCCCATAGTTCCGGTCGTTCTCTCTTCGCCTGCCCGGGAGCCCGTCCGGTGCCAGGCGTGTCAGAGCCGTGCTCACCGGTCCTCCTCCGAGCGGGCCCGGGCCTGCGCCGCGGCCTCCGCGGCAGGGGTGCCCGGACGTTTGCGTTCCACCCAGCCCTCGATGGTGCGCTGGGCCCCCGCCGAGACGGCCAGCGCCCCCGGCGGTACGTCCTCACGGACCACGGTCCCCGCGCCCGTGTAGGCGCCGTCGCCGACCCGCACCGGAGCCACGAACATGTTGTCGCTGCCGGTCCGCGCGTGGTCGCCGATCACGGTGCGGTGCTTGCGCACGCCGTCGTAGTTGACGAACACCGAGGAGGCCCCGATGTTGACCCCCCGGCCGATGTCGGCGTCGCCCACGTAGGTCAGGTGCGGCACCTTGGAGCCCTCGCCCACCGCCGAGTTCTTCACCTCGACGAAGGTGCCGATCTTCACACCGCGGTCCAGCCGCGCGCCGGGACGCAGGTAGGCGTAGGGGCCCACGGTGGCCTCCGGGCCGATCACCGCCTCGCGGGCGACCGTGTGCGAGACCACGGCGTCCTCGCCCACCTCGGTGTCGTACAGCACCGTGGAGGGGCCCACCTGCGCGCCCTCGCCGACGACGGTGCGCCCCTGCAGCTGGGTCTGCGGTTCGAGCACCGCGTCCCGCCCCACCTGGACGTCGACGTCCACCCAGGTGGAGGCCGGGTCGACCACGGTGACGCCGTCGCGCATGAGCTGCTCCAGCAGCCGGGCGTTGAGCAGCCGCCGCGCCTCGGCGAGCTGCACCCGGTCGTTGACGCCCTCGACCTCGGAGCGGTCGGCGGCGGTGTGCGCGCCCACCCGGTGGCCGTCGCCGCGCAGCAGGGCCACCGCGTCGGTGATGTACTCCTCGCCCTTGGCGTTGTCCGCCGAGAGCCGGTGCACCACCTGCGACAGCAGCGCCCCGTCGAAGGCGTACATCCCGGAGTTGATCTCGTCGACCGCGCGCTGCTCCTCGGTGGCGTCGGCGTGCTCGACGATCGCGGTGAAGGCGCCGTCGGCGTCGCGCACCACCCGGCCGTACCCCGTGGGGTCGGGCACGCGGGCCGACAGGACGGTGACGGCGTTGCCCTCCTCCTCGTGGGCGGCGACCAGGCCGCGCAGCGTCCGGCCCCGCAGCAGCGGAGTGTCGCCGCAGGTCAGAACGACTGTTCCGGAGAGCTCCACGCCCTGGGCGCGCAGCGCCTCGACCGCCATGCGCACGGCGTGGCCGGTGCCCTTCTGCTCCTCCTGGACCGCGGTGACGGCGTCCGGGGCGATGCTCTTGAGATGCTCGGTCACCTGTTCGCGGGCATGGCCGACGACCACGACGGTGCGCTCCGGGTCGAGTTCGGCGGCGGCTGCGAGGACGTGGCCCAGCAGGCTCCGGCCGCAGATCTCGTGGAGGACCTTGGGGTGCCTGGACTTCATACGGGTGCCCTCGCCCGCCGCGAGGACGATGACGGCAGCTGGACGGCTCGCGCTCACTGGCGGCGACTCCTCACGTCGCTGGCGGATGAACCGGGAATCGGGTGTTGTGCGTGCGCATACGCGGCGGTCGGCGGCCCCGTGCACGACACGCGGTGTCGGCGAAACGGTGGAACGGGACCCACTCAGGGCATGCGGAACTCACGTCCTGGACCGACACAGGCAGCATACATCCGGGTCGGGAGGTGTCCTGGGGCGGCTCGGCGGGTGGGTCGCGAAAGCGGGAACGGCGCGGGCAGCACGGCCGGGGAACGGGGGGCCGAGCCCTTGGGGAGCCGCACCCGACGTCCGGTTGATGAGGTTTCCCACTGGGGGTGTTCTCGCCGGTCGGTGGAGGTGCTCCCGGACCAGGACTCGAACCTGGACGATGGGGACCAAAACCCCACATGCTGCCAATTACATCATCCGGGAATAAAGCGGACATCTTGCCTGTCGGCTGGAGTCCGTCGACACTCTCGTCCGCCCAGGGACCAAGATAACCCTTCCCCGAACCCTAAGGCATCCTGATAAGTCTTCCAGTCCTCAGCCCGCCCCGGCCCCCTCCGCCCGGTCGGCGGTCAGGACAGCCCCTGAGCTGCGCCGTCCCACCCTCCGACCTCCTGCTCCTCCGCGGCGGCGCTGACCCGCCTGGCCGTCTCGGCCGCTCCGATCATGGCTCCCATGGCCAGCCCCTGGACACACCGGTAGAGACCCGCGCTCTTCCGCGCGTAGACGACCAGGCATCCCCGGTAGGACGCCCCCTTCCTCCTCCGCACCGTCTTCGGGTTGTGCTTCTTCAACGAGGTCTTCCTGAACCGGTCCGGCGGAACACCGACCGTCTTCGCCCAGAAGCGGACCGCCCCCTCGACGTCGGCGCTCTCGTGGATGCTCACCCGGAAGGTCAGGCGGTCGGTCCCCCAACCGAGGAGTTCGAGGAAGCGCAGGAACAGGCGGATCAGGTCAGGGTCACTGTTGATGAGAACCACCGAAGCGCGGCGGTTCCACGGCTTGGTCTTCGCCCCCTCCGCCCAGTAGACCATCGCCCCCGCGATGAGCAGCTCACGGTCCGTCAACTCTCCGACCTGTCGGGCCGCGGCGACGACCTCTGCCCGACGCTCCTCGGCTCCACGGCGCTGGTGGGCCGCCCAACGGTTGGCGCAGTGGTCCTCCCGCTCCTCCTGGGTCATGTTCCGCTCCTTCGGCACCGGCCCGGGGTGGGGCCTCTCCGGTTTCGGCAGGTCGCGCAGCCAGAGGGACAGGCTGCTCTTGGAGACCCGCAGTTCTCGGGCGATCGCGTCGTAGCTCCAGCCCTGTACGCGCAGGTCGCGGGCCTGGGCGCGCAGGTCGGGCCGGGCCCCGTGGGCGGGGTTGGGCTGGCGGGGCTCGACGTGGCCGTGGAGGAGCTGGGTGAGCTTCCAGCCGCTCAGGCCCAGTTCGGCGCGGATGTCGGGGTTGCTCCACCCTCGCGCGCGCAGGTCGAGCGCGCGGGTGCGGAGGAAGTCGTCACCGTCGGTGTCGGGAGGCCTGTTCCGTGTCATGCGTCCAGCCTGGCGGGGTCCCGCGGGCCGTCACCAGACCTTCCCCGGTTGTCCACAGGTGCAGTTCGTGCAGGTAAGCACCTTCTGTCGCTGAAGTGACACTTTTGTCCACATCTTCCCCGGTGGAGCGGGGTAGCGGAGGCGCATCGAGAATCACCGTCCCCCGCCTCTTGCCAAACCTACGACCCCGTAGGTTACGGTTACGTAGGTATAGGTTGTCCGACCGCCGGTGGTCGGACGGGCGTCACACCTGTCCGCCCGTCCGGCCTCTCGACCAGGATTCGCCTGGTGAGGTGGGGTGCGGCCGGTCCGCGAGGAGCGGAGCGGCCGTCCGGGGGCTCCCTTCCAATCCGTACGGCCGTCCAGAACGGGGTGGGCAATGTCCGCGACATCCGAGAGAATCCAGACACGACGGGCTCCGGAACCGGAGATCCTGGAGGAGAAGCGCTCCAGAACCGAGCGCTACACCGTCTTCACCTTCGTGTTCGTGCCACTGCTGGCGGTCGCCGCCGCGGTGCCCTTCGCCTGGGGCTGGGGGCTGACCTGGCTCGACATCGCCATCGGCGCGGTCTTCTACCTGGTCGGCGGGCTGGGCATCACGGTGGGCTACCACCGCCTGTTCACGCACGGCTCGTTCCGGGCCAACCGGCCGCTGAAGATCGCCCTGGCGATCGCCGGCTCCATGGCGATCGAGGGCGGGGTCATCAAGTGGGTGGCCGACCACCGCCGCCACCACAAGTACTCCGACCACGAGGGCGACCCGCACTCGCCGTGGCGGTTCGGCGACGACTGGCGCTCGGTGGCCAAGGGCATGGTCTACGCGCACATGGGCTGGCTGTTCCTGGACGAGCAGAAGACCTCGCCCAAGCGGTTCGCCCCGGACCTGCTCAAGGACCGGGACCTGGTCCGCATCGACCGGTACTTCTGGGTGTTCGTGCTCGCCTCGCTGCTCATCCCGCCGGTGATCGGCGGTCTGGTGACCATGTCGTGGTGGGGCGCGTTCACCGCGTTCTTCTGGGCGAGCCTGGTACGGGTCGCGGTGCTGCACCACGTCACCTGGTCGGTCAACTCGATCTGCCACACCATCGGCGAGGAGAACTTCGCGGTGCGCGACCGCTCCCGCAACGTGTGGTGGCTGGCGATCCCGTCCTTCGGGGAGTCCTGGCACAACCTGCACCACGCCGACCCGACCTGCGCGCGGCACGGGGTGCTCAAGGGGCAGATCGACATCTCCGCCCGGACCATCTGGGTCTTCGAGAAGCTGGGGTGGGCCACCAAGGTGCGCTGGCCCGACCCGGAGCGGCTGGCTGCCAAACGTGTTGCGGCCTGACCGGATCGGTCATCATGGAAGCCGTGAGCGAACAGAATTCCAGACCCCGCAAAAAGCAGCGCATGACCGGCAAGGAGCGCCGGGAACAGCTTCTCGCGATCGGTAGGGAACTGTTCGCCGAACGCGGCTTCGCCGCCACGTCGGTGGAGGAGATCGCGGCGCGCGCCGGGGTCTCCAAACCGGTGGTGTACGAGCACTTCGGGGGCAAGGAGGGGGTCTACGCGGTCGTGGTGGACCGCGAGATGCAGTGCCTGCTCGGCCTGGTCAGCGACGCGCTGGTGGAGGGCAGCCCGCGGCAGAAGCTGGAGGGGGCCGCCCTGGCGCTGCTGCGGTACGTGGAGGAGCACAGCGAGGGGTTCCGGATTCTGGCGCGCGACTCGCACGCGGCGTCGGGGACGGGCAGTTTCGCAAGCCTGATCAGCGACATCGCCACACAGGTGGAGCACGTGCTGGCGGAGGAGTTCCGCGCGCGCGGCTACGACCCGAAACTGGCCCCGCTGTACGCGCAGGCGCTGGTGGGCATGGTCGCGTTGACCGGCCAGTGGTGGCTGGAGGTGCGCCGTCCCAAGCGGGAGGTGGTGGCGGCGCACCTGGTGAACCTGGCGTGGAACGGTCTGTCCCGGCTGGACGCCAAGCCGCGGGTGGACGGGGCGCGGTCGCGTCGGCGGGAGTGACGGGGCCCCGCGACCGCTGATTATCTTGATATCAAGAGATATGCTGGGTTCATGCGTGATGAGGTTGACGGTCTGGTCGAGGCGTGGCGCACCGAGCGTCCCGACCTCGACGTGGAGCCGCTTCAGGTGCTGAGCCGGGTCTCCCGGCTGGCCCGACACCTCGACCGCGCGCGCCGTTCGGTGTTCGCCGAGCACGACCTGGAGCCGTGGGAGTTCGACGTCCTCGCCGAGCTGCGCCGTTCGGGCGCACCCTACGAGTTGAGTCCGGGACGGCTGCTGCGCGCCACGCTGGTGACCTCGGGGACCATGACCAACCGGATCGACCGGCTGGCCGAGGACGGGCTGGTGCGCCGGCTGCCGGACCCGGCGGACCGGCGCGGGGTGCTGGTCCGGCTCACCGACGAGGGGCGCGAGCGGGTGGACGCGGCCCTGGCGGACCTGCTGCGCTACGAGGAGTCGCTGCTGGGGGTGCTGGGGCCGGCCGAACGCGACCGGCTGGCCTCGCTGCTGCGGACGGTCCTGGCGCCGTTGGACGAGCCGAACTGACGGCCGCCCGGCGTTTCGGGACAGGACGTCCACCACGGCCACAGGTCCCTCACACGTCACGGTAACGGACAGAAGTCGTGATCCGTTGATGACTAGCTTTTTGCGGTCTGTTACCGGCATGCTACGCAGGGGGCTCGCTCAACCGATTCACCTGCGAGAGAAGAGACGTGAGAGACGATGCGCCGGTTTTCTTGGACATGCGCCGCCGCGGTGGCGCTGCTGGCCTCGGCATGCAGTTCGGTCGACGCGGAGACGCAGTACTACCTGTCGCTGGGTGACGGCCTGGCGGTCGGAGCGCAGCCCGACGAGTCGGGTACGCCCGCCGAGACCGAGAAGGGCTACACCGACCTGGTGGCCGCGACCCTGTCGGACGAGCCCCCGGGGGTGGAGCACGTGAAGCTGGGGTGCGTCGGCGAGGACACCGCCACCTTCGTCGACGGCGGGGCCGAGGGCTGCGACTACGAGGAGGGGTCGCAGCTGGCCGCCGCCGAGGCGTTCCTGGAGGAGAACCGGGACCGGGTGCGGCTGGTGACGGTGAACATCGGCGGCGAGAACCTGTTCGCGTGCGCCCGCGGCGAGGACGGCGCCCTGACGACCGCCATCGACCGGGAGTGCGTGGGCAAGAGCCTGGAGCAGGTGGCGCAGGACGCTCCCGTGATCGCCCAGCGGCTGCGCGCCGCCGCGGGCGAGGACGTCGAGATCGTCGCGGTGACCTCCTACAACCCGCTGCTGGCGATGTACCTGGCGGAGGAGGTGACGGCCGTCGTCGCCGCGGAGGACGACGACGAGCGGACCTACCAGGACACCGCCAACTACACCAACGGCATGCTGGCCGCGATCAACGGCACCCTCACCGACGCCTACAACGCCGAGGGCATCACCGTGGCGAACCCGGTCCCGCGGTTCGACGTGGAGAACTTCGAGGAGGGCGAGGACGGGCTCCCGACCAACGTGCACCACGTGTGCCAGCACACGTGGATGTGCGACACCGAGCGGGGTCCCGACGTCCACCTCAACGAGGCGGGGGCGCAGGCGGTCGCCGCGGTCGTCGAGGAGGTCCTGCGAGACTGAGCCGCGGCGGCGGTCCTCCCCCTCCGGGGCGCCCCGCCGCGCCGTCCGCGCGGGGATGACGCGGGCGGCGCGGCGGAACGGTCACTCTCCCAGCTTCTCCGCCTCGACCAGCCAGGCCTCCTCCAGGTCCGCCTTCTCGGCGGTGAGGGCCTTGAGCTCGGCGTCGAGCTCCGCCAGGCGGGTGTAGTCGTCGGCGGCCTCGGCCATGAGCGCGTGGAGTTCGGTCTCGCGCGCGTCGATCCGGTCGATGCGGCGTTCGATGCGCTGCATCTCCTTCTGCGCGGCCCGGCGTTCGGCCGCCGTCAGCGCCGGGGCCTCCTGCCCGGCACGGTCGGCGTCCCCGGTGGAGCTGTCCTGGGGGACCTCTCCGCCGCCGGCCGCCTCGGCGCGCCGCCGCAGGTACTCGTCCACTCCGCCGGGCAGGTGGCGCAGGGTGCGGTCGCCGAGCAGGGCGAAGACCCGGTCGCAGACGCGCTCCAGGAAGTAGCGGTCGTGGCTGACCACCACCAGCGAGCCGGGCCAGCCGTCGAGCAGGTCCTCCAGCTCGGTCAGCGTCTCGATGTCCAGGTCGTTGGTGGGCTCGTCGAGGAGCAGGACGTTCGGCTCCGCCATGAGCAGCCTGAGCAGTTGCAGCCGCCGCCGTTCGCCTCCGGAGAGGTCGCCGACGGGGGTCCACTGGCGCTCCCCCCGGAAGCCGAAGCGCTCCAGCATCTGGCTGGCGGAGTACTCCCGCCTGCCGACGGTGACGTGCTGGCGGACCTCGGTGACCGCCTGCAGCGGCCGGGCCCCGGGGTCCAGCTCCGCGAGGTTCTGCGAGAGGTGGGCGAGGGCGACGGTCTTGCTGTGGCGCACGCTTCCGGCGTCGGGGTCGCGTTCCTTGGCGAGCAGCCGCAGCAGCGTCGTCTTCCCGGAGCCGTTGACGCCCACCAGGCCGATCCGGTCGCCGGGGCCGAGCTGCCAGGTGAGGTGTTCCAGCAGGGTGGTGTCCCCGGCGCGGAGAGTGACGTCCTTGACGTCGATGACCGTCTTGCCGAGCCGGGAGCTGGCGAAGCGGACCAGTTCGACGGTGTCGCGGGCGGGCGGCTCGTCAGCGATGAGCGCGTTCGCGGCCTCGATGCGGAACTTGGGCTTGGAGGTGCGGGCGGGCGGTCCGCGGCGCAGCCAGGCGAGTTCCTTGCGCATGAGGTTCTGGCGGCGCTCCTCGGCGGCCCGGGCGAGGCGCTGGCGTTCGGCCTTGGCGAGCACGTAGGCGGCGTAGCCGCCCTCGTAGCGTTCCACCCGGCCGTCCACGACCTCCCAGGTGCGGTGGGTGACCGCGTCGAGGAACCAGCGGTCGTGGGTGACGACGGCGACGGCCTCGCGGCGCCGGTTGAGGTGGTCGGCGAGCCAGGCGATGCCCTCGATGTCGAGGTGGTTGGTGGGTTCGTCCAGGATGATCAGGTCGTGGGTGTCGATGAGCATCCGGGCGAGTCCGGCACGGCGGCGCTCTCCTCCGGACAGGTGGGCCATCCGGGTGTTGAGGTCCCAGCCGGACAGCAGGCCGCGCAGCACGTCGCGGATCCGCGCGTCGCCCGCCCACTCGTGTTCGGCCCGCCCGTCCAGGACGAACCGGCCGACCGTGGTGTCGGGGAAGCTGTCCTGCTGGTGGAGGAAGCCGACCCGCAGTCCGCGGTTGTGGACGACGCGTCCGGAGTCGGGTGGGAGCCGTCCGGCGAGGACGGACACCAGGGTGGACTTGCCGCCGCCGTTGCGGCCCACGATGCCGATCCGGTCGCCCTCGTCGATGCCGAGGGAGACGGAGTCCAACAGGACCAGGGGACCGTAGGCCAGTGTGACGTCTTGGAGGTTGACGAGGTTCATCTCCTCCATTGTCGGGGGTGCGGCGGGGTGCGGCGGCCATCCGGGGCTGCGCGGTGCGGGGAGGGGGTGCGCCGCGGTGGCGCGGCCGACCGGAACCTCAGGTTAGGTTGAGATCGGCAGACCACCCGAGAGGAGGCTGGAGCATGGCGCACCTTCCGGTCCGGCTCACCATCGGCCAGCTCGCCGAGCGCAGCGGGATGTCGCACAGCGCGCTGCGGTTCTACGAGGCGAAGGGGCTGATCCGCGCCGAACGGACCGCGGGCAACCAGCGCCGCTACCACCGCAGCACGCTGCGCCGGCTGGCGTTCATCGCGGCCGCCCAGCGGGTGGGGTTGACGCTCACCCGGATCCAGGAGGCGCTGGCCACGCTTCCCGACGAGCGCACCCCCACCGCCGAGGACTGGGCGCGGCTGTCCCGTGCGTGGCGGGACGAACTGGACACCCGGATCGACGCGCTGCAGCGGCTGCGGGACCGGTTGACGTCGTGCATCGGCTGCGGGTGCCTGTCGCTGCGCTCGTGCGGGCTGCGCAACAGCGACGACGCGCTGGCCGCGCTGGGGCCGGGCGCTCCGCTGCTCCGCCCGGCCCGGGAGGGCGGGGTGTGAACGGCGCCGTCCGCGGGGCGGCTCACAGCACGGCGGCGCCGGGGACGGGGCCGTGGGCGGTGACGGTGTCGGCGCACTCGTCGAAGCCGCGCAGGGCGGCGGCGAGCGCGCGGGCGTGCTCCGCGGACTCGGCGAGGAAGGCGCAGGTGGGGCCGGAGCCGGACACGACGGCGCCGAGGGCTCCGGCGGCGCGGCCGGCGTCGAGGACCGCGGCCAGCCCGGGACGCAGGGACAGGGCCGCCGGCTGCAGGTCGTTGGCGAGCGCCGCGCCGAGCCTGCGGGGGTCTCCGGCGGCGAGCGCGGCCGCCAGGCCGGGGTCCAGGCGGGGTTCGGGGGCGTCCGGGCGCAGCCGGTCGTACTCGGCGAACACCGCCGCGGTGGACAGGCCGCCCTCGGCCAGGGCGAAGACCCAGTGGAACGTGCCGGAGGTCGGCAGCGGGGTCAGGAGCTCGCCTCGCCCGGTGCCGACGGCGGTGTGGCCGAGCAGCGGGAAGGGCACGTCGCTGCCGAGGTCGGCGGCGAGGTCCAGGAGCCGTTCCCGGGACACGCCGCTGTCCCAGAGCGTGTCGCAGGCCACCAGGGCGGCCGCGGCGTCGGCGCTGCCGCCGGCCATGCCGCCGGCGACGGGGATGGCCTTGCGCAGGTGGATGTGGACCCCGGTGGCCCGCGGGGCGTGCCGGGCCAGCAGGGTGGCCGCACGCGCCGCGAGGTTGCCCTCGTCGAGGGGGACGCGGGCGAGGTGGTCGGTCCGTTCGCCGTCGGCGCTCAGCACGGCCCGCCCCGGCGGCAGGTCGGCGCGGACGGAGACGGTGACCTCGTCGAAGAGGGAGACCGCGTGGAAGACGTTGACCAGGCCGTGGTACCCGTCGCCGCGGGCGGGCCCCACCGCGAGTTGCAGGTTCACCTTCGCGGGGACCCGTACGGTGACGGAGGTCGTGGCGTTCACGAGTCCTAGATCGTACGGGAAGGCCCGCCTCTGTGATTCTGCGCGTCCAGTATGGGATTCTTGTGTGGGTCACTCGTCGCCCTCGGGACGGTTGATCCGCCAACAGCAGCGATTCTCGTGTCACCGACGTCGCTTGCGTTGCCACATCTGGACCTGACGGTCCGTGTGGGTGGGTATCGGGGGACAAACCTCGCTACCGTTGAGGCCGAGACGGAGTTTGGACACCGTCGGGGAGGATCGCTTGCCGTCGGATGGGCTCCCGAAGAACCTGGAACCGCTGGCCGCCGGAGACCCGGCGACCATCGGTCCTTATGTGCTGGTCGGACGACTGGGCAGCGGAGGCATGGGGACGGTCTACCTGGGCCGTGCCCCGGAGAAGGGAACCCATGTAGCGATCAAGGTCATCCGCCCCGAACTGGCCTTCGACGAGGCCACCCGGGCGCGGTTCCGCGACGAGATGGAGAACGCCCGCAAGGTCGCCTCCTTCTGCACGGCCAAGGTGCTCGACCACGGAACGTTCGAGAACCGGCCGTACATGGTCACCGAGTACATCGCCGGGACGGCGCTGGCCGAGCACATCGCCGAGCACGGGGCGCTCGACTCGGGGACGCTGCACGGCTTCGCGTTGGGGGTGGCCGCGGCGCTGGCCGCCATCCACAAGGCCGGCCTGGTGCACCGCGACCTCAAACCGGCGAACGTGCTGCTGTCGCTGTCGGGGCCGCGGGTGATCGACTTCGGCATCGCCCGGGCGTTGAACACCTCCACCAGCCACACCCAGACCGGGATCGTGATGGGCAGCCCGGGGTGGATGGCCCCGGAGCAGCTGCTGGAGGAGAAGGTCACCACCAAGGCCGACATCTTCGCCTGGGGCTGCCTGGTGGCTTTCGCGGGCAACGGCAGGCATCCGTTCGGCAACGGCGACGCCATGACGCTGGGCAAGCGGATGCTGTTCGCCGAACCCGACATCGGGAGCCTGGACCCGCCGCTGGACCGGCTGGTCTCCAGAGCGCTGGCCAAGGACCCCGACCAGCGTCCGACCGCCCAGGAGCTGCTGCTGGAGCTGGCCGGCGGCGCGGCGGACAACGACGCCAACGACATGGTCAGCCACGCGCTGCACCAGTCGTGGCGGCCGAACCTGCCGCCGATGCCGCCGGGGTATCCGCCGCCCTCCCCCCAGACGCACACCGGGATGCGCCCCCCGCAGGGGCCGGTTCCGACGCCGGGGCAGACCTCGGTGGCGCCGCAGCCCTACTCCCCGTCCCGGCAGGGGGGCTCCGGGCCGATGCCGCCGCCCCCGCCCGCCGGTGTGCAGCCGGCGCCGCAGAGTCCGCCGCAGCGGCCGGGCGGGCAGGCCCCGCGCCACACGGGGCAGTTCCCGGTGGTCCCGCCGGGCACAGGCGGCGGGCAGCCGCCCAACGCGCCGCAGGGCCAGGGCTCCGCGGGAGCCCCCCAGGCGCGCCCGTACGTGCCGCCGAATCCGCTTCCCCCGCCCCGGCCGCTGCGTCCCGACCACTCCCGCACCCGGTGGATCATGATCGCGATGGCGGCCGGGGTGGTGGTGCTGCTGGTGGTGCTGGGGCTCGCCGTGGCGTCCGTGACGAAGGGCTTCCCGTTCGGCGGGGACGCCCCCGCACAAGAGCAGGAGCAGCCGGCCCCCAAGGAGCCGGAGGAGCCGAACAAGCCCGAGCAGCCCCCGGACTCGGACGCGGCTCCGCCGGAGGAGCTGGAGTTCGAGCTCGTCCGCTGGTACTGCGACAAGCAGGTCCTGACCCGCTCCCGCATCCTCGACGAGGTGGACAAGGAGTACTGCGTCGCCGACGTCGAGGTGACCAACTCCACGGAGCGTCCGGTGGAGTTCCGGCACGACCTGCAGACCCTCGTCTACACGAACGGCGGGCAGGTGGAGGCCCAGCTGCCGCTGCACGGCGAGAAGGACGCGGATCTGTGGTCCGGGGCCGTCCGGCCGGGGGACGTCGTGCGCGGGTCCGTCGTGTTCATCGTCGACTCCCGCCTGGTCCCCGAGTCCCTGACGCTCCGCAGCGCGCCGGACAGCCCGGGGTACTCCATCTCCCTGTCC
>Ga0079224_100007657_pt1 | contig 14526 bp, 10 predicted proteins | sample Stecom2015_FD_80414 | JGI IMG/M metagenome (GOLD analysis project Ga0079224, IMG submission 80414) | Agricultural soil microbial communities from Utah to study Nitrogen management - Steer compost 2015 | ecosystem: Environmental > Terrestrial > Soil > Agricultural land | place: USA: Utah...
GGGAACAGTAATCTGGAGAAAAAAAATGGATAATTACCGTGTCCGTGAAAGCATTGGACTTTCGGCAGATCGTTCAATGGTATATGCCAAGACAATGGACGGGCAGCTCATCGGTGTATCGACAAAGGCTAATGATATGCGAATCGTTTGGCAATCGTCCCTTCAATTACCTTACGAGTTGGCCCCTACAGCTATTGAGGAGTCGAATAATATCGTCTGGGTTCCAAGCAACTCCGGATTGTTAACGGCCATTAAACGCCAAGATGGAAAACTTATTTGGCAGCATAAAATTTCCAATTGTTTGATAAATCCTTTGTTGCCGTTAGACAAAAAACATATCGTAGTCAGTACAATGGACGGAAAAATTGTAAAATTAAGCGTTAGAAGATGAAAAAGCTTATCTTTTATTGCGCCATCTTTGGCTTTTGCTTTGCTTGCGCATCAAAAAAAATACGGCAAAATCAGCATACCGTGATTCGCATCAATCAATTGGGATATAGTCCAGAAAGTATAAAAGTAGCCGTTTGGGGCTCTTTAAATCAAGAAAGTATTGATTCTTTTAGTTTGATAGACGCCCGCAGTAAACGAAGCGTATTCACATCCGATGTAGGCAGAGACTATGGCGCATACGGTCCATTTAAGCAGAGCTATCGGCTAAACTTCTCTAACTTTGCGGATACGGGAAGCTTTTACATTGTAGCAGGTTCAGGAAAGTCACCGGTCTTTCGGGTAGCGCCCGATGTATATAAAGGAACGGCTGATTTTGTGCTTCGCTATATGCGTCAGCAGCGGACGCTATTCAATCCATTTCTAAAAGACAGTTGCCACACACATGACGGCTTTACCTTATATGCCGCCAAAGCGGGTCTACCTGATAGCACGAAGATTGATGTTGGAGGGGGCTGGCACGACGCGTCAGACTACCTACAATACTCCACTACGTCAGCTAATGCGATCTATCACTTGTTAGCTGCATATCGGGATTTTCCGGATGTTTTTATCGATGAAAAACGAGCGAACGGGCTCAGCGGTCCCAATGGCATTGCAGATGTATTGGATGAAGCAAAATGGGGATTAGATTGGTTGCTCAAAATGCATCCCGAACCACATCTCATGTTCAACCAAATTGCAGATGATCGCGACCATGCCGGTATGCGGATGCCGGCTGAAGATCCTTTTTACGGCCGTGGCTATGAGCGACCCGTTTATTTCATTGATGGACAAGCCCAACAAAGAGGAAAATTTCTAAACAATACAACCGGCACCAGCTCGACGGCTGCTAAATTTACGAGTGCTTTCAATCTCGGCAGTTTATTATTTACACATGTAGATGAAAGCTACGCTTATAAATTAAGAAATAAAGCCGAAAGCGCATATGATTTCGCAAAAATAAAGCCGGGAGTAACACAGACCGTTTCTGTAAAATCGCCCTATATTTATGCCGAAGACAATTGGGTAGATGATATGGAATTAGCTGCGGCAAGTAATTTACAAGTAACAGGTGATATTAAATTTAAGAACGAAGCGCTACAATACGCGAGGCAAGAGAAAATAACGCCATGGCTTGAAACCGACACAGCTTCACATTACCAATGGTATCCATTTATCAATCTAGGCCATTATGAACTGGCAAAACAATTGAATGGAAAAGATCGGGAAGAGCTAATTTCCTATTATCGGCAAGGTATCGAGAAAGTTTGGACGAGAGCAAAACAAAACGCTTTTTTTCGAGGAGTCCCTTTTATATGGTGTAGTAATAACTTAACGGTTTCTTTTGCTATCCAATGTTTATGGTATCGAAACTTGACAGATGACGAATCTTATACAGAACTTGAACAGTCAAATATCGACTGGCTATTCGGATGCAATCCCTGGGGAACAAGTATGGTATATGGTTTACCCCGCAATGGCGATAGTCCAACAGATCCACACTCGGCATTTACTCACTTAAAAAATTTCCCTATCGATGGCGGACTGGTAGATGGCCCGGTATATAGCAACATATTCAATAACCTAATCGGTATTGAATTGGTAGACCCGGATGAATACGAAGCGTTCCAATCCGACTTAGCAGTCTACCACGACGATTATGGTGATTATAGTACAAATGAGCCCACCATGGACGGAAGTGCGTCACTCATTTATTTATTGGCAGCCAAAGAACATGAGTTACAGGGAGGAACTCCGGGAAAAAAGTAGTTTTGGATCGCTATGGCGCTATAGTCAGAGGTGATTGTAGTCGCAAAGAGATAGCTTTAATATTCTCGGCCGACGAATTCTCAGAAGGGGCAACAACTATCCTTCGCCAATTGCAACAGCAGAACATTAAAGCTTCTTTTTTTTTAACGGGCAGATTTTTGGACAATCCAATAAACGAGCCATTGATTTCGAAAATGCTGGAAGATCAACATTATATCGGTGCCCATTCAGACCAACATTTGCTTTATTGCGACTGGACAAACAGAGACAGCTTATTAATTGATCGGCGCACTTTCGATCAAGATCTTTCTAAGGTTTATTACAAATTAAAAAGATTTGGCATTGATAAAACCAAAGCCCCCCTATTCTTACCCCCATACGAATGGTACAATAAAGAAATAAGTGAATGGACTAGTAATCATGGATTACAATTAATTAACTTTACGCCCGGAACGCTGACAACAGCTGACTATACAACGCCCGATATGGGTAAAAGATATCGCTCGTCAGAAGTCATATATGAGTCCGTTCTTTCTTTTATGAAACAAGACATACATGAACTGAAGGGATTTATTATGTTAATTCATTTAGGCGTAGGACCACATAGGAAGGACAAATTTTACAATAGATTACCTAGCTTAATAAACACATTATTAAATAACGGATATCGTTTCGAAAGAATAGATGAACTGTTGAAATAGCCGTATGCATGTTTTTTAGTTTTATACACATAAAAACGCATAAAAATGCATATATTAGCTGTGTGGATTTTTGACTGTAATAGTTAATAATAACGATGGAGAATACAACTGAAAAAGAATCTTACTACAACGACCTGGAAAAGATGTCGGTTAACGAGTTATTAACCAATATTAATCAAGAGGATCAAACCGTACCGGAAGCGGTAAGAAAATCGATCCCTCAGATCGAAGCACTCGTAAAAATTACGGTTGAAAGAATGGAAGAAGGTGGCCGTCTTTTTTACATCGGGGCAGGCACCAGTGGACGTTTAGGTATATTAGATGCATCTGAATGCCCGCCTACTTTCGGTGTTCCTTTTGATTGGATTGTAGGATTAATAGCCGGCGGTGATACCGCTATCAGAAAAGCGGTAGAATTTGCAGAAGATGACAAACGACAGGCATGGAAAGATTTGAGCGAACATGGCATTAATAATAAAGATGTAGTGCTTGGCATCGCAGCATCCGGTTCGACACCTTACGTAATTGGAGGGTTAGAGGCTGCCAATGAAGCTGGAGTTACGACCGGTTGCTTAGTCTGCAACGCAAATACACCCATGGCAGAAATTGCCAAATTTCCGATTGAAGTAATAACAGGCCCTGAATTTGTTACGGGCTCAACGCGCATGAAAGCCGGAACGGCACAGAAGCTCGTGCTAAACATGTTAAGTACTTCGGTGATGATTAATCTGGGCAGAGTAAAGAGAAACAAAATGGTTGATAAGCAGCTAACCAACACCAAACTATTCAATAGAGGCACTCGCATTATAATGGAAGAAACAGGCGTTAACCAGAAAAAAGCGAATGAATTACTGGAGAAATACGGTAGTGTAAGGAAAGCTATAGAATACATGCTTCACCTATAAAACCAGTTCAAGCGATTCAAAATCACATAATATAAATTGCAAAAACGTCTATTGAATTATGTCGCCTATTACCTTACTTAGTTTTCTTCTGATTTATTTTGGGGTTTTAATCTTAATTGCTTATTTAACTTCCAGAAAGTCATCAGACAATGCCACCTTTTTTATCGCCAACAAGAGCTCTAAATGGTATGTAGTAGCTTTCGGAATGATAGGTACAGCTTTGTCAGGTGTTACATTCATATCCGTCCCGGGAGCTGTTGGAAACGGTAGTTTCGGTTATTTCCAATTTGTATTGGGCAATGCGGTCGGCTTTATCATGATAGCGTTCGTGCTTTTGCCTCTTTATTATAAAATGCACCTCGTTTCGATTTATTCATACTTGGAACACCGACTGGGATTTTATAGCTATAAAACGGGTGCCATGATTTTTTTGATTTCGAGAACGATCAGTTCGGCATTTAGGCTTTATCTCGTAGCAATCGTATTACAACGCTTTATTTTTGACGCTTGGCATGTTCCTTTCGCCCTTACCATAATCATATGCCTACTGCTCATCTGGCTGTACACCCATAAGGGGGGGCTAAAAACCATTATCATCACAGATTTATTGCAAACCTTCTTTTTACTGCTTTCCGTAGTTTTATCGATTTATTTTATTGCCGACAGTTTAAATCTGAATTTTTTCGAAACGATCGAAACAGTAAAGGATAGCAGTTATTCAAAGATTTTCTTTTGGGAAGACTTTATGGAAAGTAAAGCGAATTTTTGGAAGCAATTTTTGGGCGGTGTTTTTGTTACCATCGCTATGACCGGTCTAGATCAGGATTTAATGCAGAAGAACTTAAGTATGAAAACCATAGGCGAAGCGCAAAAGAATATGCTCACCTTCACAACAATTTTCATATTTATTAACCTGTTTTTTTTGTCTGTTGGTGCATTACTATACATCTATGCAGCCAAAAACAACATTGATATCGTCCAATTGAGGACACCGGACCATCTATATCCGGAAATAGCCCTTAATCACCTCGCTATTGTACCTGGTATTATCTTTATGCTCGGACTAACAGCAGCGACCTTTGCTACAACCGACTCGGCCCTTACAGCACTCACTACGTCCTTTTGTGTCGATTTTTTAAACTTTAATAAAAAAGAAGATCCCAACGACCATAAACTGGTTAAAATAAGGAACATCGTTCACTTTGTGTTTTCTTTTCTCATGCTCGTGGTGATTCTCTTCTTTCGACTAATCAACAATGACTCCGTTGTAAACGCAATTTTCATTGCAGCAGGATATACCTATGGGCCCTTGCTAGGACTTTTTGCTTTTGGCATGCTATCTAAACGATCGGTACAAGATAAATTAGTTCCTTATATCTGCCTCATCTCCCCGGTATTTTCCTACCTCATTGAGTCTTGGCTAAAAAAATCACTTGGTTATACCGTTGGATTTGAGCTGATTTTACTAAATGGATGCCTAACCGCACTGATGCTGTTAATTACCAGCAAAAAAAAGAAAGGCATAAGGCTGAGGGTGTGAGACTAATACGCTATACCTTCACATAAATTCCTTTCTTGTCCATCACGTAACAAACAGCCCATAGTAAGGAAAGAAAACAAATAGCATACACAAAAGATCCAATCTCCGGAGGCCCTGGAAATTTCGCGCAAATTTCTGTATAAAACCACCGTAATGGCGAGGTATAAATGGGATTACCTGTTTCGTCAAACCCATTTTCAATTCGCATTAACGACAGTGTTTTAGGTATTAGCGCACTCATTACAAAAATGAACAATGGATTTTTGCCAAACACATCAAAGAATTTCGTAACGAAATTTTTATGCCCTTTAATTTCTACAAACCAGATTAATACGCCCAAAGCTGTAATCGCCAATCCGCTACTATAAAGAACATAGGAACTCGTCCATATTTTTTTATTAATAGGGAAAGCCAATCCCCATGTCATTCCTCCAAGTGTTAACAAGGCAGCCGTAACCATCAAGGTGCTGACTGTACGATAGATAGGCATTGGTCCTTCAATGGCTTTCGTGCCGGTTTGTATATATTGTCCCACTAAAAATCCGATAACAACCTGGATAACCGCCGTAAACGTGCTGGCAATACCTTCGGGCTCAAACGGAACGCCCTCCCCTTTGTACATATGGGCAATCTGCAATATAGACACATCGATTTTTGTACCAAACCAGCCCTGCAAACTATAAGGGTCGGAATCGCCCAAAAGTATACATATCAACCAATAAGAAAGCAGTATAAAAATACTTATGAGAACGACTGTTTTAGTTTTAAAGAAATACACTAAGATAGATGCGAAGCAATAGCAAAGTGCTATTCGCTGCAATACACCTAGTATTCGTATACCACTATCGGATTTAATCGGGTTTATCCAATATTTAAACAAAAGAGTGTCGTTACTCCACTGTACAAAAGGATACCAATTAAGTAAAAGACCTATTAGAAAAATAAGAATGGTTCGCTTTAATACCTTTTTCCAAAACACCTTGCCTGCCTGCGTTCGTAACCTTGGGATCACAAAAGACATCGCATTACCTACTGCGAATAAAAAAAAAGGAAATACCAGGTCTGTTGGTGTACAACCATGCCAAGGTGCGTGTTTTAAGGGCGAAAAAGCGTAGCTCCAACTTCCGGGGTTATTAACAAGAATCATGAGGGCGACCGTTGCTCCTCTAAAAACATCCAGCGAATAGTAGCGTTGGTTCATTTAATTTGAGTTTGTTCAGGCTATACAATATGGCGACAATTACATGCGAAATAAAAATACAGATAAGTAATCGAATATGCAATATTATTATAAAAACAAGCATAAAAACGCAGGCAAAAACAACACTACTTGCTATTTACGATCGAGCAGATGCATATAATAATTTTTCGCCTTCGACGGCATGAGCGCTATGATTTATGTAACGACTTAGTTAATTAAAAGCTATTTTGTCACAGCTGATTCATAATATCTAAGCAACGCTCTTAACCCTCCTGACAAAGACTGCCAGACGTTTGATTTGGCTCGTTTTTTGCTATAGAAATACTGCAAAAAAAACTGGATAAAACCCTAAAAATCAGACAACTTTTTTGCTTTTCATTCGTTAATAAGAAAAATAATTTTTGTACTTTTGCACACTTTATTAAAGAAAGGGGCATATAAATAATTAATGAGACAGCTCAAAATAACCCAGTCGATTACTAACCGTGAATCGCAATCGTTAGATAAGTATTTGCATGAAATTGGTAAAGTTGACCTAATTACAGCAGAAGAAGAAGTAATACTTGCCCAAAAAATCAGGGAGGGCGATCAAGCTGCTTTAGAGCGTTTAACTAAGACCAATTTACGTTTCGTGGTTTCGGTAGCTAAACAATACCAAAATCAGGGACTAACACTTGGAGATCTTATCAACGAAGGAAACTTAGGATTGATTAAGGCAGCTAAACGCTTTGATGAAACCAAAGGTTTTAAATTTATTTCTTACGCTGTTTGGTGGATCCGTCAGTCTATCTTACAAGCAATTGCAGAGCAATCACGTATCGTTCGTTTACCGTTAAATCAGGTAGGTTCATTAAGTAAAATCAGCAAGGCCTTTTCGCGCCTCGAACAAGAATATGAACGCGAGCCTTCGCCTGAAGAGTTAGCGGATATTTTAGAAACTACGGTGGACAAAATCTCTGATACCTTAAGCAATTCCGGTCGCCATGTTTCCATGGACGCACCTTTTGTTCAGGGAGAAGAAAACACTTTATTGGATGTATTGGAGAATCATGATCCAAATACAGACAGCAATTTGATAGACGAATCACTTTCTGAGGAAATCAAACGCTCATTAGCAACGTTAACGGAACGTGAGCGCGAAATCATCGTGTTATTCTTTGGCTTAGGATCCAATCATCCACTTTCTCTTGAGGAAATTGGTGAGACCTTTAACCTTACAAGAGAACGCGTAAGACAAATCAAAGATAAAGCCTTACAACGTTTACGCCATACCTCACGGAGTAAAATATTGAAGTCTTATCTAGGATAAATACTTCAATTTAATTCGTAAAAAATATGAAAAGCAGCCGTTTTGGCTGCTTTTTTTGTTTACAATTGAAAGATGGTCAAATATCATACCTCCGGTCTTACGGAAAATTAATTCCGCCTACCCGACAGTATTTATCAGATTGTCAAAAACAATCGGTTTAAATCACAATAATTTATAGATTTGTCAAAAATAAACCTTATTAAATTTCAAAATGACAAATCAAAACCAAACGGAATTTCAAAATTGGATTGAAAAAGAAAAAGCAGCTTTACAGCTAATCACTACTGTAGGACAACTTTCGTTTGAACGTTCTATTGAACTCATGCTTTTTAGAAGGCCATTATTCGACATTGGAAGCAGTGAAGCGCTTGCGATTCATCAATACGCGCGCGACATAACAGAAAAAGACATTTCCGTTTATGAGACATTAGAGCTCGCAAAGGCCATTAAAACGAGCAATTTGGCTCCTAGTCGAATCGATTTGGGTATATTGACGCTTAAGTGGATCGAACAACATCAACGATACACTTCCATACACGATTTCATTACCAAGGAACTGGCAAAGCACATAGGTTCAAATAAAGCAAAACTAACACCAAAAGACGTGATTTTATTTGGCTTCGGACGGATAGGTCGGATGTTAGCCAGAGAGATCATATCACAAACCGGGAAGGGCGAACAACTACGTCTTCGCGCAATCGTTGTACGCGGCCTTCAAGATGGCGATTTGCAGAAAAGGGCTGATTTGTTTAAATACGACTCCATTTATAAAGATTTTAAAGGAACTGTCAGTATTAATCGCGAAAAAAAAGCCCTAATCATCAACGGCCAATTTATTCAACTGATTACCGGCACCGAACCGGAAACCATTGATTACACGCAATATGGAATCGATAATGCATTATTAATCGATAATACAGGCGCTTTTCGGGACCGGAAAGGGCTTGAAAAACATCTCCGTGCCAAAGGGGTTTCCAAAGTGCTCTTGACAGCGCCGGGGAAAGACGACATACCGAATATCGTTGCCGGCATCAATGAGCACCAAATTGACTTTAAAAAAGAAAGCGTTTTTTCATGCGCTTCCTGCACCACAAATGCTGTTGCGCCGGTCCTGCTCATGATAAACAAGCATTTCATGATCAAAAAGGCACATATTGAAACGATTCATGCCTACACAAACGATCAAAACCTCTTGGACAATTTCCATAAGAAAGACCGACGCGGACGAGCTGCAGCTAGCAACCTGGTAATTACAGAAACAGGATCTGCGAAAGCGATTTCCAAAGTAATTCCAACGCTGAACGGAAAGCTGACCGGCAATGCGGTTCGCGTACCTGTACCAAGCGGCTCTTTGGCCATCTTACATTTACAGTTATCAAAAAGTGTGGTAAAAGAAACGATTGAAAGCATCTTAAAAACGGAAGCTTTATTTGGTCCTTTATCGGAGCAAGTTGATTATTCCATATCGAGAGAACAGGTAAGTAGTGATGTCATAGGAAATAATCACACCTGTGTTATTGATGGTCCGGCTACTATCGTTTCGGACGATGGCAAAACGTTGGTCATCTATGTTTGGTACGACAACGAATATGGATATTGCAGACAAGTTATCCGATTAGCAAAAAAAATTGCAGAGGTAGTTCGTTTAACTTATTATTAATTCCAACATAAAAAAGGCGCCATTTTACCGGCGCCCTTCCTAGTATTTAAATAAGACTGTCAAGCTAATCAATTAAACTCACGCTTCTTTTAACAAAATTTGTCAATTCAGGGCCTGTCAACAAACCATTAGATAATAGTGCTAAATCAAAAGCTTGTTTTGCCAAATTCTCCTTCTCTTCGTCGTTTGAAGACGTTAAAATGCGCTTGATTAGCGGATGATTACCGTTAACCGAAACCTTATAGTTGTCAGGTAAATTGCCATAGAAGCTCATACCACCGCCATTCTGTGCCATATCCTTCATTCTTCGCATAAATTCATCCATCGTAACCGTTACAGGCATCTCATCGGCGCTTAGGGCAGTAACCTCAACCTGCATGTTATCTTTCTTAATTGCTTTTTCAAAAAGACTTTTGACCGTTGTGCTTTCTTCTTCACTTAAGGCGAGTTCTTTTGTTTCATCCTTCTGGATTAGTTTATCCAATACATCTGAGTCGACGCGTTTTAACTGTGTTTTTTCTGTTTTTTGCTCCAAATAACTTACAAAGTGTCCATCGATCGGAGAATCCAATAGTAATACGTCATAGCCTTTCGTTTTAGCTCCTGAAATAAAACTATCTTGTTTAGCGGCATCATTTGCATACAAGTAAATTACCTGATCATTTTTATCCTTTTGAATATCCTTTACCTTTTCGGCATATTCCTTTAAGGTATAGAATTCCTTGTCTACATTTTGAACCAATGCAAAATCATTAGCCTTCTCCGCAAATTTATCTTCGCTAACCATACCATATTTTACGAAAAGGCCAATATCTTTCCATTTTTCCTCAAAGCCCTTGCGGTCAGTCTTAAATAATTCGCTCAGTTTATCAGCAACCTTCTTGGTGATGTAATTACTGATACGCTTTACATTACTATCAGCCTGTAAGAAACTTCGCGAAACATTCAGTGGGATATCAGGCGAATCAATAACACCGTGCAAAAGCATTAAAAATTCAGGAACGATATCTTTCACCTCATCCGTGATAAAGACTTGACGCGAAAATAATTTGATTTTATTTCGCTGTAAGTCGAAATCGTTCTTAATCTTTGGAAAATACAAGATTCCGGTAAGATTAAAAGGATAGTCTACATTAAGATGAATCCAAAATAAAGGCTCTTCGGAGAATGGATATAGTTCGCGATAGAAATTTAGGTAATCTTCATCCTTTAACTCAGAAGGGGCTTTAGTCCACGCCGGATTTGTGTTATTGATAATATTATCAACTTCAACAGATTTATATTTCGGTTTGCCCTCTTCGTCCTCACCGTCCGGTTCCGACGTTGTTTTTGTTCCGAATTTGATGGCAACCGGTAAAAATCTACAATACTTATTTAAAATGCCGTCTAGCTTCGCCTTGTTTAAAAACTCTTCAGATTCCTTATTAATATATAAGATTACGTCAGTGCCGCGGGTCGTTCTTTCGCCCTCGCTAATTTCATAAGAAGTACTACCATCACAGACCCATTTAGCAGCCTGTGCGCCATCCTGATATGAAAGGGTCTGAATTTCTACTTTATCAGCCACCATAAAGGCTGAATAAAAGCCAAGACCAAAGCGACCTATAATTTCATTAGCATCCTTAGCCTCCTTGAACTTTTCCATGAATTCGGTAGCACCTGAGAAGGCGATCTGATTAATATATTTCTTCACCTCTTCGGCTGTCATACCGATTCCCTTATCAGAAATCGTAATCGTTTTCGCCGTTTCGTCAAATGAAATTTCGATCGTCGTATCGCCTACTTCGCCGGCATATTGGCCCAAAGAAGCCAATCTTTTCAATTTTTGTGTAGCATCAACAGCATTTGACACCAGCTCCCGCAAAAATATTTCATTATCGGAGTATAAAAACTTCTTAATCACCGGAAATATATTCTCGGTATGAATTGAGATGTTTCCTTTTTCTTGCATAATATATCTGAATTAATAATTTCTGAATGGTGAACGAAAAGTCATCAACAAGCAATGTTCCAAAAAGCATACACGGTCAGTATGACAGTCTATACTGACAAAAAAGCCAGATTCGTACGCTGAATCTGGCTTTTCAATTATTTGAAAATATAATACTTGCTGCTACTGCGGAATATTCACAACGGTAGGCTGATCAATCCGATTTAAATGTTTATTAAAATTCTCAGCTAATGTGCTTATGGTTTGATAAGCATATTCACGTTGTTTGTTCCAGCTTCCCTGATTAATGTCTGTCATATCTTTCTCTAACGGAATTGGCTTCACTTTGGCAGGAACCACTTTGCCATAACGATCTTTGATATAGGGTTGGTAAGATAAATCGGTAAACCAATACCGATAGCCATCCCCTGTTTTCTCAAAAACCAGCTTATAATTTACCGCTCCTGCCACATAGTTTCCAATTGTAGCATGTCTCTTTAAAGCCGTTTTGCCTTCCACCGTTACACGTTCCTGACCCTCTGCGTTCAACTTTACTGCTTTCTTGTCAAAAAATTCACTAACATACGATTGAAAATCCTGCTTATCGTCAAGTTTTATTGCTTTCTCTTGATGATAAACGACGTACTTTCCATTTTGATCGGTTATGAATCCCCCGGTATTTTCTTGTCCTTTCACATCGGCAAAAAGCCCTGCAAATAAGAGCATAACAAAATTTACCATCTCAATTTAATTTAGCGTTATCAAATGTTTCTGTATCTTACATAGGGCAGCTCCCACCCTGCCACTACTTATCAAATATAGCAATTTTTACACCAAAAACCTATTTAAAACATTAAAATCCAATTAGAATCAAAATTATGTTCTGTTTGTTGAATTTTTCACTTCAAGTAATTTATAAGAAAACACCTCATTTGTTTTGAATTTCCGTTCAAAACAAATGCGTATTTCATAATGATTACTCACGAAACGAGCCGCAAGCGCACAAATCGAAGAAAACTTAAAATAAAGCGAAATTCTCTTGATAACATAAGCTGCTTTTTTCCAAAAAAATATCGATATTTATACGCAATCCTAAATAAAAAACAAATCAAGCAATCTTGACTTAAAAAAACACAAACGACACTCACTAAACTCTGTATTTTCACTGTAAAAATGCTCCAACTAGCTTACAAACCCTATTTTTTAAAAATGGAATATCCTTTCCGAATTGCGGATAACATCCGGACAGGAACTCCGATTATGCTTGTCAAAATTTCCTATAATGGCATAGATGGTTTCGGAGAAGCATCCATGCCTCCCCGTTACGGTGAAAATTTAGACACCGCCACTTCTTTCATAGAACGGCTGGAATTGACGCAATTTCGCTCTCCCTTACCAATCGACCCGATTTTATCCTATATAGACAATAGGCAAACAGGCAATCCTGCCGTTAAGGCAGCATTGGATATGGCGTTGCATGACTTGTGGGGAAAAATAACAGGTAAGTCCATTCATGAATTATACGGGTTATCCAACAGTAAGCTCCATACGGCAAAGACAATTAGTATTGAAACCCCTGAAATTATGGCGAGGCGAGTTACCGAGGCGGAAGATTTTCATTATTTAAAAATCAAACTAGGCACAACTGACGACCAAGCAATTATCCGAGCCATACGAAATGTAACCGATAAACCTTTATATATTGACGCAAATCAGGGATGGGCAAATAAAGAAGAAGCGGCCAAATTAATTGACTGGTTGAGTACGCAGGGCGTCATCTTTGTGGAGCAACCCATGCCTAAAAATAACTTTGACGCAATGGAATGGCTAAAAGGACGAAGCGCCCTACCAATTATTGGAGACGAGGGGATTCAGCGCTTAAAGGACATAGACAATGCTGAGTTATTTTACCATGGTGTAAATGTAAAACTCATGAAATCGGCCGGAATCCGGGAGGCGTATACTATGTTAACAACCGCTAGGAAAAAGGGGCTTCGTACGATGATTGGCTGCATGTCTGAAACATCATGTGCAACCGCTGCCGGCGCACAATTAGGAAGTTTGGCTGAATTTATTGATCTTGACGGAAATTTAGGTGTCACGAACGATCCATTTGTTGCTTTTCCATGCATTAATGGAGAAATCCAGGTTGATAATAGTCCAGGTTTAGGATTAAAAAGTCCGGCATGGGACACCATAGAACCATATATTGAAAACTAGTAAAGCTTATTCCCATTGATGGAAACAACACAGAGTACAAGCCCCTTAATAACAAACGATGCCGTCGTATTTGGTCTATTAATGACTGTATTGGCTTTGGTTTTTTACACTTCAAAACTACAAGCACCTTTTTGGAAACGCTTTTATAGTATTATACCCACAGTGCTACTATGCTACTTTGTTCCTGCTTTATTCAATACATTTAATTTAATTTCAGGAGAAAAGTCTGCTTTATATAGTGTTGCATCTCGTTATTTACTGCCAGCCAGTTTAGTTTTATTTACCATTGGCATCGACATAAAAGGTCTCAAACGCTTAGGCTCCAAAGCGGTTATTATGTTTTTTGCCGGCACTTTGGGCGTTATGCTAGGCGGCCCATTAGCCTTCATGGTAGTGGGATTTATTTTTCCGGACATATTACATTTCGGAGAAGAAGAAACCTGGCGCGGTTTAGCTACTATTGCCGGCAGCTGGATAGGTGGCGGTGCCAATCAAGCAGCTATGCTTGAAGTTTTCGGGGCCAGCAAGACTCTTTTTGCACAAATGATCGCTGTAGATGTACTGGTGGCCAATATTTGGATGGGGCTATTGTTATATGGTGCTCAAAAGAAAGAAAAGATCGATCGCTGGCTACGGGCCGATAACTCAGCCATCACCGATTTAGAAGAAAAAATGGAAGAGTTACACGCTAGCCAACCAAACTCATCTTCGGGGATATCAAGTTGGATCATCGTATTAGGAGTAGCCTTCGGTGCCACCGGCCTTTCCCATTTATTTGCCGATTATATTGCTCCATGGTTTGAAGTCCATTATCCACAAACTGCTCAATATTCGCTAACCAGCAGCTTTTTTTGGCTCGTA
>Ga0079224_100007662_pt1 | contig 14523 bp, 12 predicted proteins | sample Stecom2015_FD_80414 | JGI IMG/M metagenome (GOLD analysis project Ga0079224, IMG submission 80414) | Agricultural soil microbial communities from Utah to study Nitrogen management - Steer compost 2015 | ecosystem: Environmental > Terrestrial > Soil > Agricultural land | place: USA: Utah...
GATATTCAATCTGGTCTGTTTGAATTTTGTTTCCGCATCCTGAAAACAAAATTATAACAGGTAAAATAAAAAAGTATGAAGATTTTGAAATCATAGTACCTCCTTTAAAAATTAGTTAGGATTCCTAACTAATTTAGGAAGGTAAAAAATATTTGTCAATAGGAGGTAAATGAATTAAAAATTAGAAATTATGTTGATTGATGATTAGGCTTTTTTACTAAAACCATTTGTTCTAAAAGTTGTTTAAGTTTTTCTGCAGGATCTATACAATAACCTGAATGAACCGGTGAGGTTTGAATTATTGTACTTTTAGGGGAAGTTAACCAATGAAATCTTTCTCTTTTTGAAAGCTTACCTAAGCCTCCTGCTCCAATACCACCATTACAAATTTCCGTAATTGCTTTTAAATGTGCTTTTATTATTTCAATATCAATTTCCGGATCAAGCACTTTAAGCTTTTCTTCATCAATATGAAAATCTGCTTCAAGAAAATCTTTATCGGGGCAGGAAAGAATAATCCCTGCATTAATAAATTCTTCCCTGTCAACTTTAGGAACAACTCTTATAACAGCATAATCAAAAATAAATCGATCTTGCACGAATTGCCTCCTCTACAAATGATTCTGATTGCTGAAGCCGCATTACAAGATATTTAACATATGCTTCTTTATGTTTTTCATTGCTGCTAAATATTGAATCATTAATAAGCCATTCATCCGGAATAAGATTAACAATATCTTCTATAACAGTCCTGGTTAATACTTTCTTCATTTTCTTATCTGCTTCAATAAATGACTCACTAAATGGCAATAGTACATGCTCTTTAATTACACCGAAAGAGTTTCCTGATTTTTCAATATACTTCTCCCATGTATGATGGAAATAAAGCGATGCACCATGGTCAATAAGATAAATGTTCTTATGCCATACAAGTATATTAGGATTACGGACAGTTCTGTCAACATTAGTAATATATGCATCAAACCAGACTATTGATGAAGCAAGTTTTTCATCGGGAGTATCAGCAACCTGGTTAAACATAACAGAGCCGGGGAGATAATCGAGAGCCAGGTTTAAACCTGCACTTACTTTTATTAAATCCTGAATTTCCGGATCGGCTTCTGTCCGGGCCAGTTCCTCACTCAATTCTATAAAGACAATTTCAGGAACAGGCAGTCCTGCAGCACGTGCAAGTTCACCGGAAACAAGCTCAGCTATTAATGCTTTTGGTCCCTGCCCTGCACCTCTGAATTTTAAAACATAAAGTCCATCGTCATCGGCTTCAACAATTGCCGGAAGTGATCCACCCTCGCGCAAAGGTGTTACATATCTTGTGGCTGTAACTTTTCTCATTTACTGAAATTTTAAAATTAGTATTATGAAAATAGAGGAACTGAAATGAACAAGCAACCGGGGTTTAACTTTGTTTCTTAAATATGCTGATGTGAAAATGAACAGCGATTAACTATATATTGAATTTCAGAATATTGTTACCGGTTTATAATTTTTATTTTACAAATCCTGGTAATCAATTAAAAACTTCCTTACCAATTATACATTCATTGCATTTGGATTTTGAACAGAAAGAGCGGAAAAGTTCTATCATTCCCTGGTATAAAATGCTTCTCTTTGCTGCATTGCCAAGAGTTAAAGTTGAAGAAACTTCCTGAACAAGGTTATTATCACTGTTCTGATAATAATTCATATAAAGTTTTAAAACTTTTTTAGAAAGTTCTTTTTCACCAAATAAATCAAAATAAACTGATGTAAATGGAAGAACCACGTTAACAATTATTTCATCTGCTCTTGATAAACCAATAAAATATTTAGTTTCGCTTTTTACTTTTTGTCCGAAATTATAATACTTTTTCCAGTAACCTTCACTCTTTACAATAAATTTTTCTCTGAGTGTTTTAATTATTTTTTTAATACTGCTTTCTCTGAAATCTTTAATTATGCTGCTTATCAAATTATCATAAATCATTTCTGATAATAGTTTGGCACCGCCAGCTATTCTTATGGTTGGAAAATTAGGCGGACGAAGTTTAAAGAAATTCCATTCTTCAGCATTCATCGTTTCACTGTCATATAAATCTTTAATTTCCTGCCATTGTTCTTTAAGAGTTTTAATATAGGCAAGAGTTTCTTCATCTAAATTATCTGCATTCGAAGGAACAATTCCCGCAACATTAAAAAGAACTGATTCAATTTTCTTAGGACACTTTTCTGTACCGGCAATTTTTTTTAGAGAGGAATAATCAGCATAAGTGGCAAGCTTGAGAAATTCCTTTTTATTTTTTGAATATCCCAGTGCTTCGAATACCTGCTCATAAAATAATTGTTTCCATATCTCCTGGTCTTTAAAATCTTCCTGAGTAAACTGTTTGTTATAAAAATTTTCATCGAGATCATATCTTATAACAGGCTCTTTCAGATTTAATTCTTTCAGGTATCTTAATTCTTTAAGCCTTTCCATATTTCTTTCACACTTCTTTTTAAACCTCGCTATGCCAAGATCAAAAATAAAATCGAGTTTTACTTTCCTGTCGATTAAATCATTAACTTCAATGCAGGGCATTTTGTTAATACGGTTCTTTCTCTCTTTCAGAATTGCATTTTGTATCTGTTGTTTTAAATCCGAATCAAGAAATTTTTCTAGAGGAATAGACTGAATTTTTCTTCCTTCCTGTGTATAGACAAAATTATTGTTGGAATCATGATTAAGTGTGGCGTGAAGAATTACTTTATTATATTTTTTGTTGAGATTATGACCATGATTTCTCCAGTCTGAATAAAAAGAATCAATCTCAACATCGCCGCAATAAGTAATGTTACCAATTTTAATTCTTGCATTAAGAAAATCGGGTCCCCCTAACTCTTTATTTTCATGTCCGGAATCAATAACAAGTATTTTTTCTCCATCATTTGTTTCAAGGTCTGAAACAAATTTCTGCTCTTTCCAGATTTCGTAGAGAAATTTTTCGGAGTATTTTAATTTTTTTTCCATAAGAACCCTTTTGAGAAAGAACCCGGAGAATTGAACTCTCCCCTGTCAATAATGAAAAAGCGTCTCAGCTTTAAGAAGGTATTAATTTAACCCCATATAAATTAACTAATAATTCCTTACAAGGAAACCTTTTAAGAAAGAAGTTTTAAAACTTTTTGATTCATTAGTACTATCTCTTCCTGAGCCATAGAGTCAAAATTCTCAGTATTATCTTTATAAATAATTCCCCTGCTTACATTAATGAGAAATTTTCTACTATTATTTTCTTTAAAAATGGCAACAACATCTTCCAAACTGCCACCCTGGGCACCAACACCGGGCAGCAATACAAATAAATTTCCGAAGGAACTTATATTTTCTTTTAGCTCAGATGATTTGGTTGCACCGAAAACAATTCCGCAATTATTTTTTTCATTCCAGTTATTAGCTTTATTTATAATTTTCTGAAATAAATAACTGCCGTCACTTAACTTCAATTTTTCAAAATCTTCTGCACCGGGATTTGAAGTCAGAGCTAAAATGAAAATTAATTTATCTTCATACAAAAGAAATGGTTTAACAGAATCTTCTCCCATATAAGGGTGAACAGTAATTGAATCAAACCCGAAAATATCGAATACTGCATCTGCATAATATTTAGATGTATTGCCAATATCTCCCCTCTTGGCATCTGCAATTGTAAGGATATCATCCGGAATTAATTTTCTTGTTGCATGAAGAATATCAAAACCCTGTGCACCAAGTTTTTCATAAAATGCAAAATTAATTTTATAAGCTGCAGCATGCCGGTATGTTGCTTCAATTATTTTTTTGTTGAATTCAAGAACAGGGTTTTCTGAAGAATGCAAATGCTTTGGTATTTTTGCTAAATCTGTATCGAGCCCGACACAAATAAATTTTCCTTCATTATTTTTTTGAATAAGTTTTTCAGAAGCTTTCATAATTAAGCATAATTTTTTCTTGTTCTGTAAATGTTAGCTGCAATACCAAGCATAAAGAAGTTTACAAGTAGTGAACTTCCGCCATAGCTTACAAATGGAAGCGGGATTCCGATTACTGGAAGAATTCCAATAGTCATTCCAATATTTATAAGGAAATGAATAAAATAAACTGAGAGTATACCAATCAAAACAAGACTTAGAAATTCATCTTTAGCAGCCGAAGCAATCTTAAGTAATCTGACAAATAAAAATAAAAAGAGACCTAATACAATAATGCTTCCTGCAAATCCAAACTCTTCACCAATTACACAGTAAATAAAATCTGTCCATTGTTCAGGTATAAACTGAAGCTGTGTTTGATTCCCCTGCATAAAACCTTTGCCAAACAAACCGCCTGAACCAATAGCAACTTTGGATTGAATTGCATTATACCCTGAGCCGAGAGGATCAGCCATAGGATCAATAAATGATTGAATTCTTTTCTGCTGGTGAGGACTTAATATTGAATAAACATAATCTGCAAAGAAACCTGCACCAAGGTTTAGTGCAAAGATAGATCCGCTAAAGAAAATATCTTTTTTAAATAAGAACAATACTACAATAACAAGTATCATTGCCACAATAAAATAGAAGTAACCAAAGAGTGAAGCAATCGCAACAAAACCAGGTGAGAGTACAACAAACAAACTAAAAAGACTAATACCTTTCCAGAAAATTAATGTGAGAATCATTCCCATAAAAACAAGTGCAGTTCCCATATCGGGTTCAAGTAAAATTAAAAAAACCGGAAGGAAACCAATTGCAAGTGCACCAATAATATCCAGGAATGAATCAATATTTGCATTTCGTCTGCTTAGGAATGAAGCTAAAGCAAGAATGGTTCCGATTTTTGCAATCTCTGACGGCTGAAATCCAATAGGACCAAGATCAAACCAGCTTTGTGCACCCGATACTTTTCTGCCCATTACAAGTACAGCAATAAGCAGGACAAGAGAGAAAAGATAAAGTGGTGAAGCTGCATATCTGAAAACATTAGTCGGTAAAGAAAAAGTAATAAAGAAAACAAATAAAGCTGCAATTGCCCAGATAAGCTGCTTCTGAAAATTACCTGATGCAACAGGATGATTAAATGTAGAACTGTAAATTGCTACAAGCCCGATAGTAATAAGAAGCATTACCGGGATAAATAAACCAAAATCGAACTTGTCTTCTAATTTATAATCAATTCTCAATTACAGCTCCAATAATTCTTTCTTTCAACCGAGGTATAACCTGTTCTTCTTTTTTTATTTTATCTTTTAGTAAATAAGCTTCAATCATTTTTTGAGCTATAGGTGCTGCCCATGTTCCGCCAAAACCAACATTCTCTACAACTACAGCAATAGCAATCTTCGGATCATCAAAAGGTGCAAAGCAAACAAAAACAGCATGATCTTTTCCATGCGGATTTTGTGCAGTTCCTGTTTTTCCGGCAATATCAAATTCTTTAAATCTTATACGTGTTGCAGTTCCCTCTCCCTGCACAACTTTGTACATTCCTTCTTTAACAATATTAAATGCTTTCTGATTAATATTTACTTTTACCTCTTTAAAGTTAAAAGGAATAAATTCTCTTGTATTATTATCAAGATATCCCTTAACAATGTGAGGTGTAAAAGTTTTTCCATTATTTGCTATTAATGCTGTGTATTGAGCAAGCTGCAAAGGTGTAACACTAACCTCTCCCTGACCAATTCCCAGACTTGCCATAATACTTCTTGGCCATTTTTCACCGTAAATTTTTTCATAATAATCTGAACCCGGAATAAGTCCGGCAACTTCTTCTCCAATATCAATTCCTGTTTTAGAATTAAAGCCGAACTTTTCAGCATACTCTTTCCATTTATCAAGCCCGATTCTGTAAATAAGATTATAGAAAAATGTATTACAGGATTTTTCAATTGCACGAACAACATTTATAGAACCGTGAGCACCACCATGACATTTGAAAAACCTTCCATAAGTAAAACCACCGCCGCAGAAAATTGTTGTTTCTTCTGTTATTATTCCCATATCGAGAGCAGCGATTGCAGCAAGTAATTTAAATGTTGAACCCGGAGGCTTAACAGACATTGTTGCCCTGTTAAATAATGGTTTCTTTGGATCGGAATAAAGCTGATTAAGAAAATCTTTTGAAGTAACATAAGCAAATTGTGAAAGATCATATTCAGGTGCACTGACAAGTGAAATTATTTCTCCGGTTTTTGGTTCAATAGCTACAACCGCTCCGCTTTTTCCCTCAAATTCTTTCTCAGCTACTCTTTGTACATCAGCATCAATCGAAAGAACAAGATCATTTCCTTTAACGGATGCAACATCTTCAAGTCCATCTTTATATTTTCCGATTTCTTTTCTTTTAGAATCAACAAGAATATAATTATATCCTTTGATTCCTCTTAAGAATTTTTCATAAGTTTTTTCAATTCCGTTATGACCAACATAATCACCCGGTTTGTAATAATCGTTTTCTTCTTTTAATTGCTGAGGAGAAATTTCCTTTGTATAACCAAACATATGAGAACCGGTTACTCCTGCAGGATATCCTCGCTGCATTTCCACAACATAATCTACTCCATGGAGATATTCAGAATTTTCCTCAAGCCAGGAAACTACTTTAAAATCAATTCCTCTTTTAATTCTAACAGGAACATACTTAGAATAGATACGATTGTTATAGAGGATTTTATCTATATAACCTGAATCAACATCGAGAACTGTTTCAAGAATTCTGTTTAATTTTCTGTCATAGTCGGCAGGAGTAATTCTTAAAGTGTAAGCAGGAATATTGCTTACAACCACTTCCATATTCCGATCATAGAAAACACCGCGGAGAGGAATCTGTTCGATAGCTTTAATACTGTTATCGGCAGATTTTTCATCATAAGATTCCTGTTGAAGAATCTGCATCTGGAACAAACGGAATCCCAGGAGTGCAAATGTTCCTATAAAAATAAAATAGAGAATTCTTCTTCTAGTCTGCGAAGCAAAACCAGTATCACTCAAGCCATTCTCCTTGCAGGTAAAAAGATAAAAACAATTATACTAATTACTGCTGTATATAAACCGGGAAGCAGCCCCTGTTCAAAGAATAATAGGAGAAAATTTCTCTGCAGTTCGGCAGATGAAAAAAATGAATAAACAATTGAGTCAACCACAGCACAAAGAAACACAATAAAAGAAAAGATGTATGATCTCAGATAAATATCTCTTTTATTTTCATTTGAAAAATAACCGGCAATAAAGCCTGACATCGTTTTCGATAACATTGCACTGCCCAATAAACTACCTGTTATCAAGTCAAAAAGAAAACCAAAAACAAATCCTAATACCGTTCCGAAAATCTGTCCGTAACTAATTGCATAAAAAACAAGAAGAATAAGAACAAGATCAGGTATAGCATTATAAACTGCAAACAGAGGTATTACAGTTGTCTGCAGTATCAAAAGCGGAATAAAAATAATTATAGGAAGTATAAATCTGTATTTCATTTTCTAATTCCGCTTGTAAAAGTTTAATTCAAGATCATTCTTTTGTTTGCTTTGAACAACGCCCAATACAAAAACATGTTCAACTTTAACAAAATCCACAAAAGGTTTAACCTTAACTTCATTAAAGATTCCTGTTTCAATTTTACTTAAACCTGTTACAATGCCAACCGGCAAAGGTACAGGAATAATAGAACTTAATTCTGATGTGATTATTCTGTCGCCTGTTTCTATATCATAAGTTTTGGGAACATCAACTATAACAAGGTCCTCCCCGTTCCATTTAAGAATACCATTCACACGGCTTCTCTCATCTTTAACTGTAAGTTTAAGATCAATGTTCTTTAATGTTCTTGCAATTGCAAAATCATTGGAGATGGAGTGGACAATTCCAATTAATCCCTGATCATTTATAACAGGCATTCCCGGTTTTACACCCTGGTTTGATCCTGCATTAATTGTAATTGTACTTTGCGATTTGGTATATGACTTTGAAACTATTGTCGCAGGAATCAGAGGATAGTTGAAAGTGTCTTTTAGACCTACAAGACCTTTTAATTCCTGATTAAGTATACCATATTCTCTAAGCCTGTTAACCTGGAGCATAAGCTCCGCATTAACTCTTCTAAGCCTTTCATTTTCACTTTGTACTTTAGCAGTATTAATAACATCCGAAATAACAGAGGTAGCTGATGCAAACGTACCAAAAGCTATTGCTCGGACTTTTTTAATCCCTGGTTTTTGATTAAGAGAAAGGGTGATGAGACTGATTATTAATAAAAGGAGTAATATGATATATTCTTTGTATTCTTCCCAGAGCCTTGAAAAAAACCTATACATTAATATCTTCTGTTGCGAATTAACACTTTGCTGTAACCACTTAAATTATCAATTATCTTTCCTGTACCACGCACAACTGCAGTTAAAGGATCTTCGGCAACATGCACGGGGAGATTCGTTTCCATTCTTATTCTTTCATCTAATCCTTTAAGTAATGCTCCACCCCCTGTAATCATTACTCCTCTGTCAAGAATATCTGCTGAAAGTTCAGGTGGGGTTCTTTCGAGAGATTGACGAACTGCATCAACTATCTGAGAAATAGATTCACTTAAAGCTTCTCTTATTTCAACTGAACTTACTTCTGTTGTTTTGGGAACACCTCCCACAAGATCTCTTCCTTTAACCTGAATTGTAATTTCTTCTTTAAGAGGAACTGCTGAACCAACTTCACATTTAATGGCTTCGGCAGTTCTTTCTCCAATAAGGATATTATGATTTTTTTTGAAGAACTGCATTATAGCATAATTCATTTCATCACCGGCTATGCGGATTGATTCTTCATTAACTATTCCTGAGAGAGCAATAACTGCTATTTCGGTTGTACCGCCGCCGATATCAATAATCATATTACCTACAGGAGCATCAACGTCAATCCCGATACCTATTGCAGCAGCCATTGGTTCGGCAACAAGATGCACTTCTTTTGCACCTGCATGCTCGGCACTATCACGTACGGCTCTTTTTTCTACTTCAGTTACACCACTCGGGACAGCAACAACAACTCTTCTGCTTGATAACATTCCGCCGCGAACTTTTTTTATGAAGGCTCTTATCATACCTTCGGCAATTTCAAAATCGGCAATAACACCATCGCGCATGGGTCGGGTTACTCTTATTTCTTTATGTTCTCTGCCCTGCATCTCTTTAGCTTTGTTACCGAGTGCAATTATTCTTTTAGTATTTTTATCGAATGCAACAATGGAAGGCTCATTAAGAACAATTCCCTTACCTTTAACCCAAATCAAAGTATTGGCAGTTCCGAGGTCAATTGCAATATCGGCAGATATGAAATCAAATAGTCCCATGATTCCTCTTAGTGTTTAAAATGTCTTATACCGGTGAATACCATTGATATATTATGTTCATTGGCAGCATCAATAACTTCCTGGTCTCTTACAGAACCACCGGGTTGAATAACAGAAACTGCTCCGCATTTAATAATCTCGATCAATCCATCTGCAAAAGGGAAGAAAGCATCGGAAGCTGCAACAGAATTATTAAGATCGAGATTAAATTGTTTTGCCTTAAGATGAGCAATTTTAGAAGAATCGATTCGCGACATCTGTCCGGCACCAACACCAAGTGTTGCACCATCTTTTGCAAAAACAATTGCGTTTGATTTTGTATGCTTTGCTACAATCCAGGCAAAGAGAAGATCGTTAAGTTCCTGTTCTGAAGGTTTTTTATTTGTAACAACTTTAAGATTATCTTTAGATATAGTAAGATAATCAGGATCCTGTGCAATAACTCCGCCCGGAATGTTTCTGAAATTTTTTCTTGTAGATCTTACCGACTTAACCTGTTTAATAAGCCTTCTATCTCTTTTCTTTTGAAGGATTTTAACGGCTTCATCGGTGAATTCCGGTGCACATACAATCTCAAGAAATATATCATTCAACTTCTGAGCCAAGGGCTCATCAACTATTGATGAAAAAGCAACAATTCCTCCAAATGCAGAAACCGGATCACACTTCAATGCTTTTTCATAAGCATCAAGAGATGATAAACCTTTAGCAGCGCCGGCAGGATTATTATGTTTTATAATTGCACAGGAATCAGAACCTAAATCTTCAACAAGTTCAACCGCTGAAACAAGATCTAATATGTTATTATACGATAATTCTTTACCATGGAAAATTTCAAAGTAACTGCCAAAGCTGCCATATATTTCTGCTTTCTGATGAGGGTTTTCACCATATCTTAAAGTTTTTTCAAGCTTATGATTAATTCTTATATAAGAAGGAGGAAGTTCAAATTTTTCTTCAAGATAATTGCTTATGTATGTATCATAATTAGCTGTGTGAGAGAATGCTTCTGCTGCTAATCTTTTTTTTGTTTCAGATGAAATTCCACCTGAATTAATCTCTTTTATAAAATTATCATACTGTTCCGGGTTTGTTAATACAGATACATAATGATAATTTTTTGCTGAAGCACGGATAAGTGATGGTCCTCCAATATCAATCTGTTCGATTATTTCTTCTTCAGTAGCATTGGGGTTCTGGGTTGTTTTTACAAACGGATAAAGATTAACACACACTACATCTATAGGAAAAATATTATTTATCCTGGCTTCATTTAAATCAACAGGGTTATCTCTTCTCATTAAAATTCCGCCAAAAATTTTAGGATGAAGAGTCTTTACTCTTCCGCTGAAAATTTCGGGGAATCCCGTTACATCACTTATTTCTGTTACATCAATACCGGCATCTCTTAGATGTTTCGCCGTATTGCCTGTTGCTAAAATCTTATAGCCTGCTTCTTTTAAAGTTGTTGAAAGCTTAACAATATCTGTTTTATCTGATACACTTATTAATGCTGTTTTTTCCACTACTCTATAACTACTCTTTCATTTATAATTTTAATTTTATCATCTGCAAATTTACTTATAACATAAGGAAGAATTTCATGTTCAACTTTTAAAACTCTTTCTGCAATTTCATCAGGACTTTTCACATCGGAAATATCAACACATCTTTGTGCAATAATTTTTCCTGTGTCATAACTTTCATCTACAAAATGAACAGTAGCTCCCGATACTTTTGCAGAAGATTTAAAGACAGCTTCATGAACTTTTCTTCCATACATTCCTTTTCCGCCGAATGATGGCAGAAGTGCGGGATGAATATTAATGATACGGTTTCTGTATTCAGCAACAACCGAATTTGGGATAAGTTTTATAAAACCGGCAAGCACAATTAAATTAATTTCTAATGACTCCAATAAAGAAATAATATTTGTGTAACTGATGCAGCCCTCGCAATCTCCGACTGAAAAGCACTTAACAGAATGTTCTGAGGCAATTTCAAAAGCGGGACAATTTTTTTTATCACTAAAAACAGCTTTTACAATAACTTTGTTTTTTGTTAAATCAGAATTTAAAATTGCCTTTAGGTTTGAGCCTCTTCCGGAGACAAATACTGCTATATTCAAATTTTTAATCTTAGTTGCCGAAAAATTAGTTAAATAGTAAAATATAGTCAATTATAACTTGAAAGCACAACTAACAAGTTATTGTTATGTAATGAATTGATGTTGTGCTAAAGTAACTTATTCTGCTTAAGAGAATAAAGCAGGTTTTTCATTTTGTTCTGGTAATCGTAGTCGCTGTACTGTTCAACCTGCCCGATAAAATATTCTACTGCCCTCTCATCACCTGTTTTAAAATTTGACCTTGCTGCATAATAATTTGCATAAGGTAAAATCCATTTCTCTTCTTCAACATTGGATTTTATTGCGGCTGATGCAAGACTAATTGATTCATCATACCTGCCAAGATAAAAAGCAGCTTCACTTAAATAAAGGTAAGCTTCGGCTTTAAGAGATTCATTTACAATGTCATCAAGAATATTTGTTAATGAATCATAAGCTGCCTGGTAATTTCCTGAATCAATCATATTAGCTGCTTTAATTACAGATATTTCACTACCCTTCAATTCTCTTTTAAGAAAAAGTGCACCTCTTCTTTTAGCATAAATATCATCATCAAGATCCATATTACCATTACCGCACAAACCATAATAAAATTCTGCACTGTCTCTGTTACCTGTTATTTCATAACTAATTCCTAACCTGTAAGATGCTATTCCGGTATAATCATTATCAGGAGTAGTTTCCAGAAATTTTTTATAATAAACAATTGCAGAATCAAAATTATTTTCCTTATAAAAAACATCTCCTAGTAAAAAGTTGGAGTAAGAGATTACCTGTACAAATTTTTCATTCTCGAGATTAATAATTTTTTTAAGAATCTTTTCTGCTGAATTGAGTTCTCTCTCTTTAATTTTTAAAGCAGCAAGTGAATAACTGAAAAGAATATTTTCAGGATATTTTTTTACAAGTGGTGAAAGTACTTCAGATGCTAAGTGATAATCAGTAACAATTTGGGAGTAATAGTACTGTGCTTCAACTTTAGAATAAAAACCTTTATCAGCAGCTAATTTAATCTGTTCCAAACCCGTTTCAATATTTCCATTAATGCCTGCTAATTTTAATGCCCACTTTAAAGCAGTAGGAGTTTGTCCTGCAGCAAAATTAAATAAACCTAAACCAAGGTAAGCATCATAATTTTCCGGATTAATTTCGAGAGCATCATTCAGGTATGAATCTGATTTTTTTCCGGACCAAACAGCATCTATATAATTTTTTGCTGCTGCAAAAACAATCGCCCTGTAAGAATAATTAGAGCCTATTAAATAATGGAGATAATCATCTTCAGGATATTTATCGAGTTCATTACTTCCTTTATCAATTGCCAGATTTGAATAAACAACAAATGAATCGAGATCTGTTTTATTCTTACTGCTTAAATAATACCAGGCAAAAATGCTTGATAAAAAATGATAACCTTCAGGGCGTTCAGGATGTTTTTTAATTAAATCTCTGAAAGTTTTTTCAGCTTTCTCCCATTGAAAATGATAAGAATACTCAAGCCCCTTTAAAATAGTTTTTTTATAAGGTTCATTATCCTGGGGGAAAATTTCAAAAGAAAAGAAGGATGGAATTAAAAGAATAAATAATACCTTTACTTTATATCCTGCTATAATTGAAGAGATATTTTTCCTATGCATAAACCGAAACATTTCTAAAAGATCTTTAATGTAAAAAGAACATAATACATTTAACTATGCGTTCAAACCTCTTCAGCTAACAGTTCCTTCCTTTTTTCTTTAGAATATTTTAAAGAAGCTTTAACAAACTCCCTGAAAAGCGGGTGAGCTTTTGTTGCTCTCGATTTCAATTCGGGATGAAACTGACAGCCAAGGAACCATGGATGATCATTAAGTTCAATGATTTCAACAAGCTGCCTGTCGGGTGAAAGTCCGCTGAAAATCATACCATTATCAGAAAGAATTTTTCTGAACTTGTTATTCACTTCATACCTGTGCCTGTGTCTTTCAGAAATGAACGTAGTTTTATATGCTTTGTGGGCAAGCGTTGATTCTTCAATATTACATGGATAAGCACCCAGCCTCATAGTTGCACCCATGTTTTTAACATTCTTCTGTTCAGGCATAAGATCAATAACACTATAGTTATTTATTTTGAATTCAGCACTGTTTGCTTTACTTAAACCGCAAACATTGCGTGCAAATTCAATAACGGCACACTGCATACCAAGACAAATTCCAAAAAACGGAATTTTATTTTCTCTGGCATAGCGTATTGCACTAATCTTACCCTCAATTCCTCTTTCACCAAAGCCGCCCGGTATAAGAAGTCCGTCTATACCATCAAAAATTTTTTCGGGTGAATTTTCATTTAATTCTTCTGCTTTAACCATTCTTACAACAACTTTTGCATTATTCTCTGCACCTGCATGAACAAATGATTCCATAATACTTTTGTATGCATCAAGATGCTCAGTGTATTTTCCACACAATGCAATCTCTACTGTATCTGCAGGATTTTTAATATTATTAACCAGGTTCTCCCATTCATCAAGTTTTATTTTTCTATCAGGAAGATTGAGCTTGTTTAAAACAATCTGATCAAACTTTTCTTTATAAAGAATTAAAGGTACTTCATAAATTGAAGAGCAGTCATAAGCAGATATAACAGCTTTGGATTCAACATTACAAAACAGAGCAATTTTTTCTCTTAATTCTTTGGAAAGTTTCTTTTCAGATCTGCAGATAAGAAGATCGGGTTGAATACCAAGCTCAAGAAGATTTTTTACACTATGCTGTGTTGGTTTTGTTTTTACTTCACCTGCTGCAGGAATATATGGAACCAAAGTAACATGAATACTGATTGCATTTTTTCTTCCAACTGTAAGCATGAGCTGTCTCATTGCTTCAATAAAAGGAAGAGATTCAATATCACCTACAGTTCCGCCAATTTCAGTAATAATAATATCATACTCGCCAAGTTCGGCAAGAGTTGTCATTCTGTTTTTAATTTCATCTGTTATATGAGGAATAACCTGTACGGTAGCACCAAGATAATCGCCCCGTCTTTCTTTAGTTATAACCTCATTATAAACCTGACC
>Ga0079224_100007663_pt1 | contig 14522 bp, 23 predicted proteins | sample Stecom2015_FD_80414 | JGI IMG/M metagenome (GOLD analysis project Ga0079224, IMG submission 80414) | Agricultural soil microbial communities from Utah to study Nitrogen management - Steer compost 2015 | ecosystem: Environmental > Terrestrial > Soil > Agricultural land | place: USA: Utah...
ATCCAGGACCGCGACCTGCAGCCCGTCGCGCTCTCGCTCTACTCGTTCCAACAGGGATTCACCACCGACTGGTCCCTGGTCAGCGCGGCCGGGCTCATCATGGCGCTGCCCGTCGTCGTGCTCTTCCTGACGATGCAACGCCGTTTCATCGACGGCTACGTCTCCCGGGGGATCGCCGTATGACCACGGTTCCTTGTCCCCCCGACACCCACCACCGAGGAGGGCCCATGCCATCCGCCAAGGAGATCCTGCGCAGCGCCGCGGCCGACCAGATCGACAACGGCCTGGTGGACCTCGTCACCGTCGACAACTACGACCGCTTCGTCGGCGCCATGCTGGTGGCCGACGACAGCCACCGGCTCATGATGGAGGACCTGGGCGACGAGCTCGTCCAGCTCTGGTCCTGGACTCCCTGGGTCGACGGCCGGTTCGGCGAGACGGGGATCACCACCGACGAGCACATCGCCGAGGCCGCGGTCCGCCAGTGGCTCACCGCGGCCCCGCCGATCCAGCGCGAGCCGAGCCGCGACATCTTCAGCGTGCTGCCTGTCGACGAGGACTGGCGCTGACCCGAGACGACCGTCGATGACGTCAGGCGTCCGCCGAGGGGTGGACGTCGGCGACATGCAGGTCCACGATCACACGGTCGAGCGGGAAGTCCGTCCCGATCGTCCGGGAGATCCTCTCTGCCGTCACTGCTCGCGTGCTCGCCGTCACCCGGGCGATCCGGGAACCGAACAGCACGCTCACCGCGATACTGACGGACTCCAGGTGACCCTGGTCGTCCGTCGCGCACCTGACGTCCAGGACCCGCACCCGTTCGTCGTGACCGTCCACGGCGTCCCGGACCTGGCTGACCAGCACGCCGGACGCGACGGTGAAGGCACCGTACGCGTGGCGACCGATGACGTGCCGCGTGGGCCGGACAGTGCGCAGAACGCGCGCGAGCACCGAACCACGCACGCGGACCCATCCGTCGTCCGTGATCTCGCGCATGCCCTCTGCCGCACGGGCGAGCACGTCCCGCTCGGGCCGCTTGCCGTCCGCCTCGCCGTTCACCGCCATGGCTCCAGCCTCCTCTCGAGGTTCTGCCGAGCCCGGTGGACCGCGCCACGGACCGAGCCGACGGTCGTCGCCTGGACGCGCGCGATGTCCGCGTAGCTCATTCTCTCGACCTCCGCGAGGATCCAGCACGCACGTTGCGCCTCCGGCAGGTCGGCGAGCGCGACCTCGAGCGCCTCGAGAAGGTCGGCCGCCTGCGCCGCGGTCACGGGGTCGGTCGAGCGCGCGGCCGGCAGCTCTGTCGGCAGCTCGTCGGTCGGATACCGGGCCGCCGAACGGAGGCGACGGCGGATCATGTTCGCAAGGATCCCGAACAGCCACGTGCGCGGCGCGGAGTCGCCTCGGAACCGGTCGATCGACGTCCATGCGGCGACGAGCGCGTCCTGGACGCTGTCCTCGACGGCCTCGTGGTCGTTGAGCATCCGCCGCGCGAAGCGGTACATCGCCGGGCCGTGACGCTCGGCCAACGCCCCGAAAGCGCGCTTGTCACCGAGCCGCGCACGGCGGACGAGCTCGCCGTCCGCCTGGTCTCTCGTGCGACGGGCCGTGTCGGTGTGACTCACATCACTCGAACTCGCCCGTGACATCGCGCGCTCGCTGGTCACTCAGTCAGTGTCGGAGCAATTCACCCGACACGCACGGCGAGCCCCGACCGGCACAGGCCGGAACGGGGTCCGCATCACCGGATCGCACGACCGATCGCACGACCGATCGCCCGAGAGACGATGGAGCAGAGATGGCTGAGAACAGCGAGCAGACAGCGGGGAAGCAGGACGCCGTGACTCCCCGCGGCAAGGACCGCGTCACGGACGACCGGACCGGGACGAGCGCACTGACCACCGAACGCGGGACCACCACGATCGCGGACTCGGTCGTGAGCAAGATCGCCGGCATCGCGGCCCGCGACGTCACCGGTGTGCACGCGGTCGGCAACGGGGCGGCTCGTGCGCTCGGCTCGATCCGCGAGCGGATCCCCGGCGGTTCCACCAACTACTCGCAGGGCGTCCGCGTCGAGGTGGGCCAGTCCGAGGCGGCGATCGACGTCGAGATCGTGGCCGAGTACGGCGCCGCGATCGCGGACGTCGCCGAGGCCGTCCGAACCAATGTGTCCGGCTCGATCGAGCGGATGACGGGCCTGAAGGTCATCGAGGTCAACATCGACGTCAACGACGTCTGGCTCCCCGAGGACGACCAGGACGACGCCGACTCCCAGCAACCGCGGGTCCAGTGAGCCCTGCAGCCGGATCCCCGCAGGCCTCGTTCGCCCGTCAGGTCAGCGAGGCGGTCCTGGGCGTGCCCGGGGTGGCCGACCTCAGTGGCGGCGTCCTGCACGAAGTGAGCACGTACCTGCCCGGCGACCGTGTGCCCGGCGTCAGGGTCGCCGAGGACGGCGTGCATGTGCACGTCGTCCTCGACGCCCGCGTCGTCGACCACATCCCCGCCACGGCGGGCGCAGTCCATCTGGCAGTCGCCGAGGTGGCGCGACGCGCGAACACCTCGGCAGCTCCGGACTCTCCCGGACCAGACGTGGCGGTGCACGTCCATGTGGACGACATCGCCGACGGGCTGACGCCGGAAGAAGTCACCACCTGAACGCGGAAGGACCAGCCATGACCAACCTCACCGTCGTCGGCCTGCTGACCGGCCTGCTGTTGACCCTCGCCGTCACGACGGGCGGGTTCCTCGGCCTGCTGCTCGCCGTCGTCCTGGGCGCTGCCGGCCTCGCCGTCGGAGCCCACCTCGACGGAAAGCTGGACCTCGGGGCGCTGCTGAACGGGCGACGCCGTGGCTGACACGATCATGGAGCACACGAGGTCCGAGGGTGCGGAGGACTCCCCCCTGGCTCGGCCGAGCGCGGCGTGCCCTGGGCGGACGACGTTGGCGGACCGTGTCGTCGTCCGGGTCGCGCAGTACGCGGCAGCCCAGGTGTCGACAGTGGTGCGGGGCGGCCTGGGCGAGACCGGGCTGCCCCGTGTGGAGGTCCAGCTCGCCGGACACCGCGCGCGGGTACGTGTCCGGGTGGCGAGCACCTGGCCGGAGCCCGCGGCCGATGTGGCGATGCGCGTCCGGGACGCGGTACGCGACGCCCTCGACCGGCTGGTCGGTGTGCGCACGGACGACCTCGTCGTGACGGTGACCGCGGTCCAGCCACCCCGACCGGCAGACAGGAGGGTCCGATGACACCGCTCCAGGTCTCGCCGTCGCGCACCAACGCGGCGGTCACGACGCCCGACACAGAGCCGCCCCGTCAGAGTCCCCGCGTGCAGCCGGGACCGGTCCGCCGGCCGGCCGCAGCGGTGCGGGCGGTCAGTATCATCTCTGCGCTCGCCCTCGTCGCCGCGGGGGTCGCCGCAGGCCAGGAGGCCCTCGCCACGCTCTCTGCACTCGGGCTGCGGCCCGAGGACGGATGGGTTCGCGCCGCGCTCGAGCAGACGGACGGAGTCGCGCTCGACAGGCCACCGGTCGTCGTCGGCGCTGCCGCGGTCGCCGCCCTCGGCCTCCTCGTCCTGGTCACCGCCTGGCACGTCGGGCCGCGCACGGCCCGCTTGCGCGGAGCACCGTCCGTCGAGCTGCGGGCGGCGGACGTCGCTCGGCTCGCGTCGGCAGCCGCCGAGGACGTCGACGGGGTGCTGTCGGCGGTCTCGACGGCATCGCTCCGCACGGTGGTGGTCCGTGTGCGGACGACCGACGCGAGCCAGGTGGGCCCCGAGGTGGAGGAGGTCGTCGGCGGACGGCTCGCCGAGCTCGACCCGGCTCCTCGCGTCCGCGTCCGCGCCACGACCGACGGCGGTGACACCCCATGAGGCGCCGACGGCCTGTCGTCGCGGTCGACCGGATGATCCTGTCCGTGCTGGGTCTCCTGCTCGTCCTGGTCGGCAGCTCCGGGCTCGCCGGTGCCGCCGGTCTGATCGAGCTGCCCGGAACGCAGCACGGAGAGATCAGCCTCGGTACCGCCGTCGACGCACCGGACGCCCCGTGGTGGCCGGGCGCGGCGGCGGGAGCAGCGGCGCTGCTCGTCCTGCTCGGCCTGTGGTGGGTGCTTGCCCACCGTCCAGGAGCGCGGACCACGACCATCGCGCTGCCCGGGTCGCAGACCGGTGACAGGCTACGCGTCGCCCCCGACGCGGTGGCCGGTGCCGCGGCAGCCGCGGTGGAGACCGACCCTCAGGTGCGGAGCGCGACGCTCGCGCTGCGGTCCGAACGCGGCACGCTCGTGCTCGTCGGGCGGCTCCGCACGGCCCCCCGGGCCGACCTCGTCAGCCTGGGCGAAGCCGTGGACCGAGCCGCCTCGCAGGTCGGCACCGTCCTGGGGCGCGACGTGACCGGGCGCATCCGTCTCGCCGTCGCCCGCAGAGGCATCGCAGAGCGCGCACCGGAGTGAACAAGAACCCGCAGCGGCGGGAACGACACCCCAAGCTCCCCGAGGCGTCCCCGCCCGGGGTGACCGGAACACCCGAGAGGAAGAACCACCATGGGTCTGGACGACAAGATCAAGAACGCCGCCGAGGACATCGCCGGCAAGGCCAAGGAAGCACTCGGCAAGGCGACCGGCGACACCTCGCTGGAGGCCGAGGGTGCGGCCGACCAGTCGAAGGCCTCGCTCAAGGACGCAGCAGAGAACGTCAAGGACGCCTTCAAGGGCTGAGCAGGCACGACATCTCCTGCCAGGAACGGAGCAGCACATGAGCATCATCGGCTGGATCCTCATCGGCCTCGTCGCGGGGGCCCTTGCCCGGGCGATCCTGCCAGGCAAGGCAGCGGGTGGCTGGATCGTGTCGCTCGTCGTGGGTGTGCTCGGCGCACTGCTCGGCGGATGGATCGGTGGCGCGCTCTTCGGCGTCGAGGCCAACGAGTCCTTCTTCTCCCTCACGACGTGGTTCTGGGCTCTCCTGGGCTCCCTCCTCGTCCTGGTCGTGTGGGGAGCGGTCGCGCGCAGGCGCACCTGACCACCCGCGGCGGACTCGTCGCGCGGGGGCGTCGGCTGACCGGCGCCCCCGCGCCTTATTGTATAAGGTCTAAAACTAATGGGTATAGGATCAAGATCGTGCCCCTCACCCCCGTAGCCGTCGTCGCCGAGGCGGCGGCGCTGGCCGACGAGAAGGGCCTGGAGTCCGTCACGCTGTCAGCGGTCGCGCGCCGGCTGGGCGTGCGGACCCCGAGCCTGTACACCCACGTCCGCGACCACGCGGCCCTCCTCGACGGCATCAGCACGCTTGCCCTGACCGACCTCACGGCACGCATCGCGCAGGCGGTCGCCGGCCGGTCCGGTCGTGAGGCCCTCGAGGGGATCATGGGCGCCTACCGGAGCTTCGCCCGCGACGCACCCGGGCGATGGCAGGCACTGCAGCGCCGCACCGGGCCCGACGTCGCAGGCTCCGACGCGGCGCGCTCGCTCGTCGCGCTCACCGACGCCGTCCTGCACGGCTACGACCTGCCGCCCGGCGAGCGTGTGCACGCGACCCGGCTGCTCGGCAGCACCGTCAACGGCTACCTCACGCTCGAGCGTGTCGGCAGCTTCGACCACAGCGAGCCGCCGCCCGACGTGTCGTGGGGCAGGACGATCGACGCGCTCGACACCCTGCTGCGGGCATGGCCCGCCTCCGCACCGAAAGAGAACTGAGATGTCCGACCACCTCTCCCCCGTCCCGCTCGACCAGGCCTTCGTGCACGGCGCCGAGGAGCTGGAGCGCACGCCCCGCGGCCTGCGCCCGCACCGCCTGCCCGCCTGGGTGCGCGGCCAGTTCCCCGACCCCCAGCTCCTGATGATGGAGGGCCAGCCGTCCGGCGTGCGCGTCGTGCTGCGCACCGCGGCACGGACGGTCGCGCTCGTCACCCACCCGACGCGCCTCGCCTACCGCGGCGCCGACCGCCCGCGCGGCTCGGTCGACCTGGTCGTCGACGGCGAGCTCTTCGGCAGCGAGCGGCTCGACGGCGGCGACGTGATCTGGGCCGACCTGCAGACCGGAGCCACGGAGCCCGAGGCCGGTCCGGCGTGCACCACGCGGTTCGACGGCCTGCCCGCCGGCGAGAAGCTGGTCGAGATCTGGTTGCCGCACAACGAGTCCGTCGAGCTCGTCGAGCTGCTCGCCGACGCGCCGGTCGCAGCGGCCGAACCGACCGGCCCGCTGTGGGTGCACCACGGCAGCTCGATCAGCCACGGGTCCAACGCGGCCTCGCCGACGCGTATCTGGCCGGCCGTCGCCGCCCGCCTCGGCGGGGTGCGCCTGCGCAACCTCGGGTTCGGCGGCAGCGCGCTGGTCGACCCGTTCATGGCGCGCACCCTCCGCGACACGCCCGCCGACCTGATCAGCGTCAAGCTGGGCATCAACGTCGTGAACCTCGACGGGATGCGGCTGCGGACCTTCGTGCCCGCCGTGCACGGGTTCCTCGACACGATCCGTGACGGGCACCCGACGACACCGCTCGTCCTCGCCTCGCCCATCTACAGCGACATCCACGAGGACACCCCGGGCCCCGGCGCCGTCGACACGACGACGCTCGGCACGGACCACGTGCGGTTCGTCGCCACGGGCCGGCCCGAGGAGGTACGGCAGGGCAAGCTGACGCTGCGCGTGATCCGTGACGCGCTCGAGCAGGTCGCCGCCGGGCGGGACGACCCGAACCTGCACTACCTGGACGGTCTCACGCTGTTCGGGGAGACGGACGCCGCCGAGCACCCGCTGCCCGACGGGCTGCACCCCGACACCGAGACCCACCGGATCATCGGCGAGCGGTTCGCCGACTGGGCGTTCACGAGGTCGGGCCCGTTCGCGGGGTCCCGGCGGGACTGACCTCGCCCGCCCGACCTCCGTCGGCGGCGCGCGGGCCCGTCCCGTGCGCCGCCCGGATCGCCTCACGGGCGCGCAGGTCCCGCAGGCTGTGCGCCGCGCGGCGCAGCCGTGTGCCGGCGTACGGCACGCCGCCGCCCAGCCGCCAGCCGACGGCGACCCAGGCCGCCACCGCGCGCTCGAGGAGCCACGCGGGCGCCCAGAGCGGCGCCGTCGGCGGGTAGTGCGTGCTGCCGCCCGCTCGCCGTCTGCCGACCTCGGCGACCACGACCGCCCCGCCGAGCAGCGCACCCAGCACGGCCCGCCCGCCCCGCCGCACGCTCGCGCGGTGCGTGGCGGCGGCCACCGCCGCGGCGACGAGCAGCGGCGCGAGGGCGAGCTCCGCGAGCAGCCGCGGCGGCTGGGCGAACGAGTCGTACGCCTGCCGCACCCGCTGCTCCGCGAACCGGCGCGCGGACGGTGGTCGCCGCGGCACCACGAGGTCCGGCACGTGCTCGACGCGTCCGCCGCGTGCCAGCACCGTGCGCTCGAGCTCGAGGTTCTCGAAGAGCACCCCGGCGTCGTAGGCGTCGTCGCCGAGCGCGGTACGCCGGAACGCGACCGTGCCGGCGTAGTCGTGGCAGAACGCGCGGTTGACCAGCGTCCGCGCCGTGTCCCAGCGTGCGTGCCACGGGGCCGGCGCGAACGCGTTCTGCGGCTCCACCAGGTCGGCGTGGTCCAGCACCGCGACCACCCGCCGCAGTGTGCCGACGGGGTAGCGCACGTCGTCGTCGGCCACCACGACGCGCGGCTCCGTCGTGGCCGCGAGCGCCGTGCGGACCCCGATGACCTTGCCGTTGGTACCCGCAGGTACGTCCGGGACGGCGATGCTGCGGACCCGCGCGCCCCACGCCGCGGCGTGCCACTGCCGCACCTCGGGCGGCGAGGCGTCCGCGACGACGACAGGCAGGTGCCGGGCGAGGCGGCGCAGGTAGGACGCCAGTTCCGCGAGCTCCGCAGGGTCGACGGCGGCGCGGCGCAGCGGGAGCAGGTACACGGTGTCGGGCACGGGGGTCACGGCGGTGGGCAGCGGACCACCGGTGCCCGCGGGCACCACGTCGGCGGCGGGCGGCGTGCGCGGGTCGTCAGGCACGGTCCGCCGCCGCGTCGAGCGGCTCGACCAGGGCGGACCCGCCCCGGGCCCAGCACTCAAGGGCGTGCGCGCCGACGTCGCCCTCGATCGCGAGGCAGGCGGCGGCGCCGAACAGGACGTCGTCGCGCAGCGCGGGCTCCTGCTCGACGAGGCGGCCTGCGAGGTCGCGGCCCGCGATCTGCTCGTGCACGGCGTCCGCCTCGACGTGCTCGTCGAAGTACTCCGTCGTGTCCGCGTCGTACCCCAGGCGCCGGAAGCCGTCGCCGTACAGGCGGCTCGGGATGGACGACGTCATCTCGAACGCGGCCAGGTGGCCCACGATCGCGCCACGAAGGCGACGGTGCAGCCCGAACAGCGACATCGTGTTGAGCGCCGTGAGCACCGGGACGGGGACGACGTCGACGTACCGCCCGTAGGTGTCGTCCAGCCCGACGCCGCGCATCGTGCGCGCGAAGAGCTGGGCGTGCATGCGCCCGTCCTGGCCGCCGCCGTACTCGTCGGCCTGGATCTCGACGAGCGCCGCCTTGGGCGCCCCGCCGAGCCGCGGCACGGCCCACGTGTGGGCGTCCGCCTCCTTGAGCTGGTAGAGCGACTTGAGCACGAGCAGCTCGCGGACCTGCGTCGCGTCCGCACGCTTGGCGACGTGGCGCGCGAGGCGGGGCGGGCCGTCGGCGGCCGCGAGCGCGAAGAGCTCCTCGGCGACGCCCGCGGCGTCCGTTGCGGTGCTCGCGGGCTGCCCGGCCCGGGCGCGGACCGCCGACTCGAACGGGCCCTCGAGGGTCCGGCGCACCGCAAGGAGGTCGGGCTCCCACTCCCAGTCGTCGTCGACGCCGTCGATGCCGCGGTGGTGCAGCTCGTACAGGACCGTGAGCGCGAGCTGGAGGTCGGCGTCGCGCCGTCGGGCGGGCCTGCGGTGACGGCGGCGAGCAGCGCGGTGCTCACCGGGCCGCGCGGCCTCGGCACCGGCAGGCGCGGGGCGCGCGGCCCCGGCTGCTCGGCCGGCGGGCCCGCCGTCCCGCGCAGACCGCTCGTGGAGTCGTTGTCCCGTACGGCTGTGGAAGTCATGTGCCGGCTCCTCGACGTGCCCATGGGGGTGCGCGCCCCTGCTTGACGCCGCACCCATCGTGCGCAGGATCTGCGCAGGTCGCAACGCGTGCCGGGGCGACCGTCCGCTTGCGAGCGGCCGTCGGGTGCCTACCGTCGAGGATGGTTGTCCGTCCCCCGACAGGAGTCCCCATGAGCGAGACCGCCCGGCGTCCGACGTCGCCACGACCGGCCGACGTCACGGTGACGGCGTGCCCCGACGGGCCGCTCCTGGTGCGCGGCCCCGCCCGGATCCTCGGGCCCGACGGCGAGCCGGTACCGCGCCGCCGGCCGACCGTCGCGCTGTGCCGGTGCGGCGGGACGGCGATCGCGCCGTGGTGCGACGGGACGCACAAGGTGAACGGGTACCGATCGCCCGAGACGCTCGCGGCGGACGACGGCTGACCTCACCGCCGGGCAGCGTCGCGGCCGACCAGCCCGCGCTCGTAGGCCGCGATGACGAGCTGGGCGCGGTCCCTGGCCTGCAGCTTGGCCAGCAGGCTGCCGACGTGGGACTTCACGGTGCCCATCGAGATGGTGAGGGTCCGCGCGATCTCCGTGTTCGAGAGTCCCCTGCCCACCTGCACCAGCACCTCGGTCTCGCGGACGGTGAGGCCCGGCGGTGCCTCGGGCGTGCCCCCGCGTGCCGGTTCCCGGTCCAGGTAGTGCTCGACCAGGCGGGTGAGGATGCTCGGCGCGAACAGGGACTCCCCCGCATGCGTGCGGCGGACCGCGTCGACGAGCCGGTCCGGCTCGGCGTCCTTGAGCAGGAACCCGCTCGCACCGGCGCGCAGCGCGGCGTGGACGTACTCGTCCAGCTCGAACATGCTGAGCACCAGCACCCGGGTGCCGCTCAGCTCGGGCCGTCCGGCGATCTGCCGGGTCGCCTCGATGCCGTCGCCGTCGGCCATGCGGATGTCCATGAGCACCACGTCCGGCCGGAGATCCAGAGCCCGCTCGACCGCCTCCCGGCCGCCGGCGGCCTCACCGACGACGGCGAGGTCCGCGGCACCGCCGACGACGAGGCGCAGGCTGTGCCGGATGAGCGGCTGGTCGTCGACGACCAGCACGCGGACGGGACTCGGGCGGCCGGTCATGCCCGGTCCTCCGGTACGCCGTCCGGCAGCCGGGCCAGCAGCCGGGAGCCTTCCTGGCCGATCCGCACGTCCAGCGCGCCTCCGACCGCCGCCACCCGGTCGCGCAGGCCCTGCAGGCCCTGCCCGGCACCGGCGTGCGGCCGCCACCCGGGCACGGGCCCGTCGTCCGTCACGGTCACGACCAGGCCGCCTGCCTCCCGCCGCAGGGTCACGCGGGCGTGCGTGGGCCCGGCGTGGCGGGCAGCGTTAGCGAGCCCTTCCCGGACGACGGCGCACGCGGTGAGCTGCACACCGGCGGAGAGGTGGGCGCCCTCGGTCGCCCCCTCGGCGTCGAGCTCGACGGTGAGGCCGCCGGCGCGCGCGGACTCCACGAGGCGCGGCAGGTCCGCGAGGGTGTCCGCCGGCCGGAGCGGCGCGGCCCCGCCCGGTGCGCGGAGCACGGAGAGCATCCGGCGCAGCTCGGTCGTGGCGGCCCGGCCCGCCTGCTCGATGTCCGCGAGCGCCCGCGCGTGCTCCTGCGCACTGCCCGGTCCGGTCGCGGTGCGGGCAGCGGCAGCCCGCACGGTGATGGTGCCAAGGCCGTGGGAGGCGAGGTCGTGCAGGTCGCGGGCGATGCGGAGGCGTTCCCCGTGCGCGGCGCGCTCCGCGGCCCAGGCGGTGAGCGCCGCCTCGTGCGCGCGGCGCTGGCGCCCGGTGCGGACGACGGCCCAGGCGACGGCGCCGAGCGCCGTGGCCGTCGCGGCCACGACGGCGGCCGACGCCGCGACGGGCTGCCTGCCGCCTGCACCGGCGAGCGTCAGCACGACCAGCGTGAGCACGACGGCGGCGACCACCCACGCGCGCGAGCGCAGCACGGGCCGGGCTGTCGGGTCCACGCCGCCGAGTCTAGGGCGGCGGGCCCGCGAGCACATCGGACCTGGGTCCGACAGACCCTGGTCGCAGAGGGCGCCGCCAGGCCCGGTCCGCGGTCCGATGACGCGGCCGGAACCCGGCGCTGGGATGGGTGCCATGATCCAGATCGACGACCTCACCAAGCGCCGAGGCCCCCGGACCGTGCTCGACCGGGTGTCGTTCACCGCCGGTCCGGGGCGGGTGACCGCCTTCCTCGGGCCGAACGGCGCGGGCAAGTCCTCCACCCTGCGCATCCTGCTCGGACTCGACCGCGCGGACGGCGGCACCGCCCGCGTGACCGGGGTGCCCTACCGTCGGCTGCGGTACCCGCTGCGCACGGTGGGGTCGATGCTCGACGGGCCCGGGGCGCACCGCTCCCGGACCGCGCGCGACCACCTGAGGTGGGTCGCGCGCACGCACGGCATCCCCTCCCGGCGGGTCGACGAGGTACTCGGCCAGGTCGGCCTCGCCGGGGCGGCCCGGGTCCGGGTCGGCCGCCTGTCGCTCGGGACGGGCCAGCGCCTCGGGCTGGCCGCGGCCCTGCTGGGCGAGCCCGAGGTGCTGGTGCTCGACGAGCCGGTCAACGGGCTGGACCCGGACGGTATCCGCTGGATCCGCGGCCTGCTGCGGGCGCACGCGGACGCCGGCGGCACGGTGCTGCTGTCCAGCCACCTCATGGGTGAGGTGGCGGACGTGGCCGACGACCTCGTCGTCGTCGCGGGCGGGAGGATCGTGGCGGCGGGGCCGCTGGACCGGGTCACGGCGGGGTACCCCTCCCTGGAGGACGCGTTCTTCGCGCTCACCGCCGCGCGCGAGGCGGCGCGATGAGCCGGCGCGCCGGGGTGCGGTTCCGGGACCTGGCCGCAGCGGAGCTCGGGAAGGCGGTGACGCTGCCCGTCGTGCGCGCGGCGGTGGCGGGCACGGTGGGCGGTTCGGCAGGTCTCGCGGCGCTCAACGCGGTCGGCGCCCGGAACGCGCTCGTCGGCGGGGCCGCGGGAGCGGGCCTCGCCCCGCCGGCGTTCGACGTCGCGTACGCCGCCGCGCCGCTCGGGGCCGCGGGGGCCGTCGTGCTCGGTGTGGTGGCGATGAGCAGCGAGTACGCCGCGAGCAGCGCCGACGCGGGCGGGGGCCGTCAGGTGACGACGACGCTGACGGCGGCGCCCGGCAGGCTCCGGGTGCTGGGCGCCAAGGCGCTCGTCGTCGCGCTGCTGGTCGCCATGACGGCCGTGCTGGCGATCGGGGCGTGCCTTGCGGTCGCGACGCTCGTCCTCGGCGACGCGGCCGCCGAGGCGGTGGGCCTGCGGGAGGCCGTGCTCCGGACGGCCGGCGCGGCCCTCTACTGGACGCTGACAGCGCTCATCGCCCTCGCGGTCACGGTGCTGACCCGGGGCGCGACCCTCCCGCTCGTCGTCCTCGTCGCGAACGGCTCGCTCGTGTCCTTCTCCCTGCTGCTGAGCCGCGTGACGCCGTGGGCGCACTGGCTGCCCGACCTCGCCGGCCGACGGCTGTACGGCGGGCTCGCCACGGTGCCCGGCGGCCCGGACGCGGTCACGGGCGCCTGGGTGATGGCGGCCTGGACCGCCGCGCTGCTCGCTGTCGCCGGGGTCGTGCTCGCGCGGAGGGACGCATGAGGCCGGGGCTGGTGCACCTCGCACGGGTCACCGCAGCCGAGCTGAGCAAGCTGCGCACCCTGCCCGCCGTCGGCCTGACGGTCGCGGCCACGGTGGTGGCCGGCGGCAGCGTCGCCGCCCTCGCGGCGTCGTCCGCCGTCACGGGTGGCGCGCCGCGCGACCCTGTCGGCGCCGTCACGGAGGTGGTCCGGTTCGTCCAGGCGGGCGTGGTGCTGCTGGGCGTGCTCCCGGTCGCGCACGAGTCGGCGGGCACCCAGCTGCGGACCACGCTCGCCGCCGTCCCCCGGCGCGCGGTGCTGGTAGCGGCCAAGACGCTTGCCGCCCTGGTCGCGCTGGCGGTCACGGCGGCGGGCACGGTGTGCGCGATGGTGGGCGGCGCAGTGGTGGCGACCGCCCCCGCGCGGGGCGTGGCGGGTGAGGCCGCACCGAGGTGGGCGGGGCCGGGCGCAGCGGTGGTGGCCGGGGACGACCTGACGCGCCTCGCGGGTGCCGCGGTGTTCCTCGTGCTCGTGGGCGTGCTCGCCCAGGCGGTCGCTCTGCTGCTCCGGGAGCTCGTCCCCGCCCTCGTCGCCACGCTCGGCCTCGTCCTGATCGTCTCGCCCCTGCTCGGCTCGCTCACCGAGCACGCCCGCTGGCTGCCCGACCAGGCCGCCGCGCTGCTCTGGGCACCGGCCGACCCCGTGCTCACCCCCGCGGCCGGGGCGCTGGTCGCGACCGCGTGGGTCGTGGTCGTGGGTGCGTGCGGCGGGGCACGCCTGGTGCTGGTCGACGCCTCGGGGTGACGTGGCGCGCGCGGGCGGTCGGCGTATCCAGGGACGACAAAGGCCGCCGACCTGGTCTTTCACCAGGTCAGCGGCCTCAGCCATCAGGTCTCAGCCGCTCTTGCGGCGGAACATCTTCTGCACCGGCCCGGTCGTCTCCGACCCGTGCACGGCGCCCGTGTTCACGTCGCTCGCCGACGTGCGCTTCCGGGCCGCGTTCTTGCGGTCCAGCGCCTCGCGGAACCGGGCCTTCGCGTCCGCTGTCGGCGCGGTGGCCTTCTCCTCGGCACGATCCTCGTCGGTCGATGCCGCCTCGGGCTGCTTGTCGTCCGGCACACCGATCACCTCCTCCTGTTTCGGGGGTCCCTCGATCGGGTCCGTCGTCCGACCCCAGCCTGCACCACCGACCGCGCGGGTGCCAACGCATTTCGCGCGCCGGGCGCGACGTCGTCGCAGGCAGGGGCGCACTGCCGCCCCTGCGGCCGATGTCGCGGTGCGGCTCAGGCCTGGGCCGCGGTGCGCTCCGCGCGCTCGGCGCGCAGCGAGGTGATGGCGCTCTCAAAGTCCTCGAGCGAGTCGAACGACTGGTAGACGCTCGCGAACCGCAGGTAGGCGACCTCGTCGAGCTCGCGCAGGGGGCCGAGGATGGCCAGCCCCACCTCGTAGGCGTCGATCTCGGCGCTGCCCGTGCTGCGCAGCGTCTCCTCGACGCGCTGGGCCAGGATCGCGAGGTCGTCGTCGCTCACGGGGCGGCCCTGGCAGGCCTTGCGCACGCCGGCGACCACCTTGTCGCGGCTGAAGGGTTCGGTCGCCCCGGAGCGCTTCACCACGGACAGGCTCGCCGTCTCGACGGTCGTGAACCGCCGGTTGCAGTTCGGGCACTGCCGCCGACGCCTTATCGACAGGCCGTCGTCGGCCGTCCGTGAGTCCACCACGCGCGAGTCGGGGTGGCGACAGAACGGGCAGTGCATGCTCACTCCTGCGTGGTCGTCCACGGACCGGAGGCCTCCGGTCGCGTCATGACCGTAAGCGGGCAAACCACCGCCATGCAACATCGCCGTAGCATTTGACGGCGA
>Ga0079224_100007664_pt1 | contig 14521 bp, 12 predicted proteins | sample Stecom2015_FD_80414 | JGI IMG/M metagenome (GOLD analysis project Ga0079224, IMG submission 80414) | Agricultural soil microbial communities from Utah to study Nitrogen management - Steer compost 2015 | ecosystem: Environmental > Terrestrial > Soil > Agricultural land | place: USA: Utah...
GAACACGCCGGAGTCCACGCCGGAATTGGCCCGGTTCCAGGAGGACACGCGCGAAGTTGTCGACTGGCTTCTTACCGAATACAAACGCGAGAAACTGTATCTGGTAGCCCACTCCTGGGGAACAGCGCTGGGATTTCACATCGCTGCAACGTACCCGGAGCGTATCTATGCCTACGTGGCCATTGGGGCAATGATTCACCAACACGAAAGCGAGCGACTTGCTTTGACTGCTATGCTGAATCGCGCTCATTACACAGGCGATGAGAAGGCAGCCAGCACGCTTGCTTCCGTCCGGATTCCCTTTGAAAACGGGCAGGACCTCTACAAACACCGGAAATATCTGGCCGAATACAGCGGGCGCTCACGAGCGCGATCCCCGGAATACGTCGAGCAATGGGCCGACCAGTGGCTCGCGGTATTTAATGAGGCCTCCGCTACCAACCTGTTTGAGACACTGCCGCGACTGCAATGTCCGGTCTATTTTATGGCGGGCCGCAACGATTTGCAGACGAATGCTTCGTTGATGGAAGCCTATTTCAATTTCGTCGAGGCTCCCAGGAAGAAGTTCTATTGGTTCGAAGGTGTCGGCCACAGCCTGCCCACGTCAGCACCCGCGAGGATGCAGTCCATCATTATTCGAGAGATCTTGCCCGAAACGGCTGGGGAAGGTTTCTCCGTCACCCGCAATTGATGATCGATGAATCCGTTATCAGGACGATTCGTGGCAGCCGCTCAAAAAATTTTACCGGAGCCTGTCAGACAAGTGCTGAAATTCCAATACGTTTGCGAAGTTTAGCGAAAAAAGGCTGCTGACGGCTGTTTCGTCGAACAGGCAGCCCTCTCGTTGAAAATTGGCATAGTAATCACTGTTAATCCGATAATATTACGAAAACTGTTTAAAGATGAATGTAATTCGAAAAACTCCGCGAGTGATCATGTGGCTGTTCGTACTCATGATCTGCTTCACCGGTTGTAAGAGTAAGAAGAAGGCTGCTGAGGCAGCGCGGGCAGCCGAGGAACGCGCCCGTATGGAACAAGAGGCCGCAAACGCCCGGGCGGAAGAAGAAAGGCAACGCAAGGAAGCCGAAGAAGCCGCGCGACGCGAGGCCGAAGCCCGTCAGCGTGAAGCGCTGGCCAACGCTCCCAAGGCACGCCTCAACCAGTACTTCGAGTCTATTGCCCGGTCTGGCAATGCTGCAGCCGCCAACGCCAGCATCAATGAGGCACTCACACTTTTCGCCTCCCCCGACACGCCGGTGCTTATCGTGATCAGTGAAGAAAATGGACAAAAGGACTATGACCGGCCAACAACCATCAGACAATACCTGAATTATCTGAAAGACACGCGGAACAATGCGAATAATATATCCGACGTGCAATTGGATGCTTCAGGAAAAATCACCGAAGTCGAACTCAGAAAAAAATATTGACGCATTGAAAACTTCAAAAACAATTTTTATGGTTAAAGCCAGTTATATCATAACGCTGCTCGTAACACTAGGCCTGGCGGGCACAGTCTCGGCACAAACTGCTGAGATCAGTGCGGAAAGAAAAAGAGCGATTGACTCGCTGGCTCTTGAGAAAGTCCGTGACCTGAGCAAATACATAAGCATTATCGGAAGCAAGAATACAGCGTTCTCCGAAGCAACACGGGTCATGGACCGCGCTGAAGAACTTTTCGCACCCGACAGTGAGATGGGCGTATCGTCGCTGAACCGCAAAGAGATTCAGTACTACAAGGTCCGCAAGTATTTCGAACGCCTCATGGCACTGAACTACGACCAGGTAACCATCTCGTGGTACAATATCCATTACATCAGCGACCTGGAAAGGCAACCCGACGGACGTTATGTGGGGGTTGTAACCATCTATCAACGCTTCGAAGGAACCACCAACGACGGACGGATGGAATACAAAGACACAACCAAGAAAGACATTACGATCTACGTTGAAAGAAAACGCACGCAGATCGCCGGCAGAACTGTCGAGTTCTGGGATGTGTTGTTAGGTGATATTCGTGTTACCGAAACCAGTTCATGATTGTAAAAACCAACGCGCACCGCTTCTTCCGTAAGATCAACTTCGAAGATCAGGAAGTGCGAAGCATTTCAAAGCAAAAAGCCGGTCTTTCGAGGTCGTTCCCGTTTGTGATCGGCTTTTTGCTTTTCCTATTATTTGGTGTTCCCTCAGCCGAGGGTCAGTTGGTCAACAACAGCCATCTCGATGAAAGTCGCCTGTATGCTGAATCAAAGCAGGTGAATCAGTTCTTCAGACGTTTTAACGGCGAGGAAGACGAAAAAGGAAATCGTTTTTATCCGGGCGACAAACAGTATCGCAGTGAAAAGCTTCGTCGCCAATATTTGAGGGTGTTATTCGACGAAAGCAACACCTCGATCGATGCTGCCCTCAAAGCCGACTTTATCCGGGATGTTCTCGACCGCTCCGAAAAATCTATACTGAATCTGCACGGTGGCAAGTGGTTTGCCGAAGTGAAGACGTCATTCACGTTCAACGGTAAACCCGAGTCGGTAGTCCTCTTTATGGAGCTCGAAAAACACAAGCTCGGCACCCGCTGGGTTATTCAACGCGTCTACGCCGACGCCTTCGCCCCGTATTTCCGTACGGATACGACCCGGACGGGACAGTTCCTTCATCCGATGAGTCATGAACTCGATTTCATGAACTTGCGAAAGGCCTTCGAAAACAAAGACAGTGTCGGTCAGTACATTGTCAAACGCTTCGTTCCCGACCACCTAAGCCTCTTTCTCTACGAAGTTAAGCGGGGTGCGATGAAGTTCCGCACCGTAGAAGAGGTCAAATTTCATTTCTTTCAAATCGATGGCTGGTATTTCGGGCTTTCGGATTTCAACCGACCGGGCTATAACACCGGATGGCTGATATCAAACCTGATGAAGTTGAACAGTCCCGCTGATGAGAACCTGCTGCGAAAGTACCTCTACTATGAAACACAATAGGCGATGGATACTCACTCTTGCTTTCATTTTTGCGCTGGCTTCCGGTCTCAGTACTGCGAAACCAACGGAACGCATGCTGTATGCTACACCGGAGGTAAACAACGAGGACAAAGTGCGGGATCTCGTCGCCTTCCTCGAACTGCTCCTTAACACGCTTGGAAGCAGTACAAGTACTCCGCGCGACAAGGATGTAATTATCACGGAAAGCTACAAGAAGGTTTTCCGCGATAGCAAAGTACAGGTCGAAGACGACCTTGCGCCCGGACGCTCAACTATCACCAACAAGGATGTCGTTGCCTATCTGAAGGATGTTGACTTCTTCTTTGAACATGTCTCGTTTAAGTTCGACATCGAAAAAATTGAAAAAGGGACCAACGCAAACGGACAAACCTTCTTCAAAGTATCAGCGCGTCGCACGCTCGAAGGAACCACAATCTCAGGCACCAAGATTCAAAACACCATTCCGCGCTTTATCGAACTGAACTACGATCCGGTCCAGGACGATCTCAAGGTGGTCAGCGTGTATACCAATGAGTTTGATGAAAGAGAAGCGCTGACGCAGTGGTGGGCTACGTTGTCACTGGAATGGAAAAAGATCTTTCGCGAGCGACTGAATCTGCCCGACAGCGCCAGCCTCGGTGACATCCGCGATATCTGGTCTCTTCACGAACTCGACCTGAGTGGAAATCCCCTTATCGTATCCCTTGAGCCTCTCGGACAACTAACAAGTCTGCGCCGACTGAATCTCTCCCATACAGCTATCGGTGACCTTACGCCGATACGGAACCTTACCGACCTTGTCGAGTTGGACCTCTCCTACTCCCCCGTATTCGACCTGTCACCGCTGCGCTATGCGCGGAAACTCCGGCAGCTGAACATAAGCCACACCGATGTGCGGTCGATCGCCGTCCTGGAGAATATGGACTCCTTAAAAAGCCTCCAGATGCAGGGACTTCAAGTACTCGACTTCAGCCCGCTGGCACAACTGGATTCTGCGGTTTCCTTAAACCTGAAACAGACATTCGTTCACGATCTTTCGGTAATTGCCTCACTCCCGCGTCTGGCCGAACTGGATGTATCGCGAACAACTGTTCAGGATCTGACGCCATTGCAAAACCTTACGTCACTCAAGCACCTGAACATCGACTCCACAGGAGTGCGAAGCATAGCCCCGCTGAAAACATCCCGGTCGCTGGAAGTGCTGTCGGCCAACTATTCCTTTATCAGCGATCTCACGCCACTCCTGAGCCTCACGCGTCTTCGCCGTATTTACTGCGACCAGACGCCTATCGGGAAAGCGGCGGCCGATGCCTTTATGTCCCAGCGTCGCGATGTCCTGGTAATTTATGACTCACGCGACTTGCAGGCCTGGTGGCAAACGCTACCCGACGAATGGCAAACGGTTCTCAGCCAGGCGGCCAGTATTCCGATGACACCTGGCAAGGAAGACCTGGCAAGAACGACTAATCTTGACTCAATCAACATCGGGAATAACCGCGCTATAACGACCCTGGAGCCACTTGCACGACTCGAAAAGCTTCGGATTGTGGTCGCACATAACACCGGGATCAACGACCTGTCTCCGCTGAATAACCATCGGGCTATCCGCTTTCTTGACATCAGCGATACGGAGGTTACCGATCTGAGTCCCCTCTCAAAGTTCCCGGCACTCGAAGTGCTGCGGGCCGACCGCTCAGCCATCGCCTCAATCGAGCCTCTCCACGGATTGAAGAATCTCCGGGAGCTGTACGTCGACCGCACAAGTATTCATGACGTCACGGCAAAAGAGTTCCTCGACCGCAACCCGCAGAGCCTCATCGTATACAAGACCATGCATCTCGATCGATGGTGGCAACGCCTGTCCCCGGAATGGAAAAACGCCTTCCTGACCCTACTCAATGGAGACACGACGCGCGAACAAATGCACCGTATGGTCGAACAACCCGTCCTCCGTATCGAAGATATCCCGGTCAGAGACCTCGAGCCTCTCGGAGAGTTCGTCCGGCTGAGGGAATTACACCTGACCGGTACACGCATAAGCGAGATTCCCGACCTTCCCGCCCTGCATTCGCTACGTGTCCTTCGCGTTGCCAACAGCCCCCTTCGGCAAATCGGCGCCATAGCCGGATTTCGATCGCTGGAGGCTCTGGATATTTCAAACACGCCCGTCAGTGACCTGCGCGGTGTGGAAAACCTGCAAGAGCTTCGCTCACTTAACTGCGCAGGGACGCAAGTCCGAAAGCTCGATCCCCTGAAAAGCGTATATCCCCTGGAAGTCCTCGACTGCTCAAACACGGTGGTTCGCCAGCTTGACCCGGTGATGTACCTTTCTCTTCGCGACCTGAAGGCCTACAACACCAAGGTGTCGTCACGCGAAATCGATCAATTCCGGGAACAGAATCCCGACTGCGAGATTGTGTATTATCGCTGATCTCCTTCTGCGTCCGTCGATCGCAAGACCCGGCCGCCACCGGTGTGGCTTTCGTCTTTTTTTTCGACCTTGCAGTCTGTGGTAACGCTTATACGCTCCCGGATTCTTACCCTCGCGCTGTTTGTCGCATCAGCGTACCTGATCATTTCCTGCGAGAAACAACCCATTGGCGATGGTTGTTGCGATCTTCTCCCTCTGTCAGCGGATGCCGATAGCCATGGTGTCCTACATGTGGCAGGTAGCACTTCGGCGACGTATACGGCTATCAGCGCAGAAGGTGTCGAATATGGCCCGACCTTCCTGAACGAACCTTTGATCCTCCCAGAAGGACACTACACCGTACACACCGGTGCCTCCAGTCATAGCGTTAACATTGTAGCCGGAATGGAAACACGTTGCGCCACCGGTACGCTGGTGATCTCGGGCAACGCGCCTGACACCTACTCCGTGGCCGACACGGTCGGAAGAACGGTATCACAGCGTATAAACAGGGCGTTATCTCTGTTTCCCGGAACCTATCGCGTCGTAGTCAACCGCACGACAACCTGGGCAAACGTAAGTCCCGGCCAATGGACGAAAGTCCGCACAGGAACCCTGCTCGTCAAAGGGGGCACCCGGGAAAACTACTATGTTCTTGACAATGACAACCACCAACTAGTCGACAACACCCTCGGTCGCCCCGCCGCGCTGATGCCTGGGAAGTATACAGTGAAGGTCAACAACACCTCTCTCGGAGTGGAAGTCGTTGCCGGTCAGATCCATGAATACGCAACAGGAAGCGTCCTCGTTCGTGGACTCACCGATGAGTTTTACTACGTCACCGACACCCTAAGCCGGAAACTCAATTATCGCCCCCTTAACCAGCCCCTGGCCCTCTTCCCGGGAAGTTACGTTGCGACGATCAACAACAGCGCGCAACGTATCGAAGTGGTCCCCGACAGCACACTGACGTTTGAAACCGGTACACTGGTACTTACAGGAGCCGGGCAGGAGTATTTTTCTGTCATCGACCCCGCGGGACGGGAACTTCACTCGAGTACATTTAATCGACCGGTGTCGCTTTTTCCGGCCGACTATACGGTAAAACTGGGAAATACCCTGCGCAATACCACCGTCAATCCGCGTACAAACACTTCACTGGAAGCCTTTCACTAGCAGGCATGGTTCTTTCCAGCCGATAGCGTATGAAATACACGCTCAACAGCGATAGCATCCTTTTTGCCATCAATCGGGCCGAAATTGTCGACATCCATGCACGGGACGTTATTTCTGTCGATGGATTCCCCGGGGCCGACTACATCTGGACCGAACACGATGGTGAGTTCTTCGAAAACAACCCTGACGATGACGTCTTTCTTGAAATTCGTCGCAAAGGTGAAAACCAGTTTGAGGCGGTGCGCATCATTCTCCGGGAACCTCATCCGCAATCGCGTTGACCTTGGCTGACCTTCTGATCGGAAAAAGGCCGTTCGGTTTTTTGCTATCTTGCACAAAACCAACTGAATGCCATGAAGTTACTTTTCCCCATCCTTCTCCTCTCTCTCGCCCTGGCTTGTCAGCAACCTGCGGGGGAGTCTAATCCGTCGCCGTTTTCTGCCGACGTCATTGTCTACGGGGGAACCTCCGCCGCAGTAACCGCAGCGGTGCAAGTGAAACGGATGGGAAAATCCGTGATCATTGTCTCTCCGGATGTCCACCTCGGAGGTCTGTCTTCCGGGGGGCTAGGATTCACCGACACCGGAAACAAGACGGTTATCGGGGGCATTTCCAAAGAGTTTTACCAGCGTCTCTATGACCATTACCAGCAAGACTCCGCGTGGAAATGGCAGCTGCGGTCAGAGTACGGAAACCGCGGACAGGCGACCGTCGCCCTTGACGGGGAGACCAACAGCATGTGGATATTCGAACCACACGTTGCGGAGCGGATCTTTGAAGACTTCATTCGGGAAAACGAAATACCGGTTCATCGTGATGTTTGGCTCGACCGATCTTCCTCCGGCGTCGTTCGGGAAAATGGCAAGATTGCGGCATTTCGCACGCTCGACAGCAAACTCTATCGGGGGGCGATGTTCATCGATGCGACTTACGAAGGCGACCTCATGGCCGCCGCCGGCATCAGCTACCATATAGGACGAGAACCCAACAGTCAGTACGGAGAGCAGTGGAATGGCGTTCAAAAAGGAGTATTTCATCACCAACACCACTTCACTCACAAGATCGATCCGTATGTCGTTCCCGGTGATCCTTCGAGCGGTTTACTGCCCGAAGTCTCGGCCGACTTCCCGGGGCAAAACGGAGAAGGCGATCATCGTGTGCAGGCGTACTGTTTTCGCGTCTGCATGAGCAATCACCCCGAGAACCGGGTCCCGTTTCCCAAACCCGAGGGATACAACCCTGAACGCTATGCGCTCCTTCAACGCCTGTTCGACGCCGGTTGGCGCGATGTTTTCTCGAAGTATGACCCGATTCCCAACCGCAAGACAGACACGAACAATCACGGTCCTTTTAGTTCGGACTACATTGGAAAAAATTACGACTACCCGGAAGCGTCTTACGAACGACGTCGCGAAATCATCGAGGATCACAAACAGTATCAGCAGGGTTTGCTTTACTACTTGCAAAACGATCCAAGAGTTCCGGCCGAGATTCAAAACAAAATGAAGGAATGGGGGCTGGCCAAAGATGAGTTTCAGGACAATGGGAACTGGCCTCACCAACTCTATATACGGGAGGCCCGTCGGATGATCGGTGACTTTGTCATGACCGAGAAAGACGCATTAGGCAAGACCGAAATTGCGCGCCCCATTGGAATGGGCTCCTACACGCTCGATTCCCACAACGTGCAACGCTACGTCACAGAGGAAGGATATGTTCAGAACGAAGGCGACATAGGCGTGAGACCCGACCGTCCCTACTCCATTGACTACGGCGCAATGCTACCCAGGGAATCGGAATGCAGCAATCTGCTTGTGCCTGTCTGCATTTCAAGTTCACACATCGCCTTCGGTTCCATCCGGATGGAACCGGTATTCATGATTCTTGGACAGTCGGCTGCAACGGCCGCGGTCCTGGCAATGGACAAGGGTATATCACCGCAACAGCTACCTTACGAAGAACTTCGCCGGCAACTCCTTAAAGACCGACAGATTCTCGAGGGCCCTGCGTCAACGCTGTAAAAGCTATGGGTTATCCGCGGAAGCAAGCAAAACCTTCGTTGTCACGAGAAGCTGCCCTATATGACGCTGAACATGTTCAGCTGCATGGAAGAGCAACCCGATAACGGTTGTAGGAATCTGTTTTCGTCCAAGAGCGCGCGGCTCAGGTAACGATGACTCTGGCGTGTGACGCAACTGTTCTAACGCAGTGGCTACTTGTTCCCGAAGTCTTTCAACCAATGCCTGCGGCGTTGTCGGCTCGATCGGCACCGTAGTCTCGGCGGTAAGCGCCACGCGTTGCGCGTTGGTCAGGGCTTCGCCACGGGCGTAGGTGAAGAGTCGATCTACCACGCCTGCGGCATGCAAGAGATGAAATCCGGGCGATGCCAAACCTGCCGGACGTTCCCACAACAATGCTGAAGGGAAACACAGAGTCAACCGCTCCGCGTCTTCGACGGCCTGTAACAAAGCGTGGGCTATCGGTTGGAGTAAGGGAGGAATGCCTTCTATAGGGCCCCGCTGCCATACCTCTCTTGTTTCGTCAGTACTCATACCACTACATTTATGGGTTCACCGTCCAATTTTTCTACCTGAATATCAACATACGAAATTGGCGAAAGTTCTTAACTTTAGGCGCCCCAAAAACCGGGCATAAACCCATCCTGTCATGACCGAAAAGAAAAGGTTTGTGCGCCTTGATTCCCTCGTCGCTTACATGCAAACGGAAAGCGATGGTGATGAGATCTTCATCCGCTACCAGGGTAAGAAGGTCGCTCCCAAGAAGTCACGCTTTTTCAAGATCGACCGAGACCCTGTACCCCTTGACGTGGAAATCCCTATCGATGCCCGGGGTCAATGGGTGGAAATCGAACTCTGGGATTACGATCACTTTAGTCCCAATGACCTACTGGGCACGTTTCGCTTTCTCGCTGATGAGGTTGCCGAAAACTTCACAGCCGAACTTCTTCCGGATAAAGACTCTGCCATGGCGAGATACGTCCTGGGCTGGTCCGTCGTTGAACGGTAAAACGTTTTTCACACGAACCAAAGCTTTTTCTTCTCCAGCGTGAGATAGCACACCTGCCCTTCACGAAGTCGCTGGCTACTCCGAAGAGCAAATGGCTTGTCGCCCACTCGCACCACAGCATCCCAATGACTTCCGTGAAACGCTGCTTTCTCGATTCGACCGCGCAGAGAACGCTCATCACGGGGGGTGATACGCCAATGTTCGGGGCGAAAGAACAATTGCTTGTTTCCAGCCTTTGCGCGTAAGGTCCGTTCTGACATTGCAGGCGCCAATATTCCGAAATCTTCGGGGTGAATCAGATTGTAGCGTCCGAACAATCCTGCAGTATACTCGTCGACGGGATTGAAATAAATCTCCTCGGGAGGAGCTTGCTGCACGATTTTTCCTGCACGCATGACAAGAATCCGATCGGCCCACGGCAGCAAGTCGCCGGCATCATGGGATACCATAATCAACGTTATACCCAAACGCCGACCGATATCGTCGACCACAGCTTTCAACGTTTCTTTGTGCTCGCGATCAAGGTGGGAAAACGGTTCGTCAAGCAGGAGGAGACGAGGCGCAGAGATCAATAGCCTCGCGATCGCTACACGCTGTCTTTCTCCCCCCGACAATTGATCGGTACCCCGGTCAAGGAGGTGATCGATCTGGCAAATCTCGAACAGGGTGTCGGCCTGGCCCTGATCAAACGTATTGGCGTAGTCGAGCACCTGACCTACGCGGAGAAATTTCTGGAGTTCGAACTGTTGCGACAGATACGCGATGCCCGGATGACCGGGGACCAGTTTTTCGGCAGGACCAGCAACCGGTTTCCTTTCAAATACAAGTTCTCCCTCTTCGGGTTGGACAAGTCCGGCGATAGCCTTCAGCAAAGTGCTCTTCCCTGCCCCGGTTTCCCCTGCAATCGCAAGCTTTTCCTGCTTGCGCTGAGAAAATGTCACGGACTTCAACGCCAGATCGACTGTACCTCTTACCGTGAGCTTCTTGACGCGCAATAATGTCATGCCGTCAAATAACGCGCTTAAGCCCACTTAAGTCAAATCGATTTTAGACCGGCCCCGAAGTTGTGCGGAGATGTCCTTCGGTAACCACACGCTTTAACCGATAAACTTTTCCATCCTGCTTGCTAAAGAGATAAAACTCGCCTTTGTTGTCGACCCCGACACGGAGATCCACGCGGCTGTGCCCGCATAGCTCCTGCGTGGTAACAAGCTTCCCTTCATAGCTGATGCGCCACTCGTAAATCGTCGCCATGTTGCCCGGTTCAATATCTGCCGTGTTGATGAAGAACAACCGTCCAAAGTTCATATCCGCAAACAGATACTTTCCCTTCAATTCCGGTATAGCCGAACCGGTGTATTCGAACCCTCCGATGACCGCTCTGCCCTCATCGTGGTCATATTGTGCCAGCGGGTAGGTATACCCGAACTCGGCGTCGTTCTCGGGCAGCGGATAGATTTTGTTGATATCTTTATGTGGATCGACGAGAAATGTCCCTTCGCGCCACGGCCAGCCATAGCACTTCCCTGGTTGAACGAGCTTGATGGATTCAATGTTTACCTGGCCAATGTCACTCGCCAGCAAGTAGCCCTTCTGTGTCCAGCTCAATCGATGGGGATTGCGAAAACCATAGGCGTATATTTCTTTGACCACTCCAGGATCCTTCTCCCCCGCAAACGGATTGGAAGGCGGGATGCCATACCTACCGTTCGCGCTGTTATTGCCCAGCGGATCTATGCGGAAGATCGAACCGAGCGCGCTGTATTTCGTTCCGGCGATCTCGGGATAGCCTCGTAAGGTACTTGTCCCATCCCCAATACCAATGTACAGCAATCCATAATCCTCATCTCCCGGCTTCGCATAGGGGTTGAAGGCAAACTCCTGCACGCCGTGCGTCTGAGCCACCACGTTGACGCGAAACAGTTCCCGATTCGATCCCTTGAAGGGAGAGGCGTGCGGATCGTCCGCTTTCCATTCACTGATCACCCACTGCATCATGACCGGGATTGTATCGGCATAAGTGAAATCCGCTTCCGCTACGACTTTCTCCGTATGTCCCGTGTACAGCAACCCATTTTTCAGGAACTCCGGATGGAAGGCAAAGCTGCCAAAGCCGGTCGCAAGGCCCGGGTTATCGATAAAATTCTCCTTCAACTCGGCCATATTCATGTAGAGCTTTGGCTTGCCATCAATCAGCTCGTACAATAGTCCGCGGATATCAACAATGAAATGTCGATCCGATCCGGGAATAAAGCCCAGTTTCGTCAAACGCGTCTTCAGGCCGGTGGGGGCTGACGCCGGGATATCGGTAACATGCTCGAGTTCCACAACCAAATCGGACATCGGAATTCCTGCAGGAATAGGGTCCTCAATAGCCTGTCCGTTAGAATCCCCCGCTACGACAACGGGAGCCTCCTGCGTATGCATAAAAGCGACAAGATCGTTCAGTTCGTCGTCTGTGAGATGTGAGAAAGAAGGCATCAACGTCTTAAAACGGGCAAAGAGCATTTTCGTGCGATCGTCTCCGGCATCAAGCATCGATTTCGGGTCGCGAACGAAATTGTGAATCCAGTCTACGGAAACACGTTGCGTGATTCCACCAAGGTGGGGACCGATTCCATCGTAGTCGAAGTCGTGGCAAGCGCTGCAATGCTGCGCAAAAATTGCACTGCCCCTCGCAATGCTTAACGAATCAGTGGCAATAGCGGAAGATAAGTTCTTCTGTCGGCAAGAAATGACGGACAGTAATATCTGAGCTGCGAACGCACTGAGGAGTAAGTAATGTATAAGTCGGCTCATGGGAGCGTCAAAATACCAAATGTAGTTGAAATCTCGTTTTCCGCTTCAACATTTTTTCTGCGCGGTGCGACGTAAAATGACACACCTTCTTCACGAAGGTAGTTCTGATTGTGACAGGTATTTCACAAATTTGAGCATGGTTGCCAATACTGAACGATTCGAGAAAGCGATACGAGCCTTTGACGATTACCACGCGCTCGATCCTGTAACCGAAACATGGGACGGACGCATATGGCCGCGCGAACTTCTGTACACCAACCGTATGGTGGCGCGCATGAGGTCTTTCGCCCCAGAGGCCGACGAGCATCTGCAACTCGCTGTGAGATGCCAGCACCTCGGACGTTGGGAAATTCCTCGCGATCGTTTTCCCCTGGACAGAAAGGGTTATCTCCAATGGCGAAACGCTGAAAAGGCACATCATGCCACCATTGCGGGAAAAATTCTCACCGAATGCGGTTACCGCGAGGATGATGTGGAAGCCGTACAAAAACTCGTCCTCAAGAAAGAACTCACCAGCAATGAACGCTCACAGACGTTGGAAGATATCGCATGCCTGGTTTTCATTGAGTATTATCTCAACGATTTCGCTATGCGTTACAGTGACGAGAAAATCATTGACATACTTCGTAAGACGATGAGGAAGATGTCGGGCCGCGCAATAGAACTGGCAGGGAGCATTGCGCCGGAAGGGCGCATCCGGCAACTTCTTTCGCAGGCCGCACGACAGAAATAAGCGCTGCTGCCGCTTCGCCACCGGGAATATAAATTGCAAGGGTCATCGTTTTAACCGATCGACCCGAATGCGTATTTCCACACCGGCCATTTTTCTGCTACTGCTGCTTTCCCCCACTCTGTTTTTACAATGCGGCAGTGAGCGCGGCCCTGCTGCTATCGACACGGTTGCCACTCCTATCGCTGACATCGTCGCCAGGATGGAATTTTCCGAACCCTACTTCCGGCAGAAGGTCCGTCAGAAAACGGAGATCTTCTATCGGGCGAATGAGTACCGGTGGTACTGGCTCGGCTGGACTTCACCCGGGCGCAAATTCACCGCTCTTATGGAGCAAATCCGCTCGGCAGACACGTACGGATTGACATCCACCGACTACCATATCGATATCCTGCAGCATGCAGTCGATACGTTGTATGATCAAAAGCGACCGTCCGCGCAAGATATCTCACAACTCGAGGTCCGAATCTCAGCAACGTACTTTCTCTTTACCACCCATCTGCTCGAAGGGCGGATACGATATCCGGGAGCAAAGGACTTTCTTTGGAAACGAGACACCCCTCTTGAAAATGATATTGCCCTGCTCCTGGAGGCTGACTCCCCGCAAGAACTGGAACAGTCGCTCGACAATCTGCATCCCGACCATCCGTACTATGGCAGACTCAAAGAGACCCTCGCCCTGTACAACCGGCGCATTGCGGATGATACGCTGGATCCTGTTTCCGTCCAGATCGAATTGAAGATCGGCACACAGCATCAAGAAGTCGTCACCCTCCGTCGCCGGCTGGCACTAAACGGCGTAAGAACTGATATTCATGCAAAGGACAGCGATGTCTTCGACGAGGAACTTGCCGAACAACTTGCAGCGTTTCAGCGCCATCACGGACTTGAACCAACAGGACAAGCAGATAAGTCGACCCTGGAGGAACTCAACACACCCATCGAGGAAAGGGCACGTCAAATAGCGCTTAACCTGGAACGTCTTCGATGGCGTCCCCACCTTCAATCCAAGAGCGATGAAATTCTAGTAAATGTACCCGAATACAAGCTACGGGTATTTCGTGATGGAAAGGAAAAAATGCAAATGCGTGTTGTCCTCGGATCGGCCTACACTCCCACCCCCATATTCCACGACACGTTGAAGTATATCGTTTTCAGTCCGACCTGGGCCGTCCCGCAAAGCATTTTCGAAAAAGAGTTTCTGCCCAAGCTCCGGGAAGATCCCGAACATTTTGCCCCCGAACGTTTCGAGTTCTACCGAAATGGGAAACGAATCGATCCCAGGGAAGAAAAGTGGAAAAAGAAAAAACTCGATCCCAGTGTTTACCGCGTAGTTGAAACCCCCGGCGACCAGAACGCGCTGGGTAAAGTAAAGTTCATCATGCCGAACGACTTCAGTATCTA
>Ga0079224_100007665_pt1 | contig 14521 bp, 10 predicted proteins | sample Stecom2015_FD_80414 | JGI IMG/M metagenome (GOLD analysis project Ga0079224, IMG submission 80414) | Agricultural soil microbial communities from Utah to study Nitrogen management - Steer compost 2015 | ecosystem: Environmental > Terrestrial > Soil > Agricultural land | place: USA: Utah...
AGATTGGTAAGGACCTGCCGAATGCGATTTCGATCGGCCTCCACGAAGAGGTGCTGATTCGAAGTCTCGAGGGCCAGGCGCTTCTGTGTCGCCTTCGGCCGCAGCATGTCGGCGACCTCGTCGAGGAGCTCCTGGAGATCGAAGGTGGATGGCTTGATCAGATCCTCGCGATATTCGAGACGCGCAATTTCGATCAGATCGTTGAACAGGTTCTGCAGCCGGTGCAGATTGGTGAGGCCCTTCTCGGCGTAACGTTTACGCATCTCGGGCTGAAGCGTCGCGCTACCGAGCGCTTCCAGGTATCCGCTCACCGCGAAGATGGGATTGCGAACTTCATGGCCGACATTGCCGATGAATTCGTTCTGTAGCTGGGTCAGCCTCTGGAGCTCGCTGATCTGGCGGCGGAAGCTGTCCGACATCCTGTTCAGACTCATCGCCAGCTCCTGAAACTCGGCGGCGCGCGAATCGACCTTGATCTTCTGGTCGAAATCGCCCTCCGCAATGCGCCGGGCCGAGTTCCGTATGGCCTGAAGCGGTGTAGTCACCTGGTGGGCCGCCACCCAGCTGCCAAGGATCGCAAGCAGAAGCGCCATCACCATACCGGCGATCAAAGCCACCAGCGTCCGCTCCAACAGGGCAACGAGCGGGGGCTCGGGCTGCCCGACACGGATCAGCAGCCCGGACTCCGGGCGATGCACCGCAACATACATGATGTGCTGCCCGGCCGCATTTCGGCGGCTCGCGTACCCCACCTCTCCAGGGGCGATCTGCATCTCCGGCTGCTCGAGCACGGAAACGCCGTCGACGGTGCGCTCATCCTGAACATCCAGAATCACGCGCCCATCGCGGACAATCGTGATGCGCAGATCCGTTAGCCGGGTGATGGCGAGGGCCACGTCGGTACGCTCGGCCGGTTCGTCGGCGTGCTCGATCTGGATGGCGATGCGCTCCGCCTGGTCGAGAAGCATCTGCCGCGTGGCCTCGCGCGTCTCGACGCGCAGGACGAAAGCCACGTAGATCCCGACAGCCAGCACAGCAAGGCCCACGAAGAGGGCGAACGTGAGAATCATCCACGTTTGCGTCGAAGCCCTCTTCGGGATGATCCATTCGTATAGTCGCTTTTGCCAGCGCATCAGTGATCCGCTCTACCTCGCCCGAAGCATCTTTAGCGCCGGCGAACGCGCCGGCTACTGCTCGCCCGTGGCGTCCTCGACGAATCGGTAGCCCACGCCTCGCACCGTCTGGATGTGACGGGCGAAATCTCCGAGCTTCTCGCGCAGATTCTTGATGTGCGCATCGACGGTCCGCTCGGTAACCATCATGGCATCCTGCCAGATGGTTTCGAGAAGCTGCTGACGCGTGAAGGCTTTGCGCGGATGGCGCACCAGATAGCGCAGGAGCTCGAACTCCGTCAGGGTGAGACCCAGATCCTTGTCGTCCAGCACGGCCCTGTATTCGTCTTCGTAAATCGTCAGGTTGTTCACCTGAATGGTCTTGCTTTCCTCGAGGCCCGCACGCCGGAGGACGGCCTTCACGTGCGCCACGATCACCTGCGGCGAGACAGGCTTCGTGAGGTAGTCGTCCGCGCCCATCATCAAGCCCTTGACCTGGTCTTCCTCCTCGGTCTTGGCACTCAGAAAAATGATGGGTATCAATTCGGTCTCGACGCGGGAGCGGAGCCGCTTGCAGACCTCGTATCCATCCAGACCCGGAAGCATAATGTCGAGGATGATGATGTCGGTCTCCTGATTCGCCTTTTGAAGGGCTTCCTCCCCGTCATAAGCCTTGTCGACCTGATATCCCTCTTGCTCGAGGAAGTGACTTACGACCTCTACCACGTCTTCCTCGTCATCCACCACTAGAACTTTGACGCTTGACGGATCTGCTGGTGTGGCCATGTTATCGATTGCTGTGTCGGACGTGGTATTGCTCGGTTTGAAGATCATCGAATATAACTGCGTCACTGATTCAGTTAAAGCTTGATTTTGCACCCAGAGCGGCAAACACCGTTACATTCCAACGCAATTCTCCTATTTCTTGTAACGATGAACACGCCGCACTCGACGTGCGACCCGAGTAAGCACTTCATAGGGGATGGTTTCGCAGATGGTGGCCAACTCGAATGCGTCGGGCCCCTCCGGACCAAAGAGGATGACTTCGTCTCCTTCGGCTATGTCGGTCCGTTCCCCGACATCCACCATGAACATGTCCATGCAGACGGTGCCGATCACGGGATGGCGCTGCCCGCCGATGTTCACGGCGGCTCGATCTGATGCATTGCGCGGATATCCGTCGGCATATCCTGCACCGACGGTGGCGATGCGTGTACGCCTGGATGCATGCCAGTGACGGCCGTAGGAAACGGTGGTACCAGGTTCGACCCACTTTGTGTGGGTTACATGAGACGTAACGCGCATCACCGGCTGCAAACCGGCTTCCTGCGCAAGGCCTTTCAGGTCTGTGTATCCGTATAGCCCGATTCCAATGCGGATGAGGGATCTGTCGAAGGCGTAGCTCTCGGGCACGCGTAGGGCGGCGGGGCTATTCGCGGCGTGCACGGACTCGGCGGCTGTGCCGACACGATCTACGACGGCCAGGAAACGTTCGAGTTGTTGGTGGGTGAAGTCGAGGTCGGGTTCGTCGGCGCTCGCAAAGTGTGTCCATATGCCGGCGATCTCGACATTCGGGTCGCGATCCAGATCCCGTACGATCCGCTCTGCTTCGTCAGGTCGGATGCCTATGCGGCCCATGCCTGTGTCGATCTTGACGTGCACGCGGAGCCGGCTACCACTCACCTCCTCACGGACCCGCTCGGCACCAGCGCCGGAGGATATGGTCAGATCCAGATCATGCCGGGTGTATGCCGCGATGTGCTCCGGCAGCGGGGCAGCGAAAACCAGGATGCGCCCGGTGATTCCGGCTTTTCGCAGCTCGATGGCTTCAGGCAACGTGGCGACGGCGAAATGGCGGATGCCGGCATCGCGCAGCGTTTCCGCCACGAGCACGGCGCCGTGCCCGTAGGCATCTGCCTTCACGACGGCCATGACCTCAGCGCCCTTCGCGCGAAAAACGTCGAGGTTTTGCAGCAGCGCCGAGTGATCGATCTCGGCCACCGTCAACGCCAGGTCGTTATTCTCAACAGGATGGGAGGGAGGCGTCACGAATGAATCTAGACGTGGACGATCGTGCAGTGCGCGTTGCTCGCTCGGGTTCGTCGCCGCTATACGGTATCCAGCCCCGGGGCGAGCGCGGGCGCTAACTCTCCATTGGCGGCTTCGGTTCGCGACTCCATCCTACCGAAACCTTTGAATCGGTCCTCGTTACAATCAGCGCCGTTTCGTATGCTGGCCTACAGTCTCGAACTGAGCCCATCAGAGGCTGGTGTCGCGGCATCGGATTTCCACGTCCCACGATATGTTCATCATGCCCAAACCACTCTTTCTGCGGTCCGCTCTAGCCGGACTCTTGTTGTTGGTCACCCTCGCCGATGCCGCCGCGCAGGAGACGGCGACGCGGGAGCTCACGCTCGAAGCCATTCACGCTAGCGTCGAGTTCAATCCACAGCGATTTCAGGGAGGGAGATGGGCCGCCGAAGGACCCGTCATCATGTACGTGGAGGCCGATCCGTCAGCCGGCGCGACGCACCTCATTCGATACAATCTCGAGACCGGGGATCGGGAGCGACTCATCGACGGCAGGACGCTGCAGGCGCCGGACGTCGGCCGGTTGATTCGCATCGAGGACTACGAATACAGTGCGGATGGCTCGCGCGTATTGATCTACACGGACTCGGAGAGGGTCTGGCGTCTCAATACGAAAGGGTTTTACTACGTCTACGACATCGAGTCGGAGCAGCTGACGCCAATCAGCAGCCGGGAGGCGGGCTTTCAGATGTTCGCGAAGTTTAGCCCCGATGGTCGCCGCGTTGGCTTCGTTCGGGACCGCAACCTTTTCATGGTCGATCTGGAGGATGGCGAGGAGACGCAGTTCACGTTCGATGGATCTGAGGGTCGCATCATAAACGGCACCACGGATTGGGTTTATGAGGAGGAGTTCGGATTGCGGGATGGATGGGCGTGGAGCCCCGATGGGCGATACATCGCCTACGTCCAGCTCGATGAATCGAACACCCGCGAATTCGTGATGACGGATCTGCGCGACCAGTATCCGGAGGAGATCCGATTCAGGTATCCGAAGGCCGGCGAGGCCAATAGCGAGATTCACGTCGGTGTCGTCGATGTCGTCGACGGAACGAACCGCTTCTTCGACACGGGGACGTGGAATGCCGGCGGCGATTCGTTGGAATACATCCCCCAGTTCGGATGGACGCCGCCGATAGACGGGCGCTCGCATGTGTGGATGTTCCGCTTGAACCGGGATCAGAACGACCTGGACATGCTCTACGGCGATCCGTCGGACATGAGTGTCGACGTGATCCTCGAAGATCAGAGCGATACGTGGCTCGACGTCGAGACCAGCTTCGGGGACCTGTCCGGGGGGACGGTCACGTTTCTGGAGGATGGACGCCACTTCGTCTGGCTCAGTGAGCGGGACGGTTATCGGCACCTGTATCTCCACCAGAACGACGGCACGTTCGTTCGCCGGCTCACGGACGGAAGCTGGAACGTGACGAGCTTCCACGGCATCGACACGGACCGAAACGCCCTGTACTTCACGGCCACGGCCGCTTCGCCGATGGAGCGGCACCTGTACTGGACGCCGTTCGATCCGAACAGGCCCTCAGACGGTCCTATGCGCGGGCGCCCGGCTGTCGAGGGGGCCGTTGGTGGTGGTGCTCAGGCGGGGCCGGCGGCCGGAAACGATGCCGTCTCGCCGCAAGAGCCCGTGCAGATTACGGACCGTTCGGGCTGGCACAGCATTTCGATGTCGCGCGATCTGCGCTACTACATTGACCGCTACTCCGACGCGAGAACGCCGCTGGTGACCTCACTTCATCGCGCCGATGGCACGCTCATTCAGATGCTCGAGGACAACGCAGACCTCATCGCGCGCCTCGAGGAGTACGATCTGCCCTATCCGGAATTCATGCAGGTACCCGGTGCCGATGGTGAGATGCTGAATGCGTACGTCATCAAACCGACGAATTTCGATCCGGCGCAGGAATACCCGCTACTGATGTACGTCTATGGTGGTCCGGGCTCGCAGACGGTGCAGAACGCATGGGGGGGAAGCCGCTATCTGTGGCACGCCTATCTCGCGGAGCAGCACGGAATCCTGGTAGCCAGCGTCGACAGTCGCGGGACGGGCGGCCGAAGCAGGGACTTCAAGGGGGCCACCTATCGTCAACTCGGCGTGCTCGAGGCACAAGATCAGATCGCGGCGGCCAGGCACCTCAGCGAGTTGCCGTATGTGGATGAGGATCGCACGGCGATCTGGGGCTGGAGCTACGGCGGGTTCATGACGCTGATGTCGATGTTGAGCGGGGACGGCCCGGCTGTCTTCGAAGTAGGCATTTCGGTCGCGCCGGTGACGGATTGGAGGCAGTACGATACCATCTACACGGAGCGGTACATGTCTACCCCACATAAGAACGCTGACGGCTACCGGCGCGGATCGCCCATCACCTACGCAGATCGTTTGCGAGACGATCAAAATCTTCTGATCATACACGGTGACCTGGACGACAACGTGCATTTTCAGAATGCCGTGCAGATGATCGAGGCTCTGCAGCGCGCGAACAAGCAGTTCGACATGATGATCTATCCGGGCCACGATCACGGCATTGCGGGGGGCAACACGCGACTCCACCTGTTCACGCTGGCGACCAACTACCTAGTCGAAAACCTCTAGTCTGAACGACATCTGCGCATGACGCCCGATCTCCTGCTCCGTGGAGGCCGCCTGATTGACCCGGAGACCGGAACTGAACGAGACGCGGATGTCCTGATCCGAAACGGAACGATCGACGCGATCGACGCCGATCTCGACGGGGATGGCGTGCCGGAGTTCGATTGTTCAGGCCGGCTGATCTCGCCCGGGTGGATGGACATGCACGTGCATTTCCGGGAGCCGGGGTTCGAGTACAAGGAGACCATCGAGACGGGTGCGCGCGCGGCCGCCTTCGGAGGATTCACGGCCGTGGCCTGCATGCCCAACACCGAGCCCCCGATCCACACGCGCGATGTCGTCGAGTTCATCATCGAGCGCGCAGAGGCGACGGCCGTCGATGTGCATCCGATCGCCTGCGTCTCCAAGCATCGGGCGGGCAAGGAGCTGACGGAGATGGCCGACCTCGTGGAGGGCGGTGCCGTGGCGTTCAGCGACGACGGAGCACCGGTGCAGAATGCGGGTCTCATGCGTCGTGCCCTCGAGTACAGCTCTACACTCGACCGCGCCATCATCAACCACATGGAGGATCTCACCCTCAATCAGGGTGGGCACATGCATGAGGGCGAAGTGTCCACACGGCTGGGTGTGCCGGGCATTCCGGCCCTGGCCGAGGAGGTGATGATCGCGCGAGACATCCTTCTCGCCGAGTATACGGGCGGGTCCGTTCATGTCGCACACATCTCCACGGCCGCCGCCGTGGATCTGGTTCGGCGCGCGAAGGATCGCGGGATCCGCGTGACGGCCGAAGTGTGCCCGCACCACTTCGCTCTGACGCACGAGGCGGTCGCGGAATTCGGCTTCGACACGCACACGAAGATGCATCCTCCGCTGCGCGAGGCTCACGACGTCGAGGCCCTCAAGGAGGGTTTGCGCGATGGCACCATCGATGCCATTTGCACCGATCATGCGCCGCACGCCACTTTCGAGAAAGAGGTCGAATTCATTGCGGCCCCCTTTGGGATCCTCGGCCTCGAGACGGCCTGGGGGCTCACCGGGCGCGAACTGATTCAACCCGGCATCCTGTCCGTCGCCGAAGCCGTTCGGAAGATCACCATCGAGCCGCGGCGCATCTTGCGTCTGCCCATCCCCCGCGTCGAGACGGGCGCGCCGGCCAACCTGACGGTCTTCGATGCATCGACGAGATGGACCTTCGAGGACCGGCACATCCGATCGAAGAGCCGGAACACTCCGTTCGTTGGTCACGAGATGGTCGGTCGCGCATGGGCCATCTACAACAGGGGTCGCTTCATCGCCGTCGACGAGGCGTAGACCGTCATGGAAGCCGCTCCGGGCAAACTCAGCGTGGGCGTTTTCTTCGGAGGGGTATCTCCCGAGCACGAGGTGTCCGTCATCTCTTCCATGCAGGCGATGGCGGCCATGGACGCCGCCCGCTACGACGTCGTCCCTGTCTACATCGGAAAGGATGGCCGATGGTTTACCGGCGAGATTCTGCGGGATTTGGATGCGTATCAGGACCTGGATGCCATGCGGCGGCGAGCCGTGCCGGTGCGCGTCGATGCCGGCACGTTCGGGTCGCTGCTGCTCATCGAGAACAGGGGCGGGGGCATCTTTTCAGGAAAGCCCCGAGAGTTCAAGATCGACGTCGCCCTTCTGGGGCTACACGGCGGATCGGGGGAGGATGGCGGACTTCAGGGACTCTGCGAGACTTTCAACGTGCCCTACACGGGCAGCTCGATTCTAGGATCGGCCCTGGGGATGGACAAGGTCGTATCGAAGATGATCTGCCGTGATCAGGGCATTCCCGTCGTCGACTTCGTCGCGTTTCGCGAATCCGAGTGGGCTCATCACGAGGAGGAATGGCTGGACCATTGCGAGTCGGAGCTCGGCTACCCCGTCGTGGTGAAGCCGGCGCGGCTCGGCTCGTCCATCGGCATCGCGAAAGCCGATGATCGGGATGAGCTAGACCGCGCCATCGAGGACGCGCTACGATACGACGACAAGGTCATCGTTGAGCATGCCGTCACGCGCCTGAAGGAAATCAACTGCGCCGTGCTGGGAGATCCGAATGAGGCCCACACGAGCGTGCTCGAGCAGCCCGTACCGACGGAAGGCGCCGAGCTACTCACGTTCCAGGAGAAATACATGCGAGGCGGCGGGACGAAGGGCGCGCGCGGGGGAAGCAAGAAGCCTGCCGATAATCCAGTTGGCATGGCTTCGCTCGACCGCATCATCCCGGCACCCCTCGACGAGCCGACAGCCGAACGCATTCGCTCGCTGGCCGTCCAGGTCTTTCAACTCTTCGAATGCGGAGGCGTCGCGCGTATCGACTTCATGATCGATGAGGCGACGGGCGAGGTATTCTTCAACGAAATCAACACCATTCCGGGATCATTCTCCTTCTACCTGTGGGACCCGGCCGGCGTGCCTTTCGACCGGCTCATCGATCGAATGATCGCGCTCGCTCTAAAGCGACATCGCGATCGGAATAGCCGCGTGCGCACCTACGACATCAACCTGCTCTCGGAGCGAAGCCTGCGGGGCATCAAGGGCGCCAAGGGAGAATAAGAATGCCGGCAAGATCGAACCGCGCCTTCGCTGCCGTGCTGATGACGTTTCTCCTGGGTGCGGCGGTAACCGGATGCCGATCCGGCGATACGGCCGTCGACGCCGGCGTGGGTTTGTCGGCGGATGCCTCCGATGATGGATCGACGGACTTCCGCGTCGTTCTAGGGAATGCCATCTCAGACACGCTCACAGGCAATGCCGAGTTCGGAATCCTCGTGGAGCCCCAGACCCGGTCCTACCGGTTCGTCATTCGATTGTACACCGGGTTCGACTTCGCGGGGGGGATCATCTTTGCCCGCTCCGACACGTCCCTCCCGGAGCCCGGCGAATACCGTCTCACTGCGCCCACCGACTCGATGACGGTCGACGACGGCGGATTCTCCATGTTCTACCGGGAAGGGATGATTCGGGATCTTCAAGCCACCAACGGCACACTTACGCTTTCCACCGTCACGGACACCCTCATCGTTGGGCGATTCGATGCCTCGATGCGCGGGCTAGCGTCCAGTCTCGCCATCGGGGCGACCATGGCTGACGTGCATGCCGTTGGCCGATTCAGGGCACAACCGGGTCTGAAAGGATACGTGATCGGGCTGCGATAGGGATGCCGGGCCCCGCGCTGACCCTTATCCCGCAAGGAACGACGATATTGCCGAATCGTAAACGAAATTCTGTGCACTTGACACACCGGTGGCGATGATCGACGACATCCTTTCTCTGATACGCCGGCACGATCGCTTCTTCATCACCACGCATATCCGCCCTGATGGAGATGCTCTGGGTTCCGAAATCGCGCTCGGACGCTTTCTTCAGCTACTCGGAAAGGACGTGACGATCATCAACAGTGATCCGCCGCCCCTGAACATGGATTGGATGCCGGGAATCGAGCACGTACAACTCTTCGATGGAGGCATTGAGCAGCGCAAGAAGATCGACGGTGCGGACGTGCTATTCATCCTCGATACGAATGCAAAGGATCGTCTCGGCAAGCTTGTTGGTCCCGTTCGCGCGGCGCGCGGTACGAAGGTGCTCGTGGACCATCATACCCACCCCGAGGACTGGTTCGACGTCACCTACGCTCGGGAGACGGCTTCCTCTACCGGCGAGCTCATCTACGAGATCATCGCCGCCTACGATGCCGATTTGATCGAAACAGAGATCGCCACGGGGCTCTATGCCGCCATCATGACGGATACCGGATCCTTCCGCTACAGCAACGTGACGCCGGCGGTACACCGAATCACGGCCGACATTCTGGAGCGGGGCGAGATTTCGCCTGCGCCCATCCACACGGCCGTCTTCGATACGCGATCCGTAGAGAGCCTGCGACTTCTCGGGAGGACGCTGGACACCCTCACGCTGATCTATGGCGGTGCCGTGGCCTACATGGTCGTAACGCCGCGAATGCTTCAGGATTCCGGCGCAACGAGCGAGGACACGGAAGGCATCGTCAACTACGCGCTCTCCGTAGAGGGCGTCAGGGTGGCCATCATGTTCCTCGAGACGGAAGGCGGTACCAAGATGAGCTTTCGATCGAAGGGGGATGCACACGTGAACGAATGGGCTCGCGTACTCGGTGGAGGCGGACACAAAAATGCATCCGGCGCCTACCTCACCGTGCCGCTCGACCAGGCCATCGAACGTGTGACGTCCCTCGCCCCGCGTTTTTTGAAATTGGATGCGGAAGAGGTGGACGAGGCGCTCTCCGACGAAGATGAAGTCTATCTTTCCTCGCTCATGGAGATGAAGTCTCAGGCGCGTTAACCGAATTCATCGGATGGTTCGGTGCCGTTCGCGGAAGCCGATGGACGGCGTACAAACCGGTAAGACACGACGAATGAAAGTATCGATAACGACTCTTCCGCTGTCTGAACTGGACGTGGACCTCCTCATCGTCCCCATCATAGAGGAGGAGTCAGCCGAGCGGATTCGCGCGCTCGCCGACGATCTCGGAAGTGGACTCCGCTCTGCCGCCGAGGATGTTCGCGGGTCGCTCGATGAGGCCGTTATGGTGTACACGGACCGGGCACAGGCCAAACGTGTCGTGCTGGTGGGCACGGGACCCCGGGCAGGGATGCAGGTGGAAGCACTTCGGCATGCCATGTCCAATGCGGAAGCGATCGCGCGAAAGGTCAAGGCCGAGACGGTGGGGATCGTGCAGCCGGGCGTCGACCTGGATGCGGAGACGGTGGGACAGGCTCTCGTGGAGGGATTCATGCTCTCCTCGTATCGATTCCTGCGCTACAAAACGGACGCGGATTCCTACACCGGCGCGCAGCGACTCGTGTTGCACGTCGATGGTGAGGAAAAGGGCAGCCGACGCGGCGTCGAGCGCGGGCGCATCGTCGCCGAGGCCGTCGCGACGGCGCGCGACCTCGTGAATACGTCGCCTGACGAGAAAACGGCGACCTCGCTCGCGCGGCAAATCGAGAAGATCGGCAAGAAGCACGGCTTTTCCGTCTCGGTATGGGACAAGGAGCTCATCGAAGAAGAAGGCATGGGCGGACTCCTCGCCGTCAACCGCGGCAGCCCCGAGCCTCCGACATTCTCCGTGCTGGAATGGCGCCCCGAGAATGCCGCGAATGAAAGGCCGATCGTGCTTGTCGGCAAGGGAATCGTGTTCGACACCGGAGGCCTCTCGCTCAAGCCGACGAAGGATTCGATGGATCACATGAAGGCCGATATGGCCGGCGCAGCGGCGGTCGTGGGCGCCATGGAGGCCGCGGCCCGGCTCGAGCTGCCCCTCTATCTGGTGGCCTTGATCCCGGCAACGGACAACCGGCCCGGCGAGAATGCCTACGTGCCCGGCGACGTCCTCCGAATGCATTCCGGCAAGACGGTGGAGGTCTTGAATACCGACGCGGAGGGCCGGCTCATCCTGGCGGATGCCTTATCGTACGCGAAGACCTTCAAACCCACACTCGTCATCGATGTGGCCACACTCACCGGCGCACAAGTCATTGCGCTGGGCTCGGAGGTGGCGGCGGTGATGACGAACGATTGGCCGGGAGCGGAAGAGCGGCTAGGCGCCATCGAAGCTGCGGGCACTCGCAGTGGAGACCTGGTGCACCGCCTGCCGATGTACCCGCACTACGCGAAGCAGCTCGAGAGCAACGTCGCCGACCTCAAGAACATCGGCGGGCGTGAAGCCGGGACCATCACGGCGGCCAAGTTCCTGGAGCACTTTACCGACTACCCGTGGATCCACGTGGATATAGCCGGGCCGGCCTTCCTATCTGAAAACAAGCCGTATCGTCCGAAGGGCGGAACAGGGTTTGGCGTTCGGCTGCTTGTGGAGTTCCTGAGAGAGTATGCCGATCCTCGAAAACGCGCGACATCGTAGGCAGGTCTGGGCAGCCCTTGTCGCCGTCCTCCCACTGCTATCTCTGGCATCGACCCAGCAGGCGCGCGCTCAAAAGGAGTATGAGCGTTTGGCCGCAGAGTACGATCGTCCCCAGCTCTATCATGAGGCGATCGTGCTTCCCGGACCCGACAGCGCACAGGCGATCATCGCATTTCGCATCCCCCACGCGTTACTCGTGTTCAGGCAGGAAGGGAGTGGGTTTGTCGCTAACGTCGATCTCACGGTCGAGCTCTACCGCGATCAACAGAAGGTCGCGGAGAGGGTCTGGCGTGGCGAGAAGCGGGTGCATTCGTTCGAGCAGACGACCAGCGAGTCGGTTGATCTGACGGGGCACGTTCGGTTTCCGGCCGTACCCGGTGCGCACACGTACCGCTTCTCGTTTTCCGGCAGCAAAGTTGACAGGCTATGGCCGGGATCGCAGTGGCCGTTCGAAGTCCCTGACTTCGCATCCGGTGGATCCGGTCGGCCGTTCTTTGCGAATCGTCTGGATTCCGAGGGAGGTCGGGTCCGGATCGAGCCAACCGTTCTCGGAGGGGAGGCGCCCTTCGCCACATCGGTAACAGTGGTCGTTCCTTTCGGCAAGGCGGTTAGCGACGATGCGCTCGAATTCCGGCTCTATCGCCTCGCTGAGGAGTCATCGAGTCGTCGATCCGGTGGTCGGGGTCGAGCCACTCAGCGACGACAACCGGTTCGGGGCGAGTCGGAAATCGACCTCGCGCCGGGCCCGGACGACCAGCTCATCCTGAAGGCGGAAATGGCATCGATGCGGACTATGCCTCTCGGGCGGGTCGACGCCGATTGCCTCTGCTGGTCTCCGGTCGAGGGTATCGGCCGCATTGCCCTCTTCGAGATGGATACAGATACCCTCGATCACGCCCAGTATCTCATCGAGATCATAGGTCGCGAGGAGAGTGCTCGTGCGTTCCACAGCCGATTCGGTTTGCACTGGCGGGGCATGCCGTTGTCTCTTCACAACGTCGACATCGCCATCCGCAACCTATCCTTCATCGAGAGCCGCGAGAAGATCCGTGAGATGCTCCGGGGTTCTCGAGAGGACCAGATCGCCGCATTTCGAGCCTACTGGGCTGAGCGCGATCCTACCCCGGAGACGCTACGCAACGAATTGATGGAGGAGTACTACGCGCGCATCGATCGGGCCGCGTCAGAGTTTCGGACGGGGCGCTCTCCGTTGCCGGATGGGCTCCGCACAGACGCGGCACGCATCTACATCATCCATGGCCCTCCGGATGACGTCTCCAGCACATTCCCTTCGACCGGAGGCGTGCAGCAGATCTGGACCTATTCGGATGGCCGTCGTTTCGTGTTCTGGGCCGCATCGTCCATGGAGCCGCTCGTGCTCGAAGAAACGTCGCGAGCAGAAGCTGGACGGTAAGGGTCCATCTTTCGTCCGGAAACGTACACGAAAATTTCACGTTCGAGAGGTATGTGTTGCCGGACCGGCAGCAGGTGTTCTACAACGCAACCGTGGCGGCGCCCTCACCCGGCGCATCCACTCAGTTCGTGTACATAGATGACATACGCCAACGAACAATGTCAGATCATACAGCAGGGGGTCGCCGGACCGCCATCACCAGCGACCGGTCGAAACGGCCTCGCATCGCCGTTACTCTGGGCGACTCGAACGGAGTCGGCCCAGAGGTCGTCCTCAAGAGCTTACTCGATACGCGCCTGGGCCGCTTCGTTCAGCCCATCGTCGTCGGATCCGCCCACGTACTGAGCATTCACGCATCCCGATTAGGCTACAACGATCTTAAAACGCAGGTGGTCACCCACGTCCCCGAAGCCGTGATGCCGGGGGAAGTGGTCGTCCTGGATGTGGCAAACGGGGAGAAGGTCCACGTGGCGTTCGGGCAGGTGTCCGCCGAGGCGGGACGGATTGCCATGAAGTCCGTCGAGCGTGCGGTCGATCTCTGCCTCGAGGGGCAGGTCGACGGAATGGTCACCGGGCCCATCAACAAGGAGGCCATCTCCAGAGCGGGATTCAAAGATCCCGGCCACACCGAGTTCATCGCGCATCGTACGGGATGCAAGGATTACACGATGATGATGATCTCGGACAACCTGCGCGTCGGTCTGGTCACAGGCCACATACCGATCTGGGATGTCCCCAAGGGCGTTACTCGGGCGGCTATTCTGGAGAAGATCCACGTGATCAGCGCCTGTCTGAGGCATGATTTCGGCATTCAGAGGCCGAAGATCGCCGTTCTCGGGCTCAATCCGCACGCCGGAGAAGGAGGCGTGCTCGGCCGCGAGGAGATGGAGTCCATCGTGCCGGCCGTGCAGGACGCGTGTGACGAAGGCGCGCTGGTGTTCGGTCCATTCCCCGCCGACGGCTTCTTCGCGATCGGCGCCTACCGGCTCTACGATGCGGTGCTGGCGATGTATCACGATCAGGGACTCGTGCCGTTCAAGACGCTGGCCTTTGAGAGCGGTGTGAATTACACGGCCGGTCTTCCGATCGTCCGAACATCCCCGGATCATGGCACGGCCTACAACATCGCCGGCGAGGGCAAGGCGTCACCCGGAAGCATGCGAAGCGCCATCTATCTGGCCGTGGACATCGCGCGCAGGCGCGTTTCCGAGCGGAGTCAGCGGAAGGCCGGCTAGCGTGGAAGGCTGTCTGGATGATGGGTGAAAAGCGGCCGCCGGTGGAGCGGGAACCGGTACCTCCGTACACGGCCCTGGCTGCCGGGTACGATTTCGTGATGGCGCATGTGGACTATCGCCTCTGGGCCGAGTACGTACAGTCTCTGATCGACG
>Ga0079224_100007667_pt1 | contig 14519 bp, 11 predicted proteins | sample Stecom2015_FD_80414 | JGI IMG/M metagenome (GOLD analysis project Ga0079224, IMG submission 80414) | Agricultural soil microbial communities from Utah to study Nitrogen management - Steer compost 2015 | ecosystem: Environmental > Terrestrial > Soil > Agricultural land | place: USA: Utah...
CTGCCGCTTCCATTCGGGTCCGGTCTTTTTGATGGAATCCTATAAAGAATTCATCTATGGCAGTCCTTACAGCAACTTCATCGGTTTCTTGGCTGTATCCAAATGTTGAAAAGCATATAATGAGTATCAAGGCGATTTGTTTCATTTGATGTGTTTTTTCGAATGAAAAGTTACAAAAAAATCAAATGACATTGAAAAGTTTTACAAATTCCATTTCAATAAAAAATACTATATTTCAACATTCAATAAAAACCAAGAAACCACCTCTTTTCAATGAAGTATTCCCCGATTAAAATCTGTGCCTATTTCGTCCTTACGTTATTGGTCTTATTCGGAATCATGCACTTGAGTGTATCCAAAAATCTTGATACTGGTAAAAGTCAAGAAGGATTCTTTATTGGAAACGTGACTGTGAAATATCCTACCGTTTCCAGCTTCTTGGAACAGACTACCATCGACAAAGCGAGCCTCAAGAACATGGACAGCATTGTGGCAAATGTAGAGGAATTGGTTATTGAGGTTGAAGAGGTGAATGAGGAAGGCCCAATAAAAAATGAGAAATTTGTTCCCAAGATTCCTGATTTGACACAAATTGATACTTCCAAAGTTCAGCGCATTGATTATCCCGCAGACCGAGCGGCGTTTCTTTCGCAATTAAAATCGAATTTAAACAATGTCAATTGCCGCATCATCCATTATGGCGATTCACAGTTGGAAGGTGATCGCATCTCTGCCTATTTGAGAAATCGTTTGCAAAACATCTACGGTGGCAGCGGTCCAGGATTTGCCCCAATCGTTCAGGTGTATGAAAACATCAGTTCGGTGGTGTCACATTCTGACAATTGGACACGATACGCCTATTTTGACCCAACACAAGAAAAATTTCCCCATAAAAAATATGGCGCATACACATCCTTGTCTCGTTTTACGCCATTCTATAATACGCCAATAGACAGTTTACTATTGGATTCGCTACAGGTGACCAAAGCAACCATCGGTATTGGCATTCCAACGAAATCGTATGGCCTGTTGAAAAAATTCCATAAAGTGGGATTGCATTATGGCAATGCCCTGGCGCCGACGACAATTAAAGTCTATAAAGATGGTGTACTTATTAAAAGTGAGCATCTTATATCAGATGGCGACTACCACCGATGTGCAATTGATTTGGCCACCACGCCTTCCCATCTTCAAATAGTACTGGAAAGTAAAATAAGCCCCGACTTTTATGGCCTGACTTTGGATGGTGCCAATGGAATTTCCCTAGATAATGTTGCCATGCGCGGTTCCTCGGGTACGGTCTTCGCGGGTAGTAATGGTGATGCTTTTGCACAAATGTATCGGCAATTGGATCCGAAGTTGATCATTTTTCAATATGGCGGAAATTCCGTTCCCTATCTAAAAGATTCCATAAAAGTAAATCAATATGTCAATTATCTAAAAAATCATCTACGTTGGGTAAAACAAAAAACCACAAACGCCAATATTATTTTCATTGGCCCTTCTGATATGACTACGACCGATAAGGGCGTTTTAAAAACCTATCCGCTTCTCCCCTATCTAAATGAAACCTTGAAGAAAACCTGTCTTGAGAATGACATTGCCTATTGGAGTATGTTTGATGCCATGGGCGGCGAAAATTCCATGGAGCATTGGGTGAACCAAAAATTGGCAGCAACAGATTACACACACTTTTCACCCTCAGGAACAAAAGTCATTTCCGAATTGTTCTTTTTGACACTTTATTTAGATTTAACCGATATACAATGAAGAACAAATTAATAGCCCTACTTTTAATCTGCCATGTATCGGTTTTTGCCCAACATTATATTCTGGACAGCCTCGCTCCCACTTTGGGGCATCTTATCAATTTTGAAGCCAACACATTCCAGTTTGCTGAAGACTCGCCTTCATTCCAACGATTCTTCGGAAGGTTGGACAGCCTTTATTCCGGAAAACCAGAAAAACTACATATTTTCCATATTGGGGGTTCGCACATTCAGGCGGATATCTATTCCAATAAAATCCGAACGTATCTGCAGAACATGAATGATGTGTCCATGGCACAACGAGGCTTTGTGTTTCCATACCATTTGGCGCATACCAACAATCCAACCAACTATCGTATTACTGCCGAAAAGGAATTATGGACAGGCTATCGCTGTTCTATCCGGAAAGATAGCATCGCATGGGGAATGTCGGGTGCCACCGCGGCTTTTAGAGCTTATTCTGATACTATTTACGTTCGTGCCAATTATAAGAATTATACCAAAAACCGTTATGAGTTCGATAGATTGAGGGTATTTTACAATGTTGAAAAGGACGATTATCATCTGTCGGTTTTGGATAGCACCTTATTGTCATCCGAAATGTTGAACAGCGATAAAATGTACAGGGAATTTCGTTTCAATCGGAAAATAGATTCTTTGGCACTTCGGGTTCACATCAAGGATTCTACCACTTTAAATCCCGAGTTCGCCTTGATGGGAATGGAATTCATGAATGACGTTCCAGGCGTTGAATACACAAGCATTGGTGTGAATGGGGCCAGTTTTTTCTATTACAACCGTGCCGCATATTTTGAAGAACAATTGAAACTTTACAAGCCCGACCTATTCATCATTTCAATTGGCACCAATGATGCTTATATGCCAGAATCCAAATTTGATGCCCTACAATTCAAGGAATATTATGAATCGTTCCTTCAGATGGTTTTGCGTGTCAATCCAGCTTGCGCCATACTTCTTACGGTTCCAAATGATAATTATTACAGAAAAAGATACAAGAATCCGAATACTGCAAAACAGGAAAAAATCATTATTGATTTAGCTAAAAAGTATCAAATGGCCGTGTGGGATTTTTATGAAGTCATGGGCGGGCTTGGCTCGTCCAATAATTGGTACAAAAACAAATTGATGCCACGAGACCGTATCCACTTTACGTATTTGGGGTATAGCATCAAGGCCGATCTGTTCATGAATGCGCTCATCAAGGCTTGGGCGGCATCAACACATCGGAACGAAGCAAAATTGTTACAGCATTTCAAAACATTGGATGAATAGACTCTACGACATTTTCAAGTTTTCGGAAGATTTTCCATTGATTTTTACCCAAGCTAATTTTTGGATATTTTTTGTTGTTGCCTATTTTATATTTGCCCTTTTATATAAAAAAATACCGTTACGTAATTCGTATCTCCTTCTTATTTCATTATTCTTCTATTACAAGACCAGTGGTCTCTTCGTAGGGATTTTGATATTCAGCACACTTGTCGATTTTTTTATCGGTAGAAGCATTTTTAAAAGTGAAGTTAAAATCAAGCGCTATATATTGGTGACGTTGAGCATCGTTATCAATCTATCCGTTCTGTGTTATTTCAAATATGCCTATTTTTTTACGGATTCGTTCAACATGTTGTTCCATACGGATTATAGAGTAGTAAACTGGCTTGCGGAATGGGGCAACAGTTTTAATGACCAGAATTATTTCACGGTTGATAAAATCATTCTTCCTGTAGGGATTTCATTTTATACGTTTCAGACCATTAGTTATAGTGTGGATATTTTCCGAAGGAAATTGGTACCGCTCAAATCGATAGTGGATTTTGGTTTTTATGTCAGTTTCTTTCCGCAATTAGTCGCCGGACCTATTGTTCGTGCGGAAAACTTCGTGCCTCAGATTTCAAAACCCACAATCATTACCAAAGCTGATTTTGATGCCGGAACGTTCATGATTTTGAAAGGCCTCATCAAAAAGATGATTTTTGCCGATTTCATTGCCATGCATTTTCTTGATCGAGTCTTTGACGCTCCAGAAATGTTTTCCGGATTTGCGAATGTGATGGCGATGATTGGTTATTCCCTTCAGATTTATGGTGATTTTGCTGGTTATACCGATATTGCCATTGGTCTGGCATTGCTGATGGGATTCAAATTGCCCATCAACTTCAATTCGCCCTATAAAGCGACCAACGCCGGTGATTTTTGGAAACGTTGGCACATCTCACTCTCCACCTGGTTACGAGATTATCTTTATATTCCCTTGGGTGGCAATCGCAAAGGGACGGTTGCATCCTATATTATTTTGGGCATCATGATTTTGGGAACACTCTATGCCTATCAGAATTTCTATGCAGTGGTGATCGTGCTTTCTGTTTTATTGGCAGTTTATATACTTTCACTTTACAACACGAATGTAGAGAATCAGATCAACACCAATATCAATTTGATGTTGACCATGCTCATCGGTGGCTTATGGCATGGTGCATCGTGGAAGTTTGTCATTTGGGGAGGCCTGAACGGACTCGGTATTGTGGTTTATAAATTCTGGCGACGTATTAGCCCCTATGAAAAAAACAATCAATGGTATGTGCGTTGGTGGAAAATTTTGGTCACTCTTACCTTTATCACTTTTACGCGAATCTATTTCCGTGGAGAAAGCATGGACCATATCGCCCGATGGTATAATCAAGTAGCTTATCACATGGATTGGCAATATGCTTGGGATATTTTGGTGCATTATCAAATGGTGTTTTGGGTAATGCTGGTTGGTTACATCACACATTGGTTGCCGCAATCCACCAAGACCCAAATTGAAGAGTGGTATTCGAAAAGTCCGATTCCTGTGAAAATACTTGTGGCAACTGCCACAGGAATTTTGTGTTATCAGGCATTTTCAAGTGATTTTCAACCGTTCATTTATTTCCAGTTTTAAAAAGAGTTTCTGGATAAAGTGTTTAAAGTTCCAAAGGTTCAATCCTCAGCCCCATCGACCATGATTCCTAGTTCTTGATTCTACATTCTAAAAGGTCCAAAAATCTAAAAAGTCTAAAATAATCTCCCTATTTTTACAGCATCAAATCTAGATCCTATGTCAGTTGCAAAAAACGATTATAAAAGAATCACCGTAAAAACCTTGGTGGACATGAAGGCCAAAGGAGAGAAAATCTCCATGTTGACAGCCTATGATTACACGATGGCCAAGATTGTTGATGGTGCTGGCGTGGATGTTATTTTGGTTGGCGATTCTGCAAGTAATGTGATGGCCGGTCATGAAACCACGTTGCCAATTACTTTGGACCAAATGATTTATCATGCTGCTGGTGTGGTGAGGGCCATCAACCGTTCTTTGGTAGTCGTTGATTTACCATTCGGAAGTTATCAAAGCGACCCAAAGGAAGCCTTACGTTCTGCCATAAGAATCATGAAGGAAAGTGGTGGACATGCCGTGAAACTGGAAGGCGGCAAGGAAGTGAAAGAATCCATCAAGCGAATTTTGAATGCTGGGATTCCTGTGATGGGCCATTTGGGGTTGACCCCACAATCCATCTACAAATTTGGCACCTATACTGTGAGGGCAAAAGAAGAGCAAGAAGCAGAAAAACTAAAAGAAGATGCCATTATGTTGGAGCGCATGGGATGTTTTGCTGTGGTTTTGGAGAAAATCCCGGCAAAATTAGCAAAAGAAGTCGCTGAAAGCATTACCATTCCCGTGATTGGCATTGGTGCTGGAAACGGCGTGGATGGACAAGTGTTGGTGCTTCACGATATGTTGGGAATGACTTACGAATTCCAACCGCGTTTTTTACGCCGCTACATGAATCTTTATGAAGATATGAGCAAGTCTATCGGCCAATATGTCAAGGATGTAAAGGCAGTGGATTTCCCAAATGACCAAGAGCAATATTAACAAGAAAACTTCAGAAAAGATATTCGTGCGTGCGTGGCTGACAAACCTGAAAATATACATTCCAATAAAAATAATCTTCAAGTTCTTTACGAAGACAATCACCTAATCATCATCAACAAAAGAGCGGGTGATATCGTACAGGGCGACAAAACAGGAGACAAACCACTGAGCGAAATTGTAAAGTCATTTATCAAGGAAAGAGACAATAAACCCGGCAATGTATATTTAGGAGTGGTACATAGACTTGACAGGCCAACCACTGGGGCCATCGTTTTTGCCAAAACCAGCAAAGCTCTGCCAAGACTTAATAAACTCTTTGCCGAAAAGGATGCCAAAAAAACCTACTGGGCAGTGGTCAAGAATGCACCTCCAAAAAGCAAGGACACCTTGATTCACTGGCTGAAGAAAAATCCAAAAAACAATAAATCTTCGGCATACACGAAAGAAATTGCTGATGGGAAAAAAGCAATCCTTCACTACACGATACTCAAACAACTTGATACTTATTACCTCGTAGAGCTTGAACTCGAAACAGGTAGGCACCATCAAATCCGCGCACAACTGGCTAGCATTGGTTGCTCCATTAAAGGCGATCTAAAATACGGCGCACACCGCAGCAATACCGATGCCAGCATTCATTTACATGCACGTGAACTCCGTTTTGTACATCCTGTTTCCAATGAGGCCATCCATATAGTGGCGCCTGTGCCACTCAAAGATGCTATTTGGGAAGCGTGTTTAAATTAGAGCATGAAATTTCTAGGGTTCCTTTCCATGGCAATTCCATTGGGCATATCATCATATTTACAATGAATTATCCATAATGTCCTGCACGACTTCGGGATTCAGAAGTGTGCTTATATCTCCCAAATTTGAAGTTTCCTTTTCGGCAATTTTTCGAAGAATGCGACGCATTATTTTTCCAGACCTGGTTTTTGGCAATCCAGGCGTGAATTGAATTTTGTCCAGCTTCGCAATCGCACCGATACGTTCGGAAATCAGTTGGTTGATTTCCTTACGGAGGTTATCATGATCCCGATATTCGCCGGTTTCTTTTAATGTAATATATCCATACAACGCATTTCCCTTCACATCGTGGGGAAACCCTACAATTGCAGATTCCGAAACGGCTGGGTGCTCATTGATGGCATCCTCAAGAGGCCCAGTGCCAAAATTATGTCCAGACACGATAATGACATCATCCACGCGACCGGTGATGCGATAATACCCTACTTCATCCCTCAGAGCTCCATCCCCTGTAAAATAGTTATTTTCAAAAGTTGAAAAATAGGTGTCTTTATAGCGTTGGTGATTCCCCCAAATAGTGCGCGCCATGCTTGGCCATGGAAACTTGATACACAACCGACCCTCCTTTAGGTTCCCGGTCAGTTCTTCGCCTGTTTCGTCCATCAAACACGGTTGGATTCCTAAGAATGGCAATGTTGCATACGTGGGTTTCGTAGGTGTGATAAACGGTAAGGGCGAAATCATGATACCACCAGTTTCAGTTTGCCACCATGTGTCCACAATTGGGCTTTTGCGCTTGCCAATGTTATCATTATACCAATGCCATGCTTCCTCATTGATCGGTTCTCCCACGGTTCCCAATATTTTTAGAGAGGAAAGATCCACGTTTTCAGCAAATGCAAGATTTTGTTTGGCCAAGGCACGAATGGCTGTTGGTGCCGTATAGAATTGATTTACCTTATGTTTTTCGATGATTTTCCAAAAACGTCCAAAATCGGGATAATGGGGCACGCCTTCAAACATAAGGGTTGTAGCTCCATTTGCCAAGGGCCCATATACGATATAACTATGGCCCGTGATCCATCCAATATCCGCCGTACACCAATAGACATCATTTTGCCGATATTGGAATATATTCTTAAATGTATAGGCAACATACACCAAATAACCAGCAGTGGTGTGCAACATTCCCTTGGGCAATCCTGTTGAACCTGAGGTGTAAAGGATAAACAATGGGTCTTCGGCGTCCATTAGCTCAGGTTTGCACTCTGATGATGCCTCATCCATGAGAGGTTGCAACCAATAATCACGGCCTGGTTGCATTGTAATATCTGTCCTGATACGTTTCACCACCAATACCGTCTCAACATTCGGGCAATCATTGAGCGCTTCGTCCACAATACCTTTGAGGTCAATGGTTTTTTCGCCACGGTAGGAGCCATCGGCCGTGATGACGAATTTGCAATCACTATCATTGATACGTGTGGACAATGCGATAGAGGAAAATCCAGCAAATACCACATTATGTATAGCTCCAATGCGAGCGCATGCCAATAAAGCTATTGCCAATTCTGGAATCATGGGAATATAAATACAGACTCTATCTCCTTTTTGTACACCTTTACTTTTCAGTACATTCGCCATTTTGCAAACTTGTCCATGTAGCTCTTTATAAGTAATGTGTTGTGCAGGCTCATTGGGATTGTTGGGTTCAAATAATATAGCGGTTTGATTTCCTCGGGTAATCAGATGCCTATCGATGCAATTTTCGGTGATATTGAGTTTGGCACCCTCAAACCATTTGATTTCAGGTTTTGAAAAGTCCCAAGACAGTACTTTATCCCATTTTTTTCGCCACAGAAAATGTTCTTCAGCAACTTCCTCCCAGAAATTCTCCGGCTCACGGACTGATTTACGGTACACTTGAAAATATTCTTCAAGTGTTTTTATGTGATAGTTGCTCATTTTGTTAGTATTAAATTTTCAGTTTCTATTGGCAATTAGTGCATGGATATAAAATTAACCATTCAGGTTTGAAGTGCCAAACTTTATTAAGCGATGGCTCATCGCTAACGTTTGGATTTCATCCGATTCACATATCCTTTAAATTCAGCAATCACATTAGGGGCCAAAATGATTGTAGCGATCATGGTTGGTATTGCCATTAAAGCAAATGTACCATCAATCAAATTGAGCATCAAACTCAAAGGTGTTACTGCACCCAAAATGATACTGGTGATATAGAAGTAGTTGTAATAATGCTTATTTTCTGCCCCAAAGATAAAAGACATGCATTTTGTGCCGTAATATGAGTATGTAAATAAAGACGACATGCTGAAGGTTATAATACAAATCAATAACAGATAACGTCCATAAGTGGGCATTGCATTATTGAATGCCGTAGCTGTAAGGCTCACACCATTGGCATCGCTGGTCTGCCAAACGCCAGTTACCAAAATCGCCAATGCCGTTAGGGTACACACCACCAAAGTATCAATGGCCGGGCCTAACATTGCCACCAATCCTTCTCGCACGGGCTCATCGGTTTTTGTGGCGCCATGTGCCATCGGTGCTGTTCCTATTCCTGCTTCATTGCTAAAAGCGCCACGCCTTATCCCCAACAATATCAAACCTCCTAAAGTACCTCCCAAAAAAGCATCACCAGCAAAGAAATTGGCATCAAATGCATCTGTAAACATCAAGAGTAAATATCGTGGAACTTCACCTATATAGATTCCTAAAATGACAATTACCAATACAAAATATAAAACAACCATGCTTGGCACCAATTTTTCCGCAGTTCTGCTGATACGATCCAATCCTCCCAAAATCACGAGGGAGGTAATTCCAACCAATACAATTCCGATGACGAGATTTGTCAAATGGTTTACCTGAACACCATTTGGTTCCAATAATATAAAATTAATCGCTTGTTTTAGTTGATTCACGTTGAATACTGGGAGCGCGCCAATCATTCCCGCAATGCTAAAAAATATGGCAAGGGGTTTCCAGTTTCTGCCCAAACCTTCCATAATAAAATACATGGGGCCTCCTTGTATCTCGCCGTTACTGTCTTTTCCTCTGTACAAAACAGCGAGTGTACAGGTAAAGAATTTTGTCGACATGCCGATAATAGCACTCACCCACATCCAAAACATCGCGCCTGGACCTCCAATGTGGATGGCCACGGCTACACCTGCAATATTTCCCATACCGATGGTCGAAGAAAGTGCCGTCATCAAAGCTTGGAAATGGCTGATCTCTCCTGGGTCATTGGGGTCGTTGTATTTGCCTCGCAATACTTCAATGGCATGTCCAACAAATCTGAATGGTAAGAATTTTGAGAGCATCAAAAGATACAACCCGCCACCAACCAAAAGAATCAAAAGTGGCAAGCCCCATGCATAAGCGGAAAATCGTTCAAAAACAAAGTCTAAGGTTTCCATAATCGATTACTGATGGATTAAAGATATACTTAAATCAATAAATATTGCGAATGTCATCTAAAAAATACCTTCTAAATGCAAAAGTTATTAATTTTGAATTTTAACATTATATTTACATTTACAAGGACCACTATTTGAAACCTAAATCCACACGGTTATATTTTCTTGATGCTGTTCGGGCATTTGCAATCTTGATGATGTTGCAAGGCCATTTTGTCGATACGCTTTTGAATCCGATTTACCGTGATGAGTCTTATCTAGCCTATACTGTTTGGTCTTATTTTAGGGGCATTACCGCCCCTGTATTTTTCACGATTTCGGGATTGGTATTTATGTACCTATTGTTGAAAGCGCACGAAAAAGGAAACGATAAAATCAGGGTGAAAAAAGGTCTGTCGCGCGGATGGATGCTGTTAGTGATTGGATATGCCCTTCGGATTCCATTTTTTTCCTGGCTCAAGGGGAGTTTTGACACTTATTTTTTGGTAGTGGATGTCTTGCAGTGTATTGGGGTGTCGTTGTTGTTGCTTATTGGCCTTTATTACGTCTGCAGAAAAAACAGCCATGTACTGTCGGTGGTTTTTGTTACTTTGGGAATTGGTATTTTTCTTTGTGAGCCTCTATATCGTAATCTCACTTTACCGAATGTCCCTTTGGTATTTTCCAATTATTTGTCAAAAGCCAATGGTTCTATCTTTAATATTATTCCTTGGTTTGGCTATGTAGCTTTTGGTGGATTTTTAGCAACCATTTTCTTTCGAAGCTCGCAATCCAAACGTTTTAAACAAACAGCCATTGTCATCTTTTTCACACTAGGCACATTGCTCTTATGGTGTTCAACACCTGCTTTACGTCAGCTATATTATTTAACTCATATTGAATTATTTGAAAGCGCCGCCAATTTTAATTATTTATTTTTAAGATTGGGGAATGTCTTGATATATTTCGGATGTTTCTATGTGTTGGAACGGTTTATGAAACAATCCATCGTTACAAAAATTGGCGAAAAAACATTGAATATCTACGTGGTGCATTTCATCATTATTTATGGGAGTTTTACAGGCATTGGGTTGAAACATTTCTGGTACAAATCGTTAGAGCCCTGGGAAGCTGTTTTTGGAGCAATTGTTTTTATGGTGGCAGTTTGTTTCATTGTTTTGAATATCGGAAAAACCAACGTATTCATTTACACACGATTACGTCGATTATGGCATTTTATTATTGGCAGAAAAAAAGATGACATCTGGTTGGATGAAGATCCGCGGGAAAATCAATAGTAATCGGCAAGGAAATCGATCACATTTGTTTTGATACGTTCCTGTAGGTTATTAACGTCTGCTTTTACAAATGGTTCGCCCATAATATTTTCATATAGCTCGATATATCTTTCACTTACTGTTTCAATATAATCATCTGTCATCAGTGGAACACTTTGGCCTTTCAGTCCTTGAAAATCATTTGCGATCAACCATTGACGCACAAATTCTTTGGACAATTGTTTTTGGGGCTCTCCCCTGTCCTGACATTCTTGGTAGCCATCGGCATAAAAGTAACGGGAAGAATCCGGGGTATGGATTTCATCAATCAATACAATTTTTCCATCTTTTGTTTTTCCAAATTCATATTTGGTATCCACCAAAATCAAGCCTCTACTCGCGGCTATTTCAGATCCACGTTTAAAAAGTTTTTGCGTATATTCTTCTAGCACCTCATAGTCTTCTTCGGAAACAATGCCTCGTTTTAAAATTTCTTCACGGGAAATGTCCTCATCATGGTCTCCCATTTCAGCTTTAGTGGCCGGGGTGATGATGGGTTCAGGAAATTTATCATTCTCCCTCATCCCCTCTGGCATCGCCACGCCGCAAAGCATCCGTTTTCCAGTTTTATATTCTCTGGCTGCATGCCCTGATAAATACCCGCGAATGACCATCTCTACTTTAAAAGGCTCACATAAATATCCGACGGCAACATTTGGATCGGGAACGGCAATCAACCAATTCGGGACCAGATCCTGAGTCTGCTCCATAAATTTAGTGGCAATTTGGTTTAAAATTTGACCTTTGTATGGAATTCCCTTTGGCATCACCACGTCAAATGCGCTTAAACGGTCGGTAGCGACCATTACCAATAGTTCATCCTTGATATTATAGACTTCCCTAACTTTTCCTTTGTAAAGATTCTTTTGTTGTGGAAAATAAAAATTGGTATCTGTTATTGTGTTTGTTGCCACGAATGCCTGAATGTTTTTTTGATTTTAAGATTGCGATTGTTTCTGGGCTAAACCTCCTAATACCATGATTGGAGTTATTCCCGATTTTCAATTCCTTTATAAGCTTCGATAATTTTCCTCACTAATCTATGCCGTATCACATCCTTTTCATCCAACATGATAATGCCAACACCCTCTACGTTTTTCAAAATCAATAACGCTTCCTTCAAACCGGAAATGGTACGTCTAGGTAAATCCACCTGGCCAGGATCGCCCGTTAGAAGAAACTTTGCGTTTTTTCCCATACGCGTCAAGAACATTTTCATTTGGTTGTGTGTAGTATTCTGGCCTTCGTCCAGAATCACAAAGGCATTATCCAAAGTGCGTCCCCGCATAAAAGCCAAAGGTGCTATCTGTATTGTTCCGTTTTCGATTAACATTGCCAATTTTTCAGCTGGTATCATATCCCGCAAGGCATCATATAATGGTTGCATATATGGATCCAATTTCTCTTTTAGATCGCCTGGAAGAAAACCTAGATTTTCGCCAGCTTCCACCGCAGGGCGCGTTAAGATGATTCTTTTGACTTCCTTGTTCTTTAATGCCTGAACCGCAAGTGCCACTCCAGTATAGGTTTTACCTGTCCCCGCGGGACCAATGGCAAAAACCATATCATTTTGCCGCATACTTTCCACGAGACGGCGCTGATTGAGCGTTTGGGCCTTGATCAACTTACCTCCTACACCATGTACAAGTACTTCCCCGCTTTGATCAGAAGTCATATAATCATCCTTGCTTTGGCTTGTAAGCACACGCTCAATCGCATTTTCGTCTAGATTGTTGTATTTAGCGTAATGAGTGGTAAGCATTTCTATACGTCGGTCAAATTCCTCTAGAAGGTCTTCATCGCCATAAGCTTTGATTTTGTTGCCCCTCGCGACGATTTTCAACTTGGGGAAGTATCTTTTAAGAAGTTCAATATTGACATTTTGTTCGCCAAAAAAATCTTTAGGGGCGATTTCCTCCAGTTCAATTACGAGTTCATTCAAAAGCTAAGGGATTTATTAAATTATCTATTTTGTTTTATTAGTTTTGTGCAGATGATTCGGCGACCATCTTTTTTTTGTCATTGATACAAATCTAACGGAAAAAATTGTACATCGTTGACCTCTTCCAGGTAAAAATCAAATATTTTTCAACAAAAGAAGTTTATAAAATCAGCAACCATCAAATTTAAACAAAACACGCTTCACTATCTATGCGAATCATTACCTTAACGACTGATTTTGGAGAAAAAGACCACTATGCGGGTGCCATCAAGGGCGCGATTTATAGCGAATCAGATGCGTTGAGAATTGTTGATATCTCCCATTCCGTGCAACCTTTCAACATTTTGGAAGCAGCTTACATTATCCAGAATGCTTATACAAGTTTTCCCAAGGGCACCATACATATTATTGGAATAGATTCTGAACTGAACAAAGAGAATAAACATATTGCGATTAAATTGGATGGCCATTATTTTATTTGTGCCGACAATGGCATTATGAGCATGATTTGCGCAGAGATTGCGCCAGAGAAGATGGTGGAGATCAACATCCATGACAAAATAGTGAGCAATTTTCCGGTTTTGGACGTTTTTGTAAAGGTCGCCTGTCATATAGCACGAGGAGGCACGCTCGAAGTTGTTGGAAAGGTCATCAAACAATTGAAACCTATCAAAAACATGTTGCCTTTTGTGAACGATGACAAAACGCAGATCATTGGCAGCGTGATTTATATTGACAATTACGGAAATGTCATCACCAACATTAAACGAAAATTCTTTGAATCCGTTCAAAAAGGTCGGGATTATAAAGTATTTGCGAGAAGTTATTTTTTTACCGAAATATTTACAAAATACAGTGATATTGTAAATTTTGAATCAGAAGAGTATCCAAGGAATGACGAAGGGAAAAAACTAGCGCTGTTCAATTCGTCCAATTACCTGGAAATCGCCATATACAAAAGTGACAATTCCACCGTGGGAAGTGCTTCCACATTGCTGGGATTGCAATTGCGTGATACCGTGACCGTCACTTTTGAAAAAGTAGAATTGAAAGACGACACTAAAGAATAGGAACTGAAATAAAAAAAAATGTTCGTAAGAATTGTAAAAATGAGTTTTGAACCTTCAAAAATTGATGCGTTTCTTGCTAATTTTGAAGCCAAGAAGCACCACATACGCAATTTTGACGGATGTGAGTTTCTGGAGTTGTATAGAGACAAAAACAATCCAAACCTTTTCTTTACCTACAGTTATTGGAATGATGAAAATGATTTGGAACGCTATAGGAATTCGGCATTATTCAAAGAAGTTTGGGCCGAAACGAAGGTGCTGTTCAATGACAGACCAGAAGCTTGGAGTGTGGATAAAGTGGTTAGTCTTC
>Ga0079224_100007668_pt1 | contig 14518 bp, 12 predicted proteins | sample Stecom2015_FD_80414 | JGI IMG/M metagenome (GOLD analysis project Ga0079224, IMG submission 80414) | Agricultural soil microbial communities from Utah to study Nitrogen management - Steer compost 2015 | ecosystem: Environmental > Terrestrial > Soil > Agricultural land | place: USA: Utah...
AAACTTCTTGGCAACGTATTCATTGGTAAGGCCCCCCTTGTAGGTGTACACGCCTTTCATGAACCACTTGTGAGAAAAGATCATAGCTTCGACGCCGCCTTCTTCGGCAGCACGGAGGATTGTCGGGGTAAAGATGTTGCTCAGTGCATTTGCAGCAGTGTGGGCAACGCGCGATGCAACGTTTGGCACGCAGTAGTGAATAATGCCGTGCTTTCTGAAAACAGGCTTGCTGAGTGTCGTGATTTCTGACGTTTCAATACATCCACCCTGATCGATACTCAGGTCAATTATGAGTGAATCAGGTTTCATTTGCATAACCATGTCTTCGCTGACAACATGCCGCGCACGACCTTTTTCGGCGCGCAGTGCTCCGATCACGACGTCGGCGGTTTTTAAGGTTTCCTTCATCGTGATGGTATCAATGGTTGAAGTGTATACCAACTGCCCGAGAAGATGTTTGATCCTTCGCAATTTATAAAGGTGGTTATCGAAAATCTGAACTTCGGCGCCCATGCCTATGGCGGCGCGCGCGGCATATTCAGCAACCGTGCCAGCTCCGATGATAATTACTTTCGTTGGAGGAACACCGGTAATACCACCGAGAATGACACCGCGTCCGTTGTTAGCCGTACTCAGGAATTCAGCAGCGATAAGCATGACTGTACTTCCTGCAATTTCGCTCATTGCCCTTACTATGGGCATGCCACCCACCTTGTCTTCGATAAATTCATAGGCGAGACCGGTGATCTTCTTCTTCGTCATCGCCTGCAATACTTCTGCCCTCATAGAGCCGAGCTGAATTGCAGAGATAACGGTTTGCCCCTGGTGCATGAGTTCGATTTCCTCAAGCGTAGGTGGTTCAATTTTCAGAATGACGTCTGCCTGATAGACTTCCTGGGGTGAATACACGATTTTGGCTCCCGCATCGCTGTATTGCTTATCGGTAAACTTTGCGCCAACGCCGGCCTTGGTTTCGACATAAACATCATGACCGTTGTTAACCAGAATGGCAACGGCGTCCGGGGTAAGACTGATGCGATTTTCCTGCAGGGAAATTTCCCGGGGTAATCCGATAAAAAAACAGTGGCGGCGCCTCCTTACTTCCAGCAATTGCTCCTGAGGGGTTATGGCGGCCTTCGCCAACGCCTCAAACCCCGTTTTCTTCTTATCCTGCATGAACAGTGATGACTATTGTTCGAGTTGTTTCGCTATCAATTCGCAGAGTCACTTCACCCCTTACCGAAGGAATCAGCGAAGGTACCTTTTCCGGCCATTCAATAAAACATGGATATCCGGAATAGAAATATTCTTCAACGCCAATATCCAATGCTTCAACTTCGGACCGGAGCCGGTAGAAATCGAAATGATAAACACGTTCAACGGCAGCGGCATGGTACTCATTCACGATCGAAAAGCTCGGACTGCTCATTGCATCGTCAACGCCAAGTGCACTGCCTACCGTCTTGATAAGCGTTGTCTTCCCAGCCCCCAGGTCGCCATGAAACAACCATACTTTCACCTCATCCAGGCGCGACACAATTTTATCCGCGACCGCCGGCAGATCAGTCTCCGACACCTCCGCGAATGTCTCTCCCTGCTTTACCATTCAGACGTTTTTCGAATTTAGGAAAATAATGGGAATGATCATCTCTTCCATACTTACTCCACCATGCTGAAAGGTATCTTTATAGAAATTGACGTAGTAGTTATAGTTGTTGGGATAGGCGAAGAACTGGTCTTCAATGGCAAAAACATATGATGTTGAAACGTTTGGTTTGGGCAGGAACAGCCGTTCTGGCTTAGCTACCTGCATTACCTTATCCCCTTCATATCCGAGATTCTTCCCCTGTTTGTAGCGCAGATTAGTGTTTACGTTCCTATCGCCAATAATCTTGAAAGGACGCTTTACGCGGATAGTGCCATGATCGGTTGTAAGCACCACGCGCGCGCGTTGTTCAGATATCTTTTTCAGGATGTCGAGTAGCGGCGAATGAATAAACCACGACCGTGTAATTGACCGGTACGCGGATTCATCCGGAGCAAGTTCACGGACCATCGCCATGTCTGTTCGCGCATGACTCAACATGTCGACAAAGTTGTAGACGATCACATTCAGATCATTCTTGAACAGGTTGTTCACCGTATCAGCAAGGGTTCGACCTTCTTCCAGGTTCTTGATCTTGTGATACGACATCTTCACATTCAGATTGTTTCTGCGAAGTTGCTTGGCAAGAAACTCATCTTCAAAGTTGTTCTTTCCTTCTTCCACGTCTTCGCCAACCCAAAGGTCCGGATGCGTGCGTGCCATTTCCGAAGGCAACTGCCCGGAGAAAATCGCGTTTCGTGCATAGGCCGTCGTTGTGGGCAGGATTGAATAGTAGGTTTCCTCCTTGTCGATCGTAAAGTAGTCATCGATGATCGGCTCAATGATTTTCCATTGATCCAATCGCAGGTTATCAATCAGGATCACAAATACCGGTCTGTCCTGACTTAATTCGGGAAAGACCTTCTTTTTCATGATCTGATGTGAAAGCAGAGGTTTGTCAACATTGGCGTTATTCAACCAGCTCTCGTAATTCCTGATTATGAACCTGGCGAAGTTGGCATTAGCTTCGGTTTTCTGCATCTCAAGCACGTCGCCCATCTCCTCGTTATCCGGCTGATCCATCTGGAGTTCCCAATGAATCAGTTTCTTGTAAATGTCGGCCCATTGATCATGGTTCATCTCGTCCATGAATGCCATGCTTATTTTACGGAACTCCTGCTGATAACCGAGGTTCGTCTTCTCCATAACGAGCCGTTTGTTGTCGAGGATCTTTTTCACCGACAACAGGATTTGACTGGGATTCAACGGCTTAATCAGGTAGTCCGCGATCTTTGAACCGATGGCCTCCTCCATGATTTGCTCTTCCTCGTTCTTGGTAATCATCACAACAGGAAGATTCGGCTTGTTGGTTTTGATTTGCGTTAGCGCCTCAAGACCCGACATACCGGGCATATTTTCGTCAAGGAAAACGACGTCGAAATGTTTTTCATCGCTAAGCTCTACAGCATCAGACCCGTTGTTTACGGGCGTGATATCATATCCACGTTGTTCGAGAAACAGGATGTGTGGCTTCAACAAATCAATCTCATCATCGGCCCATAAAATGCTGTATCTTTGCATAGGCTATTTTTTTTCGAATTTAACCATTAGTTTGAAGTTTGGCGGCAGGCAATAAGATCCTTTTTGCATTTTGCAGGGCTAATACCGCAGCAGCGCCAACTTTGAAATCGTCTTCAGCTTGAACAAAAAAAAGACCATTAATGATCCGATCTATGGATTTATAACCATTCCGGGTGAATTGTTTTACGACATCATTTCCCATCCATGGTTTCAACGCCTTCGCTACATCAAGCAGCTGGGTATGACCGACTTTGTTTACCCGGCTGCTCTTCATACACGCTTTCAACATGCCCTTGGTGCTTCACACCTGATGGGTAAGGCGCTCACCATACTCCGCCGAAAAGGGATTGATATTTCGGATGAGGAATTTGAAGCATCCCAACTGGCTGTTTTGCTTCACGATATCGGCCACGGCCCGTTGTCTCATGCCCTTGAAAACACGCTTACTGCCTCCGTTAAGCATGAAAGTATTTCCTATCTGTTCATGGATCGGTTGAACGAAATCTTCAATGGATCGCTTGACCTTTGCATTCGTATCTTCAGAAACAGTTATGAAAGGAAATTTCTGCATCAGCTGGTTTCAAGTCAGCTCGATATTGACCGCCTGGATTACCTGCATCGTGACAGTTTTTTTACGGGTGTACAGGAAGGCAGCATTGGGGTTGAGCGCATCCTGCTGATGCTCAACGTTCACCACGATGAACTCGTCGTCGATGAAAAGGGACTTTACAGCATCGAGAACTTCCTCAACGCGCGCCGGCAAATGTATTGGCAGGTATATCTGCACAAAGTCACGGTGAGTGCAGAACGTATGGTGGTTAATATTTTACGTCGTGCAAAAAGTCTGATCAGTGCCGGGCACAACCTTCCTGCCAGCGACGCGCTGATGACATTCCTCAAAACGGATATCACGCTCAACGACTTCGGCGAGCGCGCGAGTATACTTGAAGCCTTTGGTTCACTGGACGATCATGACATCTGGGGTGCTCTCAAATTCTGGCGATCTTCGCATGACAGGATACTTTCGATACTGTGTGCCGACTTGTTGGAACGCAGGCTGTTCCAGGTTCGGCTTACCAATGAACCTATTCAGAAGAACGTAATTGCAAGCATACGGGAGGCGGTCAAAGCGGAATATCACACGCTTGGCTCAGAAACTCACTATCTGTTTTCTCATGGTACCGTGACCAATGAAGCTTATGCCGAAGGAAAGCAGATAAATATTTTGATGCGGTCGGGCGAAGTCGTCGACATTGCCAAAGCATCCGACCTTCCTGCAATAAAGGCGCTTAGCAAAATCGTCAAAAAAAACTACCTGTGCTGGCCTAAAAATGTATCTTTGCAGGATTCGCATATCGATGTTCGCGATTCCGGACATTGATATCAGTCACATTAAAATCAGCCCTCAAAATGGAATTCACAGTTGACCAGATCGCAGCTATGCTTGGAGGAGAAGTGAAGGGAAACGGAAGCGAGAAGGTTAACATGCTGGCGAAGATTCAGGACGCGCAAACCGGACAGATTGCGTTTCTGTCGAATCCCAAATACGAACAATACATTTATTCCACGCATGCGTCAGCTGTTATTGTAAAGAAAGACTTCGTTCCGAAAAAAGAAGTGCGATCTTCTTTAATACTTGTCGACGATCCCTACACAAGTTTTACCGCCCTGCTTGAAGAGTATCACAAGATGCTGAGCTTTCAGAAGAGCGGCGTTGAGCAACCCAGTTTTGTCGGAGAAAACACGACATCAGGTAGCAATTTATATCGGGGCGCGTTTTCATACATCGGCAACAATGTTACTTTGGGCGACAATGTTAAAATTTATCCGCACGCGTACATCGGCGATGATGTGCGTATTGGTAGCAATACGATACTTCATTCCGGGGTAAAAGTATACAGCGGAACGAGAATCGGAAACAACTGTGTAATTCACTCAGGTGTGGTAATTGGCAGCGACGGTTTTGGCTTTGCTCCTCAACCTGATGGCACCTATAAAACAATCCCGCAGCTGGGTAATGTGATTATTGAAGACAACGTAGCGATCGGGGCAAACACTGTTATCGATTGCGCTACGTTTCTTGGTGACAGCACCTTCATTCGCAGCGGCGTTAAGCTCGATAACCTCATTCAGGTCGCTCACAACGTGGAAATTGGTAAGAATACGGTTATCGCAGCTCAAAGCGGCATTTCCGGTTCAAGCAAGATTGGCGAGAACTGCGTCATCGCAGGTCAGGTTGGCGTTGCAGGCCACCTCGTCATAGCAAACAATACAAGCATCGGCGCCCAGGCCGGAATCCTGAAATCGAATAAACCCGGCGAAAAACTGCTGGGGTCTCCTGCGATCGACTACAAGGACTTTTTCAGGTCATATGCAGTGTTCAAGAATCTGCCCGACTGGCATGAGAGACTTCGCGAACTCGAACGAAAAGTGCAGGAACGCGAGGCTCAACGGCTCAAGACCTCTTAAAGCGATCAAAGTTTGATTATCTGGATATTGAGCTTAAATTTGCCCACTTTTCAAGCCAATGCTCAATATCAAACAGCAAACAATCCAGAAATCGGTTACCCTGTCCGGTGTTGGACTGCATACTGGAGTGCAAACGAACATGACATTTGTTCCGGCGAAGCCTAATCACGGAATCAAGTTCCAACGTGTTGATATTCCGGGTTCGCCCATCATCGATGCAGATTGCGACAACGTAGTTGACGTATCGCGCGGTACAACCATCGAACAGTCAGGCGCGCGCGTAAGTACGATAGAACACACGCTGGCTGCGCTTACGGGCTTGGAAATAGATAACGTATTAATTCAACTTGACGGACCGGAATGCCCCATAATGGATGGAAGTTCCCTTCAGTTCGTTGAGGTTCTCAAAGAAGCAGGCTCCGAGGAGCAAAATGCGATTCGCGATTTCTTCGAGGTTCAGGAACCGATCTTTTACCGTGAAGCAGCCAGAAACGTCGAAATTGCAGCGCTTCCGCTTGATGACTATCGGGTAACGGTAATGATTGATTACAATTCCCCTGTTCTTGGCAGCCAACACGCATCAATAACGGATATCAGACAATTTGAAAAGGAAATCGCTTCCTGCAGAACATTTTGTTTCCTTCATGAACTTGAGATGTTGTACAAGAACAATCTTATTCGCGGAGGTGACCTGAACAATGCTATTGTGATTGTCGATCGCGTGGTTCAGGAGAACGAACTCGATAACATCGCGAAGATGCTAGGCAAACCAAAGGTCGCCGTAAAGCAGGAAGGAATTCTGAACAACATTGAACTGCGTTACAAGAATGAGCCTGCGCGTCACAAGCTTCTCGACATCGTGGGTGATCTAACGCTTGCCGGGCGGCCCCTTAAGGCGCAGGTGCTTGCCGCAAGACCCGGGCATGCCGCCAATGTAGCATTTGCTAAGAAGCTCAAGAAGGCGATGCAGGAGGCCGACAAAAAAGGAAGACCGAAATACAATCCGAGCCTTCCTCCTGTAATGGATATCAACAAGATTGCCTCAATCCTGAAGCATCGTTATCCATTCTTGCTTATTGACAAGATCATTTACCTGGACACTGAAAGTGTAGCCGGCGTGAAAAACGTTACGGTAAATGAACCGTTTTTCCAGGGCCACTTTCCGGGGAACCCAGTGATGCCTGGCGTGCTTCAGATTGAAGCCATGGCGCAAATCGGTGGTATACTGGTGCTTAACACGGTACCCGATCCGGAAAACTACTGGACCTATTTCCTGGGAATCGAGAACTTCCGTTTCCGGAAGATGGTACTTCCCGGCGATACAATGGTGATTCAGTGTGATCTGCTTGCACCTATTAAAAGGGGAATTGCCAAAATGTATGGTCGTGCATTTGTAGGCAACACGCTGGTATGTGAAGGTACAATGACGGCCAGCATCGTTCGCAAAGATTCATGAGTCAATATCAACTAAGCAACGTACATCCGGATGCCGTCATTGGCAATAACGTTACTATAGAACCTTTTGCCACCGTTCAGAAGAATGTCGTGATCGGCGACGGAACATGGATTGGGCCATATGCGACCATAATGGAAGGCGCAAGGATCGGAAAGAACTGCAAGATTTTTCCCGGCGCCGTGATCTCAGGCATTCCTCAGGATCTGAAATTCCGCGGTGAAGAAACGACGGCCGAAATCGGTGACAACACAACGATCCGTGAATGTGTAACCATCAACAGGGGAACCGTTGACAAATATAAAACCGCCATCGGTTCAAATTGTTTGCTTATGGCGTATGTACACGTCGGGCATGATTGCATCGTTGGTAACAATTGCATACTGGGAAACGTAGTTCAATTGGCAGGCCATGTATTGATTCATGACCATGCTATCTTCGGTGGCTCATGTGCAGTTCAGCAATTCTCCAAGATCGGAGCCCATGCCTACATCGGCGGTGGTTCGTTGGTGCGCAAAGATGTACCACCTTTTACAAAGGCAGCGCGGGAACCGTTGTCGTATGCGGGCATCAACACTGTTGGTTTGCGCCGTCGAGGATTCTCATCCGAAAAGATCAGTGAAATACAGGAGATCTATCGTTACGTTTTCCTGAAGAACATAAACAATTCAAAGGCCGTCGAAATTGTGGAGAAGGAAGTAGCTGCCAGTCCCGAACGTGATTACATTCTCGATTTCATCCGCACATCGGAACGTGGCATTATGAAAGGCTACGGCGGAATCGATTAACCTCAATTTCCTATCTGTGTTGGAATCAGCCAGCTACCGCGGTATCACGATCAGTATTGACAACCTTGGTAAGCGGTTTAACAGGGAGTGGATATTCCGAAAGCTCAGCTTTACATTTAGTCCCGGCAATCGATACGCGATTACCGGCCCAAACGGTTCCGGCAAGTCAACGCTGATGCAAATATTATGGGGACAAAGTCTACCGTCCGCAGGTACAATTTCATACAGTGAAGCCGGCCAAAATATTCCTGCTGAAGAAATCTTCAGGCGCATTTCTGTGGCAACACCGTACATGGATCTCATTGAGGAGTTTACGCTCGAAGAGCATATTGATTTTCATTGCCGTCTCAAACCACTCAGGGCAGGGATTACCCGGGATGAATTAATTGAGCGCATGTACCTTACAGGCTCCAGAAAAAAGCAGATTGGGGTATTCTCATCCGGAATGAGACAGCGGCTAAAAATCGGATTGGCGCTATTCTCAGACGTAGATTTTATTTTCCTGGACGAACCGGGTACAAATCTCGACAAACAAGCGTTTTTATGGTATGTCTCGCAGGTTGCTGAAATCCCATCCCAAACGTCGGTAGTTATCGCTTCAAATAACCCTGATGAATACGAAGGCGCCTCAGCTGTAATAAACATCATGGATTTCAAGTGACAGCGGGTACCAAATTGGTTACCTTTTTAAAAACCGGCGGTTAATATTATTATTTTTATTTCTGCTGCAATCGGCGTACTAACTTCTATGTTTAGTCGACATAAAGTCGACATAAAGTCGGGTCGAAGCCGACTTCTGCGTAGGGTTTAAGAGGGGTTGATCCAGGGTTGATCCGCCTTTGAGGGTCTGCAGCTGGATCAACCCTGGATTATCCCTGGATCATCCCTGGATGAACCCTGGAACAACCATAACTAATACTCGACTTTACATCGACTTTACATCGAAGAATGGATAGTGATTTCCTGCCGCAATTGACCTCCTGGAAGGCTTGACTGCGGCATGATTGAGATAGATAGGAATTCCGCCGGCATAACAAGTTTTGAGCATTCCTATCTTTACCGGACAACAATGATTAATATTTGAAATCTTACAACTAAAGGCCCCCAGAAGCGGGCATCTTATGTTTGATTTTATTTAATTTACTCGCATATTCGTAAAATCTAACGTTTAAGAAATGAAGCTATTAACTCGTATTCTAAGCCTCGCTATACTCGTCAGCGGAACCCTGTATTTTACCGCGTGCGATGATGGCGAAGGAGAAAAAAAGTCTGAGAAGGAAGAACAGATTGACAAACTTGTAGGAGCCTGGAACGTTTCTGCGGCTACCTACGACGGTGAAGACCAAATGGACGACTACGGTGTTATGCAGATTGCAATAGCGAGGGCTTCGGCAGACGCGTTGACCTTTACAGTAACAGGCCGCCCCGAAAAGCTGACGCCCTGGCCCGCATCAGGAACGTTCACGTTCGGCTCACCTATTACATCAAAATTGATACGCGATGACGGGGTTGAAATTACATATGCCGTAAGCGGCAATAATCTCACTTTCACGATGGAAAATTATTCTGGCACTGGATACGAGGGGCGTACATCGACCGTCGCAGGTGACTGGGTATTTACCTTTGATAAGTAAATTCTGACACAGGAAAATATAAGAGGTCTCCAATGTGAGACCTTTTTTATTTCAGTACAACAACCGTTACACCATCACCTCCGCGCTCAACATGTTCATCGGAGACGCTGGCGACTTCCTTATAACGTTTTAATGCATCACGAACGACCTTCCGTAAGACGCCTTCCCCCTTACCGTGCAGAATTCTCAATTCGCCCTGTGCAAGAAGGATTGCGGTATCCATGAACTGATCAAGTAATCCACTCACTTCCTCAACGCGCTTTCCACGAATGTCGAGTGTGCTGCTGAAGTTTGCACGTTTTGCGTGAACGTCAATTCCGGCAGTGCGTAGACGCGTCGCAATCTCCTTTTCTACCGCCGCAGTAATCTTTTCGAGTTTATCAATCTTGACGATCGATTTCAACTCACCAAATTGAACAGTGGCTGTTTTTCCCTGAATCTGCGTAACGACTCCGCTTCCCTCCTGTCCTGTTATCCGTACGCGATCACCTTCGCGGATTTCAACAGGCTTCTTTCCTTTTGCCGGAACTTTCACTTTCAGCGACAGATTTTCCAGGCCTTTTCGCACTTTCAGCGTCTCCTTGCGCTCAGCTTTGTTCTCACGAATGTGCCGGATCGTTTTTTCGATTTCACGATTCGTCTGCTGCAGCAACGCAGCGGCTTCCTGTTTTGCTTTCTCTATGATCTCCTTCTTTCGTGCTTCGAGTTCATTTGAAAGTGTTTCGTAACGCGACAGTGTCTGGGTGACAGCAGCTTCCTTGCGATCCATTTGCCTCAGCCTGTTTGTCAACTCCTGCTTTTCCTTCTCCAGCGAACGAACCAGGCTTTCAAATCCGGCAAGATCTTTACCCACAAGTTTCTCAGCTTCTGCGAGTGTTTGTTCCGGCAGACCAGTCTTGCGCGCAATTTCCAATGCAAAGGAACTACCTGGCTTGCCCTGATCAAGTTGGTAAAGAGGAAGCAGATTCTTCTCATCAAACCGCATGGCGGCATTCTGAATGCCCTGATGTTGCCCTGCAAATAGTTTGAGGTTATAGTAGTGGGTAGTAGCAATTCCCCACACCCGTTTCTTCAACAACGATGCAAGGATCGCCTGAGCGATAGCACCCCCGAAATTAGGATCCGTTCCTGAACCAAGTTCATCAAGCAGAATCAACGACCTGTCATCAGCATGCTGCAGAAACATGTTCATGTTCGTAAGGTGACTGCTGTATGTACTCAAATCATTTTCGATTGACTGCTGATCACCAATGTCAAGAAACAAACTTTGGAAAACGCCCATGCAACTGCGTTCAGAAGCCGGAACCAGCAGTCCACATTGCATCATATACTGGAGCAGACCCACCGTTTTGAGCGCAACGGACTTGCCACCAGCGTTTGGCCCGGAAACCAGCAGCATTCTATCCGTGACAGTCAGCGTTACCGAAAGCGGCACAACTTCGCGTTTGCCTTTAAGGCTGAGATACAGTAAAGGATGTCGCGCGTTGATGAGCACAACCTCCGGTTTCTTTCCGACGATTGGAAGGTCTGCACCTATTTCCAGCGAGAACTTCGCTTTTGATCTGATGAAATCGACCTGTGCAAGAAACTGAAACGCGTAGCGCAACGGCTCAAGATGCTCTCGAAACCTATCGGTGAGTTCGGTTAGTATTCGATTGACCTCGCGCTTCTCTGCATGCTCGAGTTCACGAATGAGGTTGTTCGAATCGAGCATCTCAGCAGGTTCCATAAAAACCGTCTGACCCGTTGCTGATTCATCAAGAATGAATCCCTTAAGCCGGCGCTTGTGTTCCGCCAGGATCGGGAGTACGATGCGCCCCTCGCGTATTGTAGGCAGCGCGCCATCAGGTACCCACTTTTCAGCTACAGCATTGCGGTAAATCTGATCCGCCAATCTCCGCAGACGCGTTTGCTCGTCGCGCAACGATTTTCGGGTGCGTGCCAGTTCAGGGCTGGCGCTATCCCTCACCGCTCCTTTATCATCGATCAACGCTCCCACCATACGTACGAGGTCTTTGGGGACCTGCACCGGCTCCGACAAACGATACAGATGCGGATACATTTCCCTTGTCTTCACCAGGAACTCTCTGCACTCAATGATCGTCTGGAGAGAATATGACAGGTGCAAAAACTCTTCCGCTTCGAGCCAGTTGCCAGCCAAAGCGATACGCTTTAACCAGTCAGACGCATCGTAATAAAAACGCGATGGAAATGGCTCACCTTTTTCAAGAATTTGCCTGAACTCGAGATTTTGATGCAGGAGTGTTGTGATGAAGTCAGGGTTCGAACTGAACCGCATATTATCAACCCAGGCGGCACCGGACGAGGATTGGCATCCTTGTTTCAGCTTCTCGCGGATCTGGTCAAACCCGAGTTTTAGTTCAAAGTCGGCCGGATAAATCATTTCTCTTCAGTGGCGGGCGGCGTACGTTGCTCCATAAGATTCAGTGAATCCACGAGCACACTATAAATTGCCTCCAGTTCTTTCGGGCGGTCCATATAGTACCTCATCGAACGATGAAAAACCGAATCGGTAACCTGTGTCTTTTCAAAGACTTTAGGCTTTATTTTTTCAAAAACTTTTATTGATGAATCGTGCCGAACACCCAGCCGCTGAATCTTCTCTTCTGTAAGGTAAAGTTCGGTCAACACGCGCACCATATCCTGCCTGGAAAGTATACCTTCCGGCCGCTTTTCGCGGGAGCACGCGACAAGGAAAATCAACAGCAAACCGGTTAAACCCACCTTCATCACGGATAAAAAACCTTTAGTAATCGATTCAGACCAATATTTCATAAGGTCCAGCAAAAATATCATAATTGTTCTATTTTTCGGGGTCGGGAGTTGGCGTACTGGTTATTAAGTCGTTGCTGACGAAAACAGTTCCCGCAGAAATTGTGCCCATGAGAGAACTGCTCAAGAAACTACGGAAATACGAAATCCAGATTCGGAAGGCGATTAACAGTCACATGCAGGGTGATTTCCATTCTGTGTTCAAAGGCAGCGGTCTGGAATTTGACGACGTAAGGCCCTACCAGTATGGAGACGACATACGCACCATCCACTGGAATGTGTCCGCAAAAGGTCATGGTACATTTGTAAAGACCTACCGGGAAGAGAAAGAACAAACGGTGTTCTTCATCCTTGACGTCAGTGCCTCGGAGGAAATCGGACAAACGGGTCGCACCAAGAGTGACGTGAGTCGCGAGATTTGCGGTGTTCTCACGTTATCTGCGGTAAAAGAATCCAGTCACGTCGGCCTTATCTGTTTCTCGGATGTCCGCGAAGTTTACCTTAAGCCGGTAAAGGGGCATTCACAGGCGTATGAAATCATAAAAGCACTGGCAAGTCTGAAACCGAAGTCACTTCAAACAAATCTTGCTCACGCGATTTCCTTTGCGTTGAATATCATCAAGCGACGAAGCGTGGTAATCCTGATTTCGGATTTCATAGACGAGGGGTATTTTGACAACCTCAAGGCGTTGGCACGGCGGCATGATCTTGTTGTTATTCACATCAGCGACAAGCTGGAAAGCAACCTCCCTGGCCTGGGCATCGTACCAGTGATTGATAAGGAATCGGGGAAAACATTGTGGGTGAATACCTCCTCCTCCGACTTCCGCAGAAAGATCAGCCAGAGCCTTGAAGCACGAAAGGATGAACTCGCGAAGTTCAGCCGCAAACACCAGATTAATTTTATTTCTCTCGATACACAGGAAGACTATGTACCCAAGCTGCTCCGGTTGTTTAAGGTTAGAAACAAGACGCTAAAAACAACGTAGAGAATATGCGCATAGCGTTCATCGTCATTTTGTTTATGACTCTCGTGCCCACAACAGGGGTTGTGGGGCAGGAGGTTGTCGTGCGCGGCACCTTTCTCGAAGATAGCATGCGCGTTGGTGACGAAATATTCTATTCGTTGAGTGCGCACTATCCGGCGGGGGAACAAATCCTCTTTCCGGACTCATCCTATTTTTATGGCTCTTTTGAATTCATCGGCAAAAGGTTCTTTCCAACCAAAACCAGCAACGGAGTTAGCATTGACAGTGCAGTTTACAGGCTGACAACGTTCGAAACAGATTCCCTCCTGCAATTGCGACTTCCGGTGTTTCAGGTAAATGCTCTCGATTGCACACGAGTAGCCGCACCGTTTGATACCATTCGTATGCAACTGATGGTGAAGGCAATGCCGGAAACAATCGGTCCGGACATGCCGTTGCGCGCAACGATTGCCTATCAGGACGTGCCCCACTCCGTCAACTACCCGCTCATTCTCGTGTTGTCAGGAATATCACTTGTGTTTGCGGTTGTAACGTGGGTGATTTTCGGAGGTCGTGTGATGGGTTATATGAAAGAAAAGAAAATGCGACGGGCACACGAGCAGTTCCTTTCGCGTTTTGACGATGCTGCCAGGGCAGTCACCGCAGGGGTTACCCCGAAAAAAGCTGAGGCAGTCGTGCTTGTATGGAAGCGTTACATGGAACAACTGAATCGGCGACCCTATACAAAAATGACCACCCTGGAAATAGTCCGGATTGAAAAAGACCAGCAGCTTGCAAACAGCCTGCGGCGTCTCGACGCTTCAATTTATGGCACGAGTACTGATATAACGGGGGCACTGGGTGACCTTCGACGCTTTGCCGATACCACATTTGAAACAAAACTGAACGAGGTACGACATGAACAGTGATTTTCAGACCGCGTGGTATAGCCTCGAATGGTTTAAACCTTCGGTATTGCGATCCTTTGAATGGGATAACAGCGCTTTTCTGATCCTGGCTGCCGTGATTCCGATATTGTTCATTCTCCGATGGCTACTTCAGCATCGCCTCAACCAAAAGTTACCAGTGGCAGTGACGCGAAAAGAGTTAAGAAGTTCGCCCATAACAGCGGTGCGGTTTATTCCGGACGTGTTGTTGATGATTGCACTTGCATTAATCTTCATTTCGCTGGCACGACCACAACGCAGCAATGAAAAGACGGAACAATGGAGCGAAGGAATAGACAT
>Ga0079224_100007669_pt1 | contig 14516 bp, 13 predicted proteins | sample Stecom2015_FD_80414 | JGI IMG/M metagenome (GOLD analysis project Ga0079224, IMG submission 80414) | Agricultural soil microbial communities from Utah to study Nitrogen management - Steer compost 2015 | ecosystem: Environmental > Terrestrial > Soil > Agricultural land | place: USA: Utah...
GCTGGTCACGGAGATGCTGCCACCCGGACCAGGCGGTCCATGGCAGCGACCCCGGCGCCGCGAACAATAGCGCGGCCGCGCACATCGGGCGAACGGCCGCATTCACTCCGACTCGCGCCGGGCCCCCTCGGGAGTGAACGCAGGCAGGCATATAGCGACATACTGGGCACCCTCCGGGTCCGGAGTGGTGTAGCGAACACGCTCCCCCGCCCTCGTGACGACGGCCTGCCCAGCGCGCACCAGCAGCACGCCGCCGTCGTGCTCGACCCGCACCGTGCCCTGTAGCACCAGGGTGATCTCGTCGAACGTCGGCCGTTGGGCGGGCTCCTCCCAGCCGCCCGATGCCTCCATGCGCGCCACCGACACCGCCGTCTCGCCGGTGTTCACCACTCCGACGTACTCGTCGATGACCTTGCCGCCCGGCACGGGGATCCGCGTCGGCTTGTCGATCAGCTCAGGCACGTGCGCCTCCTCTGCGGTTGCCAGCCGCCATCCGGTTAGTCGGCCGCGATCCGGTCGATCACGAGCGGGACCGGCTCGGGCGGGGTCGGCGTGACCCGCACTGCGCCCTCGGCCGCTGCGATACCCGCCGGAATCCGGGCCGCGTCGTCCGCGCGCAGCTCGAACAGGACGTCGCCCGCCTGTACCCGGTCACCGGGGCGCCGATGCAGGACCACGCCGGCCGAAGGGCTGACGGGGTCCTCCTTCCGGGCCCGACCGGCGCCGAGCCGCCACGCGGCCACACCGATGGCGTACGCATCGATGGCGCTCACATACCCGTCCTCGGCCGCACGGACCTGCTCGCACTCGGCGGCCTTGGGCAGCGCGGCATCGGGATCGCCACCCTGGGCGCGGATCATGGCTCGCCAGGAGTCCATGGCGCGACCGTCGGCGAGTGCCTCGGCCGGGTCAATGTCGCCGAGGCCGGCCGCCGCGAGCATCTCGCGGGCGAGCCTCAGCGTGAGCTCGACCACGTCAGGCGGCCCGCCGCCGGCCAGGACCTCGAGCGCCTCGGCGACCTCGACCGCGTTGCCGACTGCCCGCCCGAGTGGCGTGGACATGTCGGTGAGCAGGGCGACGGTCCTCACCCCGTGGTCGGTGCCGAGCTCGACCATGGTCCGGGCGAGCTCCCGCGCGCGCTCCGGCGACTTCATGAACGCGCCCGAGCCCACCTTCACGTCGAGCACCAGCGCCGCGGTCCCCTCGGCGATCTTCTTGCTCATGATCGAGCTGGCGATCAACGGAATCGACTCGACCGTGCCGGTGACGTCGCGCAACGCGTAGAGCTTCCGGTCGGCGGGCGCGAGTTCGTCGCCCGCCGCGCAGACGGCACACCCGACGGTGGCCAACTGGTGCAGGAACTCCTCTTTGGACAGCCCGACTCTCAGGCCGGGAATGGACTCCAGCTTGTCCAGCGTGCCGCCGGTGTGGCCCAACCCCCGGCCCGACAGTTGCGGGACCGCCGCACCGCAGGCGGCGACCAACGGGGTCAGCGGCAACGTGATCTTGTCGCCGACGCCACCGGTGGAATGTTTGTCCACTGTGGGCCGCGGTACGCCAGAGAGGTCGAGCCGCTCCCCCGACGCGATCATCGCGGTTGTCCACCGGGAGATCTCCGCCGGGCTCATGCCGCGCAGCAGGATGGCCATGGCCAGCGCCGCCATCTGCTCGTCGGCGACCACTCCCCGGGTGTAGGCGTCAACCACCCAGTCGATCTGGGCGTCGGAGAGGGTCCCACCATCGCGTTTGGTGGCGATCACATCGACCGCCGCAAACGGCTCACCCACTGCCCCTCCCGTTCGAGTCGGTACTAACGCTCGCTGCCCGGCTGCCACCGGCCCGAGACCTCGGACGGCGGCGTTCCCTCGCCGGCCCAGGCGAGGCCGCCCTCGGCGTCCACGACCACCACGCGTGGCGTACGGGCACGGCCCCAGGCGACGGCGGCCTCCGCCTCCACCCAGGTGCCGCCCTCCTCGAGGATCCCCCGCTGTTCGTCGGTCCGCGCTTCGTCCTCCCCACCTGAGGAACCCTGCGGCTCGGCGAAGCCCGAGGAACGCTCCCAATACGCGGTCCATACCATCCGGCCGCCCACCGAGTCGGGGTGGACGAAGACGGTGCCGCGACCCCGCCACCGGCGAAGCCGCTCCGGCACGGCGCCTCCGTCGCTGTCCGGCCGGCGTTCGAGGTCCTCCGGACCGAAGGCGTGGGGCAGCAGGTCGGCGACGCGCACCGGCCCGCCCTCGAAGTCCACGAGGCAGTTGGGGCCGCCGTGCTCGTACAGCAGCTGGCGGCAGCGGCCGCACGGCATGAGTACCGCCCCCGCGCCATCCACACAGGACAGTGCCACCAGCCGCCCACCGCCCGTGGCGTGCAGTGACGAGACCACCCCACACTCGGCGCAGAGCGTGAGGCCGTAGGAGGCGTTCTCCACGTTGCAGCCGGAGACGATCCGGCCGTCGTCGACGAGCGCCGCCGCGCCGACCGGGAAGCGGGAGTACGGCACGTACGCGCGTGCCATCACCTCCGTAGCGGCGCGGCGCAGCGCCGGCCAGTCGATCTTCTCGGACTCCATCAGGTGCTCCCCCAAGCGCCGCTAGCCCTTGACGTACGGCTTGCCGTCCGCCGCCGGCGCGCGCACCCGGCCGACGAGGCCGGCGACCGCGATGATCGTGGCGAGGTACGGCAGCATGTTCAGGAACTGGCTCGGGATCGGGCTGCCGATGGCGCCGAGGTAGAACGCGAGCGCGCTGGTGAAGCCGAAGAAGAGCGCCGCGAGCAGCGCCCCGATCGGGCTCCAGCGGCCGAAGATGAGCGCGGCCAAGGCGATGAACCCGGCCCCCGAGGTCATTCCCTTGTTGAAGTTGGTCGTCGAGAGCAGCGTGAAGTAGGCGCCGCCGAAGCCGGCCAGCAGGCCGCCGATGAGCACGTTGCGATACCGCAGGCCGAGCACGCTGACGCCGACCGTGTCCGCCGCCGTCGGATGCTCGCCCACCGCCCGGGTCCGCAGGCCCCACCGGGTCCGGGTGAGACCGACGTGGACGAGCACGACGGCGGCCAGCGCGCCGAAGACGAAGACGTTCGCCTTGAACAGCGCCGGACCCAGCAACGGGATGTCCTCGAGCAGAGGAATGTTCCAGCTCGGAACACGGCTCGGCTGGTTATAGGTGGATTGGTTCCTCGCCATGATCTGTTCGTAGAGGAACCCGGTGAGGCCTAACGCGAAGACGTTCAAGACGATGCCGAGGACCACCTGGTCGACCAGGTACTTGATGGCGAAGACCGCGAGGATCGCGGCGATGAACAGCCCACCGACGGCCGCGGCGACGATCCCGGCCCAGACGCTCGCGGCGAGTGTGGCGACGAGCGCGGCGGCGAACGCGCCCATGAGGAACTGGCCCTCGATGGCCACGTTGATGACGCCGGATCGTTCACAGAGGACACCGGCGAGCGATCCGAGAATGAGCGGTAGCGCCAAACGCACGGTGCTGTTCGCCACGTTGCCCAACGGCATGACGTTGAGACCCGTGCTCGACTGCGAGATCTGCCAGCACAGGAAGGACAGCACGATCGCGACAATGCCCACACCGACGAGCCAGGCAAACCAGCTGCGACGGATGGGCGCCAGCAGGGCGGATCCGGCGCCGGCGGCGATGAGTCCAAAGAGGATGGCGCCGACGGTGCCCGGGATGCCGACGGCGGATCCGGCGGTGGTCTCCGCCAGCGTGATGCGCACCTGCATGTCGGTCGCGAGCGCGCCGAACAGGACGGCGGCGATGACGCCGGCGATCAGGAAGCCGGCGCCAACCTTGCGCTGCCGCGTCCAGAACCGGACCGGCTCCGCGATGGCGGTGCTGCCGTCGAATGTCACGGTTGACACCTGCGTCACCACCCCTTCGCCATGCCGGTCTCGAGCCCGCCGGCTTGAGCCGGGCGGAGCCGGAAGATCGCCGCGACGAGGGCGGGCGCGGCGACGAACACCACGATCAATGCCTGCAGCACCGAGACGAGCTCCAGCGAGATACCGGAACCCACCTGCAGCTGGTTTCCGCCGGCCCGCAACGCGCCGAAGAGCAGCGCGGCGAGCAGCACTCCCCACGGTTTCGCGCGGCCGAGCAGGCCGACGAGCAGGCCGTCGAAACCCGCGCTGCCCACCACCGCACCGGTGAGCGCGAATGCCGTGCCGAGAAGGATCGTCGCTCCGCCCAGGCCGGCGAGCGCTCCGGCGACCGCCATCACCATGGCGTACGTCCGGGCCACGTTCATACCGGCGGTACGGGACGCCTCGGGGTTGAGCCCGACCGCTCGCAGCTCGAACCCGAAGGTGGATCGGCCGAGGAGCCACGCCACGCCCCAGACCACGAGCACGGCGAGCACGATGCCCAGATGCACCCGCAGGCTTTGGCCTACGGGAGCGAGCAGCCGAGGTAGCTCGGCACTCGGGTGCACGGCCTCGCTGATCGCGTCGGTGCGGCCGGCAGCCTGGATGCCCTCCTGCACGATGAGCCAGGACAGGAAGAAGAGCGCGACGTAGTTCAGCATGATGGTCGTGATGACCTCGTGCGCGCCGGTGCGGGCCTTGAGGATCCCAGGCACGTAGCCGTACAACCCGCCGGCGAGCGCCGCGGCGAGCAGCGCGACCAGCAGGTGCACGCCGACCGGCAACGGAAGCAGGAAACCGACCAGGCCGGCCGCGATGGCCCCCATGATGGCCTGGCCCTGCACACCGATGTTGAACAGGCCACCCCGGAAGGCCACGGCGAACGCGAGGCCGGTGAAGGCAAGCGGCGCGGTGTAGCTCAGTGTCTCCGAGATCGGATAGAAGACGCGCTCCCAGCGCACCGTGCCGTTGAACGCGCCGGCGAGCGCCTCCGGGTCGACGATCGCGCCCTTGAACAGGTTCGCGTACGCGTCGGCGACCTTGTTCCAGCTTGCCGTAAGGGCGTCGGACGGGCGAGTGAAGAAGTACGAGTAGGTACGGCGCACGTTGGCGTCCGAGACGATGATGAGGATCGCGCCGAGCACCATCGCGAGCGCGATCGCCAGGACGGTCACCGTGACCGTGTTCGCGCTCCACAGCGCGCGCAGGAAGCGGGCCGCGAACGTGGACGGCTGCGCGGCCGCCGGCTCGGTCCCAGCGGCCTGGTCGGTTGCCTGGGCACGGTTGCGCGCATCCAGCCTGGCCTGGGTCGCTGCCTCCTCGGCCACCTCGGTCCGCTCGGCCGGCTCCTTGTCCGGCGACGAGGCGAGGTACTCGGGCTGGGCGTCGTGGCCTTCGCTCATGCCGCTGCCCCCTCGGTAACGCCGGCCATGAGCAGGCCAAGCTCCTCGCGCGGGGTGTCCGGGGAGACGATCGCGAGGATCCGGCCGCGGTACATCACCGCGATCCGGTCGGCGAGCGCGACGACCTCGTCGAGTTCGCTCGTCACCAGCAGCACGGCCGTTCCGATATCACGCTCGTGCACGATCTGCCGGTGGATGAACTCGATGGAGCCGACGTCGACGCCGCGCGTCGGTTGGCTCGCCACAAAGAGCTTCAACGGTCGCGTGAACTCGCGCGCGACGATGACCTTCTGCTGGTTCCCGCCCGAGAGCGTGCTGGCCGGTGCCTGGTGGGATCTGGTTCTGATGTCGAACTGTTCGATCCGCTGCTCGGCGGACTTCGCGATCTCGTTGAGGTTGAGCGTGAACCGCGAGCCGAACGGCGGCTGGTCGTACAGGTTGAGGACGAGGTTCTCGGCGACGGTGAAGCCCTGGACCAAGCCGTCCACGCTGCGGTCTTCGGGCACGTAGCCGACGCCCGCCCTGAGGATCTCCTTGGTCGACCGGCCGCGCAGGTCGCGTCCCTCCAGTTTGACCGTTCCGGAGACGATGGGCCGAAGACCCATGATCGCCTCGACGAGCTCGGTCTGGCCGTTGCCCTGCACGCCCGCGACGCCGAGCACCTCGCCGGCGTGAACGGTCAGGTCCACCCCGTCGACGGCGCGGTGGCCGCGCTCGTCGTTGACGGCGAGCCCCGAGACCTCGAGTACCGGCGCGCCGATCCGGGCCGGCTTCTTCTCCACCCGCAGGAGCACCGTCCGCCCGACCATCAGCGACGCAAGCTCCTCCTCGCTGGTGTCCGGCGAGGTGGTGCCCACCGACCGGCCGCGGCGCAGCACGGTGATCCGGTCGGCGATCGCCTTGACCTCCTTGAGCTTGTGCGTGATGAAGACGATCGACTTGCCGGACTTCTTGAGTCCTCGCATGACCTCGAGGAGGTCCTCCGTCTCCTGCGGGGTGAGTACGGCGGTCGGCTCGTCCATGATGAGCAGGTCGACATCACGCGTCAGCGCCTTGATGATCTCGACGCGCTGCTGCAGCCCAACCGGCATGTCCTCGATCAATGCGTCCGGGTCGACCGCGAGGCCGTAGCGCTGGGAGACGTCAACGACCTGCTGCCGGGCGCGCCGCCGATCCAGGTACCCGGCGAGGCCGGGCCGGACATGCTCGTGGCCGAGCATGACGTTCTCGGTCACGGTGAAGACCGGCACCAGCATGAAGTGCTGGTGCACCATGCCGATACCGTGGCTGATCGCGTCCCGCGGGCTGCGGATGCGCACCGGCTTGCCGTCGATCAGGATCTCGCCCTCGTCGGGTTGCAGCAGCCCATAGAGGACGTTCATCAGCGTCGACTTGCCGGCGCCGTTCTCGCCGAGCAGCGCGTGAATCTCGCCCGGCTCGACGGTGAGGTCGATGCGGTCATTCGCGACCAGGTCGCCGAAGCGCTTGGTGATGCCGCGCAGTTCGAGTCTCAGCGGAACCTCTCCCTTCGCTCGGCCGGCTAGGCGGCCTTGACCGGCGGGACGGTCCTGACCGGCACGACGGCCCTGACCGGCGAGACGGCCGGACCCGGATTGGCATCGATAGCCCGTCCGTTGCCGGGCCGGAGGAAGAGACCGGCCCCCACGGCGATGATCTCACCACGGGGGCCGGCCCGATGTCATTGCCTGAACGGTCGCGTCACTTCGGCTGCGACGGCGACGTGACCGTGATGGTGCCGTTGATGATGTCCTGCTTCAGCTGCTCGACCTCGTCCTTGAGCGCCTGGTCGATCTTGCCGTCGAACTCGTGGTACGGCGCGATGGAGACACCGTTGTTCTCCAGCGTGCCGATGGAGCCACCGGAGAGGAGGCCAGTGGCCGTCGAGGCGTTGATGGCCGCGTCCCGCACCGCGTCCGGGATGTTCTTGACCACGGTGGTGAGGAAGACCGAGCAGTACTGCTCAGCGCTCTGGCAACCGTCGACGTCGACCCAGATCACCGAGTAGGCGCCGTTCGAGGCCAGTGCGCCATCGGCGGTGCCGAGGCCGGTGCCACCCGCCACCGGCATGATCACGTCGGCGCCCTGAGCGACGAACGCGTCCGAGATCGCCTTGCCCTTGGCCTGGTCAACGAAGCTCTCCGCGAACGTGCCTTGCTGGGACTCCTTGTCCCAACCGAGCACCTTGACGTTGGCGTTCTTGACCTGGTTGTAGTGGGCCACGCCGTCAACGAAGCCATCCATGAAGATCGTCACCGGCGGGATGTTCAGGCCGCCGTACGTCGCCACCGTGCCAGACTTCGAGTACCCCGCAGCGAGGTAGCCGGCGAGGAACGCCGCCTGGGCGGTGTCGAACTGCATCGAGTAGACGTTCGGAAGGTCGATCTTGGCGTCGACGATGGCGAACTGCTGCTCCGGGTTCGCCTGGGCGGCCTGGGTCGTCGCGTCGAACATCAGCCCACCGACCGCGAGGATGAAGTCGCAGCCCTGCTGGACGAAGCCGTTGAGGTTGGGTACGTAGTCCGCCTCGGCCGCCGACGAGACGTTCTGTGGCTCAGCGAACTGGTCGCTCTGCTCGGCCGCGTTCAACAAGCCCTGCCACGCCGAGGCGTTGAAGGACCGGTCGTCGATGCCACCGATGTCAGTGACCATGCACGCCTGGTAGTCGCCGGCCGGCTGTTCCGGGCTCTCGGCCGGAGCCTCGCCACACGCAGCCGCCGCCAGTGTCAATCCGACGACCCCGAGGGCCGCCACGAGTTTCGTCGTTCGACGCGCAAGCGTCGCCGAGTCCGTTGTCATCCCACGCGCTGGGCGCAAGGGGGTCTCCTTCCATCAATCGACCGCTGACCTGCGGGCGATGCCACTTCCGGAGCGTACGTCGCGGCCAGGTCACCGCCGCGACGATCACGTGCGGCTCTGCCACCGCGTTACCCGCCCGTGACCCTTCCGTGTCCCGGACTCCGGGCGACAGCCACGATGGACAGGATACGCCTGATATGTCGGAAGGTTGGCGAATTGCGCCGGTCGGAAGCCGTTCGACAGTTGCCCCGGAATCGGCGATTCACCGGGGCAACTGTTCGACCGATGTCCGGGGTTGACCGATGTCCCGGGCAACGATGTCCCGGGGCAACCGTTGTCCGGGGTCAGCGCCAGAACACCGCGACGGCGGCGTTGGCCAGCGTCAGGACGACGATGGCGAGGAAGTGGCCGCGGTTGACCGCCTCCCGCTTTCGAGAGAAGAACGTCATCGCGAAGATCGCGAGGGCCACGACGAGCTTGACCACGAGCTTGGCCGGGTCAGGCTCGCGTTCGCCCCCACCGCGCAACGGCGCGCTGAGCGCGATCCCGCTCAGGACCTGGATGATGGCGCCCCACAGGATCGCCCAGTTGATCCGCAGCACGCCGCTGGCGTACTGGACCGCCGCCCCACCGAGCAACAGGGCGAACCCGATCAGATGGATGTAGAGAAGAATCAGTCGCAACGGCTCCATGCCGCAGATCATGGCTGATCTGCCCGCGTACGGCAGCGGTGGCCCCCGGCTCGGCCCAAAGCCGGGGGCATGAGTTGCTCGCCTCGGTCTGAATGGTGTTCTGCGGCGACGGTGCTCCTGGGAGGGCGTCAGCTGGTAGCGGCCGGCGCCGGCTCGGCCGTCGCGGGGGCGGCAACGTGCCGGATGCGGGCCCGGCCCAGCACCACCAGAACCAACCCGACCACGGCCCAGGCGGCGAGCGTCCACAAAGGCATGGCGGAGCCGGCACCGTCGAAGAAGGCCACCGACCGCAGCAGCGTGGCGCCCGCGCCAATGGGCAGGTACTGCCCGATCATTCCCCACGGTTGTGGCAGCAGCTCCGGGGCTGCGGCGACGGCCGAGAGCGGGTTCCCGAACAAGAAGATCACAAGGACGCCGAGCCCGATGCCGGCCGGACCCGCAACGGCTGCCAGGCCGGCGATGCTCGCGCTCACGGCGAGGGCAAGGAGCGCCACCGCACCCGCCGTCGCCAGGTAGGAGCCGGCGAGGATGTCCAACCACTGCAGCACCGCTGCGCCGAGCGTGCCGGCCAGCACCGCGAAGAGGAGCAGGCCGACCAGGCGGGCGAGCTTGCCGGTGACGGCGGCGGAGAACGCGATGCCCGCCACCATGCTCAGCAGTACGAACGGCAGGAAGCCCGAGGCGAAGCCGGCACCGCGCGGGTCACCGGGCGAGCCCGGTACCACGTCCACCACCTCGACCTGAGCACCGGCCGCGCCACCGAGCTCCTGGGCGGCCTGGCCGAGCAGCTGGGCGAGTGCCGGGCTCGCGCCCGAGGCGGTGTGCAGCGACATTCCGCTGGGTCCGACGATGAAGGCGGCGTACGCCGACCGGTCGCGCAGCGCCGCGTCGGCCGCTGCCTCGTCCGGCACGAGGGTGACCTCGAACGCGCCGGGCCGGGCGGAATCAAGCCGCTGGGCGACACCGCTTGCGGCCGGGGCCGGGCCGGCGACGACGATCGGTACGTCGCGGGGGGCGAGTTCTTTCGCCGGCCAGGTGAACCAACTCACCAGGGCGACGAGGGCGATCGTGATTCCCACCGCGATGCCGATCGCACGCGCGGTGGGCGACGGAGACCTCACGGCTTCCTCCTAAAACGAATGATCATTCAGTTATTGCTCGATGGTCCTCCCGTGGCCCATCACGTGTCAAGAACGAACGCTCGTTTTATGATTTATGGCATGCCACGGGTCTCGGAAGCGCACCTCGCCGCGCGCCGGCAGCAGATCCTCGACGCGGCGCGGAAGTGCTTCATGAGCAAGGGCTTCCATCAGACATCGATGCATGACGTGATCACCGAGGCTGGCCTGTCCGTCGGCGCGGTCTATCGGTACTTCCCCAGCAAGACCGACCTCATCGTCGCGATCGCGGAGCAGGCGGTCGGGAACATCACCGGGCTCCTAGAGGATCTGCTGAAGGTAGAGCCGCCGCCGCCGCTGACCGAGGTGATGAGCCGGGCCGTCGACTTCATCAGCGCCGAGACCGGCGCTGACGGATCGCTCAGGTTGGGGTTGCAGGTGTGGAGCGAGTCGCTGCACAACCCGGAGCTCGCCGAGTTTGTCCGCTCGGTCGTGGGCCGCATCCGCGCCGCGCTCGTGGCGTTGGCACGCCGGGCCCGGGAGCACGGACACATCCGACCCGATGCAAATCCCGAGCAGGTGGGTGCGGTGCTGCTCTCGGTCCTCCCCGGCTACGCGGTGCAGCGCATCTTGACCGGGCAGCCCGACCCCGAATCGTTCAAGTCCGGGCTGCGGACACTGTTCCAGCCCGCTGATATGCAAGGGCCCCCTCTTAACGCCTAACGCGGTAAAAGGGTCCCTTCCTAACACTGCGTTCGGCTAGCGGCACACTGGGCAGGTGACTGCCACAGCCGCCGACCGATGGCGCGACGCGCTGGAGGCCTGGGCGATTCCGGAGGAGATCACCTCGCGAGTGCAGGGATCGCCATGGGTGCTTCCGGTCGATGTCTTCGGTCGGCGGGCGGATCACAGCCTCGCGCAGCCAAGCGGTGTTTCCTACGAGGTGGCGGCCGGGGCCCTCCCTCCGAACGGCACCGTGCTCGACGTTGGCGCCGGGGCCGGCGCCGCGAGCCTCCCGCTCGCGCGGTGGGCCGGCGCGACGCAGATCATCGCCGTGGACGCCAACGAATCCATGTTGGACGCGTTCCGGCAGCGCGCCGCACAGGTCGGCGTCGAGGTGACGACGGTCCTCGGCCGGTGGCCGGACGTGGCGGACCAGACGCCGGTCGCCGACGTCGTCGTCTGCCACCACGTCTTCTACAACGTGCCGGACCTCGCGGAGTTCGCGCTCGCCCTGGACGCCCACGCGCGCACGCGGGTGGTCGTTGAGCTGCCGGAGGCGCACCCGCTCCGCCCGCTCAACCCGCTCTGGCTGCGGATGCACAACCTGCGCCGGCCGGACCGGCCAACCGTCGCGGACGCGGTCGCGGTCCTGCGTGAGGCCGGGATCCGCCCGCAGCTGCGTGTCTGGCCGCGCCCCGAACGGCCGGAGTACCCGTCCTTCGACGAACTCGTGGCCGTCACGGCGCAGCGCCTCTGCCTGCCTCCGGAGCGGTCGGAGGAGCTCGCCGCGGCACTGCTCGAGCTTGGCGTCGACCCGGACCACCCGCGCGACCTCTCGCCCGCCGGCGACAACCTCGTCACGGTGTGGTGGGACCCGGCCGACACCCGTACGACGTGACACACCCCTGACGAGGCCAACCTTGTGGGTTTCGGATGTCCGAGAAACCCGTTGAGTCTCCAGTAGGGGGAGACTTCAGCATTGAAGCCATGCACGTCGGTGAGGTGGCGCGAAACGCCGCCGAGCAGGTTGGTCGAGTGGCGCGCGGCGCCACCGGGCACGCCGGTCAAGTGGCGCGCGGCGCCACCGGGCCCGCCGGTCAAGTGGCGCGCGGCGCCACCGGGCCCGCTGGTCAAGTGGCGCGCGCCACGATGCCCATCGGTGAGGTGGCACAGCGCACCGGCCTGTCGGTGAAGACGGTCCGGTACTACTCCGACCTGGGGCTGGTTCCCGAGGCCACCCGGTCGGCGTCGGGGTACCGCCGCTATGACGCCACTGCGGTGGTACGGCTTGAGTTCGTCCGTACGCTACGCGAGCTCGGCCTGGACCTCGCCACCATCCGCCGAGTGCTGGAGAAGGAGGACGACCTGCCCGCCGTCGCCGCGGCGCACGCCGAGGCCCTCGGGGCCCAGATCCGCCTGCTCCGACTGCAGCGCGCCGCGCTGCGCAACCTCGCCCGCCGCCCGCACACACCACACGAGGTCGAACGCATGAGCCGCCTTGCCCAGGCCACCGCCGACGAGCGCCGTCGCCTGATGAACGAGTTTCTGGACAGCATCTTCGCCGGCGTTGCGGTGTCGGCGGAGTTCGAGAGCAAGATGCGCGCGGGCATGCCGGAGCTGCCCGACGACCCGAGTGACGAGCAGGTCGACGCGTGGCTCGAACTGGCCGACCTCATCCGGGACCAGGACTTCCGGGACCGCCTGCGGGCCATGAGCCTGGCCAGCTTCGGGACGGCGGACGGCCCGGCGAAGCCGCTCGCCACCCCGACTGGACAGGAGGCGGCCCGGACCGCCGAGTTGGTGACCGAGCGCGCCAGCGCGGCTCGCGAGGCCGGCATCGATCCCGCGTCCCCGGCCGCCGACCCGATCGTGAACGACCTGGTCGCGGCGTTCGCCGACTCCGTCGGACGTACCCCGGACGAGGCCTACCGGCGGGAGTTGCTCGAGCAGATCCGGCTCGGATACGAGCCCAGGGCGGAGCGGTACTGGCAGCTGATCGCGATCATCAACGGTTGGCCGCCGATTCCCTCCACAATGGCCAATTGGTCGTGGTTCATCGAGGCGCTCTCCGCCCGCCTCTGACGGCCAGCTCCTCGAGCCGTGCGGCATCTCTACCCTTAACGCGGCCACCAGGCGGCGGTGTCGGGCGGCAGAAGGCCGGCCTGAGGCAGCGACTCACTCGCCAGGAGCCGCGGGGCCTCCGGCACCGGAACGGGTTCGGTGCCGAGATTGACGACGCAACGCACGCCAGTACCGTCCTCCCGGATGTGGGAGAAGTCGAGGTGGGCATCGCCGGGAGCGCTGTGCCACTCGACGCGCCCGGGCTTCACACCCCGGCCACCGAGGCGCTCCCGCCGCAGCCGCAGCGCCCGCCGGTACAGGTTCAATGTCGAGGACGGGTCATCCGCTTGAGCCGCGACGGAGAGCACCGCCCAACTCTCCGGCTGCGGAAGCCACGGTGTGCTGCCGGCCGGGCCGAAGCCGTACGGCGGAGACGAGCCCGACCACGGCAGCGGCACTCGGCAGCCATCCCGACCAAGTTCCGCGCCGCCGGACCGCACGAAGACCGGGTCCTCGCGACACTCGTCCGGCAGGTCGAAGACCTCCGGCAGGCCAAGCTCCTCACCCTGGTAGAGGTACGCCGAGCCGGGTAGGGCGAGCATGAGCAGGGCCGCGGCGCGAGCCCGGCGCAGACCAAGCGCTGGGTCGGCGGTTGCGGCCGGCCCGCCGCCGGCAGTGGCGCCACCCGCGGTCCCACCGATGCCGGCGGCGAGACGCGAGGCGTGCCGCACCACGTCGTGATTGGACAGTACCCACGTCGTCGTGGCGCCGACCTCGCCCATCACCGCCAACGACGTGTCGATGACGTCCCGGTACGCGGGCGCCGACCACGGCGTACCGAGGAAGTGGAAGTTGAACGCCTGGTGCAGCTCGCCCGGCCGCACGTACCTGGCGGCGCGCTCGACGTTCGGCAGCCACGCCTCGGCGACGGCGATGCGCTCCGGCGTGTAGCTGTCCAGGATGGACCGCCACTCGCGGTAGATCTCGTGCACGCCGTCCTGGTCGAAGTACGGGGTCTCGGCGCCAGCGAGCAGTTCGACGCTGGCGGCTCCGGCGTCGGGCAGACCGGGTGCCTTCACCATCCCGTGTGCCACGTCGATGCGGATGCCGTCGACGCCGCGATCGAGCCAGAACCGCAGGATGTCGGCGAACTCCGCCCTGACCTCGGGGTGATCCCAGTTGAGGTCCGGCTGCTCGCTTGCGAACAGGTGCAGGTACCACTCGCCGTCTGGCAGGCGGGTCCACGCCGGTCCCCCGAAGATGGACTGCCAGTTGTTCGGCGGCTGCGCCCCATCGGGACCCCGGCCGGGGCGGAAGTGGAACCGGGCCCGCTCGGGCGAGCCGGGCCCAGCGGCGACCGCCGCCGTGAACCACGGGTGGGCCGACGAGGTGTGGTTCGGCACCAGGTCGATGATGACCCGCAGCCCTCTGGCGTGCGCCTCCATCACGAGCTTGTCGAAATCGGCGAGCGTCCCGAAACGGGGATCGACGCCACGGAAGTCCGCCACGTCGTATCCCCCGTCGGCCATCGGTGAGGGGTAGAACGGGGTGAGCCAGATCGCGTCCACGGCGAGGTCGCGCACGTAGTCCAGCCGGCTCGCCACGCCGAGCAGGTCACCAATGCCGTCGCCGTCCGCGTCGGCGAAGCTGCGGACGTAGATCTGGTAGATCACCGCGTCGCGGGACCAGGAGATGCGGGACATCGATCACCTTTCAGCGCAGGCGCCAGCGTCGGAATGAGGAGCCGTGTCCGGGCAACACCACGGCCCGGACGGCGGGACGTTCACCGGGGCGGTCAGCCTTTCGTCCCGCCGGCGGTGAGGCC
>Ga0079224_100007670_pt1 | contig 14515 bp, 15 predicted proteins | sample Stecom2015_FD_80414 | JGI IMG/M metagenome (GOLD analysis project Ga0079224, IMG submission 80414) | Agricultural soil microbial communities from Utah to study Nitrogen management - Steer compost 2015 | ecosystem: Environmental > Terrestrial > Soil > Agricultural land | place: USA: Utah...
ACGGATTCGGCATGCAGATCAAGGACATGATCGCAATCGAAGACGACGGAGCTCGCCTCCTCTCGGACGTCACGGACACCGACCACCTCTACCGAATCCGAGCCTGATCGGCTCACCAAAGCGTCGGATTCGAGTCGAAGTTGAGATGCTTCGTCTCGGTGAACTCGAGAAGCCCTTCGATCCCCTGCTGGCGACCGACGCCCGAGCGCTTGAACCCGCCCACCTCGGTTTCGGCATAGAAGTGGTGATAGGTGTTGATCCAGATGGTGCCGGCTTCCACCGCTCGCCCAACCCTCCAAGCGCGATCCAGGTTGCTCGTCCACAACCCACAGGCGAGGCCGAAGGTGGTGGCATTGGCCAACTCGACTGCCTCTTCCTCGGAAGAGAACGTCTGCACAGCCAACACCGGCCCGAAGACCTCCTCCGCGAGCAAGCGTGAGTCAGGAGCTACGTCGGTGATGATGGTGGGAGCCACGAAGTGACCGCGGTCGTGAGGCGCATCCTCGAGTGCTACTCCACCGGCCACGACGGTTCCATCGCGCCGGCCGATCTCGATGTAATCGAGAACGGTTCGCTTCTGGTCGGCAGAGACCAGCGGACCCATCTCGGTTGATGGATCGAGGCCATCGCCGATCCGCAAGTCCTTTGCCCGCGCCGCCATGCGATCGATGAACTCATCGTGGATGGAGTCTTCGACCAGCAAACGACTTCCCGCGGTGCAGATCTGACCCGCGGCCGAGAAGATGGCGTTCTCCGCTCCCGCGATCGCCTTCTCGAGATTGGCGTCTGCGAACACGATGTTGGGTGATTTGCCCCCTAGCTCCAGCGAGACCTTCTTGAGACCTTCGGCGGCACTCTTCATGACGTTCACTCCCGTCGAAGAGTCTCCGGTGAAGGCGATCATGTCGACGTTGGGATCGGTGACGAGCCTTTCGCCTACGGTCGAACCGGGACCCACCACGGCCGAGACGATCCCTTCGGGGAGTTCGTCGTCGCCGATGAGGCTCAGCGCCGACAGCACTATCGCCGGGGTGAGGCTGGCGGGCTTGACGATCACGGCGTTGCCTGCCGCCAGCGCTGGTGCGATGGCGCGGATCGTGAGATTCAAGGGATAGTTCCAGGGCGTGATCGCCGCGACGACCCCCACCGGCTCGCGAAGCACCACCCCGTGCACGCCTTCCTTCAGGGCCATGGAGCGACCGTAGATCGCTCGTGCGAGGCCGGCGTTGTACTCGATCATGTTGATGCAGCTGGCGACTTCGCCCCGTGCCTGACCGATGGTCTTCCCCTGCTCGCGGGTCAGGAGTTCCGCCAATCGCTCCGAGTCGGCTCGGATCCGTTCCGCCCATCGGAAGAGCACCCGGGCGCGGCGAGCTCCATCGTTACGCCAGCCCCCTATATGGGCTGCTCGCCGAGCGATCTCGCAGGTACGGGAGACATCGTCAGCTGTCGAGAGCTGGACCTTCGCCACGAGTTCACCGGTGGCGGGATCGTAGGATTCGAGCTCGTCACCAGCCGAGGCGATCAGAACAGGGTGAGATCGGGAATCGAAGTCGAGCGGCTGCCAGGCGGCTCGGGTGACGGAACTGACCACGAGCGGATTCTCCTCCACTGGACTGACGTATTATATGTTGATAGGGTAGCAAACGTCCGAGACCATGAGGGCGCGCTCGTCGTTTGCCGTCTAGCCGGCGAAGGGAAGGAGCAGTCACAGATGCCGTTCGTACACGTCCACATGTGGGAGGGGCGGACCGTCGAGCAGAAACGCCAGCTCACCAAGGCGATCACCGACGCCATGGTGGAACACGCCGGCGCCAATCCTGACGGGCTCCACATCGCCATCTCCGAGTATCCGCTCGAGAACTGGGCACGCGCCGGGGTCCTCGGCGTGGACAGGAAGGACAAATGAGCGCACTCGACGGCGTCCGCAAGTCGAACGCCGCCCTCATCGTCATCGACCCCCAGAACGCTTTCATCCATCCGGATGGCACCCTCGGCATCTCCGGCGTGAACGTCGAGCCGGCCCAGAGAACGGTGCCGGTCATCCGTCGTCTGGTCGAGCGGTTCAAGGCGGCAGGGCTGCCAGTGATCTGGACCCGTCAAGTCCACATCGATCCGGATGCCTCGCGAGCCAGAAAGGTCCTCGGGTCGCACACACAGAAACGTAAGCGAGTATCCGCTCTCGCCAACACCTGGGATTCCGAGTTCGTCGAAGAATTGGCGCCCCTGGCCGACGACCCTACCTACGTGATCGTAAAGCATCGGTTCGGCGCCTTCTATGAAACCCGTCTGGACGCGCTCCTGGCGATGCTGGGAACCCGCACTCTATTCGTCACCGGAGTCACTGCCAACGCGTGTGTAGAGACGACCCTACGTGAGGCGTACCTGCGGGACTACGACACCGTCGCCATCACCGACGCCATAGCGGCGGTTCGTTCCGAGTGGACAGACACCACCCTGGCCGTTTGGGCCCACTACCTGACCACGTTGTCCAACGAAGAGGAGGTGACGGCCTGGCTCGATTCTCGAGATCAGCCCGAGGTAGGTCGTCTCCACCACCTGCTCCTCGAGTGCAACGACTTCGCCGCGTCAGAGCGCTTCTACCTCGAGACTCTCGGCTTCGAGTTGAGAAAGCGGGAGTCGTTCCGTGACGGTCGCCCTTTCCTCAACACCGAGCAGGGGTTGGGCTTGGTCCAAGCTGCCGGTGACGTTTCCAGAGGCACCTTGGAGCACCTCTGCTTTGCAGCAAAGGGCGTAGACGCTATCGCCGAACGGGCACGCGAAGCCGGCCACCGAATAGTCCGTGGACCGGGTCCGGGACCGTACGGACACACCGTGTACATCGAAGACCCTGATGGCAACGAGGTCGAGCTGTTCGAGACGATGTGACAGGGAGTGAGAAATGCAGATAACGGAAATCAACGTCCACCTCGTCAAGCTCCCACCCCGACGCGATCACAACTGGGCATCGAAGATGAACACGCCTATTGGGCACCACGCAATCGTCGAGGTCGTTACCGATGAGGGCATCATCGGGTGGGGCGAAGCACCGGCCGGACTCACCTGGGGTGGCGCACACGGGCGCTACTTCGGGGAGTCTCCTGAGACGGTTCGGGAGGTGATCGACAACTACCTGGCCCCGAATCTCATCGGAATGGACCCGACCCAGATTTCCGTGGTCCACGCCAAAATGGACAAGGTCGCCAAAGGCAACTTCTACGCCAAGGCCGCCATCGACATCGCCTGCCACGACATCACCGGCAAGGCATTGGACGTTCCGGTGAGCACTCTGCTCGGTGGCGCGCACCGTGATTCCATCGAGGTTACGCACTCCCTCGGGATCATGGATCTCGAGCAGTGCTACACCGAAGCCGAAGCGGCTGCGGCTGAAGGTGCCCTCACTTTCAAATGCAAGACCGGACTGGATGCCGAGCGCGACGTCACCCTAGTCCGGGAATTGCGACGGATCCTCGGCCCCTCCATCAAGATCCGTGTCGACGCCAACGAAGGGTACGCGTCGGTGCACGAGGCGGTGGAGACCACCCGACGACAGGAAGAGCACGACATCCTCCTGTGTGAGCAGCCGGTGGCCGGGACGGTCGGGCTCAGCCGGGTTGCCGCCCGGATCGAGTCCCCCGTGATGGCGGACGAGTCGGCCTGGACCGTGCACGACGTACTCGAACTGGACCAGCTAGATGCTGCCGCCTGCATATCGCTCTACGTCACCAAGCCAGGCGGACTCTATCGGGCTCGGCAGGTCGGGGATGTTGTCCAGAGCGTGGGTATGTACTGCGACATAGGCGGCTCGATCGAGACCGGAATCGGCAACGCTGCCAATCTCCACTTGGGTTCCGCCACGCCGGCCGCCATTCTTCCCAGCGTCTGCCCCGTTTCACAGCCAGAAGGTTCCGACGGTCCAGATATCGCTGGTGTCTATTACGTCGACGACCTCATCACCGAGCCATTCCGCTTCGAGGACGGGCGGGTATACACGCCTACCGGGCCGGGTCTCGGAATCGAAGTCGACCGAGAAAAGCTCGAGAAGTACGCCGTATGATCGCAGTCCTCGGCGGCGGCGCCGGAGGCCTCTCGAGCACCGTGGAGTTGGTGAAGGCAGGCCACACCGTCCACCTCTGGAACCGCAACCTGGCCCGCTTCGATCCTTATCGAGCGGAATGCGCCATCCCGTACCGCGGAGTGTTGGGATCCGGCCGGGTGGAGCCGGCGTTGATGACCGACGACCTGCGAACTGCCCTCGAAGGAGCGGAGGCAGTGGTCGTGTCCCTGCCTTCGATTGCGCATCCTCGCCTTTTTGCGGATCTCGCTGCCGAGAGGTGTGATATTCCGATCGTCCTCAACCCCGGCCATACCGGCGGCGCGCTCCACCTGCGCACCGCGTTCGCCTCGGTCGGGGCTCCGGTGCCACCGGTCGTGGAGTTTTCGACCCTCACCTACGTCGCCAGAGTCGACGGGGATGGGACCGTGAACGTGACGTCGCGAGCCGGCCGTGTCCACGCAGGTGCGCTTCCGGGAGGAACCGAGGCCCTAGACTGGGCCAAGAGGCTGTTCCCGGGGGCCCAGGCCGCTCCAGATGTGCTGGCGTCGAGCCTGTCCAACATCAACCTCGTGCTCCATCCCCCGGGCGCCATCCTGGGAGCGGCATGGGTCGAGGCGACCGGAGGCGACTTCACCTTCTACGTCGACGGCGTGACGCCGGGAGTGGCACGTCTCATAGAAGCACTCGATGCGGAGCGCCTGCAGGTGGCCGAATCGTTCGGGCACCACCTACCCACTCTTCTCGAAGAGATGAGTTCCGTGGGCACCGTCGACCCCGAGGCTGCGGCTTCCGGCCACACCCTGGAGGCGATACGAGGTGGGGAGGCGAACAAGGCCATTCGGGCGCCCGACTCGCTCCAACACCGGTACTACGTGGAGGATTTCGCTTTCGGCTTGTTGCCTTTCACTGCACTGGCGGTCGTCGCTGGGGTCGATGTGCCCGTCGCCGAATCCCTCCTCAAGGTGGGAGAGGTGCTTCTCGGCAGCGATTTGACCGAGAGGGGCCTCAACGCCAAACGTCTCGGCATCGACGGGCTCACCCGCACTGCGCTCATGGCATCGGTACGTACGGAGACGACATGACTTTGGATCTATCCCATCGCAAGATCGCCGTGGTCGGCGGTGACGCTAGGGAGCAGGAGATCGCACGGCTGGCAGCCTCCACCGGAGCGACCGTCACCGCCTACGGCTTTCCGTGGCCCGCAGAGGGGATCCCGGGGGTGGAGCTGGCGACCTCCCCGGAGGAAGCGATGCGAGGAGCCGACTATGCCCTCTTTCCCATTCCGGGCCAAGCCGACAACGGCGATCTCTTCGCTCCCCACGCTCCCGCACCGATCCGCCCGAATCGCGAACTGCTCTCGGTGATGGCCCGACCGGCCGCGATCATCCTCGGTTGGGCAAACGATGAGCTCAAGGCGACTGCCGAGGAGCTCGGCATCTCCCTGAGTGAGTACGAGAGTGATACCGAGTTGATGCTCTTGCGTGGTCCGGCGATCGTCGAGGGCGCCATCGGCCTGGCGATCGCCAATACCGAGGTCACCATCCACAACAGCGACGTCCTGGTCGTTGGTCACGGAAACATCGGCCGCCTCCTGGCCCGTACTCTCGTTCTGTTGGGTGCTCGGGTCCGGGTAGCCGCTCGTAATCCGGTGCAGCGTGCCGACGCGCTCACGGCTGGATGTATCCCGCACCCGCTCGAGGACATCCCTTCGATCGCACCGAACACGAGCATGCTCTTCTCGACCGTGCCGACCCGGCTCATCGACGAGTCGACCCTTGCCTTGCTACCCGCCCGCAGTCTCGTCATGGACCTGGCCGCCCCTCCAGGGGGAATCGACCTGGAAGCGGCCGACCGGCTCGGTCACCGGGCCATCTGGGCGCGAGGTCTGGGACAGCGGGCGCCGGTGACGGTGGGGAGGAGTCAATGGGGAGGAATCGAGAAGCGGATCCAGGAGCTGGAGAAATCCCGATGAAGGCAGATCTCGTTGTCACCGGTGGCCGACTAGTCGACCACCGGACTGATCAGTATGGAGCGATCGCGGTGGCGGACGGGCGTATCGTCGCGATCGGCGACGAGTCCGCCATGCCCGATGCCTCGGAGCGAATCGACGCCACAGGCATGGTGGTGATGCCGGGTGTGGTTGATCCCCACTGTCACCTCGGCGTCGACTTCGGTTACGACGAGGACATGCGTACTGAAACCGCTGCCGCGGCTCGGGGTGGCGTGACAACCATCCTCCTCTACGCCCGAAACCTCAACGGCCCCTACGTCCCCTACTACGCCGACCGGCGGAAACGAGGAGAAGCCGCCGCCGTGATCGACTTCGGCTTTCACTTCGGCATCCAGCGTCCGGAGCACGTGGACGAGATCCCAGAGATCGCCGAGCATACGGGTGTCCAATCGTTCAAGTGCCACATGGGCTACGAGCCCGGTAATTCGATCGGCATCGTCTCCTCGACCGATGACTGGGTGTTCGGGGCGATGCGGGAGGCTGCCAAGCTCGAGCGGGGCGTCGTCTCGGTGCATTGTGAGAACACCCACCTCGTCGGGATGCTCAAAGAGGAAGCGATGGAGTCGGGGCGGGAAGGCCTGGCCGCCTACTCCGAATCGCGCCCTCCGTTCGTGGAGGAGGAAGCGATCGCCCGCATGATCCGGTTGTCGGAGGTGACGGGGTGCCCGCTGTATGTCGTCCACACCACCGTTGCCAACGGCCCGCGCATGGCGGCCGAGGCGCGGCTTCGCGGGGTCGACGTCACTATCGAGACGTGTCCTCACTACCTGACCCGGACCGCCTACGACGATGATCTGGACAACACCGCCAAGATCTCACCGCCCCTGCGTGACCGCGAGCAGCTGGATGGCCTATGGGAGGGAGTCCTCAACGGTGGAGTCGGCTCGCTCGGCACCGATCACGTCCCATTCCGTAAGACTGGCGGCGACATCTGGCACGAGAAGCCCGGCGTGGTCACCTTTCCCTGGGAGCTGACATTGATGCTCCATTTCGGGGTCCACGAACGCGGGCTCTCTCTGTCCCGGCTGTCTGAGCTGAACTCGGCCAATCCCGCCAAGCGATTCGGATTGTTCCCCAAGAAGGGCACGCTCGGCATCGGATCGGATGCCGACCTGGTCATCGTCGATCTCGACAAGACCGCACGCATCGAGCACGATGGCAAGGGAACATGCCTGTACGAGGGCTGGGAGACCCGCGGCTGGCCGGTCACGACCATCTCCCGAGGCGAGGTGGTCTTCTCGGCCGACGAACCCGACCGTGAGTTCCGTTACGGACGCGGCCGCTGTGTCACGGTGCCGGCCGAAGAACGAGCTGATTGGGTGGTGGGCTGATCGGAACCGTGACCTCCACCCCGCCGTCACGCCGTGAGGGCGGCATCGGCGGTGATCTCCGTCCCGGAAATGTAACTCGAGGCGTCGCTGGCGAGGAACAATGCGATGGCAGCGATCTCTTCTGGTCGAGCGACCCTGCCCATCGGGATGTTCGCCGCCAAGGACTTCAACGCCTCGCGGCCACCTTCGATCATCGGGGTGTCCACCACCCCCGGAGATATGGCGTTGACCCGGATGTTGTGAGGGGCGAGCTCGTAGGCGGCCACCCGTGTCATCCCGCGGACGGCCCACTTGCTGGCAGCATACGCAAACGGCTGTCCTCCACCCTTCATGCCCGCCACTGAACAGATGTTCACGATCGATCCCCCACCCGCCGCCTTCATCCCGGGCACCACCGCCGCCATTCCCAGAAAGACGCCCGTCTGGTTGATGGCTACCACTCGCTCATAGTCGGCCTTCGAGGTCTCGAGAAGACCGCGGGCGAGCCAGACGCCTGCGTTGTTGACCAGAATGTCGATACTCCCGAAGTCTTCCGTGGCCGCGGTGACAGCATTGGTCCATGAGGCTTCGTCAGTGACGTCTAGCTCGACGAACAGGGCTTCCGATCCGAGGTCCGCAACCACCTCGGCACCCTGTGACGAGGGAAGATCCGCCACTACCACCCGGGCTCCGTGCTCGATGAAAAGGCGGGCCTCCGCTGCCCCCTGGCCACCCTTCGAACCCGCCCCCGTTATCAAGGCGACCTTGCCCGAGAGGTCCATGAGGTCTACCACCATCGATACTCGTCCAACAGACGGTGGATGGCGCCTACGGCGTTGTCGGGGTTTCCATCGCTCGGCACGACCTCGAATGTGAGCGTGCCGTCCCATCCGGCGTCTTTGAGCACTCCCAGGAGAAACCCCATGTCGATCTCGCCCACACCCGGCTCGAACCGACCTGGCACCTGCGCCAGGTCGACCCGCACGAGTTGGTCGAGACAACCCACCAGGCTGTCGGTCAGCCGGCCGTAGTTGAGTTGTTGGTGGAAGGTGTCGAACACCATTCCCACCTCGTCGCGACCCAATTCACGCACTAGAGCAGCGGTCTTGTTGACATCGTCCCAGAGGTAACCCGGAAGGAACACGTTGTTGAGATGCTCCAGCACGATCTGGACACCAGTTCCCTTCGCCAGGTCGGCAGCCTTGTCGAGTGCCTCCAGGCAGGCTCCCATCAGGGCGTTGTGGGAGAGAGGGGGTGCCGGCACGACGACCCCGCCGGGCCGGATGGCATTGGAGAAGACGTGCAGGTGGCGAGCTCCCTTCTCGACCGCTACTTCCAGGTTGGTTTTGAACTCCTCGAGAACCTCGGACTGTGCCTCGGGATCGCACAGCGCCGTGTCGCGCGTCCCGAAGAACCCGTTGATGCCGATCCCCGTCTCGGAGCAGACCGCATGGACGGCGTCGATGTCGCTGTTGCGCCAGTCCCACAGGTCGACCAGGTCGAACCCTGCGTCGGCAGCTGCCCTCACCCGGTCGGCAAACGGGAGGGATTCCCACATCAGCTGTATGGAGATCGAAACGAGCATCAGTCACCTAGGCAGGACCCATAGATGCGCCGCCGTTGACCAACATCGTCTGGCCAGTGATCAGCCTCGCCTCGGGGCCGGCGAGGAAAGCGACGGCAGTGGCGATATCGTCGGGAATCAACGGTTCTTTCAAGCACTGACCTTGTACCACCTGCTGGCGGTACTCATCGGCGATGGTTGCCGCTGTCAGCTCGGTAGTGACGAGACCGGGCGAGACCGCATTCACGGCGATTCCGTATGAACCCAATTCCCGAGCCATGGAGCGAGTCATACCGACGACCGCAGCCTTCGACGCGACGTAGTGCATCAGGTCGGCCATTCCGAAGGTCACGACGTTGGACGCTATGTTGACGATTCGGCCCCGGCCGGCCTCGCGCATCGGCCGCGACACAGCACGCGTCATGAGGAAGACAGATCGAGTGTTGACCGCAACCACCTTGTCCCACTCGGCGGCGTCGATCTCCCAGAAGGGGCGTCGCTCGATGCCGGCGAACAGCCCCGCATTGTTCACCAGGATGTCGATCTGTCCGTGCTCAGTCAGGACTTCACCGACAGCGGATTCCACTGCAGCCTCGTCTATGACGTCGAGCTCCCGGTAGGAGGCCTTACCTCCCGCCTTCTCGATCGATGCCACCGTCTCAGTCGACGCCGCCAGATCGAACGAGACGACCGTGGCTCCTCGTTCGGCCAGGACCTCGCAGATCCGCCGCCCTATGTTGCGGGCGCCTCCGGTGACGATGGCTACCTGCCCTTTCAGTTGCTCAGCCAATTGCTTCCTCTCGGTACTCGCCCCTCCGAGGCGGACCTCGGAGGAGCGAACGCTTTCGGTCAGCTGTCGAGCGAGATGCTCGGGTCGATGAACTCGTTGGTCACGATCTGATCGGCCGTCACGGTGGGATCGAAGTTCTCCGAGCCCTCGAAGAGCGGAACGAGAAGGTCGATGACCCTCTGGGCGCGCTCCAAGTCGTAACTTCCGAGCGTCCCGTCGGGGCTGTTCTGGACCAGGCCCAGCTCGAGGCTGAGACGATGGGCCTCGGCATTGAGCTCTTCGGAGAGCTCCCAGAAACTGTCGAGGGCCTCGACGATGCGAACCAGCTCCCGGTTGAGTGGTTCGGGATCGTTGAAGTAGTCGACCTGAGCCTGCTGGAGGGCCGGGACGAGAAGCTCGAAGCACTCCCGACGTTCCTCGATCTTCTCGGGACGGGCCGCGTACAGCTGCGGGTAGATCTCGAAGCCCGAGTCGTGAACGAGGAAGTAGTCGACGGGTTTCATCCACTCGGAGATGACGTTCTCGTACCGGTAGACCTCGTTGGTGACGAAGCCCTGCTGCACAACCGGCTCCGCCACGAAACGGGCGGGTGAACCGTCGTACGAACCGTCCAGCTGGTCCTCGCGTAGAGCCCCGATACTCACCAGGTAGTCGATATAGCCCTCGGAGCCTTCGAAATACAGGACGGTGGCATCGGACTCACCGATGTCGGAGAACTCCTCGAAGTCGTAGGTGGCGGGATCCCACATCAGCATCAGCGGGGTCTTGTTCATCACCGACACGACTCCAACGACCGGGAAGTTGCCGAAGTTCTGGACGGCGTCGTCCTGATCGACGAAACCCAGATCGATTTCGGGGTTCTGATAGATCAGCGAAACATCCGGCTGGAATCCTTGAAACGGGCCTCCGGCACGGATCTCGAGCGTCACACCCGTGTCACCGATCTCATTGCTGTAAATGCCTGCCGAAGCGTCGATCTCGCCGCCGATTCCGGCCAGCTGGTAGGCCGCCGCGTGCTCGGCCTGGGGGAACCAGTCGGTTTGGATCACGATGCGCTCACCGCAAGCGGCGAACCAATCGGCTTCGGCTTCCTCGCCACCGGTCTCGTCAGGTGCGCTCGTTTCGTCGGGGCTGGATGCCGTGGTCTCGGTCGCCTCGGTGTCGGATGTTGAGGCTGATGTCGTTTCGGGAGCCTCTGCTCCGGTCGTCGTAGTCGCGCCACCGCTGTCGCAGGCGACCAACGCCATCAACAAAGCGATGATCAGTATCAGTTTCGGCCGCATGGCTTCTCCTTGTCTATTGCATTGCCTCGAAGGCGATTCCTTCCCCGCGTGAACAGGTGGGTCATGTCGTCCCTCGTCCCGTGTCCAGCCACTTTCGAGTCACGGCGTGGTCGAGGAAGCTGAAACCCCAGAACACGACCACTCCCAGCAAGGACGACCAGAAGATCGCGCTTATGAGCATCTCTGAACGCAGAGAAGCTCGATAGATATCGAGCAACCGACCGATTCCGGGGGCTCCTTGACGGAAGAAGAACTCAGCGACGATCGTGCCGATGACCGAAAGCCCTGCCGAGATCCGGAAGCCCGTGAAGATCGCCGGCAGAGCGTTGGGCAGCTGGAGTTTGACCAGGCGCGTCCACCGCCCGGCGTTGTGGAGCGAGAACAGGTCGTGGAGTGAGCGATCCACCGACAGGAGGCCGAACAGAGTGTTGGTGATGATCGGAAAGATGGCGATCATCACCACCACGATCACGCGGCTGTTGAAGTTGAATCCGAACCAGAATCCAATCAGAGGCACGAGCGCCAGAATCGGGATGGTCTGGACCACGACGGCATAGGGGTAGAGCGACCGCTCGATCCATTTCGCCTGGCTCATGAGGATGGCCAGTGTCATACCGATGACGATCGCGACCACCAGCCCCACCATCGAGACCCGAAGGGTGTCCCACAACGCAGCCAACAGCTCGATGAGGTTCTCGGACTGCATGAAACCGACTTGCACCACACGATGCGGAGGCGGGAGCAAGAAACGTCGGGCCGGATCCAGGAATACGTAGCTGATGAAGTACCAGAGCCCCAGGAACACGCAGAAGGTGATCAGGGGCGGAAAGACCTGGGCCAGGCGCCTGCCCCAAGTCGTGGCGGGCTTCGCGTCCCCCGGAGGCACGGTCCGGACCGTCGGGTCCGCGGTAGAGGTGTCGTCGAGGGCCGGACGAGTCACGAGGCACTCCTGAGGGCGTCGGAGACTTGACCGGCGAGATTGCTGAAGGCGGCATCGAATCGAATGTCGGTATCGCGGGGATAGTCGAAGGGCACTTCGAACTCGGCCACGATCCGACCAGGTCGGGCGCTCATCACGAGGACCCGGGTCGAGAGATAGACCGCCTCGTACAGGTTGTGGGTGATGAATACGGTCGCGAACTGCTGGCGCATGAAGAGCTGCAGGAGTTCCTCATTCAGCTTCTCACGGGTGATCTCGTCGAGCGCGCCGAATGGTTCATCGAGCATGAAGAGGGGCGGCTTCAAGGTGAGGGCCCGAGCCAGGGAGACGCGCATCTTCATCCCGCCCGACAGCGACTTGGGATAGTGCTTTTCGAACTTCTCGAGCCCCACCAGCTCCAGCGCCTCCTTGGCGGCCCGGCGACGCTCCTCCTTCGAAAGATCGTGGAGTTCTCCGAGCAGCTCCACGTTGCGGATGACGGTCCGCCACGGAAGGAGGGTCGCGTCCTGAAACACGTACCCGAGATTGACGGGTGCTCGGTGGACCTCCCCCGAGGTCGTACGTGTCAGGCCTGAAGCAATACGCAGCAACGTCGACTTTCCGCATCCCGACGGCCCCACCACCGTCACGAACTCCCCAGGGCAAACCGAGAACGAAACGTCCCTCAACGCCTCGGTCCCGTCAGGGAACACTTTGGAGACGCCTTGAAAGGAGAGAACAGGTTCCGAGGCCGTGCTGGGAGGGCTAGTGCTCACGTCCTGCCCGCGATCAATCGTACGCACGGGTATCGACCAACTGGCATGACCTCATACCTTTCGGAGTATACGATTCGCTCGCAAAGAGCGTCAAGCAAAGATAAGACATCTTGCCAGGTAATTTTCACGAATTTTGCTGGAGATACTGGGCGTAGTCGTCCTCATCATCTGCCAGCACCATCAAGTCGGCCCCGCAGTCGACCGTCGTTCCCACGGGGTGGAGCAGCGCCGCCACGATCCCATTCGCCGGAGCTTCGAGATCCACCTCGATCTTGTCGGACGAGACGACTCCGATCACATCCCCCTCAGCCACCCTGTCGCCTGGCTCTACCCGCCATTCCTCGATCGTGCCACTCTCCATCGTGACCCCCCACTTCGGCATCGGATACGTGGTCGCCATACCTAGTCGCTCCTTCCATCGTCCACGATCTGTCTGACTTCGGCGACGATCCGATCCACTCCCGGCAAGACGGTGTTCTCGAGTTCCGGCGCGTAAGGAATGGGAGCGTTCTGGGCGCCGATACGAACCACCGGCGCCTTCAAATCCCCGAAGCACTCTCGTGCGGCCCAGGCCGCGATCTCGGCCCCGAATCCGCCCCGCACCGGCGCTTCATGGGCGATCACCAGGCGTCCTGTGCGTCGGATCGATGCGGCCAAGCCTTCGTAATCGAACGGAACCAGCGTCCGGGGATCCCAGACCTCACACGAGATGCCCTCCTCGGCCAATCTCTCCGCCGCCTCCAGTGAGTGCTGGAGAGTCCGCAGGTAGCTCACGATGGTGACGTCGGTTCCTTTGCGATGCACTCGTCCCTCCCCGAACGGGATCGGATCTACCGGTACGACATCGCCCGCCGGCCCGCCCCGGCCTCCATAGAGCAGCTTGTGTTCGAAATACACCACGGGATCCGGATCCCGAATGGCCGTCAGCATCAAGCCCTTGGCATCGGTGGGTGTACCTGGCGCGACCACCTTGAGCCCGGGGACGTGTGTGAACCAGGCCTCCAGGCTCTGGGAGTGCTGTGCCGACGTCGCCCCGCCTGTGCCGGTGACGATGCGAACTACCATGGGAACCGAGAGCTTGCCACCGGACATGTACCGGAGCTTTGCCGCTTGGTTGACGAGCATGTCCATGGCCAAGGTCACGAAATCGCCGAACATGATCTCGGCGATCGGCTTCGCACCCAGAAGCGCCGCGCCCACCGCGGCTCCTACGACCGCCTCTTCGGAGATAGGCGTGTCCCAGATTTGGTTTCCCCCGAACCTTTCCCACAGACCTTTGGTGACACCGAACACGCCACCCGAAGGCCCGATGTCCTCGCCGACGAGGAACACATCGGGGTCCCGTTCCATCTCTTCCGCCATCGCCTGGCGGATACCGTCTGCGTAGGTGAACCGAGTCATCGGAGAGCCACTCCTGCAAAGTCATCGACGAACACGTCGGTAGTGGAGTCGGAGGGGTCGGGATGGGGCTGTCTCTCGGCCCAGGCGGCAGCAGCGTCGAGTTGTTCCTCCACCGACTCTTGCAACGCCTCCAGATCGGCATCGGTGAAGCCGATTTCGTCCGCCAGGCGACTGGCGTAAGTGGTGATGGGATCCCGCTCCATCCAGTGGGCCACTTCCTCTTCCGGTCGATACCTCGCCATGTCACCTTCGAAGTGCCCTCGATGGCGATATGTCTTGGCTTCGATGAGGGTCGGGCCTTCCCCGTTCCGAGCCCGGGCCACCGCCTCCCTCGTGGCTAGGTGAACGGCTTCCACGTCGTTGCCGTCAACGACCGTCCCGACCATTCCATAGGCCGCCGCCCG
>Ga0079224_100007671_pt1 | contig 14514 bp, 15 predicted proteins | sample Stecom2015_FD_80414 | JGI IMG/M metagenome (GOLD analysis project Ga0079224, IMG submission 80414) | Agricultural soil microbial communities from Utah to study Nitrogen management - Steer compost 2015 | ecosystem: Environmental > Terrestrial > Soil > Agricultural land | place: USA: Utah...
AGACCAAGCCTATGTTCCAGATAATGCAAAAATTATTCCTAATAATTTAGGAACTGCATCAGGAACATGGTTTGAAAAAGAGGGTACTATTGTTATTTCCTTGCCAGGAGTACCTTTTGAGATGAAGGATATGATGAAGAAAACAGTTTTACCTGATTTAGAGAAATTATGGAAAACAAAAGAAGTGAAGTATACCAAACATGTATGGATAGTTGGAATAGGGGAAAGTGATTTGGCAAAAAAAATTGCGGATTGGGAAAAAAGTTTAGATACGAATATTAAATTGGCTTATTTACCCAAAATAGGAATGCTAAAGTTAAGAATGGAATGTTTTGGCAAAAATAAAGAAGAAGCTGAGAATAAAGTTGAAACTGCGTTTGATGAAATTAGATCTGAAATTAAGGAATATATAATTAGTGAAAACAATACGTCTTTATTAGATGTTGTTATGCAATTAATTAGAAAAAATAAATTCACTATTGGTACGGTAGAAAGTTGCACAGGAGGGTATTTCTCTAATACTTTTACTAATATTCAAGGAATATCTGAGTTTTATAATGGTAGCCTGATAACTTATAATTATGATATAAAAGAAAAAATAGCTAAGGTGGATAAAAAATCCTTAGAAAAATATGGTGCTGTCAGTGAAGAGGTGGTTTATCAAATGGTGAAAAATGGTAGGAATATCTTAAATGTTGATGTTTGTATTGCAGTATCTGGACTTTTAGGTCCTGATAAAGGTGGTGAAAAAGAAGAAGTGGGAACTGTTTTTGTAGGTATAGCCATACATGATGCAATTCAAGTGCATAAATTAAATGTTCCTTATGACAGAATTACAAATAAATCTTTAGTTTTTAATAGAACTATGCATTTGTTATATAAGGAATTGAAAAGCATAAATTCTGATAATTAATTATCAGGATTTATGCTTGCTTAAAAAGAATAAAATCTAATAAATTGTCTAAATTTAGAAGCTAGAATCAACTTCCTTTTGTACTTTAAAATCTGTATTGTTTTGCGAATTCTGCAATTCGGCTAAATATTTCCAAGTACTTTCTTTATTTCCTTGTAACCATTTTGATTGGCTCAAATATCTTTCATCATCAAAATGAAGATACAAGCAAGTGCCCTCTTTAATAGTTTCAATAATAAAATCCTTATCTGCTTGTGGTACAGCAGGGCAACCAAAACTTCTACCTAATCTTTTATGATTATTGATAAAATTTTCATGTACATAATCTGCGCCATGTAAAACGATTGCTCTTTGCATAGCTCGATCATTAAATAAGGTGTCCAAACCTTCAAGACGTAGGGAATATCCATGTTTTCCCATATATGTATTTGCAGTTCTATAAAATCCTGCTGAACTTTGTAAAGAATTTATTTGGTTTGAATGGCTTAATGCAAATTCTTCTCCAGAATTTTTACCATGCGCTACATAAGTGTTTAATAAAATTTCCTTTGCTTTTAAATCTATAATCCACAAACGCTTATTATTTGCAGATTGACTCATATCTGCAATGCTTAGAATTTTATTTTCAGTAGTTAAAACAGCATTTTTACTTAAATTAAAATATCCTATAATCGCATTAGTAAAAGCTTCTCTTGGTAATAAAGAGTCTTGTTGTAATAATTCTTGATATAAATTTTCTAAATAATCAATTGCAAGTTCTTCTTCTGTAGAAAATGCGATTTCCTCCTCCTCATTAGCTTTACCTTGCTTTACCATTGAATAGGCAATGTGAAAAATGGAAAAGGTAAGAAATAAGATTGTCAACCCGCGCACTATAATCTTCTGCATATTATCTCCTTTAATGTTATTACAAAGATAGTTAATACATGCATAAATGAAAATAATATGCGTTGTTTTAACAGGCTATTATTATTTAAAGAATAAAGCATAGTTTAGCAAGAAATGAATTCGTACTATATGAACTATGCTTTATTTATTAAGCTTACTTAAAATATTTATGGTATTTTTCCATAGACAAATTTAACTGTTCCAGCCATTCTTGACTTTCCTCTATATTTTTTGCATTCTTTAATCCTTCTACTAATTGTAAATGTGGATGCAACCAATTATGCAATTCGTCATGTGCTGTGCCATCCATAGTACAGCTTTTAATTAAAGCATCATTTTGTTCTTTTAAATCAATTGCCAATTGTTGATAATTGTTATCTTCTGTGTTTTGGTAATTTTTTAAAATACTTTCTGCTTCATTTACATAAGGCTTCATTTCCTCATTTACTTCCCAACGTTCTCCATTATTTAAAGAAATATTTTGTTGCTTCTCAGATATTTCTTTTGCTGATGGTTTTTCTTCTTCTAATAAGATTTCATTTTCCTCAATTTGATTATCGATTATTTCTTCTTTTGTTTGTTGCTCAGAACAGCTAAAAAGTAATAATGCGCTAAAAGAGAAAATTATTAACTTCTTCATAATTATTGTGTTTTTTGTTTTTATAACTAATACAATTTAATATTGACCAGTGCGTAACATAACTAAAGTACAAGCCCTAAGAATTTCAATATTGGCATCTAAAGCTTTCTTCTCGAATTCTGGATTTTCAGCACCTGGATTGAAAATTATTCTTTGAGGCTTTAATGCAATAATGGGATCAATTAAATCATTTTGATTCTGTGGACCTACATATAAAGTTACTGTATGAATATTTTTATCTTTGAATTTAGACCAATCATTTTCAATTTTTATTTCATCCATTTGGTTTTCCCTTAAAGCATAAGCATATACTGGAAAGTTTTTTTCTTTAAGTAAATGCATTGCCTGATTGCTATATCTCGCTGGATTGGTTGAAGCTCCTACTACAAGACTGCTCTTATTATTCTTCATTGTTGTTTTTTAAATATAATTATAATCTAATTAAAGGATTTTTCCTTAATTATAAAAATACTAAATAATAATTAGACAAAATAACAATAGCATGAATTTTATTTAAATTCAGATTTTAAAATTATATTGCAGCAGTAAAGAGATTTAGTATCCCATATTATTGTATTCAAAGAAGTTTTTATGAATCAAAATACCAACAATCAATCTAATAGTGCCATGTGGCTTATTGGAATATTATTTTTCATTTTTGGATTTGTTACCTGGCTGAATGGTCCTTTAATTACATTTGTAAAGTATGCATTCCATTTAGATACAGATGCTAAAGCATTTTGGGTTACCACCGCTTTTTATATGGCATATTTTTTCTTAGCATTACCTTCTGCAAGTATTTTACGCTTAACAGGTATGAAAAAAGGTATGGCTATTGGTTTGATTGTAATGGCTATAGGAACTTTCCTTTTTGGAAGCTATGCAACTGCACGGAATTATACTTGGTCCCTTATTGGCTTATTCGTTATAGGTGCAGGATTATCCGTTTTGCAAACTGCCTCTAATCCTTATATTAGTATTTTAGGACCTATAGAAACAGCTTCAAGAAGAATTAGTATAATGGGTATTGCAAATAAAATAGCTGGAATTTTAAGCCCCATAATTTTAAGTGTTGTAGCTTTTAAAGGTATAGAAAATTTAGACGAAAGAATGGCAAATGCAAATCCTAATGAGCAAGAATTAATTTTAACTGAGTTTGCTTCACAGGTTTATATGCCCTATATGGTTATGGCAATAATTTTAATTGCTTTAGCAATATGGGTGTGGTTTTCCAATCTTCCTGAAATAAAATCAGATACAGTAAACAAATCGGAAGAGAGTGCAAAAGATAAAAAATTAAAAGATTTTCCTCATTTATGGTTAGGAGCTTGCGCCTTATTTTTATATGTTGGGGTGGAAGTAATAGCAGGAGATGCTATTGGTATTTATGGTCAAGGCTTCGGAATTCCTGCTGGTCAAACTACTTATTTTACTTCTTTTACATTAGGAGGAATGCTTATAGGGTATTTAATTGGTATTGCTACTATACCAAAATACATGAGTCAAGAACAAAGTTTAAAATATTCTGCTTATTTAGGAATAATATTCACTATTTTAGCGTTCTTAACTAAAGGATATGTTTCCATTGTTTTTGTGGCTTTACTAGGATTAGCAAATGCATTAATGTGGCCTGCTATATTCCCTATGGCAATAAGAGGATTGGGAAAATGGACAGAACTTGGATCTGCAATATTAATTATGGGAATCGCAGGTGGTGCAATTTTACCTAAAATATTTGCTTATGGTAAAGAATACTTTGATTTTCAATGGGTGTTTTTATTTGTCATGATACCTGCTTACATTTATATATTATATTATGCAACAAAGGGTTATAAAAAATAGTATTACGAACTGCCTAATTTTATGTATGCTTGCTTTGGGTTTTGTTTCTTGTGAAAAATATGAGGATAAAGCACAGAAAGATATAGAAGATGCATTAAAGAATCAATATTGTAATATTACAGATGCTATTAATTATAATTGGGGTTTTCCAGGAGAACCTAATGATTCTCTATGTGTTTTCCCTGTTGAACCTTTTATCGCTTACTCCTGGACTTTATTGGATACTGTATTTAATGAAGACTTGGAAATTTTAGAAACGCGGAATAGAACGATTTATTTTGAAGAATATACCGCTATTGATACTCTGAAGCATATGATGCTAATGCATGACTATTGTTCTGATAACTCTTCTATTTTACTGGAAGCAAATAGACATTTGTTGGCAACTGTATATGATAATATTGAAAATGATATCGGACAATTAGACTGTGATGAATCAAGTGTTTTAAATGGTTTCATTAGTTTGGATTCTTTGTCTGCAGATACTTTAAAACTTCGTTTTCATAAAAGAACTATTGATGATCTCAATTTAATTATTAACGGAAGAGCTTATAAAAATTATTAATAATTATGTTTACAGGAATTATCGAGGATTTGGGAATTATTAAAGATATTCAAAGAGAAAATACTAATATTCGTTTTTTTATACAATCAAAATTTTTAAATGAACTCCAAATAGATCAATCTGTTGCTCATGATGGAGTATGTTTAACAGTTGATTCTCTAGAAAAAGATAGTTATTCAGTGGTTGCAGTTGCAGAAACTCTAGAGAAGACAAATTTAAAATCTTGGGAAATAGGGGATTTGGTGAACCTAGAAAGAGCTATGCTGTTTAATGGAAGATTGGACGGTCATTTGGTACAAGGGCATGTGGATGCTCTAGTGAAATGCGAGAAAATTGTAGATAAAAATGGGAGTGTGGACTTTACTTTTTCCTTTGATGAAAAATTCGCTGCATTAGTAATTGAAAAAGGATCTATTTGTTTGAATGGCGTTAGTTTAACAGTATTTAATGTGGGAAATAGAGAATGTACAGTAACTATAATTCCCTATACTATTGAGCATACTAATTTTAAAAATATAAAAGAAGGGGATCTTTTAAATGTGGAATTTGACGTAATAGGAAAGTATATTCTTCGTAAAAAAACTTTATCTTAATGCAAATAGCTTTTCGCGAAAAATATGATATAAAAATAAGAAAAATAGCGGATGCGATGGAGTATTGGGATATTGTTCGCAAAAAATGGTTGTTATTAAATCCAGAAGAATGGGTAAGACAAATATTTATTCATCATTTTATTGACGTACTTGAATATCCTAAAGGTAGAATTGCAATTGAAAAAGAATTAAAATATGGAGAACTTTCAAAACGCTATGATATTGTTATATATGATGAAAAAATGAAACCCTGGTTATTGGTGGAATGCAAGCAAGAGAATGTTCCAATAAATGATAATACCTTACATCAATTATTGATTTATCAGAAAAAACTTCAAGCTCCCTATTGGTTATTAACGAATGGAAAAGATAATATTGGATTTTCTTTTTTAAATGATAAAGTAAAAAGAATCTCAAGCTTGCCGAAATACCCTTTTAATAAATAAGATGTTCTCTAATAAAATTACTTGCTAAAAATGAAAATATAACGAAGTGCTTATGCTATTTTCTAAATATCCCTATATTCAATAGGCTTAATTTTTTGCTCGTCTTTTAAAATTGTAATTTTAATACTAGATTTAATAGAAACTTTAATTTATTCAATAAATATGAAAAAAATAACTACCTTTTTATTTCTATCCATGTTCTTTATGGCTTGTAACAATCCCGATCAAGAATCTAACGATTCAAATACACATGAAGAGCAATTAGAAAGTAAGAAAGCTATTGGAGGAGATAAAGATGCCAATGGATGTTTAATTGCTGCTGGTGAAACTTGGAGTCAGTTAAAACAAAATTGTATTCGAGTTTTTGATGAAGCTTTACGTTTAAATCCAGTAAAAGTAGAGGAGGGTGATGCTATTATAAGTGCATTTGTTTTAGCAGAAGAAGAAAATAAATCGCTTGTAGAGTTGTTTATTGGAGAAGAAGAATCTAGTGTTATATTAGAAGCTACAAGTGAAAATCTTTATGAAAACGGAAAATATAAATATGATGCTATTAATGCAGTCTTATTTATAGATGAAGTAGAAGCATATAAGGCTGATTAATATTTTTTCCAGATTTTTTAAATATGTAGGAGAAATTAGGAAAATAAAAGCCAATGCTAAATATTCTATTAATTGAAAATGCCTGTAATAATTAAAGAACCAAAAGATATTCCTTATTTATTCATGAAAGCTTGGAATAATTATGATGCCAAAGGTATAGCAGCATTATTTTATGAAGACGCAGATTTTGTGAATGTAACAGGGAAATGGTGGGATAATAAAACAGATATTTGGAAAGCCCATGATTTTGGATTGCGAATTATTTTCCAAAACTCTAAATTGGAAATTATAAAAGTAAAGGTAAAAATACTTCAAGAAAATATTGCAGTAATTCATGCACATATTAGCCTAATAGGTCAAACAACTAATGAAGGAGAGAAGGCTGATGAAAGACAAACTATGTTTTTATTTGTAGCCCAAAAAGAAAAGGAATCTTGGTTAGTTGTTTCTGCGCAAAATACTGATATAACAGGGGAGCAAACTAATATAAGAAATAAAGAGGGTATTTTAAAATCAGTGAGTTATAAGGAAAAGAAAATAGTTCCTAAGGAAAAGCATGGAAAGATAGATAATAAAGGAAGTAGATAAACAAATTATAATACTATTTCATTTTTATGAAAAATCTGAAATAGGGCAGAATAGCTTAAAATCGGGGTTCTGTTTTTAAAAACCTTTTTTTAGGAATATGCAGTATTAGCTGCAATACAAAAATAATTCTATCAATGAAGGAAATAATCTATCCTATATTGAAATATCTTTAAAAAGTTTACCAAATAATAATGCTTCTTTCTCTCAATTTTTATGAAAAAGAAGCATTAAGTGTCTTTATTGCTGAGAAATAAGAAATATTTTGTTTTTAAAATGTTCCTAATTCGAATTTTTATTTTTTTTCTTCAAATTTACTTTGTTTTCATTTCCTTGAATTAATCTGCTGATATTTTTATGATGTGTTAATATTACCAACATTGCAGTTCCTATTGCAAATAGTTTATAAGCTATTTCTGGAGTTTGTTCTCGGAAGATAACAAATATGAGAAAAGGAAATGAAATAGAAGCAACTATAGAACTTAAAGAAACATATTTTGTTAATAGTAAAATCACAATAAATACGGCGACCATACTTAAAGCCACCCAGGGATTAATAGCAATAATCATTCCAAATAAAGTAGCAATACCTTTTCCACCTCTAAATCCTGCCCAAATTGGGAAAATATGCCCTACTACAGCACAAAGTCCCAAACTTACCTGAAGATTTACAAAAGCTACACTATCAATAGGTAAGAGAGATAAATATACTAATTTAACCGCTAAAAAACCTTTAAGCATATCAATAAGCATAACAAAAGCACCTGCTTTTTTTCCTAATACTCTAAAGGAATTTGTAGCACCAGCATTACCACTACCATGATTTCGGATATCTATATTATAGAGTTTTTGGCTAAGCCAAACCGAGGTAGGGATAGATCCAAGTAAGTATGCTAAGGTTAATAATAATATTTCATTCATTGTTTTATACTCTAGTTAAAAATCGAAAATGTAATGCAATATAATTAATTTTCTAAAGAAAATAAACTATCAACAAATTCGTATTTATTGAAAATCTGAAGATGTTCCATTTGTTCTCCAACTCCAATATATTTAACGGGGATTTTAAAATGATTTGCAATAGCTAATACTACACCGCCTTTTGCTGTTCCATCTAATTTGGTAATTGCTAAAGAGTTAATATTTGTTGCACTTGTAAATTGTTTAGCTTGTTCAAGAGCATTTTGTCCGGTGCTTCCATCTAAAACCAGTAAAACCTCATGTGGAGCATCAGGCATCTTTTTACTTATAACTCTTTTAATCTTAGATAGTTCATCCATTAAATGGATTTTATTATGTAAACGACCAGCAGTATCTATTAATATCACATCAGCATCAGTGGATAACCCAACTTCCATCGTTTCAAATGCTACAGAGGAAGGATCACTACCCATGGGTTTTTTTACTATAGGTACGCCCACTCTTTCACTCCATATATTCAATTGATCCACAGCAGCAGCTCGGAAAGTATCGCCAGCACCTAATAGTACTTTTTTCCCATTTTGCTTATAATGATGTGCTAATTTACCAATAGTGGTGGTTTTACCTACACCGTTTACACCTACCACAAGGATAACATAAGGTTTTTTTCCTTCAGGAAGGTCAAAAGTTTCAAATTCAGGCTCAGGTGCATCGATAATGATTTTTGCTATCTCATCTTGAAGGAGCATATTTAAATCCTTTACTCCTAAGTATTTATCTTTTGCTACTCTTTTCTCAATATTATCAATAATAGTAATGGTAGTATCTACACCAACATCTGCAGTAATTAAAGCTTCTTCTAATTGATCTAAAACTTCTTCGTCTACTACACTTTTACCCGCAACAGCTTTAGAAAGCTTATTAAAAATATTAGATTTTGTCTTTTTTAATCCTTCGTCTAAAGCCGCCTTTTCTTCTTGGCTTTGTCTTTTTCTGTTAAATAAACGATTAAATAAACTCATATTGTAAACGAATTAATCTTTTAGTAGTTGCAAAAATACTTATTTATTTTTGGATTATAAGTTTTTCTTTTTTTATTAGCTTTGTATAAAGATGTAATATAGTAAAATTATGGCAAATAAAATAACAATTACTGTTTGGCTTTCGGGAAGAGGTTATAAATTAAAGGTAGAACCAGATAAAGAAGAACAAATTAGGAAAGCAGTGCGAATAGCTGAACAGAAAATTAATCAATTAAAAATTCAATTTAAAGGAAAGGACGAACAAGATTTTCTGGCTTTATGTTTATTAATGTATGTTACCGATCAAGTGCGTGATGAAGAAAGTATGAATATTACACAAGAAGCTTCAGTAATGGAGATGATAGCTAATATTGAAGAGATACTACCAAAATAATATTAATCCAGTTATTTATAAAATTGAGTTCAAGCAAAATGAAAAATAAGCTCCTGAAATTTCAATTATAAGTATTTCAGCATTTTTATTATAATACCTTATTCATCAATAATTTATATGCTATAACAGATTTTTTCTGGGCCATGAAATAGCACCGAAGGTAATAATTTGGGATAAGAAGTATTTAAATAAAACATTAAGAGCTCGTACTAAAATCTAAATTTTAAAACAAGCTCTTAAATTATTATAAGTATCGATGTATGTTATTTATTTATTTCTATTCTACGCATTAAGAAATATTGTAAATATAATACCATAAGTAAAGATATACCTACAATTTGATGTGCTTCAGCTAAGAATTCAAATGGACCGAATTCACCATGAATTATAGATAAAGAACTTAATACGGCAAAAACTCCTAATGCAATTTGAACTATAATTAAAATCAAAGAATAAAAGGTAGAATGAAATAATAATGCAGCATTTTTTTCTCTTGCAATTTTTCTTATTTTAATTACAGATATTATGGTAAAAATTAAAAGTATATAAGCCATATTTCTATGTACAAAATGAATACTTAAAACATTATTAATCCAGGATTCACCCTTCATTAAGCTAGGGTACCATTCTCCATTTATTGTTGGCCAAGTAGGTGCAAACTTTGCTGCTTTTAAACCAGCCATAAAAGCACCATATATGAACTGAAAACAAACTAAAATAATCAATAGTAATTGAGTGGATTTTAACTTTGGAGCTTTAATAAAATGACTTTTATCAATACGGAAATATAAATACATCCAAAATGCATAAATTAATAAACCTATAGCAGCCATAAAATGAATTGCTAATCGAATATGACTTACATATAAATCAGTATCATTTAAACCAGATTTAACCATTATCCATCCTATAAATCCTTGTAAACCACCAAGTAAAAAAAGAATTATTAAATAAACTATCTCCTTAACTTTAAAGTATTTCTTAAATAAAAAATAAAAGAATGGAAAAGCAAAAACAATTCCTAAACTTCTCGCCCATAAGCGATGAAACCATTCCCAAAAGAAAATAAACTTAAAATCATTTAAATCAAAATGGGCATTTAAATACTGAAATTGAGCAATCTCTTTATATTTATCAAATGCAATTATCCAATCTTCTTTATTTAATGGAGGAATTGCACCCATGATTGGAGCCCATTCTGTAATTGATAATCCTGAACCCGTTAATCGTGTTACACCTCCTATAATGATTTGTACAAAAATCATTACTACTCCTATTAATAGCCAGTTGGAAACTTGATTTTGCTGTTTTTTTGTCACTGTTAAATTATTTTTTCTAGTGCAAAGATAATAGAACAGAACTGATTTTTAAGTATTCATAAGTATTAATTTACTTGCCATAAATAAGCATGGAATTTTTCTTCTTGAGGTAAAGCTGCTGAAATAGGATGATCTGCTCTACCTGTAATTTTTTTTATAACTTGAATATTTCGTTTTTTATCTTTAATTAAATCCTGCATTAAAGTTGTAATCCAAGTTTCAGAATAATAGTAATTTGGAAAAGCAATTAATAGTTTACCATTCTTTTTTAATTGATTGATGCACCTAATTAATAACTCTTTATATGCAGTAAAAGCTTTGTGTAATTGTTTTTTTTTATGAATAAAACTTGGAGGATTTAATATAATGATATCCCACATAGTAGAAGCATACTGCTCCGTTTTTAAATAATCAAATACATTTTGCTGGATCCAATTTATATTCTTACATTTTTGTGCCTCTGCATTTTCTTTAGAAATTTCAAGTGAGTAGGCATTATAATCAACTGCTTGAATGGAACTGGCTTGGTTTTTATTTGCTAAAATTGGAAATTCGCCAAATCCAGAAAATAAACATAATACTTTAGATTTTGGTATAAATGCTTTTATTAAGTTCCACATAGGTTCAATTTCCCAATCAATTCCTGTTTTTTCATGTTTATCTAAGATTAACTTAAAAGGAATATTATCTATTATATATTGTAAATTTTCTATATTTTCATTATTATTATGGAGTTTTCTATGCAATCTTAGGCCCTCTAAATTTCTTACAAATACATCGTTTTGTTCATAAATTATGTGTTTGGGAAATAATTCTTTTAAAACCTTTATTAATGTTTCTTTATAATAATCAATTCCAATACTTAATGTTTGGAAAACAATCACTTTTGGAAATAAATCTATGATCAAACCTGGAATTCCATCTCCTTCAGCATTAAATATTCTATAATTATTTTTATATGCTATTTGCTCTCTTAATAATTTAGCTTTATTGATTTTTTCTTTTAGGAAATTTTCATCAAAGTCCAATTTTTCCTTAAAAACAAACATTTTTATACGGATGGAAGCATGTGGATTAAAAAACCCTAATCCAATATAAGAACCTATATGAGTAAAAACTTCTACTATTTCCCCAGGTTTTGCTTCACCTTCGAGGATTCCAATTTCATTTTCATAAATCCAGGGATGAAAATATTGTAGTCTGTTTTGCGTTTTTTTTCGTAGAAATACTTTAGCTTTCATAGCAAGGAATTTTAGTAAATATACAAATAAATTCTTAGGAAAAAATAGCAATTAATAAAGATGCTTTCTGAAAGCAATTGCCTTAAAATTGAATTGTCTTATTCCATCTAATAATTATTGTAAAATCGTATTTTTTAAAAAAATAAGAAGAAATTTTTCCCATTATGCCTATTTTAGAATCTTTGTAGCTAAAATATTTTTATATTTTTTAAAGAGCTAAATTTTAATGTAATTATGGTTTGTTTTCTTTTTTTTATTTAAAGTAAAAAAAAGAAATTTATGTATATTTTACTTTAAGCAGAAGTTTTGCTACAATAGTAGTTTGTTTATTTTATGTTGTAAATCAACATCTTGTAACTTTAGTTTAAAAAAACGATTATACTTTTAAGATAATTTGCATATAAAAAATAACAATTAGAAAGGCTTAATCCATAGTGTAATTTTTATGAAATAAACAAGTAATTTAAATTTTTTTCTTTCAAAAAATGTTCTCATTTTTGTCTTTCAAAACTGCGAAAATTTAAAAAAAATATTAAAAAAAAGATTTTCAGAAAATAATTAATTTTTTTGCGAAAAGTTAGTGAAATGTGAAAAATCTTAATTAAATTGAGCAGGATTTTTTAAAATGCATTTTTTTAAAAAAAAGCTTAGAAAACTCTTTTTTAAGAAAATTACTATTTATGTTTATAAGGTAAATTTTTTAGATGAAATTCTAAAATTTTTAAAATTTAATATGACTCAAAATAATTCTACAGAATCTTTAGCAAAACAGGAAGCACATGCGGCTTGGTCAAAATGTTTATCCATTATTGGGGACAATATTCCACAAAGAGCATTTTCGACTTGGTTTCAGCCCATAGTTCCAGTTGCTTTAGTTAATAGTATTCTTACTATCCAAGTTCCGAGTCAATTTTTTTATGAATGGCTTGAAGAGCATTATGTAGAATTAGTAGGTAAAACGATAAAGCGTGTTTTAGGGAAGGAAGGAAGATTGGAATATAGGATTCAGATGCAATCCAATCCACAAGCACAGTCTGGAGCTGCAATGCGATTACCAGGTAGTTTACATGCCAAAGGAAATAAAGGTGCTAATCTTGTAAATCTGACAGACAAGGAAGATCCAGGACAAATTAAAAATCCATTTATTATTCCAGGTGTTCGAAGAATACAAATTGATCCTCAATTAAATGATAGTCAGGTTTTTGATAATTTTGTGGAAGGGGAGTGTAATAAACTAGCAAGAAATGCAGGAATGCATATTGCTAAAAAGCCTGGAGCAACTGCTTTTAATCCTTTGATGATTTTTGGTGGTACGGGTTGTGGTAAAACACATTTATTGCAAGCTATTGGTAATAAAGTACGAAGATTACATCCAGATAAAACGGTTTTATATGTAAGTGCAGAAAAGTTTATCAATCAATTTATAGATCATTCGAAAAACAAGGAGATAAATGATTTTATTCATTTTTATCAAATGATTGATGTACTTTTATTGGATGATATCCACCAATTTGCGAATGCACCAAAGACGCAAGAAGTATTTTTCTCTATTTTTAATCATTTACATCTCAACGGTAAGCAAATTGTATTGACTAGTGATACGGCTCCTAAGGATTTAAACGGAGTTCAAGAACGATTAATTAGTCGTTTTAGATGGGGTTTACATGCTGAGATCACTCCTTCAGATTTTGATACGCGTAAAGCCATATTGAAAATGAAGATGAAAAATGAAGGATTAGAAATAGAAGAAGAGATAGTTGATTATATAGCTTATAATGTTACTGAGAATAATAGAGATTTACGAGGAGTAATAATTTCATTATTTGCTCAAAGTACTTTAAATAAAAAAGAGATTGATTTAAACTTAACGAAATCTGTATTAAAGAATTATGTGCGCACCCATTCTAAAGAATTAACGATTAAGGATATTCAAAAAATGGTTTGCGAATTTTATGATGTTGATTATGATATGATGTTATCTAAGAGTAGAAAACGTGCAATTGCGCAGCCGCGTCAGATAACTATGTATTTAGCGAAAAAGTTCACAAATAATTCTTTAAAAGCAATTGGAGAGCATTTTGCAGGTAGAGACCATACGACAGTAATACATTCTTGCAAATCAGTTGAGAATTTATTAGATACAGATCCAGAATATCGTGAAAGGTTTGAAGAATTGGAGCAGAAAGTGCAATTAGCTGCAATGTAGAAAAATATTTAAAAATTATTGCACAATATTTTGGTAGATTAAAAAACATTAATTACCTTTGCAATCCCGAAAGGGACGTAGTTCTTATGAAATAGAGAATTTAGGTGAGGTGGGTGAGTGGCTGAAACCAGCAGTTTGCTAAACTGTCGAACGAGCAATCGTTCCGGGGGTTCGAATCCCCCTCTCACCGCTCAATCTCGGGAAGTGGCGCAGTCCGGTAGCGCATCTGGTTTGGGACCAGGGGGCCGCAGGTTCGAATCCTGTCTTCCCGACTCATAGTTTAAATTAAAGTAGCTGTCTCATAACTGAGGCAGCTATTTTTATTTTAACGATTAT
>Ga0079224_100007672_pt1 | contig 14514 bp, 19 predicted proteins | sample Stecom2015_FD_80414 | JGI IMG/M metagenome (GOLD analysis project Ga0079224, IMG submission 80414) | Agricultural soil microbial communities from Utah to study Nitrogen management - Steer compost 2015 | ecosystem: Environmental > Terrestrial > Soil > Agricultural land | place: USA: Utah...
CATTCGCCCAGCATGATCATCACTTCCGCGACGCCGAACGCTGGGCGCAGGTGTTCGACAATCCCGAACGCGACGCCTGGCAGCGGCCGGACGAGGTAATAGCCGCACTGAAACTGCCGGCGGACGCGATCGTCGCGGACGTGGGCGCGGGCACCGGTTATTTCGCCGTGCGACTGGCGCGCGCCGTGCCGCAGGGGCGGGTGTATGCGGTCGATCTGGAACCGGAAATGGTCACGCATCTGGAACAGCGCGCCAAGGAAGAGGAGCTCACCCACCTGCACGCCGTGCTGGCAATGCCGGACGATGCGCAGTTGCCCGAACCGGTGGATGCGGTGCTGCTGGTCAACACCTACCACCACATCGGCGAGCGGACGGCGTACTTCCGTGCGCTCGCCAAATCGATCAAGCCGGACGGCCGGCTCGCCGTTATCGATTTCCGCATGGACTCGCCCATCGGCCCGCCCCGCAGCGGACGCATCGACGCGCAGCAGGCAATCACCGAACTCGGTGCCGCCGGTTATCGTGTCGTCGAGCGGCACGACTTCCTGCCGCATCAGTATTTCGTGGTGCTGCAGCCCTTGACCGGCGCAACACCGTAAGCGGACTACCTGACCGCGGACACCAGCAGTGCGCGTGCGGGCACGGCGAAGTCGCTGCCGTCGCGATACTGCTCGATGACCCGCTCCGCCGCCTCGACGAGTGCGGCGAAATCGCTTTGCGCCTGGATGACGGCGGCTGTCTGCACCGTTCCCTCGCGCAGCATGTCGAGCAGCGCACGACCCGAAGCAAAGCGCAGCAGCGTCTGCACCGGCGTGATGACGATGCGGTCGGCAGCGAAACCCGCCCGATGCAGCAGGCGATTACAGGCAGCCGCATCGGTCACGCCGCCACCGGGCGGCGGCGGCAACTGCGGTGCGCTGCCGCCGATGGCGCGCACGGCGTCGAACACCAGTCTCTGGACCGGATTGATCTCGGGCGATTCCCAGATGGTGAAGCCCAGGCGCCCGCCCGGCCGCAGCACGCGCCGCACTTCGCACAGCGCACGCAGCGGATAGGGAAAGTGATGCACGCCGAAGTTGATGGCGACGGCATCGAAAGCGCCGGCCGAAAATGAAAGCCGCTCGGCGTCCCCGCGCACCAGCGACGCCGCCCGGCCGCGCGCCTGCGCCAGCATGCCGGCAGCGAAATCCACGCCGACAACCCGCGCGCCGCGTGAGGCCGCCTGCGCTGCGAGGCGGCCTGTGCCGCAGGCGAGGTCGAGCAGTCGCATGCCCTCGGCAACGGCAAGCGCGTCGAGCAGCGGCGCAATGAACGGCGTAGTCGCACGCTCGAAGGAACCGCCATAGCGTGCGGCGGCGTCTTCCCAGCCGCTCAGTTCGAATTCACGGTAGGGCTCGGCCAGCGGCGGCAAAGGGTCGGGCGGGGTCATGGCGCATTATCACTTCCCGCAGCGCTCAGCGCACGACCAGGGTATTGGCGAGCTTGTCGTGCCAGCCCTGCTTCTTGCGATCGATGCCGATCCACAGAAAGCCGAGAAAACACGGCAGCGCCGACAGCAGATAGCCGAAACAGCGCACGACGTACTGCCGCAGGCGCGGACGCGCACCGGTATCGGCGTCCACGATGCGCATCGACCAGACCATCTTGCCCGGCGTGGCCTGATACGCCAGCCAGAACAGCAGTGCGCCCGCGATCGGCAACACGTACGCCACCAGCACATCCCAGATGCCCATGGGCGGCCAGCGCGGTGCGTCGAAATAATCGGCGCCGTAGATGGCGATGAGTATCGGCCGGACGATGATGAGCAGCAGCAGACCGTCGAGCACGGTTGCCCCGAACCGGACCCAGAATCCGGCGTAACGCGCTTGAATCATTGCCTCTCCCTCAATGATCAAGTTGCGAGCAGTCCTTTCTCGGACCGTGGCCGCTCCCTCACAGCGGACAAGCCAAAGACGGTAGCAGCGCCGCGCCCCCGGGGCAACCGCGACACACCGCGCGGCGTGCAACGGTCGACACCGCGAGCGCGCGCAAAAAAAACGCCGCCTCGAAAGGCGGCGTTTCAGTCGGCACGAACCGAACGCTTAATGCGTCTGTTCCATGAACTTGCGACGCATCGGACGCAGTACCCACAGCGCCATGAAGGCCGCGATGAAGTTCAGCACCGAAGCCAGCACGAACACGGCATACCAGCCGCCGGTCGTGGCCGCGATCCAGGCCGACACGGGCACGAGCAGCGCCGCGGTGCCCTTGGCGGTGTACAGCATGCCGGCGTTGGCCGCGGCGAACTTGGACCCGAAGGTATCCGCCGAGGTGGACGGGAACAGGCTGTAGATCTCGCCCCAGGCGAAGAACACCAGACCGGTCAGCACCATGAACGCGATCGGATCGTGGCCGTAGTGATACAGCGCGAGAATGCCGACGGCCTCGAGCAGGAAGGCGATGAACATGGTCGGTTCGCGGCCGATCTTGTCCGAAATCCAGCCGAAGAACGGGCGCGTGACACCGTTCAGCACCCGGTCGATCGCCAGCGCGAAGGTCAAGCAAGGCAGCGTCAGACCGAGCAGGGTGACCGGAATATCGGCCACGCCCCAGTCCTTGGCGATGGACGCGAGTTGTGCGGTAGCCATCAGGCCGCCGCCCGCCACCGCCACGAACATGAGGTACATGACCCAGAACACCGGGGTCTTGAGCACTTGGGACGGCTTGTAGTCGTTGCTGGTCTGCTGCACCTCGGCCTTGACCGATTTCGTGTCTTCCTCGCGCGGTGCGCTCAGCATCAGCGCGCCCAGGATCACGATCAGGCCCTGGCCCAACCCGAACCACAGGAAGGTGGCTTCATAGCCGCGCTCGCCGATCATCCATGCGATGGGCAGGATGGTCAGCGCCGACCCCGCGCCGAACCCGGCGGCGGTGATGCCCGCGGCCAGACCGCGGCGATCCGGGAACCACTTCAGCGCGCTGCCTACGCAAGTGCCGTACACGGCGCCGGCCCCGATACCGCCGATGGCTGCGGAGACGTAGAGAATGGTGAGGGAATCTGCATAGGCGTTCATCATCCAGCTGATGGCGCACAGCGCACCGCCGAACAGAACGACCACGCGCGGACCGTACTTGTCGACGAACCAGCCTTCGATCGGCACCAGCCAAGTTTCGGCCAGGATGAAAATGGTGAACGCGATCTGGATCGCGGCACGTCCCCATCCGTATTTGTTGTCCATCGGTTCGACGAACAACGTCCAACCGTATTGCAGGTTGGCGATCATCGCCATACATATGACACCGATCGCCAGTTGCCCCCAACGCCCCCCGAACGGCGCCGAGCCGACTCCGGGGACCGAGGCAGTTGTGTGACTACTCATTACAACTTGCTCCGCATTGCATGCCATCGAACAAGACGCCCGCGATAAGCGACCGTCCCCGTCTACTGCCCAATGCCCCCTCGTGTCGTTTGATAGGGACATAAGTGAAGTGGGGCGATTGTGCGTGTCACAATTTGGCAACAACAATCAGGACTTTCCCGACTCATGTGGGGCATTCCCTTACCCGGCGTGTAATGGAGCGGCGCGCCGGGCGTCCGACGCATACAATCCCGCCGCATTCGGGGAGCACACAATGAATACGCGCGATGCGGTACTCGCCTGGCTTCACGCAGGCGCCATCGACAGGAACGACGCGGAACGCGCGCTGCGCGCGGCGGGCGCACTGCCCGATCGCGCATCCTGGCGCCGATTCATCGACCGGCTGCTGTTGTGGCTCGGCGTCGTACTGCTCGCCGCGGCACTGATCTTCTTCTTCGCCTACAACTGGACGGCCCTGGGTCGTTATCTGCGCTTCGGCATTGCCGAAGCGGCGCTCCTCGTCGCCGTGGGCGCGGCCTGGAAGCTCGGACTCGAGCGGACGAGCGGCAAGGCCGCGCTGTTCGCCGCCGCGTTGTGCGTCGGCGCCTTGCTCGCCCTCGTGGGTCAGACCTATCAGACCGGCGCCGACCCCTGGCAACTGTTCTTCAGTTGGACGCTCGCCATCCTGCCCTGGTGCGCCATCGGGCGGATGCCGGCGTTGTGGATGTTGTGGGTGGCGCTGCTCAATATCAGCCTGGTCGCCTACCACGATGCGACGCGATCGCTGTTCGCCTGGATGTTCGATACGCGCGAACTGCTGTGGCTGCTGCTGGCGCTGAATACCCTTGCGTTGACACTGTGGGATGCAGCGGCGACGCGCATCGCGTGGCTGCATGTGCGCTGGCCCGTGCGGCTGCTTGTCACCGCGATCGCCGGCATCGTCACCGCGCTGGGTCTGTGGGCGGTGCTGGAATGGCGCAATGGCAGCCTCGCGGCGATCGGCGCCTGGGTTGCGCTGAGCGCCGCGGCCGTCTGGCGTTATCGCTTCAGGACACGCGATCTCTACATTCTTTCCGTCGGCGCATTGGCTGCGATCGTCATTCTTACCGGTGCGCTCGGCAACCTTCTTTACGGCCGCGGCAACGCCGATGCAGGCGGGCTGCTGTTCATGGCGCTCGCCGTCATCGGCATGACGGCCGCAGCGGCCGTGTGGTTGCGCGGTGTGATGCAGGAGAGCACGGAATGAGGGCGGAAGCGATCTGGCGCCGCCTGTGCGATGCGAACCTCGTCTGCGGCGAGATGCCGTCTCCCGATACCGAAGCGGCGCATTGGCCGATCCGCCTTCTGCTCGGCTTCGCCGGCTGGCTGGCCGCGCTGCTGCTGTTCGGCTTCTTCGCGCTCGCCATCGACGATCTGTACGACAACGCGATCGGCATGATGACGCTCGGCGCAGCGCTGTGCGGCGCCGCGACGCTGCTGTTCCGCGCGCCGCGTTCGCAGATCTTCGTGCAGCAACTCGGGCTTGCGTTCGCGCTTGCAGGGCAGGCGGCGCTCTGGTGGGGCGTGTACCAGTGGTACGACGGCAATCGCGTCGGCGCTCATCTGAGTGTCGTCGCGATCGAACTGGCGCTCGTGTGGCTGATGCCGAACCACCTGCACCGCATTCTCGCCGCTTTGGCGGCCGGCTGTTTTTTCTATCTGGCGCTGTCCGGCCTCGGCGTACCCGGCATGGCAGCGGTGTGCTATGCGCTGCTGTTCGTCCTGCTGTGGCTGAACGAATCGCAGTGGCTCGACCGTGCGGCGCTGTTCGAGCCCGTCGGGATCGCCCTTGCGCTGCTGCTCCTAGTCGTCAGCGTCGGTGTCGATCCGATCGGATTCGGTCATCGCTCATCCGCACCGCCGGCATGGACAGGGGTGCTCACCGACATCGCAACGGGGATGATTTTCATCGGCGCGATCACAAAGCTGCTGCAGCAAACGGAGACGCCCTGGCGTTCGGGAGCATCCATCGCCGCGTTGGCCGGCGCGGTACTGCTTGCCGTGCTCTGCGCCCCCGCGCCCGGCATGCTGCCCGCGCTGCTGGTGCTGCTCGTGGGATTCGCGCGCGGCCATCGCTTCATATGGGTGCTGGGCATGCTCGCGCTGATCGGCTACAGCAGCCATTACTACTACTCGCTGGAATACACCCTGCTGGCGAAATCGGCAGTGTTGGCCGTCACGGGCATCGCCTTGCTGCTGGCGCGCGCCGTCATGCACCGTCTGGGAGGCGCGCATGCGTAGGACGCTGCTCATCCTGACAACGCTCGTCCTGCTCGCGCTGGTCAATTACGGCATCGTGCAGCGCGAAAAACTGCTGACGAACGGCCGGATCGTCCTGCTGGAACTGGCGCCCGTCGATCCCCGATCACTGATGCAGGGGGATTACATGGCGCTGCGTTTTGCCGTGGCGAACGATGCGATGCCGCATCTGACCGACCATCCCGCGGAAGACGGCCATCTCGTGCTGACGCTCGACGACAAGGGGATCGGCCGATACGCTCGCCTGGACGACGGCATGCCGCTCGCCGACGATGAAATCCGCATGCGCTACCGCAAGCGCGACCGCGAATTGAAGCTTGCGACCAACGCCTACTTCTTCGAGGAAGGGACGGCGCACTACTACGAGCCGGCGCGCTACGGCGAATTCCGCGTCGCGCCCGACGGCGAAGCGCTGCTCACCGGTCTGCGCGACGGGAAATTGAATCGATTGGGCCCGGAGTAAGGACAACAGCCGGGCCAACGGTACGCAAGCGGTGCGCGCCGCTCGGAACGAACGGCGCAACATCCCGCGAGCGGGGATCAGTCCTCCCTGATCGCTTCGACGGGCGAATAGATGCGGACCATATCGCCCACGGCGGGCAGCAGTTTCGTCATGCCGAAATCGCTGCGCTTGATGGTGGTGGAAATATCCGCGCCGCAGGCTTCCTTCTTGAACATGGGATGCGGACGGCAATTGAAGTTGCTGACCGTCAGCGTGACCGGCCGGGTATGCCCGAGCAGCGTGAGGGTGCCTTCCGCGCGCACGACTTTGTCGCCTTCGAACACGAGCTCACTCGACCTGAAGGTCATGGTCGGATGGTTCGCGGTATCGAAAAAGCCCTCGTCCGCCATGTGTTCGTCCCACATCTCGAAACCCATGTCGAGCGATTCGACGTCGATGTCCAATTCCACGCTGCCGGTTTTGGCTTCGCGGTCGAGCACGACCTTGCCCTCTGCCTTGTTGAAGCGGCCGCGCTGGGTCGAGAAGCCCAGGTGATTCACTTCGAACACCGGGAAGGTATGACGGGAATCGATCTTGTACTCCACCGGCGCAGCGAACGCAGGCGCGGCGAGAGCGGAAGCGACGATCGCGGATGCGAACACTTTTTTCATCGGGTTCTCCTTCTGGTTGATCAGTTCTTGGGTGACAGCACCAAGCGAAAGCGGATGGGCACTTCGTCGGCCACGACGGAAGTGTCGGACCAGGCGCCCTCGCCGATGCCGTACTGCGTACGCAGGATGGGAATGCTGCCCTCGAGCACCGCGTTGGCGCCCTCAGTCTTGAATGCGAAAGGCACGATCACTTCGCGCGTCGTGCCCTTGATGCTCATCTTGCCGCGCGCTTCGTAGCGGTTGCCGCCCAGCGCCCGCACGTTGCCGGGACCTTCGGCAACGAAGGTGGCGGTGGGAAACTGCTTCACGTTGAACCAGCCGCGTCCTTTTACTTCGTCGTTCGCATCGCGGCTGCCGGCGTCGATGCTGGCGACGTTGATTTCGATGCGCGCGCTGCCCGCCTCGGGTTTTTGCGGATCGAAGCTGACGGTCGCCGTGTACTTGTGGAAGGCGCCTTCGACCGGTACGCCCATCTGCCTGGAAGTGAACTCGATCCGACTCTGATCGGGGACCAGCCCGCCGTATTCCACGGCGTGGGCGAGGCTCGCCGCCAGCGACAACATCAAAAGCGCAATCCAGCGTTTCACTGCTTCACTCCTGTCTGATGAACGACATGCGCGCGAGCGTGCCGTCGCGATCGATCCATTGATGCTTCAGCGCCGCGCCGATGTGGCCCGCGACCAGCGCGATAAAGGTGTAGTTGAGATAGCGGTGCACCAACTTGAGCACATCGCCCAGTGCTTCGTTCTTGTCCAGCAGATCGGGCAAGGGCAGTACGCCGAACCACACCGTGGTGAAGCCGTAGGCGGAGCTCATCAGCCAGCCGGTGATCGGCGCGGCCAGCATGAACACATAGAGCAGCGTATGCCCCATGTGCGCCATGCGCTGCTGCAGCGGGGACTGACTGGATGGGAGCGGCGGCGGCGTATGTCGCAGCCGCCACAGCACGCGCACCAGCACGAGCGTGAAAATGGTGACGCCGGCCCACTTGTGATAGCTGTAGAGCTTGAGCTTTGTCGGCGAGAGTGCGAGGTCGGCCATGTAAATGCCGAGGGGGAACATCCCCAGCACACCCAGCGCAATCAACCAGTGCAGCAGCACCGCGGGCCGCGTATAGCGGGCAGCGCTCATGCGGAACACTCGAAAAGAACGGATTTCATCGTTTCTTATTCTTGAACGATTCTGAGAATGGCTGATTCGACCGGAGCGCTCGGAAATGGTTCATGCGGCGCGCGAATGGGGATGGTAGCCGGTAATGCGCCCGTTGAAAGGGCCGGGAATTCGAACGACTCGATCGAATTAACTGAACGAGGCTAGCAGGCCGCGGCCGTGAGGCGTTCGACGGAATCGAGCAGCGCCGGGATCTCGAGCGGCTTGCCGAAATAGGCGTCCCAGATGGGGCGGTGCTTGGGCGGGGCGTAGGCGGTGATGAGCACGACCGGAATGTGCGACTGTGCGCGCAGCACGGCGCACAACTCCACGCCATCCATGATCGGCATCATGAAATCGGTGACCACCAGATCGGGGCGGAAGTCGCGGGCCTCGCGGTAGCCCTCCAGGCCGTTCGCCGCGGCCTTGACCTCATAGCCTGCCTGGCTGAGCACCACCTCCAACAGTGACCGCGTCTCCGCGTCGTCCTCTACGACCAGTACCCGCTTCATCACCCCACCTTCCGATCTGTACATCCGTGTCGGTTGCAAGCGACGGGCCGGGCTGGCCGCGGCGTGCAACGAACGAAGCAATTTCGCACCGATTAGTCGTAGAGGCCCAGTTCGCGCAGTGCCGCCTTGCCGATATCGAGCCGCTTTTGGGCGTCGGCCGCCGAACGGATATCGAGATTGAGCGCGAAGGGATGCACGCGTCCGCCCTTTTCCACCCAGCCGACCCACCAGCCGACGCCCGGATCGGGCGCGTTCTGCCAGCCGGTCTTGCCGTACAGCCGCGCATCGCCTTTCGTCTCCAACAACACGATCTCGCGCACCGCTTGCTGCTGCGCCGCAGAATAAGGCAGCGCGCCCTGTGCAAGCCGGGCGAGGAACTGCGTCTGCTCCACTGCACTGATCGCAAGCGGGCCGTCCAGCCAGAAGCGATCCACCACTGAACCGATCCGCGCGTTGCCGTAATCGAGTCCGGTAATGTGTGTCTGCATCCGTTCGGGACCGATGCGTCGCGCCAACTCCTGATAAATCGGCACGGCCGACAAGGCGATTGCCTCACGCAGCCCCATGTCTTTCTCCCAGGCATCGAAGGGCTGGGGCTTGCCGCCATAAGGCAACGCTTCATCGACGCTGCGCACCGCGCCGCTGGCCAAACCGATCAGGCTATGCGGCACCTTATACGTCGACGCGGGGACGTAGCGTTTGCGGGCACGCGTTTCGTCATGACCGATGAGCCGCCGGGCCTCGATGTCGTACAACACGAAGGTGCCGGTCACCTGCGCATCGCGGAATAGCATGGCGATGCGCGGCGACTCCACCCATTCGAGCGCATGGACCGGCGAAACCGCCAGACATGCGCTACAGACCAACCAGAATGCGAAAGCGCGTGCGTGCATTGCTGCAAAGGGCGACCAAAAAAAGAGGCGATGCTACATCGCCTCTTTCGCACATCTCAAATCGACATACGATCAGCCTGCTGCCCGGCCGGCTGCCAACCTCGATGGAATCTTGGGCTACGCCGCACGCGGTGCGGGCTGCAGAATTGCGACCCGGTTGCCTTCGGTGTCGAGGAACACCGTGTAGCGGCCGACGTTGGGAATATCCATCGGGTCCATCAGCACTTTGCCGCCGGCATCCCGCACGCGCTGCATAGCGTCGTCGATGCTGTCCACGCTGATGACCACCTGGGTTCCGGCCTGATCGTCGGGACATTGCTTGCGATCGTAGAAACCGCCGTTGATGGTATTCGGCACCTTGGTGCCGCACTCGTCCGACTCGGCTGTCATGGCGATGGTGTAACCGCCGTATTCCTGGCCGAGGTGGTTCATCTGCCAGCCGAAGGCTTTGCTGTAGAAGGCGCTCAAACGTTGATGATCTTCGTACGGCATTTCGAAATGCACGACCGGATCCATGGTCATCTCCTCGATGGTTAACCTGCGTATGCGGCTTCGAGCGCCGCGATGTCGAGTTTTTTCATCTGCAACATTGCGGCCATGGCGCGATTCGCCTTGGCTTTGTCCGGATCCATGATCATTTCGATCAGCCGGCGCGGAACGATCTGCCACGACACGCCGAACTTGTCCTTCAGCCAGCCGCATTGCTGCGCGTTCGGGTCGCCGCCTTCGTTGAGCCGGCTCCAGTAATAGTCGAGTTCCTCCTGAGACCGCACATCCACCTGCAGCGAAATGGCTTCGTTGAACTTGAACAGCGGGCCGCCGTTGAGGGCGGTAAAGCTTTGCCCTTCCAGCTCGAACGCGACAGTCAGTACGGAGCCCGGCTTGCCGCCGTGGATCTCCTGACCCGCTTCGAGGTAGTAGGCGGTCTCGACGATGCGCGAGTTTCTGAAAATCCCGGTGTAGAACCTGGCCGCCTCTTCTGCCCGGTTGTCGAACCAGAGGCAGGGTGTGATCCTCGACATGATGGCTCTCCTGCGGTTGTGTTCGGATCAAAGGCGCTTGGCCACTTCTTCCAATTGCGTCGCGCACTGCCCCCAGCCTTCGTGGAAGCCCATCTTCTCGTGGCTTTCCAGGTCTTCTCTGGTCCAGTGCCGCGCCACCGCGGTGTAGCGCGTCTTGCCGCCCTCGATGGGCTCGAAGCTGACGATGGCGGTGAAGAAGGGTTTGCCCGTGGGCATCCAGCCGGCGGTATAGGCGTCGGTGAAAACGATTTTCCGGTTCGGCACCACCTCCAGATAAACGCCGCGATTCGGAAACTCCTGCCCTTCCGGCGAGCGCATGACGACATGACTGCCGCCACCGGGACGCAGATCCGTCTCGGCCTGCGTGATGGTCCACGGACGCGGCACGAACCACTGCTTCATCAGTTCGGGCTCCGTCCAGCAGCGGAACAGTTTCTCCGGTGCGGCGTCGAGGATGCGTTCGAGAACGAGCTCGTGCTGCGCTTGTTCGGCATTCATTTGCGGCGCTCCTTCAGGTTGGTGCCGCGCTTGCCGGCCGTTCCGGCCGAAGTCGCGGCGGTTGGGGGCAACAACATCTCGATATAGCGCCGCAGATGTGCAACGCTTTCCCAAGCGGGTTTCATCGAATTGCGCGCCTTCGCCAGCACGAAAGCGCCCTGCAGCACGGCCTGGGTATGAAGCGCCACGCTCTTCGCATCCCAGTCGGCGTCCGGCGCATACATCGCCCTGGCCTCCTCCACCGTGCGCGCGACTTCCATCGCATGCGCCCGGATTCCCGCGTCGCAGGCTTCGCGCAGATGAGGGTGGGTTTCGAAGGTGTCCTGCACCAAGGTGCCGAGCAGGCAGGTGAAATCGGGGACCTTGCCCTTCACCAGCGCGCCGCGGAAATCGATATAGGCGAGCAGACGTTCACGCGGGTCGGCGAGCTGCTGATACGTGGCCTGCGCGAACAACTGTCCGGTGACGTCGTTCCAGTAGGCGATCGCCTCCGCCGCCAGCTCTTCCTTGCCCTTGAAGTGGTGAAAGAAGCTGCCCTTGGTGACGCCGGCGGCGGCGCAGATGTCGTCCACAGTCGTGGCGGCATAACCCTTGGCGCGAAACACCCGCAGCGCGCAGTCGAGCAGGCGGATTTTCGAAGGCGAGCGGTCCACGACCTGATTCCCATACCGTTTGGTATGGGAAAACATACCGACCGGTATGGCGCGCGTCAAGCGTTTTCTTGGGCGCCGCAGTCGTACCGGCCAAGCGTCCCCGCGCCCCGACACGATGCCCGCCCTTTTCCCCGGGTGTAACCTTTTCCCGTCAATCTGCATCTAGCTCTGTACAAGCCCGCTCCATCGGGTCGGAGGCATCATGATCGCTCTTGCTGCGCGGACGGACCGCCAAGTCCTCGAACAACTCTCGGACCACGACATCGTCGCCCGGGTACTCGCCGGCGACACGCCTCTGTTCGAACTGTTGATGCGCCGCCACAACCGCAGGCTCTACCGGATCGCTCGAATCATCCTGGGCGACGACGCCGAGGCCGAGGACGCGCTCCAGGAAGCCTACGTACGCGCCTATCTCAAGCTTGCACAGTTCCGCGGCCCCGAAGGCTTTACCGGCTGGCTGTGTCGTATCACCACGAACGAAGCGCTGTCGCGCCGCCGCGCACACAGCGGTATCACGCTCGTGAATCTCGATGCGCTGGATGATCCGACACACCAGGAGGCCGCCATGGCGGACATCGACTCGCCGAACCACAACCCCGAGGTTGCTGCGCAGGAACACGAGTTCCGTCGCCTGCTGGAGCAGGCCATCGATTCGCTGCCCGAGACCTATCGCGCCGTGTTCGCGTTACGGGAAATCGAGCAATTGTCGGTCCAGGAGACTGCCGCCTATCTGGGCATCGAACCGGGAGCGGTCAGAACCAGAGTCCATCGCGCCCGCCGGCTGCTGCAGCAACGGCTGACGGTCGAGATTTCCGTCGCCTTGCGCGGCGTCCACGCCTTCGACGGCGATCGTTGCGACCGCCTCGTCGAGCGGGTTTTTCAGCGACTCGGCACGCTGCCGCGTGCCTGAACTTATCGGAGCATTGCAATGAACAAAACTGCCAAACATTTTGCCGCCGCCGTCGTCACCGTGTTCGCACTGAGCGCACCGGTTCATGCGGCGGGGCCCAACGACGCGCAGATCGCCGCCATCGTCGTCGCGGCGAACCAGGTGGACGTCGAAGCCGGCGAACTGGCGAAGACCAAGGCAAGCGCCAAGGAAGTGAAGGATTTCGCGCAGCGCATGATCGTCGACCACACGGCGGTGAACGAGCAGGCCGCGGCCCTGGTGGGCAAACTGAAGGTCCAGCCTGAGGAAAACGAAACGAGCAAAACGCTCAAGGCCGACGGCGAGAAAGCCCGCGCGAAATTGAGCCAGTTGAGCGGCAAGGCATTCGACAAGGCATACGTGGATCACGAAGTGGCCTATCACCAGGCCGTGCTGCAAGCCATCGACGAAACTCTGATTCCCAATGCCAAGAACGGGGAACTGAAGGCGCTTATTGTCAAAGTTCGCCCGGCCATCGACGCGCATCTGCAGCATGCGAAACAAATTCAGGCGTCGTTGAAGTAAGGCCATGCGTATCGCAGCACATCCGGCGCACGACCGGCGTCTCCTCCTCGCCGGTGGTGCGCTGCTCCTGGGCGCGCTGCTCGGCGCGCCCCAAACCGCGCATGCGGCGCCCGTCACTCACACGATCACCATCGAAGGGATGCAGTTCTCGCCGGCAACGCTCGAAGTTCGCGTGGGCGACACCGTGGTCTGGCAGAACAAGGACATCGTTCCGCACAACGCCACGGCGACGAACCGAAGCTTCGAATCGCCGGAACTGGCTTCGGGCGCATCCTGGCAGTTCAAGGCGGAGCGGAAAGGCAGCTTTTCGTATTTCTGCACGCTGCATCCGCCGATGCAGGCGACGCTCGTCGTCAAGTAATTCGCTGGCAACTGCGGCTCGCGAGAGCGCCTTCCCGCCCTCGCAATCCGCAGCAGCGGATACCCTTCTCACTCATCTTGGCGGGTTGCCGACCCCCTTCAGCAACTCCTGGCGGACGCGCGCCAGCCCCTTGCCCGTTGCGTAGGCCTCGCACAGGAAGTACACCGCGCCGACAATCAGGAACAGAAGGATGCCGAGAAACAGTCCGGCGGGAAAACTGTCCCGCAGGAAATACGCCCATCCCGTGCCGAGCAGGCACACCGGCATCGCCGCAACCACGCCGAGTTCGAACTTGTAGTACATCACCCGTTCGGCGATGTATTGCTGACCGACCGAATACTCGTTGAAGGTCAGGCGCAAATAGCGGTACCACTCGTCTTCGAGCTTCTCGTATCCCCCGCTCGCCTGCAGCTTGCGATCGATCCATTTTGCTTCGATGTTGGTGCCGAACTCGTAGACGAGCATACCGAACACCGCCGAGGCAACGAGACTCAGAAAAGTGGAAAGCGTCGGATGATCGTCGGCGAAGGGCGCCACCCAGGGGAAATAATGATCGAGCACGAAGAGATAGGGGGCACCCGCGATCAGACCGGGAATAATGAGCACCAGCGCCGGTTGCAGCACTTCGGATTTGAGACTGCCGAGCGGATCCATTACACGCTCTCCCTTCAGTGGGCGGCCGCCCATTAAAATCCTCCGGGGCAACGGAGTAAATCGGCCGGACGCACTAGGCGCGCGCCCTGCGACAATCTGGCCTATGCTCGGAAAGACAACTCGAGACAGGAACCGATCATGGACAAACGCTTGAACGAAGAAGGTATGAATCTGTTGTTCCGCGAAGCGCGGACGCACGCCCACTGGCTCGACAAGCCGGTCGGCGACGATACCTTGCGCGAACTCTACGATCTGATGAAATGGGCGCCCACCAGCATGAACGCCAGTCCCGCCCGCATCCTCTTTCTACGCACGCCGGAGGCCAAGCAACGGCTGCTGCCCGCACTGGCTTCAGGCAACGTGGACAAGACGCTTGCCGCACCCGTCACCGCAATCATCGGCTACGACCTGCACTTCTACGAAAAACTGCCGCAGCTCTTTCCGCACAATCCGGGCGCGCGGAACCTGTACGCCAACGCGCCGGAACTGGCGGAAGTGACCGCGCGGCGCAACAGTTCGCTGCAGGGTGCGTACTTCATCATGGCGGCGCGCGCCCTCGGACTCGACTGC
>Ga0079224_100007673_pt1 | contig 14514 bp, 16 predicted proteins | sample Stecom2015_FD_80414 | JGI IMG/M metagenome (GOLD analysis project Ga0079224, IMG submission 80414) | Agricultural soil microbial communities from Utah to study Nitrogen management - Steer compost 2015 | ecosystem: Environmental > Terrestrial > Soil > Agricultural land | place: USA: Utah...
GCTCCACGAAGGCGCCGTAGTCGGTGATGTTGGTGATGCGGCCGGTGAACTTGGCGCCTACCGGGTACTTGGCTTCCACGCCGTCCCAGGGGTCCGACTGCACCTGCTTCATGCCCAGGCTGATGCGCTGGGTCTCGGGATTGATCTTGACGATCTGCACCTTGACCGTGTCGCCCACCGCCAGGACCTGGCTCGGGTGGTTGACGCGCTTCCAGCTCATGTCGGTGACGTGCAGCAGGCCGTCGATGCCGCCCAGGTCCACGAAGGCGCCGTAGTCGGTGATGTTCTTGACCACGCCCTCGCGGATCTCGCCTTCCTGCAGCTGGCTGACCAGCTCGGTGCGCTGCTCGGCGCGGGCCTCCTCCAGGATGGCCCGGCGGGAGACGACGATGTTGCCGCGCGGGCGGTCCATCTTGAGGATGGCGAACGGTTGCTCGCGGCCCATCAGCGGACCGACGTCGCGCACCGGACGGATGTCGACCTGGCTGCCCGGCAGGAAGGCCGAGGCGCCGCCCAGGTCGACGGTGAAGCCGCCCTTCACCCGGCCGACGATGGCGCCCATCACCGGCTCGTTGCGCTCGTAGACGCCTTCCAGGCGCGTCCAGGCTTCCTCGCGGCGGGCCTTCTCGCGGCTGATCACCGCCTCACCCATCGCGTTCTCGACCCGCTCGAGGAAGACCTCGACGGTGTCGCCCGCCTTGATCGGCGCCTTGCCTTCGTCGAGGCCGAATTCCTTCAGCGGCACGCGGCCTTCGGTCTTCAGGCCCACGTCGATGATGGCGAAGTCCTTCTCAATGGCCACGACCTTGCCCTGGACCACCGAGCCTTCCATGAAATCGCGCCCGCCCAGGGACTGGTCGAGCAGCGCGGCGAAGTCGTCGCGCGAGGGGTTGAGGCTCATATCGTCAGCCATGCTGTTTCATTTTCTCCAATGACGGCGCGGCCGGCGTCGCATTGCGGGCGCACGGCGCTTGGCGTCGTTCGTTGCTTTCAGGTTTCGAACCGAAGGCGCGGATCCCCGCGCGGGTGAGTTCGCCCGCAGCCGTCCAGAGGGAAGGGCGCGATGGGATTGTCGGCCTAGGGAGTCCCCAGGCGGACGCGCGCCGCCTCGACGATGCGGCGGGCCGCATCGGCGGCCTCGTCTATAGTCATTTCGGAGGTGTCCAGCAAGACGGCGTCCTCGGCCGGCCGCATCGGGGCGGCCTCGCGGGCCCCGTCGCGTTCGTCGCGGCGGCGGATGTCGGCCAGCACGTCCTCGAAGGCCGCCGGCTCACCCTGTCCCTCGAGCTGTCGCCGGCGCCGCTCGGCCCGCACTTCCGGCGCAGCGGTGACGTAGATCTTGGCCGGGGCCCACGGGGCGATGACCGTGCCCATGTCGCGCCCGTCCAGCACCGCGCCTTCGGGCCGGCGCGCGAAGGCCTGCTGCAGTTCGAGGAGGGCGGCGCGCACCTTGGGATGCACGGCCACGCGGCTGGCCGCTTCACCGGCCGTGCGGGTGCGGAACGCCGGATCGTCGAGGTCCTCGGCGGAGAGCTCGCGGGCCACCGCCGCCGCGGCCGCCTCGTCGTCCAGATCGCCGCCCTTCTGCATCAGCCGGACCCCGACCGCGCGGTATAGAAGCCCGGTATCCAGCACCGGCAGGGCGTAGGCCGCGCCGAGCCGGCTGGCGATGGTTCCCTTGCCCGAAGCCGCGGGCCCGTCGACGGTGATCACCAGGCCCTCGGGGCGGGCGTGCGGCATGCCAGGAACGCGGCTCCGAACAGCTTGCGAAATGTCAGGCGAGGTTTGGTTTTGACAGCGCTTCGGGTTGGTGGCAAGGGAGCCCGCTTCGTCTTCCACGACCGTCTCTCTAAAGAGGATCGCCCTTGGCCATTCCCGAGCTGGGCTCCAAGCAAATCTGCCCGAATTGCCAAGCCAAGTTCTATGACCTGAACCGCCGCCCGGCGGTCTGTCCGAAATGTCAGACCGACTTCGACCCGGACGAGGCAATCCGCACCCGCCGCGTCCGCGTGCGCGCCGTCGCGCCCGAACCTATCGACGACGAGGAACGCGAAGATCAGGTCCAGGCGAAGGCCGCCGAGGACGAGGAGGAGGAAGAGGACGTCGGCGCGCCCGAACTCGACGAAGCCGTCGATGAGCCGGTGCTGTCCACCGACGACGACGACGAGGACGGCGAGCCGGTGGGCGTGGGCCCGGCCTCCGAGGACGACCTCGCGGAATTTACCGACGACGAGGATGTCGAGGACGACGACGTGCCCTTCCTGGAGGAAGAGGACGACGACTTCGACGATTCCGAGATCGACGGCCTGCCCGACGACGGCGACGAAGACGCCTGATCGGGGTGCGACGATCAGGAGCCTCACAAGGGCTCTTGATCGGGCGCGGGGCTTTGACTAGGTTCCGCGCCTCTCCGGGGGGCGACCCACGGAGACCCAGAGACCTCTGGGGCTATAGCTCAGTTGGTAGAGCGCTTGAATGGCATTCAAGAGGTCAGCGGTTCGACTCCGCTTAGCTCCACCATGAAGGCCCGCCGGTGACGCCGGCGGGCCTTCTCCTTTTCCGGCCTGATGGCAGACAAGAGCGCCGCGAAACCGCGCCGGTGCGCCGCTTGTTGTCCCTCGGGGGCCGAGAGGAGCGAGCGGGATGACCACCTACAAGGTCGGATACCTGATCGGCAGCCTGGCCAAGGGCTCGATCAACCGAAAGCTGGCCAAGGCGCTGATTCGTCTCGCGCCCGAGAGCCTGCAGTTCACCGAGATCCCGTTCGGGGACCTGCCGCTCTACAGCTGGGACTACGACGAGGACTATCCGCCGGTCGCCCAGGCATTCAAGGCGGCCATCCGGGCCTCGGACGCCATCTTGTTCGTCACCCCGGAGTACAACCGCTCGATCCCCGGCGCCCTCAAGAACGCCATCGACTGGGCCAGTCGCCCCTACGGGACCAACGCCTTCGCCCGCAAGCCGTCAGCGGTGATCGGCGCCTCGATCGGCGCCATCGGCACCGCTGTCGCCCAGCAGAGCCTGCGCAGCGTGCTGAGCTTCTGCAACGCGCCGCAGATGAACGCGCCGGAGGCCTACATCCAGTTCACTCCCGGCCTGATCACCGACGACGGCGAAGTGACGGTCGCCTCGACCGAGGCCTTCCTCCGCGACTATATGGAGGCCTTCCACGCCTTCATCGCCCACGTGCTCGCCGTACTTCCGAGGGAGGAAGGCTAGCGGCCTCGGGGCCGGCTCCAGGCGAGGCAGCCGGCCGGCAGGCCCGCGCCTGACACCAGCAGCGCGCCGTGGCGGTAGAGACGCCAGCGGTCCCCGGGAGCCACCGCGACGGCGACCACCCCGAAGCCCTCGTCGGCCCACACCAGCCGCGCGTCCGCGTCCGCCAGCGCCTGCATCGCCCGGGCGGGGCCCAGCCCGTTGCGGAAGACCACAGTGGCGACATCGGCCCCGGGCGCGGGTCGCAGGGCCCAGGCGCCGGCGCCGATCGAGGCGATCGCCAGCAGCGCCAGCGTCCGTCCGCCGCCCGCCGCCCGCGGCGGACCGCGCCGCAGGAACGCCCAGCCGAGCGCCAGCGGCGCCAGGCCGAAGGCGGCGAGCCAGCCGAGATCCCAGACTAGTGGGTCGTTCACGTCCACACGAATGCGGTGAATGCCCAGCAGCCAGTGGGAAAGGACCGCATCCAGCAGGTGCCAGAGCCCGAAGCCAAGCAGAAGGGCGCCGGCGAACCGGGCGCCGCCGAGCGCCTCGCTTCGGCGCATGGCTCGCCAAAGCCCCCAGAGCGCCAGGCCCGCCACCAGGTACATCAGCGCGTGAAAGTAGCCGTCCCACAGAAGCTGCAGGCGCAGGTCGGCCATGCCCGGGGCGAGGCTGAGCAGGTGATGCCACTGCAGGATCTGGTGCAGCAGGATTCCGTCGAAGAAGCCACCGAGCGAGACGCCCAGCAGCACCGCCCATCGCATCGCCGCCGATCCCATCGGAAAGCTCCCTGTTCGGCCATCAACGACAGGCGGCGCCGATCCGTTGCGGGCCTTCGCAGAGCATTGAAACCGGAGCCGTCACACCCCACCTATGCGTCAACCGGCGGGCTTCGCCGAAATTGGGTGGCCTGCCGGGGAGTCGCTTCAAGCGAGGACTCTGGAACAGGCATGAACCGGTCGATCGTCTTCGACAGTCCCTTTCTGCTCGGCTTCGAGCACACCCGGGCGCTCATCGAGCGCGCCGCCAAGGCGGCCGCCGAGAGCTATCCCCCGTACAACGTCGAAGCCCGCGGCGACGGCGGCCTTCGGATCACCCTGGCGGTGGCGGGCTTCTCGCCCGAACAGCTGCAGGTGACCGTGGAGGATCGCCAGCTCACCATCTCGGGCAAGAAGGACACGAGCGGGCGGCCGGAGGAGGCCTACCTGCACCGCGGCATCGCGGCCAGGGGCTTCATCCGCAGCTTCGTGCTGGCGGACGGCATGGAGGTGGAAGGCGCGCTCCTGGAGCACGGCCTGCTCCACATCGACCTGATCCGTCCCGAGCCGGAGAAGAAGATGAAGCAAATTCCCATCAAGACGGCCGGCTGAACCCGGCGGCTGTCGCAAGCGTTGAGATTTCGGAGGTGGTCCTGATGACACCCGTTCTGACGACTGAAGCTTTCGCGGCGCTGGGCGCGCCCGACCTGGTCTACGTCCGCCCGATCAAGGCGGCGGAGATCATCGCCAGCGTTCCGGCCGCGCAGATTCGCGGCTTCGAGCTGGATCCCGAGCAGACCCTCTACGCCGTCCACCGCGCGGACGGAGAGCGCCTGGCCGTGCTGACCGACAGGGAATCGGCGATGGCGGCAGCCCTGGCGCACGAGCTCGCACCGGTGTCGGTCCACTGACCTAGAAGGACCGCCTGCTCCCACAGGACCCGCGCCCCTGGCGATGGTCCCGACACTCCAAGCCCTCCCGGCCCCCCTCCGGGAGGGCTTCGTCGTTTCTGCCGCAAGCCACGCCATTGACCTCGACCGCGACGCCGCGCATGAGGGTTCAAAAAATGGACCTAATAGGGGGAACCGGGTCGTGGCTAGTGAAGGCGCCGCCCTGCGCGGACTTGCGGCGATCGCCGCCGTTGCAACCATCGGCGGGGCGGCCTCGGACGCCGCGGCGGAAGAGGCCCTGCCGGTCGCGCCCGGCGGCGCTGCACCCGTGACGGCCACCGGCGATGGCGGGGCGGTCTACGCCCCGGCCTTCTTCGCCCCCTACAATCCGGTCACCGCCGCCGACATGGTGACCCGCGTGCCGGGCTTCGAGCTGCGCGACGGGGACGAGCGCCGCGGCTTCGGCGGCACGGCCGGCAACCTGCTGATCAACGGCGAGCGGCCGAGCTCCAAGACCGTCCCTTCCGAGCTGCTGAAGCGCATCCCGGCGGCCAACGTCGTGCAAATCGAGGTGCTGTCGGGAACCAGCGCGGCGGCCGACGTGCGCGGCCAGTCGCAACTGGTCAATGTGGTGCTGAAGGAGACCGCCGCCGACGGGGCGGAAACCACCTATGTGCTGGGGCTGCGGCACATCCAGTACGCCAACCGCGTCGGCTGGACGGCGCAGGCTTCGCGGACCATGCGCCTGTCCCCCACGGCGATGCTGGCCGTCGACCTGCAGGTCCCCAACACGCTCGGCCGCGGCGAGATGTTCGAGACCCTGTTCGCCGGCGACGGCGCCATCACCGGCACACGGTTCCAGGTCGGCAAGGCGAACAACAAGACCCTGCAGGGCTCGGCCCACCTCGGCTGGCGCCCGACCGACATCGACACCATCAACGTCAACCTGCTCTACGCGCCCAACTGGAACGGCTCGAAGTCGGCCCAGCTGGAGGCCGACCGGATCGGCCTGCTGCGCAGCGCCCTCGATGGGCTGACCGACTACTCCAACAACTACAAGGTCGAGGTCGGGGCCGACTGGGAGCACCGCTTCGCCGCCACCCTGACCGTCAAGCTGATCGGCCTCTTCTCCAACACCAGCGTCGATCAGTTCGACCGCTTCGACATCTTCAACGCCCCGGCCACGCGGCTGGTCCGCACCCAGGAGCGCTCGACCCTGAGCGGCGAGCGGATCGGCCGGGTGCAGGTCAAGTGGACCGTGTCCGAGGCCCACACCCTCGAGGTCGGCGGCGAGGGCGCGTTCAACTTCCGGGACACCAGCCTGGACATCGTCAACCAGTTCGCGGGCCAGCCGCCGGCCCCGGTTCCGCTGGCGGTCTCGGACGCCCGCGTCGAGGAGGTCCGCGGCGAGGTGTTCGCCACAGACATCTGGACGGTGACGCCGAAGTTGTCGGTGGAGGCCGGGGCCCGCTTCGAGGCCTCGCGCATCACGCAGAGCGGCGACCAGGCCAAGGAGCGGCAGTTCAGCTACCTGAAGCCGCAGTTCTCGGCGACCTACGTGCACGATGCGGCCAACACCTTCCGGGCCAGCCTGATCCGCGACGTCGCCCAGCTGGACTTCGCCGAGTTCTCCAGCGCGGTGGACTTCCTGAACACCTCCACCATCCAGGGCAACCCGGACCTGGTGCCCGAGAAGGCCTGGAAGTCGCGCATCGAGTGGGAACACCGGTTCGGCGGCCGCGCGGCGATGACCCTGGCGGCCTTCTACGACAAGGTCGAGGACGTCCACGACCTGGTGGTGATCAACGGCCTGGACGCCTACGGCAACATCGGTGACGGCACGCGCGTCGGCGCCGAGGTCAGCGCCACCCTGCCCCTGGCGCCCATCGGCGTGCCCAACGCCGAACTGCGGGTCAGCGGCATCTGGCAGGAGACCAAGGTCACCGATCCGATCACCGGTGAAGAGCGCTCCTTCTCCGTGCCGGTCGAACGGCAGGGAACGGCCTCGGGCTCGGCGACGCTGAACGGCGGCAACAAGGACTGGGCCTACCTCGTCACCTATCGCCACAACCTGCCGGCCTGGTCGTCGTCGTTCGGGGCCTCGCTGTTCCAGTGGGCCGGACGGGCCGAGTACCGACGAGCCGAAACGATCGAGTACGTCCGCCCCAAGCCGCGGCTGGACCTCTACGTCGAGACCACCGCGATCGCACCGGTCACCATTCGGCTCTACCTGAACAACGTGACCGTCTCATCGGAAGAGCGCACCCGTACCTTCTACGTGGGCGACCGCAGCACCGGGCAGATCCAGCGGTTGGAGTGGCGGCGCAACGTCGGCGGGCCGGAAGGCTCGCGCACGGCTGGCTTCACGGTATCCGGACGGTTCTGACCCCGGCGGCGCTTGCTCCCCGCTTCCGGGCCGCCGACTATGGCGCGGCAGCATGAGGGAGCGTCCGATGACGCACAGGATCTACAGGACCCCGTTCGCCAGCGTCTATCCGGCCTATGTGGCCAAGGCCGAGAAGAAGGGCCGTACGCGGGCCGAGGTGGACGAGATCATCCTCTGGCTGACCGGCTACGGGCGCGCAAGGTTCGAGGAACAACTCGCCCGCAGGGCCGATTTCGAGACCCTCTTTGCCGAGGCCCCCGCGCTCAACCCCGCGCGGGCGGAGATCAAGGGCGTGGTCTGCGGCGTGCGCGTCGAAACGATCGACGACCCGCTGATGCGGGAGATCCGCTACCTCGACAAGCTGATCGACGAGCTGGCCAAGGGCAAGGCGATGGAGAAGATCCTGCGCAGCCCGAAACCGGCCGGGGCGGTCGGGGCCGCCTAGGCCGCGCTCGGCCGAGCCTCCTGCACCAGCAGGGCGTGGATGGCGTCGGCGCTGCGCGCCTTGCGCAGGTGCTCGCGCAGCTCGGCCTGGCGAAGCAGGCGCGAGACGCGGGCCAGCGCCCGCAGGTGCTCTGCGCCCGCATTGGGTGGGGCGAACAGGGCGAAGATCAGGTCCACCGGCTGATCGTCGATGGCCTCGAACTCGACCGGCTGCTCAAGACGGACGAAGACCCCACGCATCCGTTCCACGCGCTTGAGACGGGCGTGCGGGGCGGCGACGCCGTAGCCCACGCCGGTGGAGCCGGCCTGCTCGCGCTCGACCAGGGCTTCGAAGACCTCGCCGGCGTCCAGGCCGAAGTTGCGGGCCGCGAGGTCGGCCACGCGCGACAGGGCCTGCCGCTTGTCAGCCGCCTTCACCCGGATCGCGATCGCGTTCCGGTCCAGGATGTCGCCGATCTGCAAACTCATGCCTTGCCCAGTCCAGCCGCCCAAATCGACGGCGGAACGCGCGGCGAGCTCACGAGTTCGCAGCACCTTCTGCCGCTCCGCTCCCGTCGCCGTTCACGGATTTCGCGCGTTCGGGATCGATCCAGCCGATATTCCCGTCGGGGCGGCGATATACCACGGACAAACCGCCATGCGCGGCGTTCCTGAACACGATTGTGGGAGAATCCGTCAAGTCCAACTCGGCGGCCGCCATCGAAACGGTCAGCGTCCGGATCGGCCGTTCCATCTCGGCGATGACCACCGGTTCGGCCGGACCGGTGATCTCGTCCTCCTCCTCGTCGTCTTCGGCGCCGACGTCCGGATTGGCGGTCTGGAGCACGAAGTAGGCGGCCGTCTCGGCCTGCTTGGCCTGCGCCTGGAGGTGATGATCCTTGAGCCGGCGCTTGTAGCGGCGGATGCGCCGCTCCATCCGCTGACGCGCGGCATCGAAGGCCGCGTGGGCGTCTCCGCCCACCCCCTGAGTCTGCAGGTGCGCCCCCGAAGCCAGGGTCACGGCGCAATCGACCTTGAAGGCGTGGCCCTCGCGGCTGACCACCACGTCGGCGCCGCCTCCTCTCTCGAAATACCTCCCAATGCTTGCGGAAAGTTCGTCGGAGACCCGCGTACGCAGGGCATCCCCGACATCGACATGCTTGCCGGTGACAGAGACTTGCATGCTCAATGAACGCGCCCCACCCGCTTAGGTGTCAAGCGGCGCCGAAAAGATGCAACAGCTTCTGGACGGACAGCACGGCCGCCCCGGCCATCAGCACCAGGACCCCGGCGCTGGCCGCCGCCAGCAGGTAGCCGATCAGCGCCAGCACCCCGTCCCGCTGCACCAGTGAGAGCGACAGCACCCCGACCGCCGCGGCAGGCAGCATGTTGGCCCCGAAGATGGGCAGGATCAGGATCAGCGCCAGAAGGGTGCAGACGAGGCCGATCAGACGGTCGCCGACCGGGCCGAACAGAAAGGAGAGCCTCGGCCGCGAGAACCGCTCGGCACGCTCGACCACCGGCAGCATGCGCCCGAAGGTCGCGGCGAGGGCCGAGCCCTTGATGCGGCGGCTCGCCACGCTCTTGGGGATCCAGGGCGCCTGCACCCCGATGGCGACCTGCGGGGCGAGCAGCACCAGGGGCGCGCCTAGCACCGTCGACGAGCCCGGCGGCAGCGGCAGCAGGTTCGGCGTCGAGAACAGGAAAAGCACCGCCCCGAAGGCGCGACGGCCGAACCTGCGCACGATCTGGCCGACGGTGATCTCGGCGTCCGGATCGGCGCACAGCTCGCGCAAGATCGCCGAGATGGAGGCGGTCCTGTCCGTCTGAGGCTCGACCATCGGTACTCGACTCGCACGGCCGCCTGGCGGCCCAAATGCGCGGGCGGAGTTGCATCGCGCGGCTCGTTCGTCTAAGGCCCCGCCATGGCTCGTCAAGCGACCAAGCGCACGATTAAGACCAACACGCCTCGGGGCGTGGGGGTTTGTGCGCGCGCCTAGGCGCTCCACCCCACCGACCCCGCCGGCAGGACGGGGTCGCTTCCGAAAGTCGAACCCGCCTCCGGCCAACCGCCGCAAGGAGACGTGTTCGAATGCTTCAATCCACCAGACCCCAGGCCGCGCAGAAGGCGGCGAACGTCGCCATCGTGGGCGCCACCGGCGCCGTCGGCGTCGAACTGATCGGCTGCCTGGAACGGCGCGGCTTTCCCGTCGCCTCGCTCCGCCTGCTGGCGTCCGAGCGATCGGCCGGTCGCCGCCTCGGCGAGCATGTGGTCGAGGCGGTCTCGATGGACGCTTTCGACGGCGTCGACCTCGCCTTCTTCTCCGCCGGCGCGGGCGTCAGCCGCACCTACGCGCCGGTCGCGGCGGCCAACGGCGCGCTGGTCGTCGACAACTCCTCGGCCTTCCGGATGGACCCGGCGATCCCGCTGGTGGTGCCGGAGGTGAACGGCGAGGCGCTGCCTGCCGGGCCCGGCATCGTCGCCAACCCCAACTGCGTGACCGCCGTCTCGCTGATGGCCCTGGGTCCGCTGCGCGCGCTCGGCGCGATCACGCGGGTGATCGGCGCCACCTACCAGGCCGCCTCCGGGGCGGGGGCTGCGGCCATGGAGGAGCTGACCGCCGCCACCGCAGCTCACATCGCGGGCGAGCCCTTCACGCCAAAGGTCCTGCCCCATCCCTACGCCTTCAACCTGTTCAGCCACAACGCCGCGGTGGACCCGGACACGGGCTATAACGGCGAGGAGGAAAAGGTGATGGCCGAGCACCGCAAGATTCTCGGCCAGCCAGACCTTCGGATCAGCTTCACCTGCATCCGCGTGCCGGTGCTGCGCGCCCACTCCATGGCCCTCACCGTCGAGTTCGACCGGCCGGTCTCGCCCGAGGCCGCGCGCGAGACCCTGCAGGCCGCACCGGGCGTGCGGGTGGTCGACGACCGGGCCGGAAACCGCTTCCCGATGCCGCTGGAGGCCTCCGGCGAGGACGACGTGCTGGTCGGCCGCATCCGCAGCGATCTCAGCGATCCCGAGGGGCGGACGCTGGCGCTGTTCCTCTCCGGGGACCAGCTGCTGCGGGGCGCCGCGCTCAACGCGGTGCTGATCGCCGAGCGCCTCTGGCGCTGACCGGTTTCCTCTCCCGCTCCCCCGGGAGAGGCGGAGGGGGCGGCCGGCCCCGCGCGCGATTGGAACCCTGCACTGGGTCTTCGGCCGCCCTCTTCGAGCCAGGTGAAGGCGACAGGCAGGCCTGCGGCCAGCCAGTCACCGCCGCAGCCGGGTGACTGGCTGCGCGCAGCGCCACCTGTCACCTCTCTGGGAGATCAGACCCCTTCCTTCATCATCCGCCGACGCTCGACGGAGGAGGGGATACGCATCGCCTCGCGATACTTGGCGACCGTGCGGCGGGCGATATCGATGCCGGAGGCCTTGAGGATTTCGACGATGCGGTCGTCGGAATGGACCTCGGCGCCCGTCTTCTCGGACTCGATAAGCTGCTTGATCTTGTGACGCACGGCCTCGGCCGAATGGGCCTCGCCGTCTCCGGTCGAGGCGATCGCCGAGGTGAAGAAGAACTTCAGTTCGAACAGGCCGCGCGGCGTGGCCATGTACTTGTTCGAGGTCACCCGGCTGACCGTGGATTCGTGCATGCCGATGGCGTCGGCGACGGTCTTCAGGTTCAGCGGGCGCAGGTGCTCGACGCCGAAGGCCATGAAGCCGTCCTGCTGGCGCACGATCTCGGAAGCCACCTTGAGGATGGTCTTCGCCCGCTGGTCGAGGCTCTTCACTAGCCAGTTGGCGCTGGCCAGGCAGTCGGAGACGAAGACCTTCTCCTGGTCGGAGCGTGCGGCGGCGGATACGCGGGCATGATAGCGCTGGTCGACCAGCAGCCGGGGCAGGGTCTCGGTGTTGAGCTCCACGTGCCAGAGACCGCCCGGGCCCTCGCGCACGAAGACGTCTGGCGCCACCGGCTGCACCGGCTCGGAGCCGAAGGCCGCGCCGGGTCGCGGCGTCAGCGCCCGGACCTCGGCGATCATCTCCCGCAGGTCGTCGTCGTCGACGCCGCAGACGCGCCGCAGGGCCGCCAGGTCGCGGCGGGCGAGCAGGTCGAGGTTGGCCAGCAGAGCGGCCATGGCCGGGTCGTAGCGATTGCGGTCCTTGAGCTGCAGCGCCAGGCACTCGGCGACGTTGCGCGCGAACACGCCCACCGGCTCGAAGCCCTGCAGCACGGACAGCACGCCTTCCAGGAACTCCAGGCTGCAGCCCAGCCGCTGGGCGACCTCGGAAAGGTCGGCGCGCAGGTAGCCGCCCTCGTCGACGGCGTCGATCAGCACCGTGGCGGCGGCGTTCTCGGCCGGCGACAGGCTCGCGATGGCGAGCTGATCGTGCAGGTGTTCGGCGAGTGTCTTCTCGCGGGTGAGGGCGCCTTCCAGGCCCTCCAGGTCGAGCTCGCCGCCGCGACCGGCCCGCGACCAGTCGACGGCGCCGCCGGCGTCGGCCGCCTCCGGGGCGTCGCCCGTCGCCCGCTCGCCGGGCGAGGCCTCGTCGGGCGTGACGTCCAGGTCGGCCGCAGCGATCGCGTCGCCGGCCGCTTCGGGGTCGACCCGCTCGTCCGGAGCGTCGCCCTCGCCGCGCTGAGGCTCGTCCTCGCGCTCGTCGCGCTGCAGCAGCGGATTGCGCTCCAGCTCGGCCTCGACATAGGCCTCGAGCTCCAGGTTGGAGAGCTGCAGCAGCTTGATCGCCTGCTGCAGCTGGGGCGTGATGACCAGCCCCTGCCCCTGCCGGACCTCGAGACGCGCGCTGAGCGCCAAAGCCTGCCCCCCTGCTGGCCCAAATCTTGCGTCAGCCTAGGGAGTCGTTTGCCACCGATTGGTTAAGATCGGTGGATTGGATTGCAGAGACCGCGCCTCAGACGGTCTCGGTCTCCTTCGGCGCCGAGACGCGGCGGGGCCGCGCCTGGGCCTTGGGCTTGGGGAGCAGGCGGAACCTGGTCTGGCACCAGCCGAAATCGACCCCCACGTCGAGCAGGGCGTCGGAGCGGCCGCAGGGACAGGCGTATTCCATCACCGAGAACACCCGGTAGGTCTCGCCCGCCTGCAGCGGCACGGGCCGGCCGGTGGCGTGGTTCGGGGCCGCGTTGACGCAGAGCACCAGGTCGCCGGGGCCGATGGCGTCGCTCATAGCTCTCACCCACTGTGCGAGCCGGCGAGTCTAGGCCTTGTGGGGCGTTGGGCAACCGCCGTTTTGCGGCGCAGGTCGGGTTAGCTGAAGCTCTCGCCGAGGTAGACGCGGCGCACTTCGGGATCGTCGACGATCTCGTCGGGCGCGCCTTCGAACAGCACCTCGCCGGCGTGGATGATCGAGGCCCGGTCGATGATGTCGAGCGTCTCGCGCACGTTGTGGTCGGTGATCAGGATGCCGATGCCGCGGCCCTTCAGGTAGGTGATCACCTCGCGGATATCGGCGATGGCCAGCGGGTCGATGCCGGCGAACGGCTCGTCCAGCAGCATGAAGGACGGCTCGCTGGCCAGCGCCCGGGCGATCTCGACCCGCCGGCGCTCGCCCCCCGACAGCGACACCGCCGGCGCGCCGCGCAGATGTTCGATGCGCAACTCCTCCAGGAGGGCGGTCACGGTCTCGCGGGCCCGGGTCTGGTTGCGCTCGCGCAGCTCGACCACGGCCATGACGTTCTGCTCGACGGTCATGCCGCGGAAAATCGACGTCTCCTGCGGCAGGTAGCCCAGCCCCATGCGCGCCCGCTGATACATCGGCTGGCCGGTGATGTTCTCGCCGTCCAGGTAGATGGCGCCGTAGTCGGCCGGGATCAGCCCGGTGATCATATAGAAACAGGTGGTCTTGCCGGCGCCGTTGGGGCCGAGCAACCCGGCCACCTCCCCGCGCGCCAGCCGCAGAGAGACGCCCTTCACCACCGGCCGGCCCTTGAAGGACTTGCCGATGTTGTCGACCACCAGCCCGGCGTCGGCCAGGCCTGGCAGGGAGGGGAAGGTCTCCTGTTTCAACGGCGCGGCCCGCCCTCTACCTGCGCTGCGATTGCTGCTGCTTTTCCGGATAGAAGACGCCGCGCACCCGGCCCGGCTTGCCGCGGCCCTTCACGTTGGTGTGCATCTGCGCCTGACCGGTCGACACGTTGATCACCAGCCGGTCGCCGCGCAGCACGTTCTGGCCCTGTGCCGCGACCACGTCGCCGGTGACCGTGATGGTCTCGCTGGCCGCGTCGTAGACGGCGTTTCGTCCGCGCACGCGCTGTTCCGGGGTCACGTAGAACACCTCGCCGTCGGCCTCGATGCGGATCAGGTCGCCGCAGTTGGCCGAGGCGGCGGCGCCTGTCCGGGTCGTGCCGGTCACCTGGAAGAATGTTTTCAGGACGTTGGCGCGCAGCCGGGCGTTGTCCTGCAGCGCCTCGGCCGAGCCCCGCCAGATCGACAGGCACTGGGTGTTCAGCACTTCGAGCTCGTCGGCGGTGATGTCGACGGGCGCGTCCGAATTTCGGGCGAGCTGGGCGCTCGCCGGCCCGGCGAGCAGAGCGACCGTCGCCGCAGCCACGGCGAGAAGGTTCGGTATCCGGAAGAGAATCATCTGCTGAAGCCTGGCCCCGCCTATTTCGATTGGATCCTGCCGCGCACGTCGCCGCGGAAGATCATGCGCTCGCCCTCGTCGTAGACGCCATAGGACTTCGCGTTCACCTCGCCAAGCGCGGTTCTACCAGCGATGTCTCCCTGGCCCTGCAGTATTCCCGTCGCCGTATCGTAGACCGACGAAGCGGTGGCCACCGACAGGTCGGCGCCGTTGAGCTGTACGCCCCCATCCAGCGACAGCTTGCCGGCGCCCTCGTGCATCACTCCGCGGGTA